>Ga0068861_100002797_pt1 | contig 11463 bp, 18 predicted proteins | sample KBSSwiS42_FD_66593 | JGI IMG/M metagenome (GOLD analysis project Ga0068861, IMG submission 66593) | Switchgrass rhizosphere microbial communities from Kellogg Biological Station, Michigan, USA - KBS Switchgrass S4-2 | ecosystem: Host-associated > Plants > Roots > Rhizosphere > Soil ...
CCCCCAAGGGAAACCGGGTCATCTACGACGACCCAAAGCAACAGCCCAGAGGGTCGGAGGGCGTGAGCGGTTTCGGCATACGCATTACCGCCGCAGGTGCCCGGTCTTGGGTGCTCAATTACCGCAACGAAGAGGGGCGAGAGCGGCGGCACACGCTTGGTCGCTTCCCTGATCTGTCGGTGGAGGCCGCGCGCAAGATGGCCCGCGGGCTGCGAGACGAAATCAAACATCAACACAGAGACCCCCGTGCCGAGCGTGCGGCCCTGCGGGCAGCGCCGAGAGTCTCAGACCTATGCGATTACTATATCGAAATGCATCTCCCGGAAAAGCGAGCCGCAAGCGCGGCCGACGACAAGGCAATGATTGCGAAGATCGTTCGGCCGAAGCTCGGCGCGGAACTGGTCGGGGCAATTGACAAGCAGCGCATCATGGGACTTCACCGAAGCCTGAAGGCTACCCCGTATCGAGCTAACCGGGTCCTTTCGCTCCTGAGCAAGATGTTCTCAATCGCTGTCGAAGATTTGAAATGGTGCGCCGCCAACCCCGCGAAAGGAGTCAAGCGCAACACAGAGGAGAAGCGCGAACGCTACTTGAGCGGAGAGGAAATCGCCCGGCTAACGCAGGCGCTGGCGGATCACAAAGACCAGTCCGTTGCAAACATAGTGCGGCTGCTCCTTCTGACTGGCGCGCGCCGAGGCGAAATCCTGCAAGCCCAGTGGGGACAGCTTGATCTCGACGCAGGGGTTTGGGTCAAGCCATCGGCCATGACGAAGCAGAAGGCGGTGCATCGCGTTCCGCTCTCCGATGGCGCTGTGACCCTGCTCAAGTCCATACGTGATGCGGCCCCCCGTGACGACGTGGGCAACCTGAAAAGCCAGCATGTGTTCCCCGGCCCCCGTTCCGGCCAGCCCATGACCGAAATCAAGGATGAGTGGCGCGCCATCGCGTTGGCGGCGGGACTCTACGATGAACTTCCCCCTGCCAAGGCGGGAGCAAAGCCCGCCAAGAAGGTGAATTGCCGCGTCCATGATCTGCGGCACACCTATGCGTCGTTGCTCGTCTCAGCGGGACTGTCCCTGCCGATCATTGGCGCCCTGCTGGGGCACACCCAAGCCAGCACCACACACCGCTATGCGCATCTGATGGACGATCCGCTCCGCGCAGCCACAAACCGGGTGGGGGCTATCATGGGCGGGAAGAAGTCGGCGGACGTGCACCCTATCCGGGAGGGGGTGGCGTGACCGCCACGGGCACTATTAAATTTGACGTACCCCGACAAGCCGCACTGCATGCCGGCCTATGGATTCTCGTTTATGGCCGCTTCGATCACGGGCTGCCAAACTGGAGCCGCCTGGCGGCATCTGGCGACTGTTTGATAAAATCTTGGAAACGCAAGGGGCGTCGCGACTCTGTTACAATTGAATTCAGACGTGATGATGCAACATTGCTCTGGGAACAGTTGCCCAGACAACGTGTGGTCGGTTCAATATTTCGGTCTGACGACACTATACGCGACGACGCTGCATTAGTTGGCGCGCTGGCAATACAAGCGTTACGTCGTCGGCCGGGGAGACCCAAAAACTTACGGGCGAAGGTCGAAGAGTCAGCAGGAAAATCATCAAACATCGCTGAGCGTACTCACTTCCGAAACAAAGCGGAGTGGCGAAGAATTGAGGCCCGTGACAAAGCACGTCTTGCTCGAATAGCACGACAGCCGCGAATCATGGGGTCGATGTTGGAAGGCGCGGAATTCCCCGAATAAGTGGCAGTGCGCTATCTGCGCACAGACGTTCAATGCTGGCACACCTGCGGAAGTTCAAAACGCAGATGGAGCCGCGACATGTCAAATGTCCTCGAAGAATACATCCCGGATGAGCAGCTTGCTGCGGAGCTGGACAAGTCCCCGCGCACCCTCGCGCGCTGGCGCCGCCTTCGCGAAGGCCCGCCCGTTACCAAAATCGGCAAGAAGATCTTCTATCGGCGGTCGGCGGTAAAAGAATGGCTCGCCTCGCTAGAGGTCGGGATCTAGGCGTGAACAGAAAAACCCCAGACCGGGCGAGGTCAGGGGTTTCTGAAGTTCATGGTTGGAACGACAGAAATCCTATCAGAATCGACGGTATCGCGCAACCTGAACGCGTGATCATTATTAAGCCAGAAGCTTTCGGAGTTGGCTTCGACGTTCGGATCATCCCACCCGTACCGGACGAGCATCTCGACGCCGAATTCCCGACCCACAAGCGCGCGCGCGGCTGGGCTTCTGGCCTTCGGCTTACGCGGGTCTGGCGGATTGTCGATCTGACCGGAGAGTCTGCATGACGGACCTCCACAAGATCGCCGCTGCCATGGGCGGGGAAGTATCAGGCAACCGCGCCATTTTTCCGACGCCCGGCCATAGCGCAAAGGACCGGGGAAGCTGGGCAAGTATCGCTCCCGATGCACCGGACGGTGTTCTGGTCGATTCCGCCAACGGTGGCGATTATCGCGCTATCAAGGATGAATTGCGCGCAAAAGGGGTTCTCCCGCCACGCCAATCCAAGCCGTTGCCGCGCAAGAAGCCGCGTACCCCAGGTGTGTCCTACTACGAATTTCAGGATGAGCATGGCGTGACGGTCTGCCGCAAGGTCAGGACCGACAAACCCGATGGCACCAAAGATTTCTCATGGCAGCACCCCGACGAGCAAGGCGGCTGGAAATCTGGTCGTGGCTGCGATCCGCTGCTGTACCGCCTTCCCTATTTACTCGCCGCTCCAACAGATGCCGTGGTCTACGTCGCGGAAGGCGAACGCAAGGCCGACAAGCTCGCATCCTGGGGGCTCGTGGCAACCTCCAGCAAGGATCTTCCGGATAACCTGGCGGTGTTCGCAGGCCGCAGAGTGGTCATTCTGCCGGATAATGACACGCAGGGAAAACACATTGCCGAGAAGCTTCGTAGCTGCCTGGAAGGCATCGCTGAACGCGTCGATACCGTCGAACTTCCCAACTCGCCGCCTGCCGGCGACATCATGGACTGGGACGGCACGGCGGACGATCTAAAGGCGCTTGTGGAGGCTGCGCGCGCCGCGCCGGCTGATAGTGTCGAACTGCTGCCCATGACGGACCCTGCTGATTGGCATGGCGTCGAAGTGCCGCCGCGCGAGTGGATGCTGGAGGGATGGGAACCCCGCCGCTCTGCCGTCCTCGTGACCGGCCTGGGCGCGTCTGGGAAGTCTCTGCTCTATCAGCAGCGCATGACCTGTTCTGCCGCTGGCGTGCCGTTCCTGGGAGTCGCCGTAACGCCGGGTGTCTCAATCTACATCACCTGCGAGGATGACGTGGACGAGTTGCACCGCAGGCAGGCGTCTATCAATGCCGCACTGGGCATAGGTTGGAATGACCTGCGCGGGCGCCTCAAGCTGGTGTCGCTGAAGGGACTTCAGAACAACGAACTGTGCACGTTTGATAGCTCGGGGAGGATGGATACGACACCGCGTTGGCAATCGATCCTGGCGACTGTGCGAGCCATCGGCGCGACCCATGTCGTGCTCGATAATGTCGCCCACCTGTTCGCCGGCAGTGAAATAGTCCGCAACCACGTCGCCGCGTTCATCGGCTTACTCGACCGCCTCGCGGTAGATATCGGTGGCGGCGTAATCTTGCTGGGCCATCCCAACAAGGAGGGAGCGGAATATAGCGGGTCCACCGCATGGGAAAATCAGGTCCGGAGCCGCATCTATCTCTCGCTCGGACAACAGGATTCAGGCGGGGTTTCCGATCCAGACGCGCGCGAGCTGACGAACAGCAAGCCCAATTATTCCCGGCGCGGGGAGGCCATCAAGTTCATGTGGCATAAGTGGGCATTCGTCCGTGAAGACGATCTGCCGCCCAACGTGCTGGCAGAACAGGCGCTGACTATTCGCGCCAATGCTGAGAACGCTCGATTTTTGGAATGTATGGATAAGACGTTCGAGGAAAAGCGGACAGTATCGGCCAGCGGGTCGGCTTCAAACTATGCGCCGCGCGTCTTCGCCAAGATGCCGCTTGCCAAGGGTATGAAGGCTTCCGGGTTCGAGGCGGCGATGCAGAGGCTCTTTCACCTGGGCCAAATCGCGGGCGATCAGCCCGTGTTCCAGCGAGATAACAGGACGTGGGCAAAGGGTCTTGGACGTGCACAAACCCCCGCACAAAGCCTGCACAAACCATATGCACAAACCCGCACAGAAGATGGCGGCAAACCCGGAGAAATCCTGCACAAACCTGCACATGCACCGGACCCCTATACCTACGGTAATAAGGGTGCGCCCCTTGGGGTCGGCGCACCCTTCAATGAAGAGGAGAAGGAGGCCCCCCAATCCACCCCCGTCCCGCTTCACGGCCACGCTCCCGAAGACTGCCTGCTATACAATCCGAGTGTCACGCTATCCCCCGGCGAATGTTACTGCGATCCTGTTCCTGGATGGGAGAAGGAGTGAACATGCCTCTCCCGCGCACCTCCCACCAAAGACAGATTTATTCTCGCTGTCGTTCCCGCGCATTAGTGACGTCCGTGCTGGCCTACGCGTTGAATGGAAGCACATTGCGGACACTACGCGGACACATGACGCCACAAGCACTAATAATGACGGATTTACATATGGTTGACGACAGTACCCCACTGATAGATGGTCTATTTCCATGAGCGAATTAATCCCACCCGAACGCAAGAAGCGCGGACGCAAACCCGGCTGCGATAAGACGCCGGGTTCCGGTCGCAAGCCAAACACACCCAACAAGATCAGCCGTGATCTGAAGGAGGTTGTCCTTGCACGCGGGAAGCCTCTGGAACTGCTGTGCGACATCAGCCGTGGCCTTCGCATCCGTGTCGGCCCCCAGGCTGGTCCTGGCGAACCGCAATACGCCTACCCCACCCTTCAGGAGCGCGTGACGGCGGCAAAGATACTGATCGACAAGATCATGCCCACCGCATCGTCCACCGAGATAACCGGTAAGGATGGTGTTCCTCTCCTTCCGCCCTCTCCTCAGTCTGATTTCGAGCTGGCCAACATCGTCCTGTACGCGCTCGCCAAGGCGCAGAAGGAGATTGATGGAGACAGCCCGCCACCGTCGGGCACGAAGGTGGCCCTTGCACCTCTACCGGAGCCGGAGGTTTCGCCGCAACGTGCGGCACAACCCAATGCCGCGCCCCCTCGTCCCTGGCCGACCGAAGAGGAACGCAGGCGCGAGAGCTTCGGTTCGCAGCGTCAGGGCGACGATCAACAATTCGCAGTCCACCGGAGGAAACCCCGTGCCTGAAATTATTGCCCGCCGCGAATCCCTTACAAGCCAGCTGCAAACACTGGAGCGCGAGCAAGGTGCGGCCCTGCTCGATGACAAGCCGTTCGACATGGCCCCGGTCAATGCCGTGCGTGACGAACTCGACGCGCTCGACCATGCCGAGGCAGAGGCCTCCCGCCGTGACCGCGCCGCCGATGCCGATGCACACGCCCAGGCCACGGCACAGGCGACCAAGGAACTGGAAACCCGCCTGGTGGACTATCTGGGCGCCATCAAGGCGGCACAGGGCCATGCGACGGGCCTCGCTGACCAGATGGTGCGTATCGAGGGTCTACGCGGAGATATGGAGATCCTGACGCGAAGGCTGGGCGGCAGTGTCCCCGACATTCTCAACGCCAATGGAAGCCGCACGATCCTGTCGCGCCTGATCGCATCGCAATTCAACCGCTTCGGCGTCGGTTCAGAGTTCGGCATCATCGATTGGATGAGTACGCCACCAGTGGCCGATTGGCAGGCTGCCATCGTCAAGAAGTTCGGCGTCAATCTCGAAACGAAGGAAACCCAATGAGCAAACATGAACAGCTTGGTGCCTATGCCACCGCCGTCAGCAATTTCGACATCGCCGTGGCTGGCCTCCATCGCGCCCACAAGGATCTGATCGCCAAGGCCGCTGCGCTGCCGGTCCAGATCTATGACGACGCACTGGCCTCCCGGCTCTCCATGGTCCTGTCTGCGACGACCCTGGGCCTTGCCGACCACTACTCCCGCGTTGTCGTCCCCGCCGTCAAAGGAGCCTGAACATGACCAAAGCCCCCACCGTCGCAGAGCCGCTATCTCTCGCTCCTGCCAAGCGCCCCAAGCTCGATGGCGCGAACCTGAAGCTGGAGGAATATGTCCGCCGGCACCATTTCATCACCGCCCCTGTCGGCATGACGAAGGACGATCTGCGCTATCCAGAATGCTGGGCGCAGCTGGCCGGACGCGTGTCGCGGCACGATGTTATTTACGTCCTGGCTGCCGATGAAAGCTGGGAACTGGAATGCCGCGTCGAGTCCGTTAAGTCCAATGGCGTCGAAATGTCGATCAGCAAGAACATCACCCGCATCCCCGTCGAGGTCGCTGAAATTCAGCTTGATCCCGCGCACTACGTCCAGTTCCGCCCCGGTCATGGCTGGTGCGTCGTCAGGCGCGCGGACGGGTATGTTCTGAAGGATGGCTTCTCGACGAAGGAGGCGGCCTCCGCGCAGTTCTTTCGCGACCAGCCGAAGCAGGCCGCGTAATGACCGATCTTGCAACCCGATCCAGCGAGCTGGCGGAAATCCGGTCGATGATGGTCAATTCGCCATCGGCCTATTTCAAGAATGAGGCTGTTCAGCAACGTTATCGCGATCTGGTTGCGGAGAGGCCGGCTGGCTCGATCGTAACCGGCCATGAACCGGCAAAGGCCCCGGTGCCCGTCATGGGTCCCAAGGAATATGTCGCTGAGATGGGCTCAATGGCGAACTATGACGCCTATGTGAAGCTGTCGCGCCTGGCGGCTGACTTCGCTCTCGCGGTGCCGGACAACGAGCGTGACGTGTTCATTACCAGCTTCGAAGCGCTGCCACTGTCCGTCGCGACCGAATGCATCCGCGAGATTCGGCATCACCCGATCCGCGCAGGACAGACCGATGCTGACGAACTAGCGCGGTTCGCCACGACGGCGGAAGGCCGGGTACTGGTGCCGGAATGGGGGGCGATGGCCGCCACCCGCCATGCCAGCGTGAAAGAGCGGATCTGGCGTATCCTCGATAATCTGGAGGGTGACGATGTCGTAGCCTTCGGCGACTGGCATGAGAGCCTGCCAACGATGTCCCTGGTCGCGGTCTATCGGAAATTGGCACAGTGATGGAACGGATGACGTCTGGCGTCCCTGAGCAAGTTGATGATATGCCGGGATGCGCTTTCGCCAGCGCGGATCAAAATGGGGCGGGGCGTGTTCATCCTTCATCAAGACTTGTTGACATAGATGTCATCACTGGTACGGCTCGTCGAGGAGGGACTTTTGGTCCGGCTCGACCCAGCGTTGGGTCCTGGCGTTCTGGAAGTTCGGCGGTTGTACATGCTACCGAGAGTGATTCGGCAGATCGAAGAGAGAGTGCGTGGCACAGCGTCAGACCGCCATCTAGAGACAGAGCCAGAGGCGCAGATGGACGGCCTTTTGGCTGATTTTTGCGAAGGGATAGAACTGGATACAGGGACTCAGTTCAAGTGTCTCCGGCCGGTTGCCGAAGGAGTCTGGGAACTGAAGACATCAGACTTACGGCTCTTTGGGTGGTTCCATGCGCGAGACTGTTTCATCTGGTGCGCTGTGGCCGCCAAATGGAAACTACTTGAAACCCCCGGTTTGGTTTTTGGTTATGTGCGTGAGGCGGCACGAATCCGCGAGGAGCTTTTCGGGCAAGATGCACAGTTTGTGAGAGGTGAGAGTCCAGATGACGTCATATCGAACTGGTGTTAAACCGAACAGGCGTGCGGCAGGACGCTTCGTCGCCAAGGTGCATCGGACGCTCCAAAAGGCGTACGAAGCGAGTAAAGTCGAGGGCGTAACTCAGACATCTATTGCTAAGGAGCTTGGCGTCCATCGCTCTGTGATAAATCGCCAGCTCAATGGCCGAGAAGACATGTCGCTAGGGCGGGTCGCCGAATTCGCGTGGGCGCTGGGGTGCGAAATCGATTTCGCTTTCAAGAAGCATCAAGTCAGGCCCGACTCAAATCACGTCCCAACCTGCGCACCCGCCGGAAAGATGACTTCCTCTGCTATCTCCTCGGGCGGGGGGGAGGTCTATAAATTGGCGCCCACTGCCCCGACGTCGGGAAATGCAGTTTCGGTCGCTACGATGGTCGCCGAGGATGCCTGATTATCGCGTGACATCGGCAGTTTTGTGCGAGTTTTGTCGCTCGGAATTGAGTGGCAAAACAACAATCATCGGCGCTTTTTCTGGCGACGTTGTGGTGAATGAATTTCCTTCCAACTTTCCAATCTCTGCCTATTTCGAGATAATGGACGTTCCTGAAGGGGAGCACGGGGTAGGATTCCAGTTTCGAATTGCTGACGCTACATTTGAGATAGCTGCTGGAATTACTGTAAGTGGAAGGTACGGCGCCTTTCCGCTGCCGACCACTGAGGTTCAGATTAGCGAGCCGGGGCTGATCGAAGTGAAGTTTCGGTTAGATGATGAGGACTGGCAGACACTTATCTCTAAGAAAGTGGTCGCGGCCAATTGAGCTATGCGGCCTGATTCTTGAGCCGGAGCGCAGCACCGCCGCTGGGGCGCAACGTCGTTGCACCGAGTTGCGCCCAAGGAATTGTTCTTTTGAGAACCCCACCCAGTCCGATTCCGGACATAGTCGGCGGGAGGGTTTGGCCGGCCCTTTAGCTAAGAAACCCGGAGAACCCGCCTCGCATGCTCCAATTGCATCTGAGGTGCCGACCAAACCTATAGCCCCGCCGCCACTGTAGCTGGAACGCCGCCTTCCGGAGAAGGTCTCTCATCTGGCCCAGTGCCAGTAGAGCGGCCTGCGGGGCCAGTTCAGCTTATAGCGCCGATTGGTTGCGAAATCCACTCACCCACCCTGTTAGACAAGCACCCGGCCGACGGTGGCCTTCTGACGGCGGCGCATTGCCATTCCGACAGCACCAAAGCCACCAAGCATCATCGCCCATGTAGCTGGCTCCGGGACCAAATCCGTGAATGATCCTTCCGTGATTGTCTTCACCTCAGGATTTGCACTTAACGCATATGTAACCACGCCGCCATGTCGGTCAGAAGGTGTGAAATGATAATAGAAAAGCTGCCCACTGATCTCAGAATAATCAAGTCCAGATAGATGTAAATTGAAACCAAATTGCTCTAGATCAGGGATAGGAAAATTAAAGGATGATCCATAGATATCACCATGGCTAAAGTCGAAATATCCATAAGTATATATTTGCTTCGGCGGGCCACTTAGCGTGTAACCATTCAGAGTCGACGAAAGCATGAATCGTGGAGACCCAGAATTTGGATTGTCGGGCAAAACAAGATCTATCGTCCAGACCGCAACGGGGCCAATTTGGGCTTGAATCTCGGGCGCCAAGGCGCCCTCAGCCGCAACTTCGGTAGCTATGGCATTGATATGGATCGTCACGGAAGCATTCGCTGCCTCGGAACAAAGAAACAATGAGGCACCAAGTAATAGTCCGAATCGCATGATAATCTCCCGCCCATGAGGCAGGAGTGGTGGGGGTCTTCAACCGCTAAGTCACTACAAATCGTTACAGTTCCGTGCCATTTTGGGACAGAAAGGCGTCGTTGGCGCTACCAGCCCATTAACTGCCGGAAGAACGGCGATGCTCGATGAGACACGTCGAATATGGCTCGCACTCCCTGCTGGATATCGTCGTTGGAGTAATTGATCTCGCGCAGCGATGCGCCACTGCGTTTGATTTCTAGCCGGTGTACTGTCCAATCAGTGGATCGATTATTCTTTTGATATAATAGGCCGTGTATCAGATCGTGCCTGAATTCAGACAGCCGGAACAGTTCCAGTCGGATGGATTTGAGCTCGTTGCGCTCCTCTGCGCTGAAGCGAATATCCGGCTCCATTTTGCTCAGATAGTCGAGTTTCTCGTTGAGTTGGCGAGGAAGCGTTTTCCGGATGACTGCGCCGACCTTCCCCTGGTACCAGCCGATCAAGTGATCCAACATCAATTCGATGCCGGCCCACATAATTGTCATGTTCCCCACCGCTATCAGGACGGTCTGGGCGTATTCCCACGCAATATCTTTTCGTCGTTTGCGTTGCCTGATCCTTTTGCGGAGCGTTATCTGCCGCAACGGTGGGAATTTCCTGATCGCCGTGCGCCAGTTCGCCATCACAAGGCGTCCGGGGTCGGCAAGCTGATTGGGCGATAAGTGGAGCAAGATTGGTCGGGGGATTCGTGCCGGGCGAAATTTCCGGTCGTCAATAGCCAGTCCTCGGATCGCGCGCAGCATCTACTAGCCTCTCCTGCGCCTCTCGTTCTGCCTTTTCGTCCTCGTCCTCTTCGGGCGCAGGTGGCCAACCCAGATAGCGGCCCACGATGCTTCTAATGGCCTCTGCGCGGGAAGGGATGCCGGGTTGGCCACCACGCCAACGATCGATGGCCTCAAGCCAGCCCTCGGGCGCCACCATCTCAAACCGCTTCATCTTATCATCTGCCATGCCATTACGTAACATACGTTGACACCGGGCGCAATCCGTAACATACGTAAGGCGAGCCGGAAGGAAGTTCGTACCTCCCGACCGGCTCTAACCCCAACTGATCCCAGGAGATCAATCATGGCTACAGAAGGCTTTAGCTCCGATTCCGCCCTCGGCAACGACGCGGAACAATCCCGCTTCGACGACGACGCTGTTTTGACCATCACCGGGCGTCAAGCCAACCGCATCATGGATGTGGTGCGCGCAGGAATAGCGATGGAGGAATTTACAGATTATGCGAAAGCGACTCTCCATCTGATTTGGGAGGCGGATTGCTTTGTCAATTTGCCGGCCGAACCTGACGAAAACTTTCATGCTGGTGAGCACCTGCTGCACAAATTGACCAGGGACAGTGAGCGCGTGAACCCGGGTTCGAAATTTTCGGGCGAACTGTCGATGGCGCTGGGAACCCTTAGCTCGCTTAAGCCTGCAAGGGTTCCCGCATAGTCCGCCGGCTAACAGGGGAGAGATGACCATGGTTGCCATCTATGTTCCAGAAGCACTGGAACCCAGCATTAAGAGTGGTGTAGCAAGCCTGACGGCCAAGTCTGGAGACGAGACGGTCTCCTGGCACTTGCCGCTGCTCGAATTCAGGAAGACGCTCGTTTACGCCCAGCGCGTTCTTGCTGCGCATGATGCAGCGGGCGAGGTCGTTCCATTCACTCCGAAGCGCACCAGGAAGTCGAGGGCGAAGGGCGCCTGACTGGCGCGAATCCGCCGATTCTGATATAATGCGGTGTCGTCAACTGGCGGGCTTTCGGGTCCGCCTTTTTTGTCCTGCAAATCCGGACATAGTGCGGACACAGAAATCGGGTCGGCCGAAGCCTCTTTGTAAGTACCTGATATTTCTAGGAAAATGGTGCGCCCGGAACGATTCGAACGTCCGACCCTCAGATTCGTAGTCTGATGCTCTATCCAGCTGAGCTACGGGCGCCCCGGCCGGCATCC
>Ga0068861_100002800_pt1 | contig 11460 bp, 11 predicted proteins | sample KBSSwiS42_FD_66593 | JGI IMG/M metagenome (GOLD analysis project Ga0068861, IMG submission 66593) | Switchgrass rhizosphere microbial communities from Kellogg Biological Station, Michigan, USA - KBS Switchgrass S4-2 | ecosystem: Host-associated > Plants > Roots > Rhizosphere > Soil ...
GGAAGCCCGTGATCACCTCGTCGAAGATCAGCAGCGCGCCGGTGGCGTCGGCGTAGTCGCGAAGGCGCTCGAGGTAGCCGTCTACGGCTGGGATCAGGCCCATGTTGGCCGCGTAGGGCTCGCAGATGACCGCGGCCGGCTCCACGTCCGGAAGCTCGCCGTTCCACGGCGCGATGACGGTGTCCGCGGCCTGGGCGGCGGTCACGCCCGGGCTCGCCGGGATGCCCTGCGTCGCGAGACCGGAGCCCGCCTCGGCGAGCAGGCCGTCCACGTGGCCGTGGTAGGCGCCGGCGAACTTGACGATCTGCTCTCGGCCGGTCGCCGCCCGCGCGAGCCTGATGGCGCTCATCGACGCCTCCGTGCCGGACGAGGTCATCCGCACCATCTCGGCCGACGGCACGCGCTCGACCACCTCGGCGGCGAGCTCCACCTCGGCCTCCGTGGGCGCGCCGAAGCTCGTGCCGGCGGCGGCCGAGGCGGTCACGGCCGAGACCACCTCGGGGTGCGCGTGGCCTGCGATCAGCGGGCCCCAGGACATCACCCAGTCGACGTAGCGGTTCCCGTCCACGTCGATCAGCTCCGCGCCCTCGCCACGGGCGACGAAGACGGGGTCGCGACCGATCGCCCGCATGGCGCGGACGGGCGAGTTCACGCCGCCGGGCAGGAGCTCGAGCGCCCGCTCGTAGGCGGCGGCCGACCTGCTCGCTACGCGTGCTCCGCTTCCCACCGCTTGTGCTCGTCGGTGAAGTAGCGCAGCCGGACCTTCTTGAACTCGGTCGAGGAATAGAGCGTGCGGCGGTCCTCGATGCCGGTGTCCTCCGCGATCGAATCGAGAATGGCGTCGCACTCGTCCTTGGAGCGCCCGTGCGCCATCGTGAAGACCGAGTAGGGCCAGTCCGCGTAGGTCGGGCGCTGGTAGCAGTGCGAGATGCCGCGGAAGGACGCCATCCGCGGGCCCAGCTCGAGGATCCGCTCCTCCGGCACCCGCCAGACGCCCATGCCGTTCGCGGAGAAGCCGGCCCGGCGATGGAACAGGATCGCCGCCACGCGCCTCAGCGCCCGGCGCTCGCGCATCGACTCGAGATGGTCGAACAGCTCGCGCTGGCCGATCCCGAGCTCGGCCGCGGCCGGCGCGAAGGGCTCGCTCACCGGCTCCATCGGGCCCTGCGTGGCACGGATCACGGCCACGTCGAAGTCGGACAGCTCGATCGCCTCCGGCTCCCGGTGGTCGACGGCCTCCGCCGCGGCGGCGAGCGTCTCGGTGCCCTTCTCCATCTCGAGGTCCATCCGGATCTTGAAGAGGCGGAGCGTGGGCAGCTGGCGCACCGACTCGGCGCCGGTCAGGCGCTGGAGCACCTCGAGCGTGCCTTCCACGCCAAGCCGCGAGCCGGGCTCCGTGGCGATCGTGAACCAGATGTTGAAGTCATGGTCGCGCAGGTAGTTGTGCGACACGCCGGGGTGCTCGTTGATGATCTTGGCCGCGCGCCAGGGGTTCTCGGGATCGACCCTGGCCGCGACGAGCATCGAGCTGTAGCCGAGGACGCGCGTGTCGAAGATCGGCGTGACCTCGCGGATGATGCGCTCGTCCAGCAGCCGCTTCGTTCGGGTCAGAACCTCCTCCTCGGGCACCCCGGCAAGCTCGGCCACCGCGGCGTACGGCCTCGGCGCGATCGGGAAGCTGCCCTGGAGCAGGTTCAGGAGCCGCTTGTCCAGCTCGTCGAGCGGGACGGCGGAGCCCTCCTTTCGGCTCCGAACCTTGGCTATCGGCTGAGCCAACGGGCCACGTCCTTCGCGTGGTAGGTGATCACGATGTCCGCTCCGGCGCGCCGGAGCGCCGTCAGGCTCTCCAGCACGGTCGACTCCTCGTCGAGGTAGCCGGCCGCGGCGGCGGCCTTGAGCATGGCGTACTCGCCGCTCACGTTGTAGGCCGCCACGGGCACCCGAGTCGCGTCCTTGACGCGCCTTATGACGTCGAGATACGGCAGCGCCGGCTTGACCATGACCATGTCGGCGCCCTCCTCCACGTCGAGCAGCGCCTCGCGAACGGCCTCGTCGGAGTTCGCGGGGTCCATCTGGTAGCTGCGGCGGTCCCCGAACGACGGCGCCGAGCCGGCCGCCTCACGGAAGGGTCCGTAGAACGCGGAGGCGAACTTCGCCGAATAGGCCACGATCGGCAGGTCCTTGTGCCCCTCGGCGTCGAGCTGCGAGCGGAGCGCGCCCACGCGCCCGTCCATCATGTCGCTCGGCGCCACCGCGTCGGCGCCCGCGTGCGCATGCGAGATCGCCGTCTTCGCGAGCAGCTCGAGGCTCAGGTCGTTGTCGACCGTCCCGTCGTCCAGGACCACGCCGCAGTGGCCGTGCGACGTGTAGGCGCACAGGCAGACGTCGGTGATGACGAGCAGCTCGGGATGGGCCTCCTTGATCGCCCGAACGGCGAGCTGGACGACGCCCTCGTCGTCGTAGGCGCCGGAGCCCTGCTCGTCCTTCTCGGCCGGCACGCCGAAGAGCAGGACGGCCGGGATGCCGAGCGAGTGCGCCTCGCCGGCCTCCTCCACGGCGTTCGAGATCGACATCCGCTCGATGCCGGGCATCGCCTCGATGGGTGTCCGCTCCTCGCCGAGCTGCACGAACATCGGGTAGACGAGGTCAGCCGGGGTGAGGGTGGTCTCGCGCACGAGGTCGCGCAGGACCCCGGTCTTGCGGAGACGCCGGAGGCGTGTGGCCGGGAAGGGCATCCGCCCCCAGTCTAGGTGGCCTCGAGCGCGGCCACGGCGGCGTCGCGGTCCCTGAAGGCCTCCAGGCGAATGATCAGGCCGTCGCGCAGCTCGACCAGGTGGTACAGCTCGCCCTCGATCACCACGCCGCTCGCGCGGCCGCGGGCGTGGACGTCGATCGTCAGGAGCGCGCTCCCCCCGTGCTCGTCGATCCGCTTGACGCGCGTCTCGAATGCCTCCCACTCCTGGTGCAGGTCCCTGAACCACTCCCGCAGCCCGTCGCGCCCGTGATAGACGCTCACCCCGATGTTCGCTCCGAGGATTGGCCGAGCCACGGCATCCGGGTGCACCAGCTCCAGGAGCGCCTCGATGTCGCGCCGGCTCCAGGCCTCGTATGCCCGGTGGATCGTCTGCTCGTCGGTCATGCGAATCGCCTCAGCGCCAGCCGGCTGAGGATCCCGAAGGCGGCGGTCAGCGCCGCGAGGTGGAGGAGCGGGCCGCCGAGGTCGCCCGCGTCGTTCAGAGCGGCGTCGAGCGCGTCCAGCGTGGGCTTGAACGGGAAGGCTGCCGAGACGGCGCGGATCACGTCGTAGAGGGTGGGCGCGACCGCGCCCGAGGGCACGAGCGCCAGGAAGGCGAGCGGCAGGCAGAGCATGAAGGCGAGCAGCGACGCCGCGCGCACATCGCGCGTGAGGCCGCCGATGGCGAGGCCGAGCGCCGCGAACGCGAGCGCGCCCACCGCCAGGGCGGCGAGCCAGAGCGGGAAGCGGCTCCAGTCCAGCTCCACGAACAGCCCCAGCCCGGCCATCATCAGGAGGCAGACGAGCACCGAGCACGACGCCGCGAGCCCCGCCTTCTCGGTCAGCAGCCCCGTCCTCGAGACCAGCCCGCGCACCAGGCGCGAGAAGGCGTTCTCCTCGCGCTCGAGCGCCAGCGTCCCTGCGGCGAGCAGGAGCGTGATGAACATGAGCGACACGGCGACGGCGAGCGCCACCGCGAACGACGTGAGCGACGTCGTGCCGCCGTCCAGCGTCGTCGCCTTCACGCGGATCGGCTCGCCCACCACGTTCAGCACGTCGTCCGAGAAGGACAGGTTCTGGCGCGCCAGCTTCCCGAACGCGATCACACGGTCGAGCTCGGCACGCTCGGGCGAGCCCGCCGGGAGCTCGCGCCGGGCGCGTGTGAGGATCGTCTCCGCCCGCTGAAGCCCGAGCACGTCGAAGTCCTGTCCCAGGAACGTGTACTGCCCCCCGGTGCTGATCAGGTCGAGCAGCTGGAGCGCCTCCTTGGCGACCCGTTTGGTGAGCGCGCCGTTGGCGGTCTGCACCTGCGACTTGATCGTGTTCTCGACGTACTGCTGCTTCGCCGGATCCTCGGCGTTGTAGTAGACCTCGACCGTCCCGGGCTTGAGAGAGGACTGGATGTTCGTGGCGAGGTCGCCCGGGATGATCAGCGCGCCCAGCACGTCGCCGTCCTTGACCTTCTGGATCGCCTCCTCCCTGCTGTCCACCCGGACCGGGTCGATGGCGTCGAAGAGCCGCTGGCCCTCCTTCGCGAGGTCGATCCGGTCGCCCCCGAGCTCCACGACGGCCGACTTGCCCTCCAGCCCGTTGTAGAAGGCGACCTTCGGCTTTTCGGGGCCTCGCGACAGCGCGAAGCCGATCAGGACCGCGATGACGATCGGGTACAGGACCAGCAGCGCGACGAGCAGCGGTGAGCGCCGCAGGATCTGGAGGTCCTTGAGCAGCAGCCAGCGCATCAGTGGCCGCGCCTGTGGAGGAACTCGACGAACGCCTCCTCGAAGTCGAGCCCGGTAGTGCCGACCTCCTGCTCCAGGTCGCGGGGAACGCCGTCGAAGAGCAGCTCGCCGTCCGCGAGCACGATCAGCTGGCTCGCGTAGCGGTCCGCCTCCTGGATGTTGTGCGTGGCGTAGATGACGGTCGTGCCCTCGCACGCCAGGCGCAGGATGAACTCCCAGAGACGCGCCCGCTGGCGCGGGTCGAGCGCGGCGCTGGGTTCGTCCAGCAGCAGCACCTCGGGCTCGGCGAGCAGGCCGATCGCGATGTTCACGCGCTGGCGGTTGCCGCCCGACAGCGTGCCCACCTGGTCCCGTGCGCGGTCGCGCAGGTCCGTCAGATCCAGCATCCGGTCGACGGTGGCGCGCGGGTCGGCGCAGCGCTCGAGGCGCGCGAACAGGAACAGGTTCTCCTCGACCGTGAGCTTGCCGTAGAGGGCCGGCTGCTGGGGCACCCAGCCGATGCCCTTCGGCAGAATCGACAGCTCGCCCTCGTCGGCGGCCTGGATGCCCGCGAGTATCGAGAGCAACGTCGTCTTGCCGGCGCCGTTCGGGCCGATAACCGCCACCAGCTCGCCCCGCCCCGCGGACAGCGATACGCCGCGCAGAGCCGCCCTGTCCCCGTAACGCTTGACGAGGTCGCGCGCCGCGAGCGTTACGGTCGCCGTCTCCACGGCGCGCAGGTTGGCAGAATCGCCCGCGGTGAAGCTTCTCTTCGTAGGCGACGTGGTCGGCGGCATCGGGCGCCGGACGCTCGCGTCGCTCCTGCCCGGCATACGCGACGCGCATCAGCCGGACTTCGTGGTGGTGAACGGGGAGAACTCGGCCGGCGGCGTCGGGATCACCCAGAAGACCGCGCGCGAGCTGCTCGACATGGGCGCGGACGCGATCACGCTCGGCAACCACACCTACCGGCACCGCGAGGTCTACGAGCTGCTCGACCGCGAGGAGCGCATCGTGCGGCCTGCGAACTATCCGAAGGGCAGCCCGGGCCGGGGGCACACCGTCGTCGAACGCGACGGCGTGCGGCTCGGCGTCGTGAACCTCCTCGGCCTCGTCTTCCTCCAGGCGGCCCGCTCGCCGTTCTCGGCGGTCGACGCCGCCCTGTCGGAGCTGGGCGACCGTGCCGACGCGGTTCTGGTCGACATGCACGGGGAGGCCACCAGCGAGAAGGTCGCCATGGGCTGGCACCTGGATGGCCGCGCGACAGCGTGCGTCGGGACGCACACCCATGTCCCGACCGCGGATGCCCGCGTGCTGCCCGGCGGCACCGCGTACATCACCGACGTGGGGATGACCGGCCCCCGCGGCGGGGTGATCGGGGTGAAGCGCGAGCTGGCGCTGGAGCGCTTCCTGACCTTCACGAACATCCGCTTCGAGACCTCCGACGAGGACCCGTGGCTGAACGCGCTCCTAGTGAGCGCCGACAGCGAGGGCCGCGCGATCGCCGTCGAGCAGCTCCTCATGCCGGCGGAGCTGTAGCGCCCGCACGCTCAGAACGATCACGGCGAGCAGGGCGAGGTTCCTCACCGCGACGAGCGCGACGGCGAGCGGCTCGTGCTCGACGACGTCGAAGTAGTGCCCGGGGAACTCGATCTGGGTGAGGACCGCCGCGATCGCCACCGCCCCGGCGAGCGCATGCAGCCGCCAGGCGAACGCGAGCGCGCCGAGCGGGACCAGCCAGATGAGGAACTGCGGCGAGAGCACCTTGCCGAAGGCCGCGAAGGCGACGCAGGCCGTAAGACAGGCAATGAGAAGATCACGAGTCGTTCGCCGGAGCCCAACCAGGACACACAAGAGCGCGACCAGCGCAACGAACGCCGCCGCAAAGACCGACGTGACCGCGTCGGAGGCCGGATGCAGCAGGCCGTCCGAGCGATAGCTCGACACGCTCCGCGCCTCGCCGGCACCGGCGGCATCCAGGCCAAGCAGCACCAGCGCCGGTGAGCTCTCCACCTGCACTGGGCGGTCCAGGTGGTAGCGCACCGCGTCCGCCGCGCCTTCCGGCGACACGACGACAGCGGCACCCGCGACGACGACGATCACCGCCGCACAGGCCAGCGCGCCCTGCCACGCCTCACGGCGCCGCCCGCGCGCCACGAGCCACGCCAGCGCCAGCGGCACGGCCAATAGGGGGAAGGCCTTCGTCATGGCGCCCAGCCCGAGCACGGCCAGCCCCGCCCGCGGATGGTCGCGGACCAGGAGGAGCAGCCCGGCAAGCAGCACGGCGACCGGGAACAGGTCGAAGTGGGTGCGCACCATCGCGCCCAGGAAGAGCGGCATGAGCGCCGCGGCCAGCATCGCGCGCCGTGGGTCCCCGCCCGTCGCCCGCGCGAGCGTGCCGCAGAGCAGCACGACAGCTGCCGCCGCGGCGAGGGTCCAGAGCGCAAACGCCCACCGAAAGGCCTCCTCGCCCGTGCCGAAGAGACCGGGCAACGCGATCGTCGGCGCCGCGAGCGGCGGGTACTCGAACGCCACGTCCCGATACGGCACCCCGCCGTCGAGCACCGGCACCGCGAAGCTCTGGTACACGAACAGGTCGTTGACGCGCTCGTTCGACCACGGCGCCACCCACAGCGTGAGCGCCCAGCCGCCGGCGAGCACGGCCAGGGCGAGGACCGCTGCGCGTCTCACACGAGCACCGCCTCGGGCTCGCGCTCGGGCTCCCGCTGCGGCGTCGGCTCGGGAAGCACCCGCGCATGAGCGGCGAACAGCGTCACGAACAGGAAGGGCACGAACCAGACGACGTACAGGTAGAACCAGTGGGTCGCGGTCAGCTCGATCGCGATCAGGATCGCCGCCCCGAGGGCCGCGGTCTGGCGGAGGCTGGGGCGGCGTGGGAGGAAGGCCGCCGTCACAGCGAGCGCGCCGGCGGCCGCCTTGGCGACCGTCTGCAGCCACCCGAGCGACTCGACCTGGCCCCAGATGCTGAACGGCGACGGTCTGCTCGCCTGGTAGCCGATTGTGCGGTCGTAGAGCTCGCGCACGCCCCCGTCCGGCAGGAAGGGGAGGACGACGAGCGCCACGACGAGCACGAGCGTGCCTGCGAACACCACGGGCGAGCGGCGCGCGAACAGGGGCGCGAGCGCGGCCGTCACGAACTTCGCGGCTGCGCCCAGCCCCACGGCGAGGGCGCTGACCGCGGCAGAGGGCCTGTCACGCGCAAGCGTCGCCGCGAGCAGCGCGCCGATGCACGCGACCGCCACCAGCGTGTCGTTCGAGTTCGACTCCAGCACGAACGTCGTGTACGGGTACGCGACCCACGCGTACCCGAGGGCCACTCCCAGGGCGATGCCGTCGCGACCCGAACGGAGCCGCCGCCCGAACAGCAGCAGCCCGCCGAGCGCCAGCAGGTCGAACGCGATCGCGGCGCCGTGCGCGGCCGGCAGGTCGTCCCAGCGCCCGCTCCACGGCAGCGCCTGCTCGAACGGCACGTAGAGGAGGTAGGTGACCGGCCCGTACGTGTCGCCGCGCTCGACGTCGGCGGAGAAGCCGTCGCCGTACAGCGAGTGACCGTCGGCGATCCGATCGGCCCCGATCACGCCCGCGTAGCCCACGTCGATCACGTTGGAGTCGGCGATGTTGAGGCCGATCCGGAAGGCGGTCAGGAACACGAGGCCGACCACGAGGAGCGTCAGCGGGGCGTGCGGCACCAGCGGCCCCCTGCTGCGGCGCGGCCGGAACGCCGCGAACAGCACTCGCGCGAGCAGGTACAGGAGCACCGGGTACACGAGCGGAGCCGAGACCCCGATCTCGCCGCGGTTGAAGAAGTAGTGCGAGGCCCCGAACGCGAGCAGCACCAGCAGGTCGAGATGCAGCAGCCTGAACGGCCGCCTGACGTCGACGAAGGGCGCCAGGAAGAGCGCACACAGCGGGATCCAGACCCACGGAGCGTTGAGCTTTCGCCCGAACGCGCCGGGATAGCCGCGCGCCATCGTCCACGCCACCTGCGCGCCCGACCACTGCTCGAGCACCGCCCCGCTGCGGTCGTCGACCTGCACCTGGACCAGCTCGTCGCCGTGACGGAAGAAGCTCACCTGCCAGCGGCCGATGCCCTTCGTGTACGCGGTCGGGTTGAGCGGCCCGTCGCGACGGGCCTCCTGCACCTTGTCCGCTCGTGCGGCGATGCGCTCGACCTCGCGCGCGCTGCGCTCGAAGAAGCGCGGCGGCTGGGTGTCCGAGCTCGGAATCTGGAGATCGCCTGCGGACGCCGCCGCGGGCAGCCCCGCGCAGACGAGCACGGCCAGCGCTGGCGCGACTAGTCGCGCGACAACTCGATGCGGAAGCTCCACATCTTGTTCCCGATGAAGTTGAGCGGGGTCGCTACGACGATCGAGATCGCCTGGGCGGGCACCTCGGCGACCCCGGCGACGCTGACCAGCAGCTCGAGAACCGCCGCCGCGAACAGGAACGCCGCGACGCTCACGGTGAAGAAGCGCGCCGCCTGGAAGCCGGCGTGCCCGCCGCGTGCCCTGAAGGTCCAGTGGCGGTTCCACCAGAAGTTGTTCGTGACGGCGACCGCGAACGCGGCGGTGGCGGCGACGAGGTGATGGAGGTCGAGCACCTCCACGCAGACGGTGAACACGCACAGGTTCACCACGTACCCCGAGGCGCCCACGCCGCAGAACTTGATCAGCTGCAGCCAGTTGTGCGGGCGCAGGAGCCCGGCACGCACGCGCAGGTGCATCGGATGTGGGCGGTCGGCGATGCCTGCCCTGGCCTCGTCGGTCACCGGCCCAAAGGTACACCGAAGTGCCGCAGCACCAGCGGCGTCACGTCCGTGAGCGACCACTGGTCCCGCTCCGGGGGGTCGAGCCCGCAGAGGAGCAGCACCCCCTCGGAGTCGTCCCGGTGCAGGGAGCCATGGCTGCCGCCGCCCACGTGATCCGCGCCACCCCAGTCGACGAACTCGTAGCCGGCCTCGGCGGAGGCGAGCACGTCGCCGGCGTGCGGGCAGCTGAGCGCGGACCAGACCCGGCCCAGGGCGTCGGGGTAGGTGTCGCTGTCCACGCGGCCGCCGCCGGCGTTGAGCTCGAGCACCCCCTCGTCTCCCCGGAGCGCCCAGCCAAGCCCACGCCGGTCGGTGAGGTCGGCGCCCGGCTCGAAGCGCAACTCGCCCGCCTCCGAGCGCACCAGCGCGACGCCGTTCTCGCGCGTGATCACCAGCTCGACGCCGTCGGCCTCGAACAGGGTGTCCGCCGCGCGGCGAGCCAGCTCGTCGCGGCGGCCGTCGTCGAGCGCGTAGACCATCGCCGACCGAGCCGAGGGGCACGCCGCGAGCTCGGCCTCGGCGGGGGCCGGGTCGCTCGGGGTGAGCACGCGGGAGCCAGACAGCACCTCCGAGAGGTTGATCCCCGTCTCGACCGGCGTCTGCGAGTGGTCCGACATCACGATCACGGCGTGGTCCTCGAGAAACGCCTCCGGGCCACCGGCCACGTGCATGATCCGTTCCAGCGCCCGGTCGGCCTCTGCGATCGACCGGACCTGGCCATCGGGCCCGGCCTTGTGGGAGTGGGTGTCGTTGTCGGGCAGCGAGAAGAGAAGGAAGTCGAACAGGTCGTGCTCGACCAGGTACGCGCCCACACACGCGGTGTGGCGATCGCGCTGACCCGGCATCCCGAGGGCCGAGGTGCAGCCCGTGTCGCGCGAGTCGAACAGGTCGGCGTAGAAGAGCTCGCGCGCGCCGTAGACGGAGTGGTGAAACTGCGCCGCCTCCGCGATGCGGCGGTAGACGCTGGCGCCCGACGGGTCGTGGCGGGTCCTTCCCCGGTAGATCAGATAGGTGGTGCAGGCGGTGCGGAGGCCAGCGTCGTCCAGATGCTCGAAGACGGTCCTGTGCGCACGCGTCAGGTGCGCCAGGTTCATGTTGTAGACCGTGTCGTAGAGCGAGCGGACGATCCCGAAGGCGCGCGTGGCTTGCAGCGACGAGCCGTACTCCACATAGCGCTCCTCGCCGCGATGGAACCAGTTCATCGACGGGATGTGGTGCTCGCCCGGGCCGTAGCCGGTCGCGATGGCGGCGGACGCCACCGGAGTCACCGACGGGAAGGTCGACACGCAGTCGCGGATGTAGGTGCCGCACTTGAGCAGGGCGGCCAGCGCCGGCGCCTCACCCTCGGCGACGGCCTGGTCGAGCATGTCCGGCTTCAGCGAGTCGATGACGGCGAGTACGAGCTTCTTCTGCACTACCGAAGGATCCTCAGCCCGGCGTACTTCTGGTCCTCGCGCCGCCTCGCCCCAATGATGAGAAGGACGAACCCCGGGATCGCCAGGTACGCCAGCGGGGGCACGAACACCGCCACGCCGGCGAGGATGAGCGCCGCGCCGTCGGCGTAGGCGGAGAGCAGTGCCGCCTGGTCCGGCTCGAGGCGTGTGCGGACGCGCTCGACGAGGCCACCGATTGCGATCCATCCGAGAGCGGCGCACAACGGGCCGAACAGGAGCCCGATCCAGACCTTCTCTCCGTTGTCCGCGAGCACGCCCGCGAACAGGAGCGCGCCGAGTCCGAGGCCCAGCAACCCAGCGAGGATGTCGAAGGGATCGCGTGCCCTGCGGTGCTTCGCCCTGGCGGAGCGCCAAGCCGAGCGCTCCACGAGGAACGCGACCACGGCCAGCACCACGATCGCCGCGAGAAAGGCAGTCGACTCGAGAAAGCGGAAATCCGTGCCGTCGAAGTCGATACCGATGTCCCCACGCGCCAGCGCACCCGCCAGGAGCGGCGGGAGATACGGGCGCACGCCGGTGGACGACGCGAGGCCGCTGCCGGTACCGATGTCGAGGAAGAGGCTCATGGGCGGGCTGTGAGGGTCGGTACCCTGCCTCGCGGGAGGTTAACGCCGCGTCTGCGGCGAAAGCCTGCCGTCATGGCATGAGCTCCTCTCGCGACATCGAGCGCTACGCCGGTCTCTTCGCCTCGCGGACGAAGGTCATGAAGTCCTCCGCCATGCGCGA
>Ga0068861_100002803_pt1 | contig 11457 bp, 9 predicted proteins | sample KBSSwiS42_FD_66593 | JGI IMG/M metagenome (GOLD analysis project Ga0068861, IMG submission 66593) | Switchgrass rhizosphere microbial communities from Kellogg Biological Station, Michigan, USA - KBS Switchgrass S4-2 | ecosystem: Host-associated > Plants > Roots > Rhizosphere > Soil ...
GCTCAGCCACGTCGCGGGCCCGCGTCCCCATCTGGGACCGCCGGGGTTCGTCTTTGAGCAGATCGATGATAGCGCCGGACAACGACTCGGGCGTATCGTCCCGGACGAGCTGGCCCGTGTCACCGTCGACGATCGCCTCGGCGTTGCCGCCCACGGCGCGCGCCACCGTCGGCACCCCCGCGGCCATGTATTCGAGGATCGCGTTCGACAGACCCTCGGAGTCCGAAGAGATCACGCCGACGTCGAACCGCTGAATCTCCTCGGCGACGCGTTCCACGCGGCCGAGAAAGCGTACCGAGCTCGCGAGGCCGAGCCGCTCCGCCTGCGCCGTCAGCGCCGGCCGCAGGTGGCCTTCGCCGACCACCACGAACTCGACGCGGCCCACCGCGTTCTGGATCAGTCGGGACGCTTCGAGAAACAGGTCGACGCGCTTGACCGGCCGATCGAGGTTGGCGACGATGCCGACGACCGGGACCCCGTTCCGGGAATGGACGCCGTTGGCCGTCGCGACGCCGTTCGGGATGATCTCGATCTTCTCGAGCGGAATGCGATCGAGCTCGTGAATCCGCTGGGCCACGGCGGGCGAGTTGGCGATGAACCCGTCGAAATTCGGATACGCGAGCCGGAGCTGCGCGACCTTGCCTGGAGTACGCCAGAATCCCATGTCGCGAAACGACGCGATCCTCGCGCGCACGGGTGTCCGCACGCTCGCCAGCCATCCGAGCAACGTCGGATCCTGAAAGAACGTCTGCACGACGTCGATCCGTCGGTCCACCATGAAGCGGCGAAGCCGGCGCAGGCACCCCACGGCCGCCGGCGACTTGAACGTGCGGAAGCCGAGCTCGAGCACGTCGCAGCCGAGATCCTGCAGGTCCATGGTCGAGGGTTTCAGCACGCACAGCGCCGGCTCCACGCGGCCTCGATCGACGGTACGGATGAGCGCAGCGAGCTGCTTCTCCGTTCCGCCGTGGACCATCGCCTCGATGCAGTACAGCACGCGCATCCGCGGCACCGTCACGCCCCTCCGGCGGCGCCGGCCGCCGGCTGCATCGGCGGCACGGAAGCGGCGGGCTTCTCCATGCCGGCAATCAGGTAGATCCGGAAGCGGCGGAACGGACGCGTCATCAGCAGCCGGATCATCAGGAGCTCGAGCACGACGAGCGGCGGGATCATGACGAGCTGGGCATCCGATACCAGGTGCCGCACCGTGACCCGCGAGAATCCCGCGCGGGCGCCCGTCTCGCGGAGCGCGGCCTCCGAGTTGATCCGGTAGTAGGTCCGATAGACGTCCGCTTCCGCCCGGCCGTGCAGCCACCCGACGACCCGCGGCTTGATGGCTTCCGGCACCAGCCGGGCCAGCACGGTCGCGTAACCGTTCAGGTTCGGCGTGTGCGCGATGAACATGCCGCCCGGCGCGAGCACGCGGTAGATCTCGCGCAGCAGCTGGTCGGGGTCCTTGACGTGCTCCAGCACCATGTTCGCCGTCACCACGTCGAAGTACCCGTCTCGAAACGGCAGCGTGGTGATGTCGGCGCGCACCCGCTGGTTGATGTTGCGATGCTGCGCGAGCGACTCGTGATCGTAGTCCACGCCGACGACGTGCTTCACGGAGCGCACCATGCGCTCGGCCTGCGGCGCCCGCCAGGACGGCAGCAGCTTGTTGCCGCATCCCACGTCGAGCCAGCGCTGCGCGGGGACGGCGTCGGCCAGTACTCGCTCGTAGATCGCCTGCGAGAACTCCAGGCGGGGCGCAATGTGCCCCCGCATCCGCCAGTAGAAGCGGAAACGGCGATCGCGCAGGCTGAGGGTCGGTTGTGTCGCGTTCATATGTCCAGATCCTGGGTGCGGGTCAATCTGTTAGACTCAGTTTCGACGAGTGGCCGACCTGACACCACCCACCACGCCGATCGATCCGGCGTCCAACCCGACTCGCGTGCTTCATCTCATCGAGAGCGACGGCGTCTACGGCGCCGAGCAGGTGGTGCTGGGGCTCGTGCACTGCGCGGGGCGCGATCCCCGGTTTCCCGCGACGATCGGGTGCCTGGTCAAGGACGTCGGCCGGCCGAACGCGCTGCACGAGCGCGCCGGCGCGCTCGGCCTGGCCGCGGTCAAGCTGCCGCTCGGCACCGCCACGTCGCCGATCGACGTGATGCGCCTGCCCTTCACGTTCACGCGTCTCGGCATCGGGCTCATTCACGCGCACGGCTACAAGGCCGCCATCGCGGGCTACGCCGCGCACGCCGCGAGCCGCATCCCCATCGTCGCCAGCTGTCATCTCTGGTTCGAGGAGTCGGAGGCCAAGTGGACCTACCGCTGGCTGACCCGCCTCGAGCGCCGGCTGTATCCCCGGTTTGCGCACGTCGCCGGCGTGTCCGCGCCGATTGCCGAAAAACTGCGCCGCTGGCACGTGCCGGAGGCGCGCCTGAGCGAGATCGGCAACGGCATCGTGATCGACGACGCCGAGCGTCCCGCCGGACAGGCCGCGGCCCTCCGGCGCGAGCTTGGCATCGCGGCGGATGCTTTCGTCGTGATGAACGTCGGCCGCCTGGCGGAGCAGAAAGCGCAGGCGGACCTCATCGCGGCGGTGGCCCAGGTCCGTCCGGCTCACCCGAACATCCAGCTGCTGATCCTCGGGGAGGGGCATCTCCGCGCCGCGCTCGACGAGCAGATCGCGGCCGCGGGCCTGCGCGACTCGGTCCGCATCCTCGGGTTCAAGCAGAACGTCGGTGACTACCTCGCGATCGCCGACGCCTTCGCGCTCCCGTCGGTTGACGAAGGGCTGCCAATCGCCCTGCTCGAAGCGCTCGCCGCACGAGTGCCGGCCGTGTGCACGCCGGTCGGCGCCACGCCCGGGTTTCTCGTGCACGACGTCAGCGTCCTGTTCGTCCCGGTGCACGCGATCGACGCGCTGGCGGCCGCGCTGCAGCGGCTCATCGAGGAGCCGGACCTCCGCCGCGCCCTGGCGGCCCGCGGCAGGGAAGCGGTGCAGCGCGCGCACTCCGCCGAGACGATGTACAGCCGCTACCGCGAAATCTACACCCGCGTCGTTCATGGCCGCACGCGCCGATAGACCCGGTGCAGCAGGCCGCTGCCGTCCCCGCCCTCGCTGCGCCGCTCTCCAACCAGGCGGAAGTCGTCGGCCAGCAGGCGGCCGAGCCCGGGCACCTCGCCGACCGGGAACTGCTCCTGGACGATCAGGTAGGCCATCCGGTCGAGCCTGACCAGATCCGGAAATTTCTGCGGCGGCATGTCCCGGTAATGGAAGAAGGTGTAGCCCTTGTCGTTCTGATAGTCGAGCATGTCGAACAGCCGCAGGGTTGAGATCTCCTCCCAGTTCTTCATGTGCCGCTCGACGAACGGCAGGCCCGCCGTGATGTCGTTGGCCAGCTCGCGCTCGTACGCGGTGCGGTAGATGCTCATGGCGCCGGTGTTCCTCGGCAGGCGCAGCACCGAATCGCCCAACAGGTAGAAGGGCTCGTGGGCCGCGACGTTGGCGACGACCCACGACCGCAGCTCGTTCAGGTCGGTTTGACGCAGGCGCCAGGACAACGACAGCATCTGCCCGGTCATGATGACGAGGGCCGCCGCGGCAATCGCGACGCGCAGGCGCGGCCGGCGCAGCTGGCCGATGGACCACGCCGCCAGCACGTAGAAGAGCGGCGCGACCGGCAGCATCCAGTACCCGCGAAGCTGCCGGGTCGTGCAGAACACCACGAGGTATCCGAGCGCCAGGACCGCGACGCTCTTCAACGCCGGAGGCGCAGGCCGCCGAAACGCGAGGAGCGCCCCGGCCGCCGCCAGCGGCGCGATCAGCCAGCCGGTCCCTTTGAGGATCACCAGGAACTGATCGCCCCAATGCAGGTACGGGGAATAGTCGTCGTGATACGTCGCCCAGCGCGCCTTGACGTACATGAGCGGATCGAACAACGAGCTCCCGTCCGCGACCAGAAAGAAGAAGAACGCCGTGGCCGCAAACGCCGCCGCGGGCCGCCATCCCGCGCGAAGGCCTTTGAGGCGAAGCTGGTCGATCATCACGAAGATCGTGAACAGCGCGCCGTGCATCTTCAGGCCCGCCGCCAGGCCGAAGCAGATCGCCGCCCACCAGAACGTCCGCTCGGATGTCCCCTCGACGCTCTTGAGATAGAGATAGACGCCGAGCGTCGCCGCGAACGTCAGCAGCGTGTCGGGACGGCCGACCAGCGTGGACCACAGCGTGTTGTAGGTGAACAGAAACAGGACCGTCACCCACACCGCCGCCCAGAGCTCGTTGTCGAGCACGCGGCGCGCCAGCCTGAACACCACGAAGGCGGTGGCCAGGTCCACGGCAATCAGCACGGAGCGGTAGGCCGCGTAGTAGGCGTCGGGCGCGTTGTAGAAGTCGCGCAGCGCGCTGCTGACGAAGTACCCGTCGCGCGCCGCCGTCCAGTCCCCCGACAACGCCGTCCGGACGGCGTACACCGCCAGCGAGCTCAGCCCGCAGACCCACGACTCCAGGAACGCGTGCTGCGGGGGGGCCTGGCCGAACCACACGAGGAAGCCGCCCTGGTACAGCGTGAAGTCGTCGATCATGAACTGCGGCGCGCCGACGCCGATGTTGGCCGCCTTGAGCGCGAACGAGATCAGGAACGCCGCCGCCAGCGTCAGCACGGCCCACGTCGCCGAGCGCGCGGACAGACGGGCGCCGGCGTGGCGCCACGCGCCCGCCGGTTCCCGCAGGCCGATCGCGCCCGCGGCGCTAACCCTGAGAGAGTGAACGCCGCTCGCGCGCGACATCGAAGTTGATCTCCTCTTCCAGGATGTACAGCGGCCGGCGCTTCACCTCGTCGTACATCCTGCCCAGATACTCGCCGAGGATGCCGATGCAGATGAGCTGCACGCCGCCGAGGAACAGAATCGCGACGAACACCGAGGCCCAGCCCGCGATCGCCCGTTCCGGAAAAAAGAACTTGATGATGACGCCGTAGACCATGAACACGAAGCTCAGGGCCGAGGCCGAGAAGCCCAGCGTCGACGACAGCTTGAGCGGCACGTGCGAGAACGACAGCATGCCGTCGATCGCGAACCGCAGCATCTTCGGCAGCGGGTACTTGGTCTCCCCCGCCACGCGCTCGGCGCGCACGTACTCGACCTTGCACTGCTTGAACCCCACCCAGCTCACCATGCCGCGCACGAAGCGGAACTTCTCGCGCATGGTCATCAACTGGTCGACGACGCGCCGATCCATGAGGCGGAAGTCCCCCGTGTCGACGGGGATGTCGACGCTGGTCGCGCGCTTGAGCAGCCGGTAGAAGAGCGCGGCCGTCGCGCGCTTGAAGAGCCCCTCCCCCTCGCGCTTGGTCCGGACGCCGTAGACCACGTCGTAGCCCTCGAGCCACTTGTCGGCCATCTGCGGGATGACCTCCGGCGGATCCTGCAGGTCGGCGTCGATGATGACCACGGCATCGCCGGTCGCCTTGTCCATCCCGGCGGTGATCGCGATCTGATGGCCGAAGTTGCGCGAGAAGCTGATCACGCGGAACCGCGGGTCCTGCAGGCAGAGCCGCCGCACCTTCTCGAGCGTGCGGTCGCTGCTGCCGTCGTTGACCATGACGACTTCCCAGCGGAACCTGGGATCCTTCATGAGCGCGACGAGCCGGATGTGCAGCGGCTCGAGGACGAGCTCCTCGTTGTAGAGGGGAATCACGATCGACAGCAGGGGCTTGAGTTTCATACCTGGCCTCGTGGCATTGACGGTGTCCGGCGGAGTCCTGACGCCGCGAGCGCGATTGCGGGCAGCGTTTTCCAGGCGAGTCGAGAAGTCGGACGGATCCGCAGCGCGCGCGCGACGTCGCGCACCCCGCCGGCATGTTCGCCGGACAGGAAGCTGCGCAACCGGGCGCGCTGCATGTAACTGTGCGACCAGGCATCGCGCACCGTGGCCGGGGCCACCGCGCCGGGATGACGGGCCACGAATTCCCGCATGATGCCGAAGGCGTGCTCGTAGAGGCGCTGCCAGTTCTTCGACATCTGGCCCGGCCAGACCCGGTAGACGTGCGTCTCCTCCTCCACGAAGGCGAAGTCGTAGTGGAGCGAGAGGCGGAGCCACAGCTCCCAGTCGATGCTGGTCCCGTGCCGCGGGTCGAACGGCCCGAGCTCGTCGAAGCATCGCCGGCGGACCAGCGCCGTGCCGAACGGAACGAAATTGATCTTGAACAGGTCGTCGGTCACGCGGCCGCTCGGGTAGACGGGCTCGTCGGCGCGATCGCGCAGCAGCGGCGCGCCGTCCTCGTTCATGAGCGCGGTCCGCGAATAGACCACTCCCACCCGGTCGTTGCCGGCGAATCGCGCGAGCTGCAGCGCGAGCTTGTCCGGCCGCCACATGTCGTCGGCGTCACAGAACCCGACGAACTCCCCCCGGCTGAAGTCGATGCCGCGATTCTTCGCGACCGCGTGGCCGGCGTTGGGCTGGCGGTGATAGTGCACGCGCGGATCGTCGACGAAGCGCGCGACCTCCATGATCGTCTGGTCGGTCGAGCCGTCGTCCACCACGTGGAGCTCGAGCCGGGCATAGGTCTGCGCGAGGACCGACGCGATCGCCGCCCCGACATACTGCTGGCAGTTGTAGGTGGCGATGACGACGCTCACCAGCCCCGGTTCGTATGATTGACTCAGAGGGACACCCTGCAGATGGCGAATCGGTATTTGCCGTTGGATTCCCGGGGAATCGACGCGACGATCTCGATCTCGACGCGCGCGCCCGGGAACGTGGACTCGAAATAGCGTTGCAGCTCGGGCTGCGACTCCGACGCGAACCGCGGCTCGGGGACGACCTTGAGCACGATCCGGTCGAGCGCCTCCTGCACGATCTGCATCTGCTCGATGCCGGGAATCTTCGTCAGCGTGTTCTCGATGAGCGACACGCCGGCGACCTGAGTGCCGTCGGCCCGCACGAGGAAATCGGCGACGCGCCCGGCCACCCGATCCATCAGCGGCAGCCCGCGCCCGCACGCGCACGGGCCGGACACGGACGCGGCCATGTCCTCGACGCGGTAGCGGATGAGCGGCATCACGTCGTTGATGAGATCCGTCACGACCACGAAGGCCGTCTCCCCCGGCGCCGCCGTCTCGCCGTCGGCGCGCAGGAACTCCACGATCACGTGATCGATGTTGACGTGCATGCCGCCGTGCAGCTCGCACTCGCAGCCGATGAGCCCGACTTCCTCGCACCCGTAGCGATCGAAGACGCGGACCCCGAAGACCTGCTCGATGACCTGGCGCTCCTGCGCGAGGAGCATCATCGACGTCGAGAGAATCGCCCGCGGCCGGATGTCGTCGATCCCGCACTCCGCCGCCGTCCGCGCGAGCAGATACAGCGAATGCGCGTGCCCGAACAGCATCGTCGGCCGCTCGCGCCGCCATTCGCGCGCGAACGCGCGCACCGAGTCCGGCGACAGCGACATCGTGTCGAGGTAGATCACCGGGTCGAGGAGCTCGTGGCGGAGCCGCTGCTTGACGCTCCGCGGCAGCTTCGGGTTCCCCCAGACCGCGCCGACCGGCTCGCCGATCTTCCAGCCGGTCCAGAGGTTCGATCGCCGCGCGGCGGCGTTGCGCTGGTGGCTGATCTCTTCGGAGATGAACAGGATCAGCGGCACGCCGGTCGATCCGCCGGTGCGAAACTCGAGCAGGCGCTGATCGCGCGCGCGCCGCGACAGGAGATCGGGCGCGTGCGCGCGGATGTCGCGCTTGGTCAGGATCGGCAGTTTGCGCAGCTCGTCCAGGCTGCGCAGCTCGGTGCCCAGGCCGGCCTCGGCAAAGCGGCGGCCGTAGAACGCCGTGTCGCGGCACGCCGCGGCGCTGACCTGCCGGAGCAACTGCTCCTGCCGGTCGCGGAGGATCGGGAGCGGCAGGTACTGCGTCCGCTCGAGCGCGGCCCAGGCGGGCAGCAGCGACGCCCCGGTCAGGGCGGTCCACACGGGCTCCATGATGGCGCGACGCGCCCACGCTGGTGTCACGGTCACAGGGTCACCACTGGTAAGGAAGGGGAACGCCGAATGCATCGGCTGCGTCCCGCGCGTCCGCTTCCGGCAGCATGACTTTCGCCATGGGACCGAACGCAAAATCATCGAGCAGGCACCGAAGCCGTTCCTCGGTGCGCCGCAGGTTGGTGTAGTGCCGGAAGGTGCTCAACGCGCCGACCGACATCCGCGGCTGCTCGGGATCGAGCTCCCATGGGTGCAGGTAGAACACGGCGGGCCGGCCTTCGACGTCGTTGATCCGGCGCATGCCCCATCGGGTCCACGCATACGGGAAGATGCGGAAGTAGCCGCCGCCGCCCACCGGCAGGTTCATCCCGCCGAAGCGCAGCGTGGACGCCGGCACCTCGATCAGCTCGCCCGCTTCACGCTCGATGCGATACACGTGCGGAGCGGAGACCGGAATCCCATATCGGTCGTGGCGGATGGGAAAGATGCTCGCGTCGTAGCGGTAGCCTTCGTCGATGAGCACGTCGAGCGCCCAGAGCGATCGCGGCGTAATCGAGTAGCTCGGCGCCCGGAACCCGTCCACGCGCACGCCCGCCACGTCCTCGATCAGGCGCTTCGCCCGCCGCACGTCCTGCCGGAACGCCACGGGGGACTGGTCGTACACCAGCCGGTGGGCGTAGCCGTGCGACGCGAGCTCGTGCCCGGACGCGGCAATCTGGCGCACGAGCTCCGGATGCCGCTCGGCCACCCACCCGAGCATGAAGAACGTCGCCCGCACGCCGGCGCCGTCGAGAATGGCGAGGACGCGCTCCGTGTTGGCGCACACCCGGCTTTCGAGGGTCTCCCAGCGGCTCCGCGGCACGACGCCGTCGAAGGCGCTCACGTGGAAGTAGTCCTCGACGTCGATGGTCATCGCGTTCAGCACGCGACCCGCCCGTCCCTTGTCGTCCACCGTCATACCCCTCGTCCCTGAATGACCCGCTTCACCGTGCGAAGCAGCGTGTACACGTCGAGTCCGAGCGACATGTGCTTGATGTAGAACAGGTCGTACTGCAGCTTCTGCATCGAATCGTCGACGCTGGCGCCGTAGGCGTAGCAGACCTGCGCCCATCCCGTCAGCCCGGGGCGCACGATGTGCCGCTGACGGTAGAACGGGATCACCTGCGTGAGGTCCTTGACGAACTCCGGCCGCTCCGGCCGCGGCCCGACCAGGCTCATGTCGCCGATGAGGATGTTCCAGAATTGCGGCAGCTCGTCGAGATGCGTGCGGCGCAGCATGCGGCCGATCGGCGTCACGCGGTTGTCGTTCTCGCCGGCCCAGACCGCGCCCGTGTGGGCCTCGGCATCCTCGCGCATCGAGCGGAACTTGCGGACCTTGAACACGTGCCCGCGCAGGCCGACGCGCCGCTGGCCGTAGATGATCGGCCCGGGGGACGTGGCTTTGACGAGCACGGCGATGACGCACATGATCGGCAGCAGCACCAGCAGCGCCAGGCCGGAGCCGAGCACGTCGAGCGCACGCTTCATCGCGCGAAGCCGGCGGCTCTTGCGGAAGCCTTCAGAGAAGATCAGCCAGCTCGGTCGCAGGTTCTCGACGGCGATGCGTCCGGTGTACTGCTCGTACACCGACGCGAGGTGATCGAACGTCACCCCGTCGAGCTTCATCTCCAGGAGCTTGTCCATCGGCAGCTTCCCGCGCGCGTCGGCCAGGCTGACGACGACGCGGTCGACGCCGCGGGCGCGGACGATCGCCGGGATGTCCTCGATCGTGCCGATGACGTTGGCGTCGGGGGCCCCGGCGCGATCCGCTTCCGGACAGACGAAGCCGACGACCTCAATCGCGCGCTCGGTCCGCTCGCCCAACTCGCGGGCCAGCGCGATCGACGCGCTGCTCACGCCCACGAGCAGGAGCCGCTCGCGGGGCGCGACGCGCCGCGAAATCCATTCGAAGCTGAGGCGCCAGCTCGTGACCCCGGCCGCGACGAAGAGCCCCGAGGTGACGAACACGCCGCGGGCGATGATCAGGCTCGGGGCGAACAGATAGACGAGCGCGAGAATCACCGAGGCGGCCCCGAGCGCCTGCAGGACACGAATCAACAGCTCCGAGCGGTTCGCGAGCACGCGGAACTCGTACAGATTGCGGTAATACAGGCAGAGCTGACAGACGACGATCACCAGCAGCACCCGCGGGACCAGCCCGGCGGCCGGCGCCGCCCCGGCGAGGCGCAGATACACGCCGACCGAAATGGCGCACGCGATCAACAGGCTTTCGAAGCCAATCAGCGTCGTCGAGCGCCACGTCAGGCGCTGCATCAGAATGTTCGACATAAGATAACTGGCTCAGGATTTCGGGCGGGCCGCTCCGTAGTAGCCCTCGTATTGATATGCACGCCCGAACGGTGCGTCAGCGGCGCGGTTCAGGACGACGCCGATGATCCGCTCGCGGCCGAGCGCCTCGACCGATTTCTGGAGAACCCGGTACGAGACCCGGCCTGCCGCCACCACCATGACCACCGCGTCCACCATGCCGGCGAGCAGGTTCGCGTCGGTCAACAGGCCCACCGGCGGCGTGTCGACGATGACCCAGTCGAAGCCTTCGCCCGCGCTTCTCACGAGCTCGCGCATCCCCGGCGACGTCAGGATCCCGATCGGATCGGGGTTGGGCCGGCCGGCCGGCAGCAGCGTCAGGCGCGGCGACAGCTCGAACGCCGACGGCAGCACCTCGAAGGCGGTCAGCGCCTCGTTGAGCCCCGCGATGTTCGGGATGTCGAAAATCTGGTGCATCGTCGGCCGGCGCAGATCGGCGTCGATGATCAGCACCTTGCGCCGGTACGATTCGCTCAGCGTCAGCGCGAGGTTGGTCGCGGTCAGCGTCTTGCCCTCGCCGGGCATCGCGCTCGCCACCATCACGATCTTCAGGCCCGTCTGCGCCTGGGCGTGATGCAGCGTGGCGGCGAGACGGCGGTACTGCTCCACGCTGCCGGGCGGCGCGGACGGCGACAGCACGATCTTGGCTCCGAGCCGCTTGGCGACGGCGCGCAGATCCGGATCGCGGCCCTCGGGTGGAGCGACCGTGTTGAATGGCGCGCGCGAGGGTACCCGTGTCGGCATCGTAATCATCAGCGTAAGCTCCGGACAATCTCGGCGGCAGCAAGGACAATCACGCTCGCGCGTGATCCCGGCATCAGCCAACCGAGCCGCCGGCGCACGGCGCCCGTTCCGAGCTTGGGCGCGAAAATCGGGATGGTGGCGATCACCGGCAACGCCAGGACCGTGCGAATGTCGTCTTCGGACTTGAGCGTCCCGTCCATGAACTCCAGCGCCCCCACGATCCCCACGCCGATGAGGAGACCGAGCACGATCCCGAGCGCGTTCAACTTGACGCGATCGGGACTGAAGGGGCGGTCGGGAACCAGCGCGGGATCGAGCACCCGGAACTGCTCGCCGACCCGGCCCTTCTCCATGGCCTCGGCGATCTTGGATTCCTCGTGCTTGG
>Ga0068861_100002806_pt1 | contig 11453 bp, 9 predicted proteins | sample KBSSwiS42_FD_66593 | JGI IMG/M metagenome (GOLD analysis project Ga0068861, IMG submission 66593) | Switchgrass rhizosphere microbial communities from Kellogg Biological Station, Michigan, USA - KBS Switchgrass S4-2 | ecosystem: Host-associated > Plants > Roots > Rhizosphere > Soil ...
GGCACGGTGGCCCGCTACGGCGTGCACCTCGCCGACGACCCCGTGGTTGCGGAAGCGCTCCGTCACTTCCCCGAGGCCGAGATGATGGCCAAGGTGTACGAAGGCGCGCTCGAGAACCAGCGCTAAGTATCGACTGACTCGAAATTGAAAAGGCCCGGGATCTCTCCCGGGCCTTTTTGTTTTAATTGATGACCACGACTTTTCGCGCCAATCGTTCGCTACCTGTGCGAAGTTCGTAGACATACGAGCCCGATGGTGCCGGTACACCGGAATCGAAGCGGCGGTCCCAGCGAACCACATGAGGTCCCGCCGTAAGAGCGCCGTCCACGAGAGTTTTCACGAGGCGGCCCGAAACGTCGTAGATACGCAATGTCGATGCGCTTGCCCTCGGAACGGTGAAGCCGATGGCAATATTGCTTCGAGAGGGATTCGGATAGGCTGGCGCCAACCTTACGCGATCGTTCATTTGCTGGGGTAGGATGCCAACCGAGACACCCCACAACAGACTCCACACTTCGTTTAGATCGCTCCCGTCCCAACCTCCGAACGCCACCATGCGGTCGCGCATCGGATCGTAGATCGAGGCGTGATACCCGCGTGGGCTGGGTGGCGTTCCGGCGGGAGTGAGTTGGGTCCATGCAGGGTTGCCTGACAAGGACAGCGCCCACACGTCGTCGAAATAGCTGTAAGGCCAGGAGCCCTCGGCGCCGCCGAACACGACCATGCGATCGCGCGCCGGGTCGTAGATCGCCGTGTGCAACAACCGTGCGCTGGGGCCCGGAGCCGGAGTGATTTCCGTCCACACCAGACTCTCTCCGAACCACAATGCCCAGACGTCACTGAGTGGGTGCTCAATACCTGTGTCGTCGTCGTATTTGCCGCCGAAAATGACCATGCGGTCGCGTACGGGGTCATAGATTGCTGTGGGGAGACCTCGATCGATCGGCGAATCCAAGGAGGGGCTAAGTTGCGTCCATTCTGGGCTACTCCCTAACGACAGCGCCCACACGTCGTTTAGATAGCTCCCGTCCCAACCTCCGAACACCACCATGCGATCGCGAACGGGGTCGTAGATCCCCGCTTGTCCAATTCGGGGACTCGGAGGATCCCCCCCGGGGTTGAGTTGCGTCCATTCTGGGCTACCCCCTAACGACAGCGCCCACACGTCGCCATTCAGGTGGTAAGCGTTGTCGTAACCTCCAAAGATCACCACCCGGTCGCGCACCGGGTCGTAGATCGCCGCCGTAAAAAATTTCGGGCTCGGCGGTGTCCCAGCGGGAGTAATTGGCGCCCATTCCGGGCTGCCGGCCAAGGAGAGCGCCCATACGTCGCCGAGTGCGCCACTGTGGTAGCCCCCGAAGATCACCATGCGATCGCGCACGGGATCGTAGATTGCAATGGGGACTTCCCGCGCGCTCGGCGCCGCCGCTCCGGGGAATTCCTCGACCCAAGTGCCGTCCATGATAGTGGGTGCGAGCGCGCCATCCTGAACGGGTTTCACTCTTATAGGCGGAGCTTCGTTCAATTTCCTTACTGGTCGCGGCGGTCCAGCCCCCATAGACGGAACAAACGCAGGTATTGCGGGAGGTGTGCTAGCAACAGACAAGGTGGCTAAAAAAACCCACCCGAGGGAAAGGAAAGAAACACAGAAGCGTCCAGGCATGGGAGCCTCCTCCCGTGAAGGAGCTGTGGTCCAGGGGGAAGATTAGCCTACCACAGCTCGCAGAGGCGGAACCGTCCAATGGAAAGACCTCCGAAACAGCAAAAAGTTATTTAGGTATTTCGTATCCCGAGCCTTCGAATGCGCGTGTGCAGATGCTGGCGGCTGACGCCGAGGCGCCGCGCCGCTAACGACACGTTGTCATCCGCCTCGGCAAGGGCGCTACGGATCGCGTTCTCTTCGGACTTCAGCAGAATTTCTTTCAGTGTCCCGGAGATGGGTTCGGAAACTCTCGCAGGAATGGACTTCCATTCCGGAAAGAGATCGCGCGGGGTGATCATGTCGGTTGGGGCCAGCGCGGCGGCGCGCTCCACCGCATTCAAGAGCTCGCGCACGTTCCCCGGCCAGGTATGGCGTTCGAGAAACTGGTAGGCCTCGCTGCCGAAGCGAAGCGCGGGACGCTGCAGCCGGTCGCGAGTCCGTTCGAGAAATGCATCCGCGAGATGAATAACGTCCTCCCCGCGTTCCCGGAGAGGCGGAAGGTGCACGGTCACGACTTTGACGCGATAGAGAAGGTCTTCGCGAAACTCCCCTTGTTGCACCATCGTGGGAAGATCACGGTGGGTTGCGGAGACGATGCGCACGTCCACGCGCCGAGGCGTCGATTCCCCCAACCGCGTCACCTCGCGTTGATCGATCATCCGCAAGAGCTTTGCCTGAGCCGATAGGGGTAACTCGGCGATCTCATCCAAAAACAGCGTGCCACCATCCGCTTCTTCCACTAGACCGGCGTGATCGCGCTCCGCACCCGTGAACGATCCGCGTTTGTATCCGAATAGCTGACTCTCGATGAGGTCCTTGGGAATTGCGCCGCAATTGACGGGAATGAAGTTGGCTTCGCGCCGCGGGCCCTGGAAGTGAAGCGCCTGAGCAACCAATTCCTTCCCGGTCCCCGTCTCTCCTTGGATGAGCACGTTGATATCGTTGCCAACCATGCGATCCAGAACCTGAAACACGTCCTGCATGGCCGGACTCCGTCCGAGAATTTGATCGAACGCCGTGCGCTCTCCAAGCGCGCGCCGCAAGTTGCGATTGACGGATTGGAGGGCCTCGGCTCGCTCCACCAAATGTTGCCGGTTCTGCGCGGTCTCGATGGCCAGAGCTGCTTGCGCAGCGAGGGCCTCGAGAAGTTTCACCCCGTCTTCCTCCATCAATCCCGCCACCGTGCGGGAATCGATGTAGAGCGCTCCCGCCACGCCATCCAGCCCGGGTAACGGCACCGCCACGACCGTGCGCAAGGATAGGTCGCGAATGGATTGCTGGCCCTTGAAGTTGGGGTCTTGGAGCGCATCGGACACGTAGAGGGTGCGGCCACCGTCGAGCACGCGCTCCAGGATGGTGCGGCTCATGTGCTGCAGCGGATCCTGCGACACTGCCGCGTAGATGTTGCCGCGTTGCGCGGCGATGCGAAGCGTGCCGTCCTCGCTTTTCTGCAACAAATACGCGCGCTCACCACCGGAGATATGCAGCGCGGAATCGAGCACGCGCTCGAGCAGATCCTCGACGCGATCCACGCGATGAAGTCCGCCGGCAATATCGAGAAGGAGGAGCAGCTTCGCACGCTCGGCTTCGAGCGTGCGCACGCGCTTTTCCTTCTCGCGAAAAGCGACCTGCTCTTCGATGACGGCGTGACGGTCGACGGCTCTGGTGGCGTCCCGAAGCAGGGCTTCGGGATCGAGGGGATCGTTCTCAGGGGCCATGTGGGTCTCCGGGGCGGAACCCGGAGAGTTTACCCGGTCAACCAGTCATGTGTAAACGTTTGTTGACAGGCGTCAAGCAGCCTTGCGGGGAGCCTCTTCCTCAGGGTCCTTCTGGCCCAAGCGAGACATCCGGTAACGGAGCGCTCCCCGGCCTAGCCCCAAGAGCCGGGCCGCCTCGCTGACGTTCCCGTGGGCGGCCTCCAAAGCACCCGCGATCGCCTGCCGTTCGATGCTCTCCCATGGGATGGGCCCACCACTGAAGTCGATGGTGAGACCCGAGGCGTTACCGCTGGTCTTGGGAAGACTCAGGTCCAGGACCTCCTGGCTGGAGGGCGGCGCAACGAGAGCCAGCCGCTCCATGTGATTGCGCACCTCGCGCACGTTCCCCGGCCAGGGGTAGCTCAAAAACTCGCGCTTCAAGTGCGGCGGGAGACGGAGCGTTCCTCTGCCGAGTCGGCGCGCCGCTTCCTTCAAGAACTCATGGCCCAGGATCCACCCGTCGTCCTCGCGTTCCCGTAAGGGCGGTAGTTCAACGCGCACCACGTCGAGGCGATAGAACAAGTCGGCGCGAAAGTTGCCGGTTCGAACTTCAGCGGTGAGATCGCGATTGGTGGCCGCGACGAGGTGCACATCCAGCGGAATTTCATCGCGTCCCCCCAGACGGCGGAGTTTTCGTGTATCGAGCACGCGCAGGAGCTTGGCTTGTAATCCAAGATCCAGCTCACCGATTTCATCGAGAAATGCGGTGCCACCTTGCGCCAATTCCAAAAGACCTACTTTCAACGCGCGCGCGTCGGTGAAGGCACCCGGCTCGTGACCGAACAGCTCGCTCTCGAGCAAGTTATGAGGAATGGACGCGCAGTCGACTTCTACAAACGGACCGTGCCCGCGCGTGCCCAGCGCATGCAGCCGTCGCGCCGTCACTTCCTTGCCGGTTCCGGTTTCACCGGTAATGAGCACGGTAGGCGCTCCGCCTTGTGCGATGCGATCGACGAGGTCACGCACGTGCACCATCGCCGCCGACTGGCCGAGCATCGCCGGCACTTGCACCAGCGCACGGCCGCGCTCTTGCGTGCGCCACACGCGTTCGGCAAGCCGCCGCGCTTCCTTGGCCAGATCGGTGCGCGAAAGAAGACCTCGAGGACGGCGCGATACGGCCAGCTTGTCCACTTCATCGCCACCGGGAGGCGAAATCCACACGCGCTGGCAGCGGCTGGCATTGCGCGTCAACACCTCGAGCAAGCGATCGATACCGGGATCTTCTCCCGAGCTTAACAAGGCAAGCGAGGGCTCGGTGTCGCTCTCCGCAATGGCTTGCGCGGCGCTATCGGCGCGCGCAAATGCCCAAACGCGGTAGCCGTCCTGGCGGAGGATTTCGCGCACCTCTTCCCGGATTTTTTCGTCCGGTTCCACGAGCACGATCGTAAACGACGTCGTCATTGCCCTTGGTGCTCCACCAGGTCTTGGAAGCGAGCGACCTGATCACGTAAATAGGGGTTTTTGGGATCCAAACTCAATGCTTTCTGGGCGAACTGCGACGCTTGGACCACGTTTCCTCGCGCGTAATGGATTTCGGCCAGCGTATCCACGACCTGCCAGGACTTGGGTTCCAGGTCGTGCGCGCGTCCGGCCAGACGAAACGCTTCGTCGAGATTGATGCGGTGTTTCACATAGAACCAAGCGAGACCGTTCATGAGCCGCGGATCGTTGGGAAATGACGTGATGCCGCGGCGATAGAGGTCCACCACGCGCGAGTATTCCTGCTCCGACTTTTCCCGCGCCCCCGCCGTGGCGGCTTGATCGCCGAGTCGCATGTACACCTCGGGGAGGAAGTAGGCGGAATGAACGGCGTACAAACGCTTGAGCTCTTTGATCGGGGTGGTGTGGTCATCCACCCGCAAATCGACCAGCCGGTCATTGCCGCCCAGATACCCCCCGCCACCTTTCACGACCAGAAGCGCCGCCGCTTCACGACCGCGCGCGTCGCCGCCCGCTTGATCACCGGCCTCCAATGCGGCCAACAGGCGCTCGGCGAGGCTGCCGTCGGTGTTCTTGAACTCTCTGGCCATGGATTCCAGAACCTGGGGTCCGGCGACATCGTTTCCAATCACGACGAACGCAGGACCGATGACACCGCCGGCGAACTCTTCGCATTCCTTGCCGGTGTGAAACGCGACATGTCCCGCCGCATCCACGATGCCGAGTTGCCGCGCTTCGGGGCGCGGATCCGTGGCGAGAAGCCGTTCTAGCACCGCTTCCGCACGTTCTCCGCGTTCGAGCAGATCGAGTCCATACGAACCGAATGCGGTATTCGCGGCCGCTTGCGTGGCGATGGCGCCGACCCCCGCACGCGCCCACGGCACGACTGAGCCGACCGCTAGAAATCGCGACGCCACCGCAATTCCCCATTCATGCTCCACCGTGTCGGCGGCAACGATGGAGAACGTGGTGGTTGGCGGTGGCAACGTGGTCTCACTCCTAGCCGGCAGGGGAAGACCGGCCAGGAGCAAGACGAACGTCAGGATGCGAACCGTCATTGCGTCGATTCCAGACCCCCGTTTCCGTGGCGTATTGGGCATGCGACACTCCCGTCCGCCCCGGAACCTGAATATGAAAACCCCGCTTCGTTATCGGCATACGTCCCGGAAACTCCAATCGGCACTGGGAGATCTGGCCCTTTCCGGCGATTTGGACCCGAAGCTGGCCCGTCTGGTCCTGGCCGCCGCCGCCGCCACCCAGGGCCGCCCGGCCACCGTGCGTTCCGTCCTCAGCACGGTCCTGGAAGCGGACGCCCCGGTGGATCATGTCCGCGAAGCCATCCTCCAGAGTTATCTCTTCGCTGGGTATCCGCGGGTGATCAACGCGCTGGCCGCGCTGCGCGAGATTTCGGGCGTGGATGGCGGCGCGCCACCGGTGGATTTCCGGCTGGCCGCGGACAACGCCTCCTCCTGGGAAGCTGACGGGCAAGCGTTGATCCGCCGCATTTACGGCAGCCGTTACGAGAAGCTGCTCGACACGATGGTCGTGCTCTCGGCGGATTTGCCGCGCTGGATGGTGCTGGAGGGTTACGGAAAAGTGCTGTCTAGACCGCTGCTCGATTCACATACGCGCGAGCTGGTCGCGGTCGGATCCTTGGTGCCGTTACGCGTGCCGGAGCAGTTGCGCGCGCATGCGCGGGGGGCATTGCACGTCGGCGCGCGACCTGAAGAAGTGAGGCAGGCGATTCGTGTCGCCGCGCTCGTGTGTCCTCGAGAGCTTGCCGAGGCTGAACTCATTTTGAAACGCGTGCTGGAGGAAGTCGACCGCTAATGAACTAGCGGATGCGAACGAGCTTGCGAGCGGTCTCGAAGTGCGAACAATCTCGGCATGACAGCCTTTGGACGAAAGAACAAGAAAGCGGGTTACATCCAGATCCTGACCACAGGGGTTAGACGGATCAGTCTTACCGCTTCCTGAACCGGCGCGTCTCTAAGGGCGGCAACCCTGCGTCGCGTTCGATCTCTTCCAGGATAGATTGCATGCTTTCGTGAACGCGGCCGTTGGTGGCGAGAATGTTTCCCGACTCGATATCAGGCGCTCCGCCCAAATATCCCGTGACGCGGCCTTTGGCTTCCGGCACGATCAACACGCCGGCGGCCATGTCCCAGGGAGACAGGCTTTCTTCCCAGAATCCATCGAAGCGGCCACACGCCACGTAGCAAAGATCCAGGGCCGCGCTCCCGCCGCGACGTATCGCTTGCGCGGTTTTCAAGAACCGGCGGAATTGGGTGAGGTTGTCACGCGCGGTCGTGCGCACGTCGTAGGGAAATCCAGTGACGAGAAGCGCCTTGTCCAGATCCGGGGTCGCGCTGACCTGAATCGCTTGACCATTCAAGAATGCTCCACTCCCGCGAATGGCGCTGAAGCATTCGTTCCGCGTGGGATCCAGCACGACCCCGATCACGATCGCGCCACCACGCTCCAAAGCGATCGATACACTGAACACGGGGAACCCATGCGCGTAATTCGTCGTCCCGTCGAGTGGATCCACGATCCATCGCAATCCTGAGTTTCTGTCCGTCCCTGTTCCTTCTTCGGCAAGCATTCCAGCATCAGGCAACAACGCATGAAGCCGCTCGACCAAGAAGCGCTCCGACGCCTTGTCGGCCTCGGTCACCAGATCCACGACCCCCTTGTGCTCCACGGCGCTTCGGCCCAAACGATCGAGCAGCAAGCCGCCCGCTTCTTGCGCGATCTTGATCGTGTGCTCTAGCAATGCATGGTCGTTCATGATGCGGCAAATCCTACGAATACGGTCACGTTTTGAAAAGTGAGCCCGCGTGACCTTGCAGGGCGGTACAGGTAGAGTTCCCGCGTGAAACGCGATCTCACTCCCCTTCTCTTTCCGAAATCGGTGGCGGTGGTTGGGGCATCGCCGCGGCCGGATTCTCTGGCTGGGGCGGTCCTTCGGAACCTGATCGATGGCGGATTAAAGGGACCCTTGGCCGCCGTGCACCCCAACGCAACTTGGGACGGCGCGATCACCACGGTTCGAACCGCCCAAGATCTTCCGTTTGTACCCGACCTCGTGGTGTGGGGCGTGGCCGTCCAGGTGATCGAACAGGATCTACCAAACCTGCTGCATCAAGGCGCCAAGGCCCACATCGTGCTTACCGCCGGTTTTTCGGAACTGGGGAAAGACGGCTTCGCCCGAGAACGGGCCATCGTTAACCACGTGCGTGAACACGGCGGCGTGATGGTGGGGCCCAACTGCATGGGGCTTCACGTGGCCCGGCCGAATCAACGCACGGATGCCGGGTTCTGCCGCGTCCGCCCGGATCCTGGACCTACCGCCATCTTTGTACAAAGCGGCTCCGTGGGCGAATGGCTTCTGGTGGGAATGCAAGCACGCCAGCTTGGCGCGGCGATCCAAGTGAGCCTCGGCAATATGGGCGATCTCGATGCGATCCATTTCATCGAAGCTGTGCCGCGGTACCTTCCGGAAGTGCGCCAGATTTTCTGGTATCTGGAAACCATGCCCGAGGCATCCCGGCTCAAACACGCGATTTCGGCCCTCCCCACTCACGTGAACGTAATCGCATTGCACGGGGGGCAAAGTGAGGTTGGCGCCCGGGCGGTAATGGGTCACACGGGAGCGTTGGCCGAGGAGCCGGCACTCGTCCACGCGTTGCTCGACAACGTGGGCATTCTACCCGTAGCATCGCTCATGGAAGCTCTGGATACAATCGAACTCCTAGAACGGCTTGGCCCATGTCGGGGCCGCCGCGCGTGCGTGGTCACCAATGCCGGTGGACCCGGCATTCTGGTTGCGGATGCGCTGGTCGACGCTGGATTCACGCTGCCCGAGCCCTCGGCCGCCTTGCGTGAATCGCTTCGAGCAATCGTCTCCCCTGCCGCGAGCCTCGGTAACCCGGTCGATTTGATTGCCAGCGCTACTCCGGCGATCTTCGAGGCTTCGCTTCGTGAAATCGCAAACGCGCCCGAGTACGACGTGATTGTGCCGGCGTTCATGCATCCGATAACCGTAGATGCAGTAGACATCGCCTCCGCCATGGCCACCGGGGTAGGCGCGCGGGTAAAGGACACGGTCGTGTGCTGGCTGCCCGGGGCCCAGTCGTTTGCCGCGCGTGATCAGCTTCGCGCCAAGGGATTCGCGATCATTGAGGAACCCTTGCGGGTTGGGCGCGCGCTGGGACACTGGGCGAAGTTGACCCCGCGCCAATCCCCCGCGCCGTCCGGTGCACGAACGCCGGATATAGAAGATCGCCGGTTAGGGGGAACCGGGTGGGGAGATCCTCAGGTTCTCGAAGCTGCCCTCTCGGGAGCACTCCACTCTGTCCCCAAGAGCCTTCGCCGGTCACACGCTCCCGAAAATGCCGAAGGTCTTGAGTTTCCGATTTACCTAAAGATCGAAACACCCAGCGCGCCGCATAAAGTTAAGTCCGGATTCTTGTCTCGAATCGAACACAGAGATGACTTCCCGAGCGCCATTTTGAACATGACCTCTCCACCCGATGGACGCTGGCTTCTTCAGGAGGCAGTGCGGCAGGGACCCGAGATCTACGTTGGATTTCTCCGCCATTCACGCCTGGGCTCGTTCGTGGGCTTCGGCCCGGGAGGCGCCACGTTGAACTCCAGCGCCACCACCTGGATTGCCCTGCCGGCACAATCTGAAACCATCCATGCCGTGGTCTTGAACAGTAGCGCGGCAACATGGTTGGGGAAGGAAGCCGCTCAGGCGCTCGCTTCACTGGTCGTAACGGTGGCTTCCCTGGACGAGCGCGGACCCGTGATCAGGATGGCGGAAGTGAACCCGGCGATCTGGGATGCCGAGGCGAAGAGGTTCTGGCTGGTGGACGTGCGCTGGCAGGCCGCCGCCGGCAACTAGCGGCGAATAAATGCGGGGCCGGTCTTCAGGCGGGCCGGTCAAGGAGGGCAGAAACCGGCCGGCCGCGCTGGACCGACCCCGCGAAGCCACTTGATTCTAGCACCCGATCCATACGTGAATTCCGGTCGGGACTTCAAGTGATTTCTTAGGGTAGGCCGGGGCGTCAATCGCCGCGGTGGCCGGATCCGGTGAGCCAGCCAAGCAACGGCTCCTTCCGCCCGCGCGCGCGAAGCTGTTCCACTCCCGCCAAGGCCGCCGCCGATGCAATCTCTACTGCTGCTCCGCGAAGCCACAACGCATCTCGCGCTCTAAGCATCTCGTCTTCACTCGCTTCGAGTACGTCGCCACCGCTCGCCGCAATGGCCTCCAGTACTTCATCGCGCCGGGCCGGATCGCTGATGGCAATACCTCGCGCACCCGTGACGCCGGAAACACCCGGGCGCAATAGTCCGGCCACGGCGCTCGCTTGAACGGCTACGAGGCGCACGTCGCGCGTGCCCGTCCGCACCAACGCATGCCACAGCCCCAGGAGCAGCGACCCGTTCCCCACTGGCAACACCCATGTCGGAGGTGTCTCGCCCCGCGTTTGCCGCAACGCTTCCAAACCGGCTGCGCTGGTTCCGGTAAAGAACGCCGGATGATGTACGTGGCTCGCGTAGAACGCTTGGGCTGCCTCGGTCAATGCGCGGCGGCCGGCGTCATTGCGCGTGCCGTCCGCAACCACTTCGGCTCCAAACTCTCTCAATACCTTCAGCTTCAAGGCCGGCGTGCCGGCAGGCACGTGCACACGAAGGGGCAGTCGATTTCGGGCCGCCGCGGATGCAGCAGCCAAGGCCGCACTCCCCGAGGAATCCACGACCAATCGCCGGGCGCCCACGCGGTTGGCCAAGCCGATCAATGTTTCTGCGCCGCGATCCTTGAAGGAGCCGGTCCGGGAGTGGTCCTCACGTTTCCACCACACGTTCTCCGCGCGCGGATCTTTCCATAATGGCGTTTCATAACGTTCGGTGGGATTGCGCGCCAATCGATACGCTTCCGGATCACGGGCACGCCAGAGGCCGCCGCAAGAACACCCGGGCGGATACACCGGACCCGTGGTTTCTTCCCGCCCACAGGCCCGACAGACCAGATCACCCACGCCCATCCACTCCAATGACGAGCACGGTCAAATCATCGGGAAGCGGCGTTCCGGCCCAGGCTTCCACTCGCGCCACGATCGCATCGCGGATCTCACGCGGCGTTTTCGTGATCGCCGAACGAACCAGATCCACGAGGCGATCATTCCCGAACTCCACGTCGTCACCCTTGTGCGATTCGGTGAGCCCGTCGGTGTAGAGCACGAGACGGTCTCCAGGCTCGAGCGGCACCCGCTCCGCCGCGTACACTTGATTCGAGAAGGCGCCCAGAATCGTTCCGCCCGTTTCCAGCCATTGGTAGCTGCCGTCCGTGTGCATCAACAGGGGCGGATTGTGACCCGCATTGCTGTAGTGAAACGAACGGTTCTCTGGATCCAAAAACCCCAGCACTCCGGTAGCGAACTCCGTTTCCCGAAGGCAACCTTCCAGGAATCCATTGAGCTCCGCGTTCAGGGCGCCGGGATCGTCCAGACGAGCGGCGCTCATCCGAAACGCGGCGCGCAGACTGG
>Ga0068861_100002807_pt1 | contig 11452 bp, 14 predicted proteins | sample KBSSwiS42_FD_66593 | JGI IMG/M metagenome (GOLD analysis project Ga0068861, IMG submission 66593) | Switchgrass rhizosphere microbial communities from Kellogg Biological Station, Michigan, USA - KBS Switchgrass S4-2 | ecosystem: Host-associated > Plants > Roots > Rhizosphere > Soil ...
TCGTCGTCGGCGAGCATCGCTATCTCGGAGTACTGGTTCCCTCCGCCCCGGTGCCGATCGGCGGCGCGCTGATCTATGTCCCGGAGGAATGGATCAAGCCCGCGGATGGCGGCGTCGAGCGGCTGATGAATGTCTATGTGTCGATGGGAGTCACGCCGCCGATGTCGAAGCCGAGTGGCGCGATGCCTGATCGACGCCTTCCGAAAACGTGATCTCGATCTCTTCGGTGACGAACTTTTCTCTCATGGCAAGAACACGATCGCAGTTTGCAAAGCCAACGGCGCCCCCTTTATTGGGGTCAATTCTGGTGCGCCGCAACCACTTTGCCAATATTAGGGGATTTCGGACCGCTCCCAAAGCGGCACATAAGTGCCCTTTCATTTCGCAAACCTGAAATGCAGCACGGGCTCCGTCTTTCGCCACATAGTCCGCGCCTTCCAACTTGAGCTTACCGGCGTCGCTTTGAGCAGAACCCTTCAGGACAAGAAGAAACTCCGGTCGCAGGGGGGTGTGACCGGAGCTTCTCCCAATACAGTCGGGCTCGGTTGGCTGAACGGGGGGTCGCCAGGGACCAACGCGCAGAGCCCGTACTGGTTGAAGAACGACTCAGCGCCCGCTTGGTTCCCGGCCTGTAGCCATATCAATTCGCAAATCGGAAATGCAGCACGTCGCCGTCCTTCACCACATACTCCTTGCCTTCGAGCCGGAGCTTGCCGGCGTCGCGCGCACCGGCCTCGCCGTTCAGCGAAACATAGTCGTCATAGGTGATGGTCTCGGCGCGAATGAAGCCCTTCTCGAAATCGGTGTGGATGACGCCGGCGGCTTGCGGCGCGCGGGTGCCGCGCGTCACGGTCCAGGCGCGCGCTTCCTTCGGCCCTGCGGTGAAATAGGTGATGAGGCCGAGCAGCTTGTAGCCTTCTTGGATGAGCCGGTTGAGGCCTGGCTCCTGCAAGCCAAGATCGGCGAGATAGGCGGCGCGCTCGTCTTGCGGCAGTTCGGCCAGCTCACTCTCGATCTTGGCGGAGATGACGACGCAGCCAGCGCCTTCGGCTTTCGCACGCTCCGCGACCTTCGCCGAGAAGGCGTTGCCGGTCGCGGCCGAGGCCTCATCGACATTGCAGACATAGAGCACGGGCTTCGCGGTGAGGAGCTGGAGCCCCTTGAAAGCCGCTTCCTCGTCTTCCGAGATTTGCGTCAGCCGCGCCGGCTTGCCTTCGCGCAGCAGCGGGAGAATGCGCTCGATCAGCTCTTGCGCCTTCTTCGCTTCTTTGTCCTGCGCACGGATTTTCTTTTCCAGTTGCGGCAGGCGGCGCTCCAGACTGTCGAGGTCTGCGAGCATCAGTTCGGTCTCGACCGTGTCGGCGTCGGAGATCGGGTCGATCTTGCCTTCGACATGAATAATATCGTCGTCCTCGAAGCAGCGGACGACATAGGCCACGGCGTCGACCTCGCGGATCACGGCGAGGAACTGATTGCCGAGACCTTCGCCCTTGGAGGCGCCGCGTACCAGGCCGGCAATATCGACGAAGGTGAGGCGCGTCGGGAGAACTTGCGCGGATTTGGCGATTGCCGCGAGTTTGTCGAGGCGCTCGTCAGGCACCGGCACGTCGCCGACATTGGGTTCGATAGTGCAGAAGGGGTAATTGGCCGCGGCCGCGGCAGCGGTCTGCGTCAGCGCGTTGAACAGGGTGGACTTGCCGACATTCGGCAGTCCGACAATGCCGCATTTGAAGCCCATTACGACGATCCCAGCCAGCGGCGGAGCATGCCGGCCAGCGCGCCTTCTTGGGGCTTGGGCTCTGCGCTCTTGGCCTTGGCGGATTTCGGTGCTGGCTTCTGTTTGGCTTCCGCTTCGGGCTCGTCCTCGGACTGCATCGTGTAGGCAATGCGAGACTGGAATTTGTCGTTCTCGGCTTTGGCCAGAAAAGGCGCTTCGCTGGCGATGGCGCCGAGCAACGGCTCGAGCCAGGCATGATCGGCTTTCGGGAAATTCTGCAGCACGTAATGCACGACCTGATCCTTCCTCCCCGGATGGCCGATGCCGAGGCGGACGCGGACATAGTCATTGCCGAGGTGGGAGGACATGGATTTCAAACCATTATGCCCAGCGACGCCGCCGCCGATCTTCACCCGCACCTTGCCGGGGGCGAGGTCGAGCTCGTCGTGGAACACAATGACGTCATCGAGCTCAAGCTTGTAGAAGCGCACGGCTTCCTGTGCGGACTGCCCAGACTCGTTCATGAAAGTTCCGGGCTTCAGCAGGACGACTTTTTCGCCGCCGAGCTTGCCTTCGCAACACCAGCCCTGGAATCGTTTGCGCCAGGCGGGAAAGTCGTGCGTCGCGGCGATCGAGTCGAGCGCCATGAAGCCGACATTGTGTCGGTTGAGCGCATATTGCGCCCCCGGATTGCCGAGGCCGACGAACAGCTTCATGAGTCACCCTAGTGAAGGCGGGGGAGAGTCCCCCCAGAAGAGGACTATTTCTTCTTCTCGTCCTTCTTCTTCTCGTCCTTCTTCGGCTCGTCCTTCTTCGCGGCGCCCTCGGCGCCCTCGGCAGAAGCAGCCTCAGCGCCAGCTTCCGGCACAATAGCAGCAGCCACGGGCTTGACCTCTTCCTCTGCAGCTCGGCCGACGATGGTGGCAACGGTGAAATTGCGCTCGGTGATGGTGGGCTTCACGCCTTCCGGCAGCTTCATCGCCGAGATATGCACGGAGTCGCCAATCTCCAGACCGGTCAGGTCGACATCGAAATGGTTGGGAATGGCGTCGGCCGGGCAGCGCACTTCGATCTCGTGGCGGACGACGTTCAAGATGCCGCCGCGCTTGATGCCAGGAGATGCGGCTTCATTGAGGAAATGCACCGGCACCGCGACGGTGACGAGCGCATCCTTGGCGACGCGCATGAAATCGACATGGATAGGAAAGTCGCGGACGGGGTCGAGCTGGACGCCGCGGGGAATCACGCGGGTCTTCTTGCCCTCGACGTCGAGTGTAAAAATCGTGCTCTGGAAATGGCCGGTCAGCAGCTGCAGCCGGATGGCCTTGTCGTCCACGGCAAGCTGGACGGGGTCTTCGCCGCCGCCATAAAGAATACCGGGAATGCGCCCCTCGCGGCGCACCGAGCGAGCGCCGCCTTTGCCGGAGCGCGGCCGCGCCCATGCCTTCAGTTCCAACGCCTCAGCCATATCAGCCTCCAAAGCCTAGAAAAACATAAGGGCCGCGAACGGGCCCCAACCCATGCCGCACGACCTCAAAATCGCCTGCGGCTGATTTTGAAGGGCTTATAACCTTGGGAGGGGCTCCTGACAATGGGGCCTAATGCCGTGCCAGATCGCTGAACGAACAGGCATCGGCGACGCGGCAACGATGACGCGACCAGCTGCGCTCACATGGCCCGCTCAGTCCAGACAACACTGTCTATTCGGCGTAGGATCAAAGGCTGAAGCGTGACAGGAGAACACCATGCCGCAGAGCGTCTACAAAGTGATCGAAGTGATTGGCACCAGCACGAAATCTTGGGAAGAAGCCGCCAAGATGGCGGTGGAAACCACGGGGGAACATTTGCGCGAGCTGCGCGTGGCCGAGGTTGTCGAGCAGGACCTGGTCATTACCGACGGCAAAGTCGAGGCCTACCGGACCAAGCTCAAAGTTTCCTTCAAATATGAAGGGCACTGAGTATCGTCGCTGCTTGAGCGCGATCAGTAGAACAGGCTGGAGACCGACTTCTCTTCGGCGGTGCGGGCGATGGCCTCGCCGAGCAGCGGCGCGATCGGCAAGACGCGAATGTTCTTTGCCTTTACCACCGACTCGCTTGGCAGGATGGAGTCGGTGATGACGAGCTCTTTCAGCTGCGAGCTGGTGATGCGCGCGGCGGCGCCGCCGGACAGCACGCCATGGCTGATATAGGCGGTGACGAGCTTGGCGCCGTGTTTCAGCAAGGCCTCGGCGGCGTTCACCAGCGTGCCGCCAGAATCGACGATGTCATCGACCATCACGCAAGTGCGGCCCGCGACGTCGCCGATCACGTTCATCACTTCGGAATCGCCAGGACGCTCACGGCGCTTGTCGACGATGGCGAGCGGTGCGTCGATGCGTTTGGCAAGGCCGCGGGCGCGGACCACGCCGCCCACGTCAGGCGAGACCACCATGAGATTGTTTTTGTCGAACACCTGCTTGATGTCGTTCACCATCACCGGCGCCGCGAACAGATTGTCAGTCGGAATGTCGAAGAAGCCTTGAATCTGCAGCGCGTGCAGGTCGAGGGTGAGCACGCGGTCGGCGCCGGCGCGCACGATCATGTTCGCGACCAGCTTGGCCGAGATCGGGGTGCGCGGTCCGGGTTTCCGGTCCTGGCGCGCGTAGCCGAAATAGGGAAGTACGGCGGTGATGCGTCTGGCGGAGGCGCGCTTCAATGCATCGATGATGATCAGCAGTTCCATCAAATGGTCGTTGGCGGGCGCCGACGTCGATTGGATGACGAACACGTCCTCGCCGCGGACGTTCTCCTGCACCTCGACAAAGATCTCCATATCGGCGAAGCGGCGCACGATGCATTTGGAGAGCGGGAGATTAAGATAAGCGGCGATCGCCTCGGCGAGAGGGCGGTTGCTGTTGCCTGCAACCAATTTCATGGCACCGCTCCTCGATGACCGGCCCTGGCGTCTGGCCTGACGCGCATGGCGAGGCCGCTTGTAACAAGGCGAGTGGCGCTCTGTAAACCGAGGCTGTCACGTCGGCTGTGGATGTCGCAGGGAGCAGTCGATCAAGTCTTGGGCAGAAGCTTAATAATGCCATTGGCGGCGGCGCCCGCGGCGGCATCGGCGATGGCCCCCCACGGACCGCTGAGCGAGCCTTTGGGGATGACATTCTGCTGGGTGACGTTGCCGAGGGACCTGCCGTTCGGGTCCAGCACCTGCCAGTCGATCTTGATGGTGTCCTTGCCGCCGCCTGCGTCGGTCACCGAAACCGTGCCTTTAACCGTATAGACGTTGCGGCCGGCACTCTCGCTGCCGCCCGCGAGCTTCACGCCGCCGGCATAGAGTTTTTTCTTAATGGCTGCGGTCAGTGAGGAGCGGCCGTCGCCAGGTGCGCCAGTCACATAAGGGACCTGGGCCATGACAGGGCCTTTCGCCACCGGCGCCGCGGGGGCCGGCGTTGCCGCCGGCGTGCTAGCGGCGCTGGGAGCAGGGGAGGAGGAGGTTGAGGAGCCGCCCGACAAGACGCCGCGCTTCGGCATGCCGGCTGCGATCTGCGAGGTCGATTTGCCTGCGATGCTGCGCAGCGCCGCGCTGTCGACACCGCTCCACGGATCGCTCGTCGGGCGTGACGCGATGGCCTCCTCGCCGGAGAAGCGGGCGACGCGGCCGCCCTTGGCGTCGGTGATGTCCCAAATATAGGAGACCCGAGCCCCTTTCTTGTCGGGGGACGCGGCCAGGTAGCCGCGCATGGTGTAGTCGCCGCTGCCGCTCGTCACCAGAGTGAGGCTTCGCTCCTTGCCCGCGGCGACGAGGGCCGTGCTGAGCTCGGCGGCCACATTAGGCGGAGGCCCGATGATGGGCGCAATTACCATGGTGGTCGAGCTTGAGAAAATACTGGAATTGAGGAAGCTGCTGGTCGAGATGCTGCCGCCGCCACAGGCGCAGAGACACCCCGCCGCCATGATGGCCAATGCCCTGGCCGCGATAAATTGAAGCCGGCCGCGCAAGCGACATAAATTCGCGCCCAACAAAATACTCCCTCTGTTGGCCGCAAAGCAGCCCTCGCGGGTTTATCAGGCCCCCGCGATGGGGCTCACAACCCTCTCCCAAACAAGAGCTTACCTGCCCCGCCGGGTTTGCGTCCAGTTTAAGCACACCCCGCCGCCACGGTGCCACAGCTTATGGTGAAGAAGGATCAGGTGAGCAGGATGGCGGAAATTTGGCGGCCATAATCCGGCTCGCCGTGATGTTGAGACCGCCGGTAGGAAAACAGCCTTGTTTCGTCGCAATAGGTGCAAAGTTCGAGGTCGGTGATGGCGCTGACGCCCGCTTTGGCCAGCCGTTCTGCGACATAACCGGTCAAATCGAAATGTGGCTCGCCGGAATCTGGGTCGTTGGCAAAGAAGGGGCCGGCCTCTTTGTCCTCCGCAAGGAAGCTCTCGACATACTCGGTTCCGACCTCATAGGCCTTCTGCGAGATCGCGGGACCGATTGTCGCGGCGATGCGACCGGGCCGCGCGCCGAGACCGACCATGGCCTCGACCGTGGACTCGACGATGCCGGAGAGCGCACCGCGCCAGCCTGCATGGGCCGCGCCGATCACGCGTGCTTCTGCATCGCAGAATAGAACGGGCGCGCAATCGGCGGTGAGCACCCCGATCGCGAGCCCGGGCACGTTGGTGACGACGGCGTCGGCCTCCGGCGCTCCGTCTGCAATCCAAGGCTTCTTGGCGACGACGGCCTTGGCGCTATGAACTTGGAACAGAGTCAGCAATCGATCGGGTCCCGTTCCCAACATCTCGGCGACGCGAGCGCGGTTCTCGGCGACGCTCTCAGGATCGTCCTTCGATCCGAGGCCGCAATTGAGCGAGCTATAGAGGCCGGTCGAGACTCCGCCTTGGCGGGTGAAGAACCCGTGACGGACACCGTCTTGGCTCTGAAGAGCCGTCGAACAAAACTTGGTCTTATCTAGCGTGACCATGTTGGGACAAGATAATCGTCAGTTCGCTTCGAGGAAAGGTGGTGGTGGCGGGACAGTCTCGCTAGTGAGCGCGAGCACTGTGAACAGCTCGCCCATGACCCTTGGATCTATGAGGCGGTCCGTGCCGGTGATAATCGCTTGGCGCTGGTCGAAATTTGCATGCTGCAACAGAGCATCGCGGCGGGCTTCGAGGCCGAGCTTGAAGAGGAATTGGCCTTGCGACATCGGGCCGAAAGATCTCAGACCGGCCACTCCCGCCTGTCGCGTGAGATCGGCAAAGTCGACATGGGCGGAGAGATCGGCCTCACCCGGAGCCTCGAGCGGATTCGCGAATTGATGACCACGCACGGCCTGTAGCGTGTCGCCGAAGCCTGAACGCGCGTGACCGTAATCGATGAAGAGGGCGGCGACAGGTTTGGTTCGCGCGGCGAGCGCAGCGATCAGTCGCGTAACTGCCGGCCGCGTCTCGAAGATGGCGCCGGGTTCGGCAGGGGGAAGCTCTGAGGCTAGATCGAGCTCGGTTGCCTCGCCGCGCTCGACATAGGCGAGGGCGTCGTGAGCTCTCCCAACACATCGCTCGTGCCAGCCGTCGGCGCGGCGGACATATTGGTGAATGGGCAGTGCATCGAGAAATTCATTGGCAAGGAGAATGAGCGGCGCGTCCGGCACCTCGTCGATTGAATCGAACCAAGCCACATCAAAGTTACCCAACGCATCGGCCTGAGCCTCGCGCAACACGGGGCTGGTCTCGATCAGGGCGATGGAGATGTGCTTGTGCAATCGCGGCATGCTCTTGATGGCGCGAAGCGCGTCAGCCATCAGCGTGCCGCGCCCGGGACCGAGCTCGGCGAGGGTAATCGCATCCGGCTCGCTCATCGACTGCCAGACGCATCCGGCCCAGAGGCCGAGCAGCTCGCCGAAGATCTGACTGATCTCGGGCGCTGTGATGAAGTCACCTGTGCTTCCGATTGGCTGGCGCGCGATGTAATAGCCCGACACAGGATCGGCAAGACAAGTTTCCATAAAGTCGTGGACGGAGATCGGACCTTCGGAGGCGATGCGCCGCCGCAGTTGCTCGGCGAGCGAGATTGTGGCTTTCGCCAGCATCACGCGGCCAGAGCCGGCTTTTGGCGCGCGCGCCAAACCAGCCAGGCGCCGATCAGGATCATCGGAATGGAATAGGCGATGCCAGGGGTGAGGATGCCGATATCGAGAGGATGTCCTGGATGGGGCTCACGCGCGAACTCGGTGATGCTGCGGAACAGGCCATAGAAAATGAGAAAGAGACCGAACACGGTGCCCGGCCGCGTCAGCGCCAGATATTTATGCGTGGCGATGCGAAGAATGAGAAACAGCACGATGCCTTCCAGCGCCGCTTCATAGAGCTGGCTCGGATGGCGCGGTGCGTCGCCGGCGCCCGGGAACACCATGGCCCAGGGAACGTCGCTCACGCGTCCGACCACTTCGGCATTGATGAAATTGGCGAGGCGCCCGAAAAACAGTCCGAAGGGCGTGGCGGCAGACGCGATGTCACCCAGCGAGAGCGGGTTGATGCCCTTGGCACGAGAGAAGAAGTAGACGGCGGTCACCACGCCGAGCAATCCGCCGTGGAACGACATACCGCCATTCCACACCGCGGGGATCTCGATCGGGTTTGCCCAGAAATAGCTTGGCTCGTAGAACACCACGAAGCCCAACCTGCCGCCGACCACAATGCCGAGCGTGATCCAGAGCAAAAAGTCGTCGGCTTGCGGAACCGTCATCGGCGACTTGCCGCCCCAGAGCGCGGGGCGCGAGACAAGGTATCGCCCATAGAGCCAGCCGAGCAGGATACCGGCCATATAGGCCAGCCCATACCAACGGATGGCGACAGGGCCGAGCTCGATCGCCACGGGGTCGATGACCGGGTAGGGGATGACGAAGAGGTCCATTGAGGCTTTGCGCTTTTCGGGAAGGTGGGCAACCCTTGACCAGGCAAAGCGTTCCTGTCAAGGCGGCGCCCGGCCGCCGGTTGGGCCGCTTGAATGAGCTGGCCGGGGGCCCCATAGTTCGGGCCGAGGTTCAAGTTAGGCGGTACTCCATGACACAGACGACCGGCCGGTTCTTCGACGAGATCGGCAAATTGATCACCGATGCGGCCGGCGCGGCCGACGGCGTCCGCAAGGAGGTCGAAACCATCGTCCGGGCGCAGGCCGAGCGCATCCTGCGCGACCTCGATATCGTGCAGCGGGAGGAATTCGAGGCGGTGAAGGCGATGGCGCAGAAGGCGCGGGAGGAGAACGAGAGCCTGAAAGCGCGCGTCGCCGAGCTTGAGGCGGCGATCCTCGAAATGGACTCCGATCTGAGCGATGAAGGGCCGCCGCGCCCGATCCGTCGTAACAAGCCTAAGCCAAGTTATTGACAGAGATTCACTTTCCGCCCGCGCGGGAGTCTCGAAGTGTAACTTTCAAGGGCTAGGGCTCCCAAGATCATCCACAGCTAGTTCTAGATGGTCCACAATATTTCGGTCACGTTGGAGTCCGCGGCGTTGGAGGCCGCGCAAACTCCGATATATAACTGATTCACAAGCTGATTCGCGGCGGCGGCGTGTTGCGTGGCGCGGAACTCTGCTCGGGGGCTACAGAGGACACGCATGGCTACGGCACAGACTAGCTATGAACATTTTTCCAATCCGGTGGATATGGTGGAGCATATCGCCTCCACCCACGATTGGAGCTTCGAGAGGAGCACCGAGGACGAGTTGACCCTTTCGGTCGCCGGCGCCTGGTGCGATTATCATATCTCGCTCACTTGGCGGGACGATCTGGAGGCCTTGCACCTCGCTTGCGCCTTCGATTTCAAGGTGAGCAAGGCCAGGCTGGCAGAGGTCTACCGGCTGTTGGCGCTGGTCAACGAGCAGCTTTGGCTCGGCCATTTCGATTTGTGGAAAGAGGACGGCATGTTGCTGTACCGTCATGGGCTTTTGCTTGCAGGCGCCGTGACCCATGCCGGGCAATGCGAGGCGCTGTTGCGGGCGTCGCTCGAGTCTTGCGAGCGCTATTACCAGGCCTTCCAATTCGTCCAATGGGCCGGCAAGACGGCGGAACAGGCCCTCACCGCGACCATGCTCGAGACCCAAGGTCAGGCATGAGCCGGAGCCTCGCCGGCCCGCTTCTTCTGGTGGGGGCGGGGAAGATGGGTGGGGCACTGCTCGCGGGCTGGCTCCGCGAAGGCCTGGACCCCAAAACAGTGTTCATCAGGGATCCCGAACCGTCGCACGATGTCGCCGAGCTGATCGCACGGCATGAAATCGCCACCGCCGCTGCGATCGAGCCTGATGCAAAGCCGTCCATCGTTGTGCTCGCGGTCAAACCGCAAATTGTCGACGAGGTTCTGCCGGGAGTGGCGCCCCTGATGGGAAAGGACACGGTGTTGTTGTCCATCGCGGCGGGACGGACATTGGCGAATCTTTCGAGCCTGTTACCGAAGCGGGCTGCCATCGTGCGGGCGATGCCGAATACACCCGCCGCAATCGGCCGCGCCATGACGGCCATGTGCGCTAACGATGCGGTCAGTCGCGATCAGGCGCTTCGCTGCACCATGCTGCTCGAAGGGGTCGGCGAAGTTATCTGGATTGACGACGAAGCTCTGATGGACGCGGTTACGGCGGTGTCCGGCAGTGGACCGGCTTACGTCTTTCTCTTTGCCGAATGTCTCGCCGATGCCGGCATCGAGGCCGGGCTTGATCCGGATCTTGCCATGCGACTTGCGCGCGCGACGATTGCCGGCGCCGGCGAGTTGCTGCGTCTCTCCTCCGACTCGCCGTCGAAGCTCAGAGAGAATGTGACGTCGCCGAAAGGCGTAACGGCCGAGGCGCTTGCCGTGCTGATGGGCAAAGGCGGCTTGAAAGATTTGATCGCGCGCGCGGTCGAGGCCGCAGCAAAACGCTCGCGCGAATTATCTTCGTAGAGAGAAGCTGCGCCGGTCTCAATCTGGCTCGTCTTCCTCGCCGGCCGGACCGCCGAGATCTTCCGGCCCCTCGCCGGGCAGCTCGGCGTCCACTGGATCGTCACTGGTCGGCGCGTCGGGATCATCCAAGAGCTGGGGAGCTTGACCGGGATTGACCTGAACGCCTTGCGGGGCTTGCAGGTTCTTCTCCCGCCCGATCGTCACATTGCCGCCCTTGCCGACATCCATTTCGATCTCGGAACCGGGATCCTCTTCGTTTTGAATTTCATCCGATATCGACTGCGCGGCGACCGGCAGCGCGAGCGCGCAGCCAATCAGCGTGGTCACGCCCGCTAGCATCATTCGCATTTCGATCCTCCCAGAATTTTATTGTTTGGTATTCGCGTGCCTGTCACGCACGCGATCTAGTGGCCGTTCTCCGGCGGCTGGTCCTCGCCCGATCCGTCCTCGGCCGGGGCTTCGTCCGGCGGGGCGATATCGACAGGGGCCGATTCACTGCTGCCGTAGCTATCGGGTGAACTGTCGGGAGTGCCATAGTCGTCGGAATGGCTTGGGGCCGGAGCGGCGCCATATGAGCCGCCGCCATAATTGTCATCGGGCGGATAGGATTGCGCCAAGGCGCTAGACACTGCGAATCCGGCAATCAACGCGATACAGACTCTAACTACCCTCAGCATTTGTCCCCCCTTGTTTACACAGGCACTGTCAGTACAGCCTTTAAGCCACCGAGTTGCGATTGGCTCAAGGCAATATCGCCACCGTGGATGCGGGCAATGTCGCGGGCGATGGCCAAACCGAGGCCGGTCGACCCGGAATCCTGGTTCCT
>Ga0068861_100002808_pt1 | contig 11451 bp, 11 predicted proteins | sample KBSSwiS42_FD_66593 | JGI IMG/M metagenome (GOLD analysis project Ga0068861, IMG submission 66593) | Switchgrass rhizosphere microbial communities from Kellogg Biological Station, Michigan, USA - KBS Switchgrass S4-2 | ecosystem: Host-associated > Plants > Roots > Rhizosphere > Soil ...
TGGCACGACCGGGGCGTCCTACTCACTGTATGTGGTTTTAGCGGGCGCGAACGCCGCCGACACCAGCGAAGCCATCGCCGCCGGGACCAAGGGCGTGACCTTCGGCATCAACTACAACGGCGCTACCTCGACCGGAGTGGACGTGACCGGCTGGACATCGTGCGCCGATCTGGAATTCGGGAACGATTGGCCGAATGCGGGGGGCGGTAACGTGCTCACCTGGGTGGAGTGCCAGACCCATGACGTGCCCCCGGATGGCGTGCACGTCGTCGTTGGGGCGTTTGCGATCTACGCCTACAGCGCCGATCAGTTCATCATTACGCCCAACAACAAGCTGGGTGTCCCGGCCATGCAGGCGGCTGATTGCTCGGGCGCGCAATGGGACATCATCCCCGGCAACGCGTCGCGGGTGAGCTTCGATCCCGCGCATCCGGGATGCAATGCTTGCATAACGCCCTGCGGCGTACCGGTCGAACCGTCGACCTGGGGAAGAATCAAGACCAAGTACAGTAATTAACCGATCGGAGCGTATGCCCGAAGAACCCGCTCCCGAAACGCGGTGTATTCATGGGGGGCAGGACCGGAATGATGCCGGTCTTGCCCCCCCAATTTTTCCGGCCTCGGTTTACGCGTTCTCCTCCCTTCAAGAATCCATCGACACGTTCGAGGGGCGCCGCCATGCCCCGTTGTACGCGCGCTACGGCCATCCCACCGGCGAAGAAGTGGAAGCACGGATTGCATCCTTGGAAGGTGCCGAAGCCTGCATGTTGACCGCGAGCGGGATGTCGGTGGTGAGCATGCTGGTGGCGGGGTTCTGCAAACCCGGCGATCACGTCATTGCGTCGAAAGAGCAATACGGCGGGACCACCGAGCTATTGCGGACGACGGCGGAGTCTTCCGGGGTTCTGGTGGAGTTTTTGCCCTTGGGCCGGTTTTCTGAAGTGGGCGGTCTGGTGCGTGCCAATACTCGATTGATTATTTTGGAGTCGCCGTCCAATCCGTTGATGCGGTTGGCGAATTTTGCCGAGTTGTTTGGATCGTTTTCGGGTTCGGCGCGCCCGCTCTTAGTTTTAGACGGAACCCTGGGCACGCCCTTGGGCCAACGTGCCTTGAGCGCGGGTTTTGATTTGGTGTTTCATTCGGCGACCAAGTATTTGGGTGGCCACGATGATTTGACCGCGGGAGCGGTGTCGGGGAAGAAAGAGTTTGTGGGCCGCTTGCGCGAAAAGCGGCGCATGATGGGGGCGATGTGCGATCCGTTTTGCGCATGGTTGTTGGGGCGAGGGTTGAAGACGTTGGCGGTGCGGTGGGAGCGGCAGTGCTGGAATGCGGGGGTGTTGGCGGAGCGATTGGAAGCGCATCCACGGGTTTCGCGGGTTTGGCATTTGAGCCGCCCGTCTCACCCGGATCACGAGTTGGCGAAGAAGCAAATGCGAAGCTTTGGGGCGCTCTTGGCGTTTGAAATTGCGGGGGGGTTGGATGCGGCGCGACGGGCCTACGATCGTTTTGAGTTGATCGCGCGCGCACCTAGCCTGGGCGGCGTGGAGTCGATGTCTTTACATCCGGTGACGTCGTCGCACCGGCAGTTATCGTTGGACGAGCGAAAAGCGGTGGGGATCAGCGACGGTTTGTTGCGGTTGAGCGTAGGGATCGAGAACGTCGAGGACCTCTGGAAGGACCTGTCATCCGCGCTGGGTTGAGCTGATTCTGCGATACGTCCGTCCGAAATCTGCCGGTCTTCCAACCTCAATTTGACCGTTCGCCGTCACCACGTGGGCAGAACCAAGCACGAATGTGGCGCAACTTGTTTTCCCGCAACGCTGGAATAACGCCCCAGATTCCGGCACACGTCCTGCATTAATGATTGGCGGGCGTGCATCGCGCCCAGACATCCCCCGCGCGATCGCGGGGCCGTGCGGCCCGCGCCTCGCGATCGCGGGGATGTCGCCTCCATCGGCACTCCAATCGCCCCGGGGCGAATGGGACAACGACAACCGATTTGGCGGAGGGATCCCGTGGTCGAGGAAGCCCTTAATGGACGGGGGGGGTTTCTCGAGTGGGCACAAATGTGTCACTGGGATCCGCGAGGCTGCACACCAGCCAAATTTGAGCTAAGTGACGTTGAAGCACAAGGATTTACGGGAGCGATTTCTTTCTTGGTTCATTCGGAACCTGGACTTCAGTGTAGGTCAGCCGTCGGTTTCGAATGGGCACATAACATGTGGTACTCCCCCTCGATGACCGTTCTGGCCTCTGATCCTTCGTATCATCATCTCGATTTGCCATTAAGGACAGGATCGGTCGTCGTCGATCGTAATGGGATTGTCTGAGATGTCGGTTCCTAAGACGTGCGGGGAACCACCAGAGGCGCGAGTTGTAAGCTTCAATCTATAATCAGATCCACCCTTTTGGAGAACAAGCCAATTAAAAGTTCCGGTATTCGGCAGGCCTGAACCTAAGGACCTAAATTCGCCGTTAGCAGTTTCCGCAATGTCGAGATCGACGGTAGCAGCCCCCAGCAGTGGCCTAACTCGCCAGTGAACAACAATTGTTGAGCCGCGCTGAATTGGATTGGAGCCACCCCCATCGGGCGACTCCAGGATCTGCGCCTTGTCGACGTACACATCAGCAATCATATCGCCGTTAGTGTTGCTGCGTCGAATATTTTCAACAGCAAACCCACTTAAGACATCCTGGGGATCAGGGTAGAATATTGGAGGGTCATTGGTATTGTAAAGGTTTGTATTTGGGTTAGTTAAATACGAAAAATCGCTCGCGGAAGTCCCATCGAAAAAGTCCTGAGCCGAACCCCAATACGGAACCTGAGGGGTTGACAACTCTAGCGCATCGTCCCCATCCACGGCATTGGGAGACTTCCCGCTCGCCAATTCCAAATCCCGAAATCCATGCTCAGGGTCAAACGGATCCAGAAGATGCCAGATCAACAGTCCAGAACCCTGATACTTATTGTCGTATGGCGTAGCCCCCTGATGATTCACAAGTAAGAACGATTGAATTATTCCAGTGTGGGTAATCTCGACAATGTAGCTCTTACGGTCAGATCGCAATTGGTGACCGAAGAAATCTGGCACGTGAAGATCAAGCGTATCTCTAGGAATGGGAATCGGGAGCGGGGCCCACCCAGGCTCATTAACCGGATGGGCGAGAGTAAAGGGATGAATGGGAACCAAGCCCATATCTACTACTTGGTAAAAACCGCCCTGAGAACCTGATTGAAGATCATAACGCCCATAATTTACATTCCCACTTCCAGCTGGATGGCGATATCCAAATAGATGCATTAATTCGTGAGTCGTAATTGCCTCTTGCGCCAGTTTTGAGTTGATGTGATCTCCTGAAACATCCAAATTCATATGAGCCGTCGTGCCTTGGGGATAGCCGACCAACCCGGAATACCACTGGGGTCGGTAATCCCCAACCCGGTGGTCCCATAGTCAATGTCACAACCTTTCCCCTGCGGCGGCGTGAAAACGGAAGTGCATTTGTACGCAATTGTCAGAACGGCGTCCACTCCAGCTGTGGGATTGGGTTCATAGGTTTGACCGATCATTGTCATTACAGCTTTGTTCAATTCGCCTGTATCATGTGATCCGTAATAGTACGATGCGGGCTGCGGGGCCACCCACGCCAAAACGGAATCCGCTCCCGGGCGTTTGACTATCTTTAAGTCGACGTTCATAGCGGGCGCGTTCGGTGATGTGTCCCCAGTCATTGCTCGCATAAAAGCTCGCATGTCTGCCGCCAGACTGTCCGCCCATATTGGCAGAGCCGGACTCGTCTCAGGAAAGGCTATGAAGACGATTCGAACTGCTATCGATGGTTTAGTGGGTGATATCAAGGGGGTTATTGGTGGATCCGGAGCGCTACACCAAGAAAGGTCGGCAGCGGCCAAATTTCCGTAGAAAACGGGGCTCAGTAAAGTTACGAAGACCAGAGCTCGCATTGTGTTCATCTGACTTCACCCTTCCCCTTCATGGAGCCGAAGAGGGCCTTCAACCTTCCCCACGTCGCATGTCTTTCCTGAACTACCTGACACCCGACAGAAAGGGCACCAATTAAACCGCAGTTGGCAGAGTTATTTGGAGCACAAGGAGATGTCATATCTATTTCAAAGTCACCAACGGCCAGATTGCAGAACTTGGGATCGAGCGTAATATTTCCCAAACTGGCAGTATCACATCCGGATGAAACGAAATAGTCGATATCATTCCCCCACACGTCATTGCATTTCAATGTGGTCAATCCATACGAATTCGAACAGCCAATCCCTATTCCCGTACCAGCACCGAGGGGTCCATGGTTCAGGACAACGATATTGTTTTCGGCAATAACTCCCTGGGAGACAACCCTTGTGTCACTGATTGCAATCCCAGCAGCTTGCGGAACTGCGCCATTGTTAATGTAATTACTTACTACAGTGTTGTTAGTGATAGTAGCCCCCTGCGCAGAAATTCCCCCACCGAAGTTATCTGACCAATTCTCCAGCACAAGATTCCCGGAAATTACTGTCTCTGTACCTGCAGAAATGCCACCCCCGTCCACGTGACAGCCGTTTGAAATTATCTTGTTGCCTATCACTTGGGCGCGGGAACCCACAATGATCCCTCCCCCGCTATCACCCGCATAGTTATTTATGATTGTATTTGCTTCGATAATACCCCCTTCAGTAGTGTTAAGGGCTATACCACCTCCAAGCCCAAAATCCACTTCACTTCCAGCTCTGTTCTCCTTGATTATGTTATCGACAATCGAGACATAATTCGCGGATGCTTGAATACCACCGCCTCGGTCGTTTAACCCGTTTTGTAAGGTAAACCCTTGAACCCGTGAGTTTCCGGTGATCCTGATCACGCTACCTCTTTGTGTCCCGTCAATCACCGTCATGGCGGGGCCTCCCGCTGACAGGAGAGTCAGGCCATTTCCAAGCGAATCAACGTTTTCATAGTAAGTGCCAGGGGCGACCAGCACTGTGTCCCCAACGGTTCCGCTATCGACGCCCGCCTGTATTGTTGGAGCATCTCCCGAACCATCATTCAGGATGTGCCATGTTTTGCCCTCAGCTTCGTGGTACACCAGAACTTGGCAGCTCAAATGGAAAATCGCAAAGCTTGCCAAAGGTAACTTTTGCACCTCTAGATTCCTTCGCCGTCGTTATTGAGACCGTGTCTCAGTGCAATTTCCCAAGGTCCGCAATCCACATTCATAGTGGCGGTTACCAAAATCGACAAGTCTCGTCGATGGTTGTTGCTTGTGAACAGTCGATCAGCTTCAAGATAGACTGAAGACTCTGGTCGGGCACGAACCCCACTCACAAGCACCATATCCTCGCTTGCTGAAGAGTCAGTCGCAGCTTGGATTGTGGCATGGTCAGCGGGGACTATGTTGCTAGCTGCAATGGCAAGATGCTGTAGAAGAAGACTGAAAAGCGTACTCAAAAGCAACTTGCGTGAACCTTGCCTTAGTGCAGGCATCTCACATCCTCACCATCACTGTTGCTCCTCGCAGGTTGCACCTTGCTTAACCGACGGGGTTACCATCAGCGCGTCTGTGAGATCAGTGTCGCCATCTGCATCAAAGTCTCCGAAAACATTTCCGGTACCCAGCTTATACATTGGGGTGAAAAAGAGTGCGTCTGCAAGTTCAACCTTCGCCGTCCCCTTACGATTTTTGGGGGACTCGCACCAGATTTGGGTAGGTAGTTTGGAGACAGCATCGACGGCGTCGTATGAACGCACACCCCTGAAAGCCACAACTTGATCATTCACGAGTATCTTGACCAGGTAGCTTTCGGGCAGCGTTTCATTTTCCCACGCGCCTTTGGGTTGTTGGGACCCCGCTCCCCCTTTTGATACACGTCCTGTCCCCCAGCATCCTCCCCCCCGAATCGTAAATCTCGCGATCCCATACGCATCCGTGGTGTCTTGAAAGGTATGAGGGCAATCATCGAAGTCAAAGTCACAAAGGACCAGAAGATCGCAGGCCTCTGGCGGAAAGATCAATTTCACCACAACTCCTCCCCAAGGTACACCCGGTTGGTCTGTCTCTATGTAGACAGAATATTCATGCTCATAGGGCGGGGGGGATATAAAGATTGGAGGGATATTGGAGCCTGCCAGGCCGAACCCGGCTTCGAGCTGATCACAAACAACGGTGCTTCCTAAAACGCACAGGAACAGGTACAGTCTGAGGGTTGCTGCTACTGACATGGATCCACCCCCTGAGTTGTTCCAAAACCTACTTTCCCAACAGCGCCTGGGAAGACCAAGTCGATAGTGAGCGGTAAGCACGTACCAACGTTTAGATCTGGAGTCGGTATGTAGTTTCTGCGAGTAATTGAAAACAGATCAGCACTGTACGCATAAACATAAATAGAACCCAGAACTGCTGTCACGCCTCCATTCAGATCGCCGGTTGCACTTACCCGTTTGCAGCTTGTTTGAGGGTCCCAGAGGATCATGTTCCCAGAACCACTAGCAGGCCATGCCACCCCACTTGGACCGCCCGAGTACTGAATGTCGGCACACATAGTCCAGGAATAAGCATCCATTCCGACGCCAGAAGTTCCGTTGTATTCAATCCCGAATGAAGCTCCAGCGACTCCTGACGTTGAATCTCCATCTAACACAACCAAGTAAAGGCTGTAGGAAGTATTCAATTCCCCGTGCACGGCCATGTTGCTTTGCCCGGGATTGCAGGGCGGCTTGGCTATCGAGTTTGTGCAAATAGCTTTGGTTGTATAGGCCGATAAGTGCCCGGCAATCTTGGGGCCATCCACGGGATTGGCGATGGATGCTGTATGCCAAATGCCCAAGCTTACAAGTGTCATAGAGATCCTCTTCATGCGATTCACCCCGCGCAACCTCATTGGCTTAGCAGAACGGCTTTCGTCACGACCCGAAAGCCATCGTCACTGGTCACTTCAAGGTAATAGACACCAGTGGACGCCCTTGAACCTGCTGCATCCAGGCCGTCCCAGATCAACCGAGTCATTCCCGGAACCAAAGTCACCTGTTTCCAATTCCTGACTCGTCGGCCTGAAACCGAATACAAAGCCACCGTTGCCGATCGCGTCTTTGAACTGGCTATACTCCATTGAACCCTCGCCGTCGATGGATTGGCATCCGCTGTCGCGAAGAGCGTTGGTTGACTGCCTAACGCTACTTCAGCTGCTTTCTGGTCTACACTTGCGGTGGATCTGCAAGGGTCGTAAGCCACTTTGCTTCCGAAGGCTATTGTTCCGACGTTATCGGGAGAAGCCAACGTTTGGAAGCCACTGGCATCGTGGATCACTACATCTGTTTTGCTTTCAGCAACACCGTCGTGTGCTGGCTGGCTCGCCGCGAATCGAAAGTCAGCATCGCCATTTGCCTGGACCAGAAAGCGTCCCAGGGCTCTCGATCCTGTTCCTTTCTGGTCCTGCGCGGCTGCAACGGCAGGAGATTCTTGCCCGAAAACAAGCGTTATCCCCGACCCCGGTGCAGGCCAGTCCTCGCCCTTTGCGTTTGGATGGCGGATTTCCGTGCTGGCAAATGATTCGCAAGAGATGACTTCAAGTCCGGCATTCGAACTGGCAGGGGCATAGTCAATCCACAGTTGTACGGCATCCGGAGGGCTTGCGAGGGTTACATCCTGCAATTGAACAAAAAGGTCGTAAGGGACGTTTGGCGATCCGGATGTGGTCAGAGCAGCATCGCTTGAACCGCAAGAAGCTACGGGAGCGACTCTCAAATGGCGGCCAGTTTGGGAATGCAGAACCAGATTCCCGGTCAGCTTGGTGCTGACATTGCTATCTGAGGCGATTTGAGCGGAAGCGCCTGAAGCTAGAAGCAGGGATACAAATACGAGCGCAACGCGCCGATTGGTCATGTCTGCCCCCGTGTACCGGATCCAAAGCCCCTTAGCCCTACCAGCGACTTGCGACATCGAAACTCGGGCGAGTCCCTCGATGTCCCCCCTGGGCAGCAACTGCACTATACGCCTCTGAATCTGGGAGTGCAGGAGAAGAATCTGGATTTGGATAATCGATTGTAGGGAACGATGACAGTTCTTATTGCTTGTCTCACGCCACCTTGGCGATTTCGACGATGTCTGGCGGTTGAGCGCGGCCTCTCTTGCGCGCCAACGTTGGCCGCCCAACTGGTCCCTAGGATCGCCTGGAAGGTGGCGCATGCCTGCGCCTGAGTGACCGGCCGTCGTCGCACGATCGCGAGAGCTACCGATGGCGTAGCTGCAACTGCTTTCGTTGCAACACTGATTGCGGTCTCGGACTCCGGCACGGCTCCTGCATTAGTGATTTGCAGGCGCGCGACGCGCCTAGACATCTCCCGCGCGATCGCGGGGATGTCGCCTCCATCGGTACTCGATTCGCCCCGGGGCGAATGGATCGACATAACGATTTGGAGGAGGGATCCCGTGGTCGAGGAAGCCCTTAATGGACGGGGGGGGTTTTCTCGAGTGGGCACAAATGTGTCACTGGGATACGCGAGGCTGCGCCCCAGTCGAAATAGGGCTAAGTAGCGTTGAAATATAAGGATTTACGGGCGGTGATTCTTCGGTGGCCCACTCGGAGATCGGTGCTCAACGTGGGTCGGACGTCGGTTTCGAGTGGGCACATAACAAGCGATACTTCCCATCGAGGACCGTGCTTACTGGCCTCAGGACCTCCATATCTTCAACAGGCCAGATTGCCCCCTTAAGGACAGGATCGATTGTCTAGGATCTCAATGGGATTATCGGAGATATCTGTTCCTAAGACATGCGGGGATCCGCCTGATGCGCGAGTTGTAAGCTTCAATCTATAGGCAGTTCCGGCCTTTTGGAGAACTATCCAATTATAGGTTCCGGTATTCGGGAGGCCTGAAGCCAGAGGCCGAAATTCGCCGGTAGCAGTTTCGGCAATGTCGATATCGACGGTTGCAGCCCCCAACAGCGGCCTTACCCGCCAGTTTATTTGGACCGTGCTGCCTCTCGTAATAGATGCCTCATTCGGAGCTCCTGGCGACTCAATTAACTGCGCCTTCGTGAGGTACACATCAACCATCATTTTCCCGTTTGCTTGCTGGCGTATATTTTCAATCGCCACCCCTGAAGGAGATTCTTGTGGATCTTCATCATAGTCGTCCCCAACGTATAAATCAGTATTTGGGTTCGTGGAATACGAGAAATCCTTCTTCAGGGTGCCATCGAAGAAGTCAGTAGCTGAACCAAGATATGGGTTTTCGCGAGTTGAGGCCTCAAGGGCATCTTTCCCGGAGCTTGGATTTTCCGTCAATCCGGTGAACTTGCCACTTGCCAGCTCTAGGTCTCGCGCTACACGGACAGAGCCAATACCGTCCAGAAAATGCCAAATCAGCAATCCGTGACCCTCGTACTTAAAATCAAACGGAGTGGTCCTTTGATGGTTGACTAGAAAAAATGCCTGGGCAGTTCCTTCTGGTGATGCAACACTAATCTGATATGTCTTCCTCAACTGTTGGCTCAGGGTTCCAAAGAAATCTGGGACCTCTACGTTAAGAGTACTGGAGGTTATTGGTGTTGGGGGGGGTGCCCAATCATTTTCGTCCCTGGAAAGTTCAAAAGGGTGCACTGGTACAAGTCCATCCGGAAGCGCCGCAATTCCATCTTGCGTACCAGTCATTATGTCGTATCTTCCATAGTTTGGGGCCCTTGGCGGATGATTAAACCCTACTTTATGCAAATACTCATGCATCAGTCCTACCTCCGCAACATTCTTTCCAGGGATGGTCTCCATTTCAACCATAACACTGGGCATGGTCCAGCCAGGCACGCCGATGTTAGGTTGTGCTGTTTCCGCTGAATCCGTTCCGCAATTTTTGAATCCAGATGCACATTCAAAGTGAACTATGAAGAGAACTTCGAGACCAGCGGACCAAAATGTGTTTGCGTTATAGAGCTGTTGAATAATCTCCTGATTTGCCCCCGGAGCGGAATGCTCAAAATCCGTCCCCCTGTAAAAGGCAGCGTCGTGTGATGGATTCCATGCTAGAGTGGAATCCACACCAGATCTCTTTAAGATCCTAACCTCCATATCCTGCATATTGGCAGACATCGTTTTAAGGTACTGTGAGAAGTCCCCTTTCAGTTCATTCGACCAGGACGGGAGAGGGGTGTTAGGTTGGTATGCAATAAATACCACTCCAGCTACTACTAACGGATCTATTGGGCTTAACTCCACCTCAGGCGTTCCATATACCCCGCACCAGTTTCTCTCTATTGACCAAGCACCGGTACTATGAACGGTCGCGCTAATCAGGATGCATAATGCAACTGCGAATTTCACCTTAAATCACCTCGTGGTTTCTTGACAAACAGAGTTTTTACCCACCCCCAACTTGCCGCCCTTACGGACACTGAATTGCAACCTACCGGATATTTTCCAATAAGGCCGCATTCAGTGTTTTCGGGGGCACAAGGAGACCCCGATTGGAGCTGGAAATCTGACGCGGTGGTATCGCAGAACATTGGATCGGCCGACAAGTTACCGAGCCCGGTAGTATCGCAATTGTCTAATACTCTATAATCCCAATCGTTACCCCATGCATCATTACAACGCAAAGTAATGGGGCCGTCACTCGAGGTACAAAGTATACCAACCCCTCTTCCACTCCCGGGCGCTCCGTGATTAAAGGCAACGATGTTGCGTTCTATGATTGGAGTTCCGAAGTTAATATGAAGTCCAGCGCCAAGAGCGGAAATGCCATTATCGATGTAATTGTATATTATAGTGTTATCACTAATTGTGGCCGCACTCCCCACAACGCCTCCCCCAAAATTGTCGGAGGTATTCTCAATGATCAGATTACCCATGATGCAAACAGTTCCGTTGCTGCTAACTGCGCCGCCCCCGACATGACAGGCATTTCTTGCGAAGGTATTGTTTTCGATCCTGTTCAAACCAAGCAAGGAACCTAAGGAAACGAAAATACCACCGCCAGAATCGCCGGCATAGTTTTCTACGAACTCGTTCAACTCTACCAAGCTCACTGATCGCTCCAAGAAAAGTCCGCCTCCATCCCCCGAGTCCACGATGTATCCAGCCCGATTTTTGGTGATAATGTTCCCCCTAATAGTTACGGTGGCTGGTGAAGACGAGGACTGGCCCAGAACATAAATTCCTCCCCCATCAGCGTTCTGGCCGTTCTGAATGGTGAATCCCTCAATCCAAGCGTCTCCAGTTACATGGAGAACGGATCCTTGATGATTTCCATCAATGATGGTGTTTTCAGGACCATCTAAACTCTTGAGGGTCAGAACCTTTCCTTGAGTCTGCAAATTCTCATAGTAGGTTCCTGCTCGAACTAGGATCGTATCGCCACTCGCTGCCGTGTCGATAGCAGCTTGGATTGTGGGGTGGTCATCGGGGACTATGTAGGTAACGGCAATGGCAGGGTGTTGTCGAAGTATGCTGAG
>Ga0068861_100002826_pt1 | contig 11414 bp, 10 predicted proteins | sample KBSSwiS42_FD_66593 | JGI IMG/M metagenome (GOLD analysis project Ga0068861, IMG submission 66593) | Switchgrass rhizosphere microbial communities from Kellogg Biological Station, Michigan, USA - KBS Switchgrass S4-2 | ecosystem: Host-associated > Plants > Roots > Rhizosphere > Soil ...
TCCCCGGGTTGTCCACAGGCGGGCGCGCCAGCCTGTGGAAATGTGGATTCCGCTGTGGACGGTGGTGCGATTCCCTGTGGATAAAACGGGATCAAGCAAAAGTTCGAGAAAAGTCGGGGATCGCCTTGCGACTCATACTCGCGATGGCCTTTCCTCTTCCCCGTGCTGCAGCCTCGGGGAACCTGCCGTCGGCACGCAGTGGACGCGGTTCGGGCGACCCATGGGTAACCGGGAGGATGAGCCCATGCTGTTCCGGATCCTGGAGTCCGTCGTCCCGCCGGTCGCCCGCGCGATCTGGCGGCCGATCGTGGTCGGCCGCGACAACGTCCCCAGCTCGGGCGGGGTGCTGCTGGCCAGCAACCACCTGAGCTTCGCCGACAGCGTGGTGATCCCGGTGTGCGCGCCGCGCAACGTGGCGTTCCTGGCCAAGCAGGAGTACTTCCAGGGCACCGGGATCAAGGGCGCGCTCCAGCGCGGCTGGTTCGAGGGGCTCAACATGCTGCCGATCGACCGCGACGACACCCGTGCCGCGATCACCAGCCTGGAGCTCGCGCTGGAGGTGCTCGGCCGGGGCGAGGCGTTCGGGATCTACCCCGAGGGGAGCCGCTCCCGCGACGGTCGGCTGTACCGCGGCCGCACCGGCGTGGCCCACCTCGCGCTCACCGCGGGCGTGCCCGTCGTACCCGTCGGGCTGCAAGGCACCCAGGCCCTCCAGCCGGTCGGTGCCCGCTTCCCCAAGCTGGCCAAGGTGACCGTCGCCTTCGGCGAGCCGATCGACTTCAGCGGCCGCTTCGACGGCGTCCCCGCCGGCCGCGCGCGCCGCGAGGCCACCGACGAGATCATGACCGCGATCCAGCGGCTCAGCGGCCAGGAGCAGGCCGGCGTCTACAACGACCGCGCCCCCGACGCCTGAGCCCGCACCGGTGGTCGAGCCTGCCCAGACCCGTGGATTGAGGAGGTCTCGACCCCCCGCTGGTCGACCCCCCGGTGGTCGAGCCCCCGGTGGTCGACCCCCCGGTGGTCGAGCCCCCGGTGGTCGAGCCCCCGGTGGTCGAGCCCCCGGTGGTCGAGCTTGTCGAGACCCGGGGGTGGTGCGGGCGTCATCACCGACGGCGCTCCCGTTTGGCACATCCTGCCGTGGCCGCTGCGGCGTCGTACCGCTTGAATCGACGGCATGACCGACGAGCGCACGATCCGGATCGGCATCGACACCGGAGGCACGTTCACCGACGTCGTCGCGTTCGACGAGTCGAGCGGCGAGCTGGTCACCACCAAGACCCCGTCGACGCCGGGGAACCCGGCCGACGGGTTCATGGCCGGCATCGACAAGGTGCTCGGCCTGGTCGGTGGCGGGCGGATCGCGGCGGTCTCGCACGGGACGACGGTGGCCACGAACCAGCTGCTCGAGGGCAAGGTCGAGAAGCTGGGGTTCGTGACCAACACCGGCTACGAGGCGATGCTCGAGATCGCGCGGCAGTCGGTGCCGGACGGCTACGGCAACTCGTACTTCTGGGTGAAGCCGGACCGGATCGTCCCGCGCGACCTGGTCAGGGGCGTCGAGGGGCGCCTGGACTTCACCGGCGCCGAGGTGCGCCCGTTCGACGAGGACGGTGCGCGCGCGGTGGCCCGCTGGTTCCGCGAGCGCGGCATCGACACGTTGGGCGTCTGCTTCCTCCACTCCTACGCCAACCCCGACCACGAGGAGCGGATGCGCGCGGTGCTGGCCGAGGAGCACCCCGGCGCCGTCGTGTCGCTGTCGAGCCAGGTGCTGCGCGAGTACCGCGAGTACGAGCGCGCGATGACCACGCTCGTCGACGCGGCCGTCAAGCCACGCGTGAGCAGGTACGTCGACAACATCAAGGACCGGCTCGCGGCGTACGCCGGACCAGACGGGCAGAGCGTCCCGTTCTACGTGATGAAGTCCAACGGCGGCGTGCTCAGCGCCGACGAGGTGGTGCACCAGCCGATCACGACCGTGCTCTCGGGTCCGGCGGCCGGTGCGCTGGGCGCGGCGCTGATCGCGAAGGTGGCCGGCTTCGACCGGGTCCTGACCAGCGACGGCGGTGGCACGTCGACCGACGTGAGCGTGGTCATCGACGGCGAGCCGACGCTGACCACCGAGGGCTCGGTCGGTGTCTACCCGAGCAAGATCCCGATGATCGACGTGGTCACGGTGGGCGCCGGGGGCGGGTCCATCGCGTGGCTGTCGCCCGAGGGGACGCTCAAGGTCGGACCGCAGTCGGCGGGCGCCGACCCCGGTCCCCTCTGCTACGGCAAGGGTGGCGCGGAGGTCACGATCACGGACGCGCACGTGGTGCTCGGCCGCATCCCGCCGCACCTGCTCGGCGGCGAGATCCCGCTCGATGTCGACGCGGCGCGCGCCGGCGTGGAGGCACTCGCCGGCAAGCTCGGGCTGACCCCGGAGGCCTGCGCCACGGGCGTGCTCGAGATCTCCGCCTGGAACCAGGCCAACGCGCTGCGGCAGGTCACGGTGAAGCGCGGACTCGACGTCCGGGACTTCACGCTGACCACGTTCGGCGGGTCCGGCTCGCTCCTGCTGTGCCGGCTGATGGACGTGCTCGGCATCCCGCGGGTGCTGGTGCCGCCCGACCCCGGCAACGTGTCGGCGTTCGGGCTGCTCACCGTCGACGTCAAGAACGACTACGTGCGGACGCACGTCTCGCTCGACCCGCAGCCGGCCGGCGTGCAGGCGGTGCTCGACGCGCTCACCGGCGATGCCCATGCGGCGCTGGCCAAGGAGGGCTTCGCGGAGGAGCGGCGCCAGTTCGCGCGCACGGCCGACCTGCGCTACTTCGGCCAGGCCTTCGAGGTGCGGGTGCCGGTGCCCGAGGGGGACATCGACGCGGGCACGCTGGCCGCTGTCGCCGACCTGTTCCACGCCGAGCACCGGGCGCTCTACGGCTACGACTTCTCCGGCGACCGGACCCAGCAGGTGGAGTGGGTGAACCTGCGGGTGTCGGGGATCGGGCCGATCACGCGGCCGGAGATCCGGGTCTCGACAGGCTCGACCAACGGGGTCTCGACAGGCTCGACCAACGGGGACTCGACAGGCTCCACCAACGTGGACTCGACCAGCGCGGAGCCAGCACCTGCCTCGAAACCCCGGTCCACGAGACCCGTCTGCTTCGACGCCGACGACGGGTACGTCGACACGCCGGTGCTGTGGCGTGCCGACCTGGCCCCGCGCACCGTCGTCGAGGGGCCGGCGATCCTCGAGGAGTTCGGGTCGACGGTGCCGCTGCACCCGGGCTTCACGGCGCGGATCGACGACTACCGCAACGTGATCGTCGAGAGGAGCGCCCGATGAGCCGGCGTGCGCCGACCGACTTCCCGTTCGGCTCGCTTACCGACGACGCGGGCGCCTCCGCGGACCCGGTGCTGGTCGAGATCGTGCAGGGGTCGCTGGCCAGCGTGGAGATGGAGGTGGAGACCGCGATCGCGCGCACCTCGCGCAGCCCGATGATCCGCGACGCCCACGACTTCCGCGCCGGCATCCACGACCGGCTGCTGCGCAAGCTCACCGGCCGGTCGTACTCCGCTCTGGTGCACCCGGTCGCCCGCGACTTCCCGATCTCCGACATGCAGCCGGGCGACGTGTTCTTCCACAACGACGTCTACCGCTCCGAGGGCGGCATCGGGCACCTGCCCGACCTGTGCGTCACGGTGCCGGTGTTCTCCTCCGGCCGGGTGGTGGCGTTCGTGCAGGCGTTCGGCCACCACGACGACATCGGCGGCGCGGTGCCCGGCTCGATGCCCTCGCACGCGACCAGCGTGTTCGAGGAGGGCCTGATGGTCCCGCCGATCCGACTCTGGGACGCCGGCGTCCCCAACCGGGCCGCGCTCGCGATCATGACCCGCAACTCCCGGATGCCGGAGTCGCTGGCCGCCGACCTCGACGCCGAGTGCTCGGCGTGCCTGATGGGCGCGCGGCGGCTCGGTGAGCTGTTCGACCGGTACGGCGTGGAAACCGTCGAGTCGTGCTTCGACGCGATCATCGACCGCACCACCACGACGTACCGACGCGAGATCCTCTCCCAGATCCCGGTCGGCCGGTGGGTGTGGGAGGACTACGCCGAGCACGACGGCGTCGACGAGCCCCGGCTGCACACCCAGCGGATCACGCTCACGCGCACCCCGGCCGACGACCCCGACGGCGAACGGCTGGTGCTCGACTTCGACGGCACCTCGCCGCAGGCCAAGGGCCCGATCAACCACTGCGGCGACTACGCCGACGGGGTCTTCCTCAAGAAGTGGCTGGCGCCGATCCTGCGCAACCTCGCGGAGAGCCCGGAACGGATGGCCGAGCTCGACGTCAACGAGGGCATCGTGCCGCTGATCGAGATGCGCTTCCCCGAGCCCGGCACGCTGCTGACGCCGGTGTTCCCGGCGCCGACGAACGCGCGCACCTTCGTGATACTTCGCCTGCTCGGCGTGCTCGCCGGCGTGGTCGCGAAGGCGGTCGACGGCCGGATGCCGGCCGACCAGGAGACGATCCGCTACACCGGCGTGTACGGCGAGGACGCCGACGGCCGGCGGTACCTGATGCGCGAGGTGCTCGGCGGCGGCTCCGGTGGGCGCTACTACGCCGACGGCGAGGACACGATCCACGTCGTACCGGACTCCCGGAACCTGCCCACCGAGTTCACGGAGGCCCGCTTCCCGTTCCTGGTGGAGTCGTTGTCGCTCGCCGTCGACTCGGGTGGCGCCGGCCAGTTCCGCGGTGGCCTCGGCTACGAGAAGCAGATCCGGATGCTCAAGGACGCGCACTTCATGTCGATCGCCGACCGCTCGATCCTGGCCTGCTGGGGCGTGAAGGGCGGCAAGGCCGGCAGGCCGTTCCAGGTCACCGTCGACCCGGGTGGACCCGCCGAGCGCGAGGTCGACGCACTCGCCGACGCCGAGCCTGTGCAGGCCGGCGAGCTGATCCGGATCCGGACAACCGGGGGCGGTGGCTGGGGCGACCCGTTGCAGCGCGACCCGGCGCTGGTGGTGCGCGACGTCGTGTGGCGCAAGGTGTCGCAGGAGGCTGCGCTCGCGGCGTACGGCGTGGTGCTGACCGGTTCCCTTGACGACGACGACCTCGGCTTCGACGCGGAGGCCACGGCCGCCGAGCGCGACCGGAGACCGGGTCGCGACAAGCTCGACCACCGGGTGTTCTTCGACCGTGGTCCCGGCTACGCGCGGTTGTCCGGGGGTGCTGCGCACGCGGAGGTGGACCTGCATGGCTGACGCCGTGCTGCGAGCTGCGACCCTCGACGACGTGCCCGCGATCGGTCGCATTTGGCACGCGGCCTGGCACGACGGCCACGACGGTCGCGTGCCCGAAGCGGTCCACGCGCTGCGGACAGCGAGGTCGTTCCACGAGCGCGCGGTCGCCCTCGTGCCGGACAGCGTGGTCGCCGAGCGCGACGGTTCGGTGGTCGGGTTCGCGGCCACCGGCGGTGACGAGGTGGCGGAGCTCTTCGTGGCGCGGGAGGCCCGCGGCACCGAGGTGGCTCGGTTGTTGCTGCGCGCGGCCGAGCAGGCGGTACGACGCGCGGGGCACCGCACTGCCTGCCTCGGAGTCGTGACCGGCAATGACCGCGCCCGCCGCTTCTACGAGCGGGAGGGCTGGCGCGACGAGGGTGACGTCGACAACCCGGTCGACGGACCCGAAGGCCCGATCGCGGTTCCCTGCCGGCTCTATGTGAAGGACCTGCCGCGGCCCGCGCTGGCCGAGTCGCTCGACCTGGAGCCGCATCCCGAGGGCGGCTGGTACCGGCAGACGTGGGCCTCGCCGGTCCCGGTGACCCTCCCGGACGGCCGGGTGCGACCAGCGGCGACCCTGATCCATTTCCTGCTGCCGGCGGGCGAGTCGTCCGCGTGGCACCGGGTGCGCTCCGACGAGGTGTGGCTGGCACACACCGGCACCGTGACCCTGGAGCTCGGTGGGTCCGGTGACCGGCCCGGACCACCCGGGCAGGTCAACGTCGAGACGCACGTCGTCGTGCCGGCCGGCGTCTGGCAGCGCACGCTCCCGGCCGACGCCGACGCGCTGGTCAGCTGCCTGGTCTCGCCGGGCTTCGACTTCGCGGACTTCGAGCTCGCGTGACCCGGCGGGTCGCGGTCCTCGGCGGCACCGGCAAGACCGGCCGCGCCGTGTGCCGGGCGGTCGGCCCCGGTGCGGTGCCGCTCGGGCGTGCCGCCTGGGACGACCTGCCCGGGGCGCTGACCGGCTGCGACGCGCTGTACGTGATCGCGCCCAACATGCATCCGGACGAGCAGGCGTACGTCGCCGCGGCGCTCGAGGCCGCTCGCGACGCGGGGGTGCGGCGCATCGTGCACCACTCGGTCGCCTCGCCGTACCTGCCGGCGATGCCGCACCACCTCGGCAAGGCCCGCGCGGAGGACGTGGTCCGGCGCAGCGGGGTGGACTGGACCGTCCTGCAACCCGGCGCCTACCTGCAGAACTTCTCCTGGGCCGGCCCGCCCAGGATCGCCTACCGCGCGGACGCGCCTTTCGGCTTCGCCGACCTCGACGACGTGGCCGAGGTCGCCGCGCTGGTGCTCGCCGACGATGTGCACGTCGGCGCGACGTACGAGCTGGCAAGCGTCCGCGCCACCGTCGCCGACCTCGGCGCGGCACACGGAATGGCCGTCGAGGTGGTCACGCCGGCGGAGTGGGCGGCCACCGACGGCGCCGGGCTCGAGCCTCGGGTACGGGAATGGCTGGTCGCGATGTTCCGCCACTACGACGCCTGCGGGCTGCCGGCGGGCACCGAGACGATGCGGGCGCTGCTGGGCCGGGCCAGACTGCGGGCATGACCATCGACGACACCGACCTCGGGCACCTGCGCACCTGCGTGGCGCTGGCCCGGGAGGCCCTCGACGGCGGCAACGAGCCGTTCGGGTCGGTGCTGGTCGACGCGACGGGTGCGGTGCGGTTGACGGCCCGCAACCGGGTCCAGGACGGCGACGAGACACGCCACCCCGAGCTCGAGATCGCCAGGTGGTCCGCGGCCCACCTCAGTGCCGGCGAGCGCGCGACCGCGACCGTCTACACCTCCGGCGAGCACTGCCCGATGTGCGCGGCGGCCCATGCCTGGATGGGTCTCGGCCGGATCGTCTACGCGGTCTCGTCGGCCCAGCTCTCCGGCTGGCTCGCCGGGTGGGGCGTGCCTCCGGGCAGGGTGCTGCCGCTGGCCGTCAACGAGGTCGCGCCCGGCGTCCCGGTCGACGGTCCGGCGCCGGAGCTCGAGCAGGAGATGCGCGCGCTGCACCTGCGCCGGTTCGGCCGCCGACCCTCTGGTTGACTCGCGCCATGGCCCGACCACTCACCCTGATCACGGGCGGCACCCGCGGCATCGGCGCCGCCACCGCGCTCCGGCTGGCGGCGGACGGTCACGACCTGGTCCTCGGCTACGCCACCGACGCGGCAGCGGCGGAGACGTGCCGCGCCGCGGTCCAGGACGTGGGCGTGCGTTGCACGGTGCTGGCCGGCGACGTCGCCAACCCGGCGCAGGTAGCGCGGCTGTTCACGGAGGCCGCCCGGGAGGGCCAGCTGACCGGCGTGGTCAACAACGCCGGCGCGACGCTGCACTCGGGCACCCTCGCCGAGACCGACCCGGCCGTGATCCAGCGGACAGTCGACCTCAACCTCTCCGGCGCGCTCTACGTCGCCCGCGCCGCGGTCCGCGCCCTCGGCCGGTCCTACGGCGGCGGCGGGGGAGTCCTGGTCAACATCAGCTCGGCCGCCGCGACCCTCGGCTCGCCCGGCGAGTACGTCCAGTACGCCGCCGCGAAGGCCGGCATCGATGCGCTCACGACCGGGCTGGCGAAGGAGGTGGCCCGCGACGACGTGCGGGTGGTCGGGGTGGCGCCGGGCATGGTGCGCACCCGGATCCACGAGGACGCGGGCGACCCTGGCCGGCTCGAACGGCTGGCGGACTCGGTGCCGGTCGGTCGCCCCGGCGAGGCCTCGGAGATCGCGGAGGCCATCGCGTGGCTGATCAGCGATTCGGCGTCGTACGTGACGGGGACGACGCTGCGCGTCGCCGGCGGCCGCTGACGCGTGGACCCCGGTGAGATCGCGTTCCTGGCGCTGGCCGGCTTCGCGGCCGGCCTGATCGGCAGCACCGCCGGTCTCGCCTCGCTGGTGTCCTACCCGGCCCTGCTCCTGGTCGGCCTGCCGCCGGTCACGGCCAACGTCACCAACACGGTCGGCCTCGTCGGCAGCTCGATCGGCAGCGTCAGTGGCAGCCGCCCCGAGCTGCGCGGTCTCGGCCGGCTGGTGCTCCTCGCGCTGCCGGTCGCGGTCGTGGGTGGCACCGTCGGCAGCGTGCTGCTGCTGGAGGGGCCGCCCGGGTCGTTCGAGAAGGTGGTGCCGTTCCTGGTCGCCCTGGCGGCCGTGCTGCTGCTCGTGTCGCCGCGGGTGCGCGCGTTGGGTGAGGGCCGCCGGATGTCCGGCGACGACGGAGCACTCGGCCTCGGCGTCACCGTGCTGGTCTTTCTCTGCTGCGTGTACGGCGGGTACTTCGGGGCCGCCGCCGGCGTGATGATCCTGGCGGTGCTGCTGTCTCGCACCGACCGCCCGCTGCCGGTGTCGAACGCGCTCAAGAACGTCTTCCTCGGCGCCGCGAACGCCTCGGCCGCGGTCGTGTTCGCCTTCCGCGCGCCGGTCGAGTGGGCGGCGGTCCCGGCGCTGCTGATCGGGTGCATCCTCGGCGGGTGGCTGGGCCCGGCGGTGATTCGGCGGGTGCCGGAGCCGGTCACCCGGTGGACCGTCGGGGTGGCCGGCCTGCTCCTCGCGGTGCGGCTCGGATGGGTCGCGTTCACGTGAGTTGGGCAAGGGTTGCCAGCGTGGTTCCAGGGTGTTGGTCGATGTTGCTGGTGCCCCTTCGGGCCGGTGTCTCTAGGTTCGTCCCATGAGGGTTCTGCTTGCACTCGGCGGAAACGCCATGACCAACGCGGACGGGCGCGCCCGGGCCGAGGACCAGATCGAGGCTGCAGAGGTGGCGATGGAGTCGGTCGCCGACCTGATCGCGGCGGGCCACGACGTCGTGGTCACCCACGGCAACGGACCCCAGGTCGGCAACCTGCTGGTCAAGAACGAGATCGCGGCGGCCGTCGTACCCCCGGTGCCGCTGGACTGGTGCGGCGCCCAGACCCAGGCGACCCTCGGCTTCGTGCTGATGGACGCGCTCGACTCGGCCCTGGCCCGGCGCGGCATCGAACGACGCTGCGCGACCGTGGTCACCCGCACCCTGGTTGACCGCAACGACCCGGGGTTCAGCCGGCCGACCAAGCCGATCGGGCGGTTCCTGCCGCGCGAGGAGGCCGAGCTGCTCGTGCGCCACGGCGAGACCTGGGAGGACCGCGGGGCGAAGGGCTGGCGGCGCGTGGTCGCCTCACCGGAACCGATCGACATCGTCGACGCCCCGGCCGTGCTGGCGCTGATGGACGCCGGGTTCGTGGTGGTCGCCAACGGCGGCGGCGGGATCCCGGTGCTGCGTGACGGGTCCGGCTACCACGGCGTCGAGGCGGTCATCGACAAGGACTTCGGTGCTGCACTCCTCGGCGTGCTGGTCGGCGCCGACGTGCTCGTGATCGCGACCAACGTGCCCCACGCCGTGCTCCGGTTCGGCACCCCGGAGGCCGAGGACATCGGGCGGGTGAGCGTCGAGCAGATGCTCGGGTACGTCGAGCAGGGCCACTTCGCCAGCGGCTCGATGGGGCCCAAGGTTGAGGCGCTGTGCCGGTTCGTCCAGTCCAGCGGCAGGCCCGGCGTGATCACCGACCTCCCCAGCATCGTGCAGGCCGTGGCCGGAGGCACCGGCACCCTCGTCGTACCCGACAGCGGGACCCCACTGGATTCACCACCGAAAGGAACCGGCTGATGCCGAGCGCGATCGAAGTACGCAAGGTCCCGATCCACTCCGTGGCGGACGCGAGCGAGCTCGCGACGCTGATCGACGACGGCGTCATGGCCGCCGACCGGGTGGTCGCGATCATCGGCAAGACCGAGGGCAACGGCGGCGTGAACGACTACACGAGGATCATCGCGGACCGCGCCTTCCGTGAGGTGCTCGTCGAGAAGGGCGCGGACGCCGCGAAGGTGAAGGAGATCCCGATCGTGTGGTCGGGTGGCACCGATGGCGTGATCAGCCCGCACGCGACGATCTTCGCGACCACCGACGCCGAACCGTCCGACGAGTCGCGGCTGACCGTCGGGTTCGCGATGAGCGAGGTCCTGCTGCCCGAGGACATCGGCCGCACCGCGATGATCGAGAAGGTCGCCGACGCGGTGAAGGTGGCGATGGAGCGCGCCGGGATCAGCGACACCGCCGACGTGCACTACGTGCAGACCAAGACCCCGCTGCTCACCCTCAGCACGATCGAGGACGCCAAGTCGCGCGGCGAGACGGTCTTCACCGAGGACACGCTGTACTCGATGGACGTCTCGAACGGCGGTACGGCGCTCGGGATCGCGGTCGCCCTCGGCGAGATCGAGATGCCGACCGACGAACAGGTGCTGGCCGACCGCTCCCTGTACTCATCGGTGGCGTCGTGCTCCTCGGGCGTCGAGCTCGACCGGGCCCAGGTGGTCGTGGTCGGCAACACGTCCGGGGTGGGCGGCCGCTACCGGATCGGGCACTCGGTGATGAAGGACGCGCTCGACCAGGACGGGCTGTGGGACGCGATCCGCGTGGCCGGCCTCGATCTGCCCGAGCGTCCGCACACCTCCGACCTCGAGGGGCGAGTCGTGAACCTGTTCCTCAAGTGCGAGGCCTCGCAGGACGGCAAGGTGCGCGGTCGGCGCAACGCGATGCTCGACGACTCCGACGTGCACTGGCACCGCCAGATCAAGGCGGCCGTCGGCGGCGTTACCGCTGCGGTCACCGGTGACCCGGCGGTGTTCGTGTCCGTGTCGGCGGCTCACCAGGGTCCCGACGGTGGCGGCCCCGTGGCCGCGATCGTCGACCTGGGCTGAGGAAGCTGAGCGGGCTGAGCGGCGGCGTCAGGCTCAGAGACCGCAGACCAGCTTGAGCTTCGAGTAGGCCACCCGGGTCTGCCCGATCGCCTTGAACACCTTGGTCTTGCTCTTCCCGGCCATGGCGCGGGCGAGGCCGCTGAAGGCTTCGGTGCTCTGGTGCACACCGGCGCGCACGCGAGGCGTCGTCGCCTTGCGCTCGTCGACGGCCATGTCCTGTGCCAGCAGCCGGATCCGCGTGCCGACGTTCTGGTCGAAGGGGCGGGTGGTGGGCACCCAGCCGACGGCGGCCTTGCTCATGTTCGACATCACCGTCTCCATGTCGTCGCAGGCCAGCTTGTCGCCGGTCGCCGTCGGCGCCGGCGCCTTCGTGGGCGTGGCGCCCCCGGACGCGTCGGGGCTGGCGGTGACCGTGACCGTCTTG
>Ga0068861_100002827_pt1 | contig 11413 bp, 9 predicted proteins | sample KBSSwiS42_FD_66593 | JGI IMG/M metagenome (GOLD analysis project Ga0068861, IMG submission 66593) | Switchgrass rhizosphere microbial communities from Kellogg Biological Station, Michigan, USA - KBS Switchgrass S4-2 | ecosystem: Host-associated > Plants > Roots > Rhizosphere > Soil ...
CCCCGCCTCCGCTTCGCGCTGCGCGCGGGGCCCCAACCCCGCTTGCCTCAGCGTCGCTGAGTCACGCTCGTCTGAGGCAGAACGACGCGAAGTCGCGCGGCGGTTAGAACTGGCCGGAGACGCCCAGGCTGGGCAGCACGATCGGGCCGACGTAGTCGTTCTTGCACGTGCGCTCGCACGGCCGCCGCAGCACCTCGCGACTCAGCGTCGCGTTCATGACTTCCGCGACGATCGACCACCAGGCGCCGCTGTCGAGCACGAAGCGCTTTTCCAGCCGCACATCCATGCGGAAAAACGGCGGCGCCCGCGAGCGATCGAACAGCCGCCGTTCGCCGAACGCGCGGCTGCCGGGCACCCCGCTGTAGAACACGGCCTGGCCGCTGGCCAGAAAATGCGCGCCCAGATCGTAGCTCGCGCCGCCGTTCAACACGTGCGGGCGGTCGTAGCCGGACAGCGTGTGAATGCGATCGTGGCTGCGCGTGGAGCGCGAAAGCGTATACGAGAGCATGCCGCCGAAGCGCCGCGTGAGCGGCCGTTGCAGCAGTAGCTCGAGCCCGTAGGCATGGCCGCGCGAGCGAATTCTGGCTTCCTCGGCGTCCAGATCGAAATCCTGCGTCTGACCGAAGGGATCGGTCAGCTGGAAGAATGCATTCTGAAACAGCGTCGCCCGCCCCTGAAACGCCGCCGGCAACTGCGCACGAACGCCCGCACTGCTCTGCAGGCTGCGCTGCAGCCCACCGGGCAATCCCGCCACGGCCACCCCCGGCACCCCCGGAACGAAGCTGGGAGGCTGATCGGCCACGCCGAACGCGTGCTCGATGCTGACGTCACGGTTCAGCCGAAAAACGGCGCTGAGCCGCGGGCTGACGCCCAGCGCGGAGTGGCCCAGCGAGGCGTAGCGATCCAGACGCAGCCCCGGCGTCACGGTCACGCCGCGCGCCACGTCCAACACCAGGTCGGCGTAGCCGCCCACGACCGAGTCCGTGCGGCCCGGAAAGAGCGCGACCACGTCCAGAAAGTGCTCGGTGTTGGGGTCGAGCGTCAGATCGTAGCGGTCCGCGCCGACGCTCGCACCCGCGCGCAAGAGCGTGCTCGGCCCGAGCCGGCTCTCGAACTCCAGCCGCGCCGCTGCGAGCCGGTCTCGCACGCGGCCCTGCGCGCCGCGCGTGACGTCCACCCCGAGCGTGCCGGCGCCGCGCAGGTGCGTGCCTTCGCTGTAGCGGTGCTCGTAGCGCAGGTCGATGCGGTGAAACAGCACAGCGCTGTCACCGTCGCCGACCGTGGTCTGCTCCATCGGCGAGGGCTCGCTACCGCCGGCGAAGTCGTACGCGCCGAACGTGAACACGCTGACGCGGTCGCGCGACGACAGATCATAGCTCGCCAGCAGCTGGTAGTCCCAGTAGTCCAGCCTGGCGCTGCTGAGCAGCGTGACCAGGAGCGCGGTGTACGAGTAGCGGCCCGCCGCGATCAGGTTGCCTTTACCATTGGCGAACGGCACGTCCAAAAAGAGGCCCGCGTCCACCAGCCGCACCGACCACTCGCCGTTGAGCTCGCCGCGCGGCTCGCTCAGATCCGCGCTGACGATGCCGCCCGCAAAGCGCCCGAAGCTCGCCGGGTAGCCGCCGGCATACAGGTCCGTGCGCTCGATCAGGCGCGGGTGGATGACCGAGGGGCCCAGGAACGCGTGAAACAAGAGCGGCACGCGGATGCCGTCGATCGAGTACCCCAGATTGCCGGGGGGCGCGCCGCGCACGTAGAAGACCGGCAGACCCGTGACGAGCGGCCCCACACCGGGCAGCACCGACACGGCCCGAAAGGGATCGCCGAACGCGCCCGGCAAGATGCGGGCCTCCCCGCTCGACAGCCCCACCGCGCCGGGCACCACTTCCCCGAGCACCTGCACGTGGGTCACTCGCGCGGGAGGCGCGATCTGCGCGATCGGCTCCGGCCCCTGCGCGGGCGCTGGCGCCTGGACGGGTGTGTACTCGACCTCGAAGCGAATCCGCGCCGGCACCGGCTGACCGTTGCGCTGTGCCGGCGCAAAGCGAAAGCCGCGCGCCGCCTCGATCGCGGCGCTCGCGAACGGCTCGAGGCCGAACAGCACCTGCGCCGAGCGCACCGATCCGTCTCGCTCGATGACCAGCTCGAGCAGCACCCGCGCCGTACCGCTCGCGCCGGGTGGATACGCGAGCGCTGCCGACAGGATACGCGGTGGCGACACCTCCGTAGCGACCGCCGGCTCCGGGGCAGTGGGCTCGGGGGCTCCCGAGGGTCCCCTGCCCGGCTCGCTCACATCCGGTACGGCGGCGGGCTCCGCCGGTGCGGCCCGTGCCGAGGGCGCCACCAGCAGCAAAAAGAACAGCAAAGCCGCCGCCCGGAATGTCCTGGCCAGCAAATTCCGACCCTGCCGGCGCGCCCGGGGCGCTCGCGCAGGGCTTACGGGGCACGCTTGCCGGCCGCTGCTATACTGCCTGCCGATGCCCGCAATCCCGAAGAGTGCGCTCCTGAAACTGCTCGCGATGGGCGTCAGCATCTACGGCTGCAACCTGGATAGCAACTTTAGCGACCTGGGGGAAAAGCTTCTCGATCCCGACGTGCAGGGCTTCGACACCCCCGGCAAGCGGCTGCTCGAGGGGCCGTACTTCGATCTGAGCATCCAGGCCGATGCAGCGGGAGCGCGCTACGCGCTCGCGCGCAACGCACCCGGAGAGCTCAGCATCGTCGACTTCGCGGCGAAGAGCAGCTGCCACACCGACAGCGTGCTGCGTTACGACACTGCGATCCTGGCGCCAGGTAAGCCTGCGCTGATCCCGATTCTCTTGCCGGGCGCGGAGGGCGATTTCGAGCTCGGCTTCAGCACCTTCAATTGTGAGGTGTTGCCCTTCCGGGTGCCGACCGGAGGGCTGCCGATGAACGTGCTGCACGACATGCCCACCGGCTCCGGTGAGGCGCTATTGATCCACACTCCAGATCAGGGCCTGGCGCTGGTCGATCCCTGGTCCGAGACCAGCGACATATTCGCCCGGTCGGTGCGCAGCAGCGACCCCGCTGCTGCGTTTGGCCACTATCTGTGGGTGGACAGCGGCCAGATCGTGATCGCGGATCGCCAGCTGCATGCGATCCGGCGCTTCGGCAACGACGTCAGCGAGCTCAGCTTGTCCCCGCAGGATGCGGAGCTGGCCTACATCGAGCAGAGCGGCACGGGCGGAGGCACGCTCTTCCTCGTCGACGCGCTGGACTCCGAGCCCACGCCGCGCGCCATCGCGGAAGACGTGTGCAGCCTGCGCTACCTCAGCATCGGCAACAGCCGCAAGCTCGCGTATTTGTCTCCGTGCGCCGATCGCCGGCTGGTGCTGCGCGACCGCGGCGACGAGTCGACGCAGGTGATTGCGGACGGCGTGGCGGGCGGTCCCAGCGTGTACCTGATCGCCAAAGACTTGCTGCTCACCTACGTCACTACCCCATCCGCTAGCGACTCCACCGCCACGCTCTGGATGCGCAAGGTGGAAGACGGCTCCGAGCCCATCATGATCGCGGAAAACGTGCGCGCCAACCAGAACACCGTCACCCCGGACGGCGGCGGCCTGCTCACCATGCTCGACTGGTCCAACACCGGCGGCCGCCTGGTGGAGTGGCGCGGCCAGGGTCTCACCGACGTGGCCGATCGCGTGGCAGAGATCGCCCCTCTGGGTCAGCTCGCGAACGACGATCTGACCTTGCTCGGCAACTTCGACGGCGTCACCGGCGACCTGCTGCGGCTGGCTCGAGATCGTTCGACCGAGGTCCTCGCCAGCGGCGTGCCGACCCACGCCGCGAGCGACGACGCCTTTCTGGCCAACTTCGACGGTGCCCAGGGCGAGCTACGGCTGTTTCACCGTGAAGACGGCAGCTCCGAGCTCCTGGGCACGGGCGTCGCCCGCGGCGCTTTCAAGTTCGCCCAGCAGTTCAAGGCCGTGATGATGCTCACCGAGCGCGATCCGGAGACCAACACCAGCACCTTCGAGGTGCGGTTGCTCGACTCCGGGGAAAACTACGTGCTCAACAGCAACGTGACCGAAGCTCGAGAGGTCGCCTTCCCGAGCCCGGGCCTGCTCTACAACGTGGTCTCGGGCGAGCGGGCCGGCGTCTGGTTCTCGAAGACGCTGTGACTTGACGAGCTGCGTGCGCCCGGCCTACCAGGCCCACATGAGCTCGATCGCCGCCATCGATATTGGAAGCAACTCTGTACGCTTGCTGATCGTCGGAGGCGGCGGCGCGGAGCTCTGCCGCGAGATGCACATCACGCGCCTCGCCGAAGGCGTGGACAAGACCGGGCGGCTCGCGGAGGCGGCCATGCAACGCACGCTGGCCGTGCTGGAACGTTATGCGGGGTTACTGAAGCGCGAGAGCGTGGGCCGTCTGCGCATGACCGGCACGAGCGCCGCCCGTGACGCGGAGAACCGCTCTGTGTTCTTCGAGCGGGTGCAGCGCGCGCTCGGTCAGGAGCCGGAGCTGCTCTCGGGCGAGCAAGAGGCGGCCCTGGCGTTTGCCGGCGCGACCCACGGCCGCGATCCGAGCGCGGGGCCCTTCGTCACGCTCGACATCGGTGGTGGCTCCACCGAGTTCGCCTACGGGCAGTCGGCGCCCGAGAGCAGCATCTCATTGAATCTTGGCTGCGTGCGCGTCAGCGAGCGCTTCTTTGCCAGCGATCCGCCGGCTCCCGCCGAGCTCGCGGCCGCACGCGAGCTCTTGCACGCCGAGTTCGCCAAGGTCGATCGCGCGGTGCCCTGCCGGCTGGCGAAGACCTGGCTCGGCCTGGCCGGCACCGTGACGAGCCTGGCGGCGCGCGACGCGGGCCTCACTCGCTACGATCCGAGCGTCACGGACGGCTACGTGCTCTCGCGCGAGCGCGTGTTCGCCCTGCACGAAGAGCTGCTCGCGCTGCCCGAGGCGGGGCGCGCGCGCCTGTTGCTCGAGCCGCAGCGCGCCTCGGTCATCCTGGGCGGCAGCATCGTGCTCACGGAAGTGCTGCGCTACTTCGACCTGCCGCGCATCACGGTCTCGGAGCGCGACATCCTGGATGGCCTGGTCGCCTCGCTCGGGGCCGCCTGATGCCCGAGCTGCCCGAGGTCGAGGTCACCCGGCGCCTGCTCGAGCCCAAGGTGGTCGGCAGGCGCATCGCGCGCGTACACTGCGGTCCGCCCAGCTACTTCTTTCTCACGCCGCCCAAGCGGCTGGCGCGGAGCCTGGTGGGACAGTCCGTGACGGCGCTGGAGCGGCAGGGCAAGTACCTGCTCATGAGCCTGGGCGAGGGGCAGCGGCTGCTCTTGCATCTGGGCATGACCGGGCAGCTCTTCATCGCGGGGGCGAGCAGCCCGCGGCTGATCCGGCGGATCGAGCGCGCTGCGCCCGCTGGCGCGAGCGAGGACCCGCACACCCACCTCGTGCTCGACTTCGAAGACGGCGAGCCGGGCCTGCGCTTTCGCGACGTGCGCAAGTTCGGCAAGGTGCGGCTGCTCGCTGCGGGCCAGAGCGACCCCCGGCTCGACAAGCTCGGCCGCGACGCGCTCAGCGTCGACGGCGAGCTCCTGTTCGCGGAGAGCCGCCGGCGCCGCGTGCCCATCAAGACGCTGCTGCTCGATCAGGGCGTGCTCGCCGGCGTCGGCAACATCTATGCGGACGAAGCGCTATTTCTTTCCGGCATCCGCCCCACCCGCCCCGCCCGGCGCGTCACCCGCGAGCAGTGCGCGACGCTCGCCCAGCACATCCAGCGCGTGCTCCGGCGCTCCATCGAAACCGGCGGCAGCAGCATCAGCGACTACATCGCCCCCGACGGCCAGGACGGCCAGTTCCAGCACGAACGCCGCGTCTACGCGCGAACAGGCGAGCCGTGCGGCACGTGTCAGACCGTGATTCGCCGACTCGTCATCGGCACGCGCAGCACGCATTTTTGCCCGAGCTGTCAGAAGTGAGGGCTCGAGCTGCAGCTGGCCCCTGCACCACGCCCCCCTTCCTCAGCCCATCTCGCCCTCACTCGAACCTCTGCGGGACGCACGTGGAGCCTCTGCAGGCGTGCACGTCCAGCTTGCGCAGCTTCAGCTCTTGCTTCGCCCAGCAGCCCTCGAGCGCAGTGTCGTGACTGAACGCGAAGACGCGCGCACCGGGCTCGCTGTTGCTGAACACCTCCGATTGGAAGTGGTTGCCGCCGGAGAGCTTGACCTCCGCGATGAAGCGGTAGTGGTTTCGCTGCGCTACCGGCTCCTGATAGGCGGAGGCCGGCGCAGCGAAGTGCACCCGCACGCGCACCAGGCAGCCAACGTCGTTGGCATCCACGCGCGCAAACGCATGCTCGAACACGCGCACCGCGAGCGGCGCGCTGTCCCGCCAGACGGGCCCCGCGGCGAGCCCCGGCGACGGCAGCGACGACGCCGCAACGAGCGCGCCAGCCGCTGCCACGCGGGACCGAAAGCGAGCGCTCACGCGACCTCCTCGTCATCGGCGATCGGATCGGGGATTTCGTCCAGACCGCGCCCGCCCTGCACGGGAATGTCTCGCGCCGCCGCCACGCGCTCCAGCTCGGCGGCCAGGCCCTCGCGGTCGCCCACGGCCGGCAACACGGCGCGCTGCCCGTCCCACAGCTCGACCGCCACGTGCCGCTGGTCGAGCACGATGAGTGACATCTGTGGCCAGCGATAGCGCCGCACCCGAGGGAAAAACAGCTGCGTGATCTCGCGTGCCTCGACCCCGTCGCCAAAGATGCGCACGCCGCGCATGTTGCCCCGCAACACCGATGCGATCGCGCCCAGGCTGAGCACCACCGCAAACGTGCGCGAGCTGATCAGCCGCAGGTGATCCTGCACCACCACGTACTTGAAGAGCCAGCTGCCCGGATCGCTGTGTTCGCCCACCAGCACCAGCACCACCGCCAGCAGCGCCGACGCCAGATACACGAGCGAGGGCACCCGTTCGAGCCAGGGCACGCTGTAGACCGCCTCGCGCGGTCGGTAGGTCATGTCAAACCCCGGCGGACGCGACGCTCGACTCACCACTGCCATGACGTACCACTAATTTGCCTGTTAACGGGGTACCTGGAAAGTTCGTTTGCCCGGAAAGCGGGTCGTACCCCACGGCCGGCGCATGCCGCTGGGCACGGTTTCAGGTGCTCTGCTTTCAGAGGGCCCTGTCTCAGCGTGTAGGGAGTCGCCCGCGCTCACTGCGGGTCACGCCGTGGGCTTCGTCTCCAGGTAGCGCACCAGCAAATCCAGCCGACCTTCTCTCACATTGCCTCGTACCAGCGCCACCACGATAGCGGTCAGCGCCGCGAACAAGAGCACGGTCGAGAGGTGGAAATGCAACGGCATATCCGTCACCAGGACAGTCCAGTATTGCGCGACGCACAAGCCCAGCAACGTGAGCCAAATCCAGCCATCCGCCAGGCTGAGCCGAGGCGCGTCCGGCGCCGCGCGGCGCTCCAGCGCGAGCAGCGGCAGCAAGCACACGACATGGATGTAGTAATTGGCGGCGTAGAAGACCACCGGCACCAGGATCAGGCCGGCGATCGCCGCCTGCTCGAGCACCCGACCCCGCAGCGCGAGCACGACGCCGAGGACGTAGAAGGCGATCAACGAGGAATACAGCGGCCAGCGCGCCAAGAGCAGCTGGTAGTGCCCCTGCTCCCAGCCGGCGACCAGCCCCCGTAGCGCGACGGAGTTGGCGTGTGGATCCGCGTTCAGCTTCTCCACCTTCCAGAACCAGTCTCCCCACGCCGGCCAGGACCAGCGCAGGGTGGTCAGGGCGACCAGTAACAGCGTAGTTACCAGCCCAGCGCCGAGCAGCCGTAGCAGCGGGCGCTGCGCCTCCCGGATCTCCGCCCAGCTCGGCGGGCGCTCGTGGCTCCGCCAGTACTCCACGAGCCACCAGAGCGCCGGGATGCTCGCGGTCACCAGCGTGATGGCGGGAAAGGCGCGGATCGTGCTCGACAACGCCAGGAAGAACCCCCCGAGCGCGAGGCGCCCCCGCTTGAGCGCGCAGGCTCCGAGCGCGATGTACATCAGCCAGTCGTGGCGCAGGGTCGCTCCGCCCCAGTTGCTGCCGTACATGATGAAATCGTTGGCGCCGAACACTACCATCACCACACACATCGTGCGGTAGCCAAAGCACCAGCCGATCGCCGCAAATGTGAGCGCGAACAGCAGCGGATCGAGCAGCCCCGTCAGCAAGAATGCAGCCGTGTTGGCCTGAAAGGCGCTGAACAGCAAGTGCGCCATGCTGATCCAGACCGGCGTGGCGTTGCCGCCGTAGTCGAGCATGTAGCGCAGGTAGTCGCGCTGCCCCATCATCTCGCGGAAGTAGCGCGCGTCGGTCTTGTAGGCTTGCCAGCGCTCGGGCGTGAAGCGCTGCTTCACGGCTTCGATCCTCGCGCGCTGCTCACCGATGGTGGTCACGCGATGCGTGGACAGGTCCCGCATCGGGGTGTCGCGCAGGCTGTCGAGCGTGGCGCCCGGGATGTCCTCCACGTAGGCCGCCATGTCCGCCAGGTACATGCCGCGGTAACCAATCTCGTCGAAGTACTTGGCGGTCTGGTAGTACTGCCGCAGATCGAGCAGGTGCACCGGTGTGGGTTGCTGCGTCTGCCCGTCCCAGAACTGCGGCCGCCCGAGGTTGTAGAAGGCGAGCACGGCGAGCAGGGCGCTCGCCCCGAGACAGCTGAACACGGCGGCGCGCAAGGCGGGAAAGCGCGGCGGCGCATACAGCTCCCTGAGCACGGCGGCTGCGGCGATGGCCGCCGAGGCAGCCCGCACCAGCGAGACCTGGCGCTGCTCCACGGGCCAGGCGCGATCGATGCTCTCGAACGCGCTCACGCCGGCCAGGAGCGGCAGCAATCCGCACAGGTAGAGCCACCAGAGCGGCGCGCCCTGGCGGGTCAAGAACAGGAACGCGACCGCCGCGAAGGCAAATAGCAGCACGCGAGTGCGCACCACCAGCTCCAGCGAGGTACCGCGCTGGCGCGCTGGTTCGCTGGGAAACGCCGCCGGCAGCTCACTGAACGCAGCCAGCTCCGCCACGGCGTAGAGGCCATCGCCCTGGAGCGGCTGGATGCGCAGGTAGCGGCCCGTGACGTCGAGCTTGTCCGTCCAGCGATCCTGCATGCCCCCCGAGCGCGTCGCGTGCGAGTCCCAGAGCTGCTCGAAGACCACGCCGTCTTCCGAGATCAGGAAGCGATAGTCATCGTTGTGATCGGCCTGGAACCAGATGCCGCGAAGCGGGACGACGGCCCCCAGATCGTAGGTGACGGAGGCATCCTCATCGCGAAACTGCACGGTGAGATCGGTCTCCCAGTCGTCCCCGTTCAGTGCTGCGATACCGTCCGTCAAGCGACGCGCGCCGCTCACGCCCGTGGCCGCGCTCGGCTTCTTGCCGAGCAGCAGGTTGCGCCCGCCGCTAGCGTCCGGCGGGCGATGACAACCGGTACCCAGCAGCAGACAGAGCAGCATCAACCATACCCAGCCCCCTGCCCCGCGCTCCCGAAGCCATCCCAAGACCATTGGGATTGGGCTCTAGTACGCCGACTCCATCGAAGCGATCGGAATCGCGCTTCCGGCTTATTGGCCCAAGCTCGCCCTCGAGGCGCCGGAAGCACCGCGGAGGACCGCGGCACTGCCTTTCAGCGCGGGGGCCCCGGCGCGCACCGCCCTTTCCTGAGGCGTGCGACCCGAGCGCGCCGCTCGGGGCTTGTCGCGCAGCGTCGTGAGACGTATCACGAGGCCGTGATCACGATCGTCGATTACGATGCCGGCAATCCGACATCCGTGCAACGCGCGCTCGCGGCGCTGGGAGCGGAGTCTCGCATCAGCCCCGACCCCGAGCACGTGCGCCGCGCCGAGCGCGTGATCTTTCCGGGCGTAGGCCACGCACAGAGCGCCATGGCGGTGCTCGCCCAGCGTGGGCTCGATCAGGCGCTGCGCGAGGCATTCGCCCAGGGAACGCCGATCCTCGGCGTGTGTGTGGGGGCGCAGCTCAGCCTGACGCGTTCGGAGGAAGGGGACACGCCGTGCCTCGACCTGGTGCCGGGCAACGTGCGGCGCTTTCCTCCGCTGCCGCGCGAGCTGAAGGTGCCGCACATGGGCTGGAATCGCATCGAGCCCTGTGGGCCCGGCCACCCGCTGCTCGCGGGCGTGCCGGCACAAAACGAGTTCTACTTCGTGCACTCCTACTACCTCGAGCCGAGCGACCCCGAATGTGTGCTCGCCACCTGCGAGCACGGGCTGCGCTTCGCCGCGGCCTTTGCCCGCGCCAATCTGGCGGCGCTGCAGTTTCACCCCGAAAAGAGCGGACCGCTCGGGCTGGCGTTGCTCGACCGTTTCACGCGCTGGAGCCCCAGATGTTGACCAAGCGGGTGATCAGTTGCCTCGACGTGCGCGACGGCAAGCTGGCCAAGAGCATTCAGTTCCAGGGCACCATCGACATCGGCGACCCGGTGGAGAAGGCTCACGAATACTACGAAGCAGGTCTGGACGAGCTCGTGTTCTACGACATCACCGCCTCCCACGAGGGGCGCGGCATCATGCTGGACGTGGTGCGCCGCGTCGCCGCGCAAGTCTTTATTCCTTTCTCGGTGGGCGGTGGTCTGCGCAGCGTGAGCGACGCCGGGCGCGTGCTGGAAGCGGGCGCGGAAAAGGTGAACTACAACTCGGGCGCGGTGGAACGCCCGGAGGTTCTGGCCGAAGCGGCGCGCGCTTTCGGTGTCCAGGCCGTGGTGCTCTCGATGGACGTGCTGCGCACGGCGCCCACGGCCCAGTTGCCGTCAGGTTTCGAGGTCGTCACACACGGCGGCCGGCAACGTCGTGGCATCGATGCCCTCGAGTGGGCGCGCCGAGCCGAGCAGCTCGGCGCGGGCGAGATCGTGGTCAACTCGATCGACGCGGACGGCACGCGCCAGGGCTACGACGTGGCGCTGACGCGCCAGATCGCTGATGCGGTGTCGTTGCCCGTGATTGCTTCCGGCGGCGGTGGCGAGTGCGAGCACCTGCGCGAGGTGCTGGTAGAGGGGCACGCCGACGCGGCTCTGGTCGCCTCGATGTTGCACTACGGCAGCCACACCGTGCAGGAAATCAAGGGCTATCTGAGTCAGCACGGGCTCGCCATCCGCACCTCGCCCGCCGCATTTTCGGCCATGCTAGCCAAGTAGCGGAGCGCGCTGTGCGGTAGTAAAAGGCGTCTGCATGACGGCTTCCCTCGTCTCGCACGCTCCAGCCGCGGGGACACCCCACACCCCGGGGCCCAGCCGCCCCGTACCTCTCACCACCTTCGAACGTCGCTTCAAGCATCCGCCGGGGTTGGTGATCCTATTTTTCGCGGAGATGTGGGAGCGCTTCAGCTACTACGGCATGCGCGGGCTGCTCAAGCTGTACATGGCGAACTACCTGTTCGTCAC
>Ga0068861_100002843_pt1 | contig 11386 bp, 2 predicted proteins | sample KBSSwiS42_FD_66593 | JGI IMG/M metagenome (GOLD analysis project Ga0068861, IMG submission 66593) | Switchgrass rhizosphere microbial communities from Kellogg Biological Station, Michigan, USA - KBS Switchgrass S4-2 | ecosystem: Host-associated > Plants > Roots > Rhizosphere > Soil ...
CCTGGCTGAAGCACTGGCGGACCGCCCGTAATGACCTGAGCATAGGCGTTTGGACCATCGGTGCGTGCAATGAGTACGCGAGTCGGGTCAAGGTTGCTGTGAGTGGCCGTAACACCAGGTATGGCAGCGCCGTTTATCGCGCCCGTCAGCGCAAGTGCGACACTGGCTAGCGTGTCGCCTTTTTGGGTCACATAAAGAACATGACCCTTGATCTTTAATCCCTTGAAAAAAGCTAGAAAAACAATTGAATGTTCACGAATGGGTTCGACTGTGTGCGCAATTGCACGCAGGCTGTTACGGTCGTCTTTATCAACTTGAATACCGAGACTTGTCGTATAAACCTCCGTAAAGGACACGACATGCTGATTCGTGATCGCAACGACTTTGCCCTGTGGATCCTCTGCCGTCGGGGACGTAGTAGCAAGACAACCCAGAGTGCCATCTTCACCATTTGCCCCCTTTATTTTGATGCCACCTCGCACATATTCATTAAAGTACTTCTTGGTATCGAAATTGAGTACATAAGCCGAGACCACCACCGTATGTCCGGGGGTGGGACTTATGCTTAAAGCCGCACCGGGTGAAACGGTTCCTGCATCGATTGGGTCATCGGCGTTGTTAAAGGCCATGGATAAGGTGGCGGCGAGATTCTCCAGCGAAATCTTTCCATTGGTAACTGCCGAGGTGAACAGCCGGGTTGACGTGCCGCTGCCGATTGGGGCGTACGCTATACAAACCACAATCACACATCCAACCGGCGGAGGATCAACATCGCTTGTTAGAATAATCTTGGCGCCAGCACCTGGAGCCCCAACTGGTTGAACATTAACACTAACGTTTGGTCCCGCCATTAATCGTGGCATCCGCATTTGGACCACGTCCGTCTTCACGCCGTCTACTTCCAGAGGAATCACTTCTTCGGGATTCAAATCGTTCAACTCTTTTTTCTGAACGACATACACCACAATCGTCGGTTCATCCGTTCGCTGCCCACCAATCACCTTGGTGCTGATCCCCACGGCATGAACCCCCGGAAACTGCTGCAGACGTTCCCACGCCCGATCTTTGATTTTGATCAGCTCAGTTTCGTCCAAAGTACATGTCCTTGTTAGGTCTCGGCACGGAACAAGAGGTGTTGGAGCGAGATTGTTGTATGCGATCCTGGGCTATGAACGTTTCAAGAAGTTTGCGAACTGCTTAAAAGACTTGGACCAAAGAAAGCTTCGTCGACGCTTGGTCCTTGGTGTGCGTGGAACTAGAAAGGAAATCGAGCGAACCAAATTAAGGCCGCACTTTACTCTCGTGTTGAGTCCGATGTCAATGCATTGACATTAACAGCCAAGAGGACTGTGGTGGCTATTAATTCATTGCCGGACCTTCGCTTCGCGTGGGCCACTTTTCACCATAACGATCGCTGCCTCGCTTCCTGCAGGCCATGAACGAGGCTCGACCGTTTGAACCAGTTGGACTGCTGAGCGAATTTCTTGCGCGCCGATCGGTGGAGGCGAGTTCTGTTTCTCCATATGCCATCTAAGCGTCTCGAGTTAGCCCTCGGTACTTTGTAGTCGTTCACCTCCTTTCGCTGTCGCCAAAATGTATCGCATGGGGCTGCCAATTTAGGTTCTAACTCCGCACGCCAAGTATGGGCCAAGTTAAAACCTCAAACATTAGGATTCAACTTATCGAATGCTTTACCCCACTACTCTCGCGATTTGATCGGGGCTGCACCAGCATTCCATCATCAACGCTTACTTTTCAGGTGAGAGATGACTCCTCTATTCAGTGCGTAGGAGCGCATCAGAGAGCCAAGAAAACGGGGCAGTTTGCTATTGACAGAAGTCTGGTCCTGGAGTAGATTGCGGCGCGTCGGTGGCTAATTCACTCGTTTACGTGCGACCGAACTAACCTCGCTGCCTCGCGTCAACGAATTAGACCCATTGTTAACCCATGCGTCATTTGCCTGAATCCTCTTAGAAGTTCTGCTCGCTAAGCTTCGGCGCAACTACGATGTGGTTTCCTATCGACCATCCTCAATAGCTAGGTCGGGAAGCAGTAACTCAAAATGCCAGTCTTAAGGCTACAACTCCTTGGTAGATTTTGCGCGAGCTATGGATGCCGAGAGATCTACAACTTTGAGGCAAGCAAGGTCCAGGAACTTCTTTGTTACTTAGCGCTGTATCGGAAACCCCATACTCGGGAAACGCTGGCCGCTTTATTTTGGGGTGACAGTTCTGCTTCCCAGGCAAAAAAGAATCTAAGACAAACGCTCTGGCAACTACAGGCCGCACTCGATGCCAACCTGGGACCATTCAAGCGACGTGTCGTTCTGGTAGAAGCGGATTGGGTACAGTTAAACCCCGCTCTTGCGGTGCGTCTTGATGCAGCAGAATTTGAAAAGGCGTGCACTTCGGAGAACGAAATGTCGCCCAGGGAGCTTGATCTTGCCACGGCGCAGAATCTACAGAAGGCGGTGCAACTCTATCAGGCTGACCTGCTGGAAGGATGTTATCAAGACTGGTGTCTATTCGAACGCGAAAGGCTGCAAAGCATTTATTTAGCAACGCTGGACAGATTGATCCGATATTGTGAAGAGACGGGGAATTACCGACATGGGTTAGCTTACGCCACGGAGGTGCTTCGCTATGATCCGGCTCGTGAGCGAACCCATCGTCAGTTAATGCGGTTGTATCATATCGCCGGCGATCGAACGGCTGCTTTACGGCAGTATCAAAGATGCGTAAGCGCGCTAAAAACTGAGCTGGATGTGCCGCCAAGTACCCGCACTGTAAAGCTGCGCGATAAGATAGATGCCGAGGAGCTTGAGCCCTCCAACTCGTTTCCTGCTGGAAACAATCCAGGTTCAGAAAACAGTTCAAACTTACTGCCGGAGGTGTTGCGCCACCTCAAGGAGGTTCGAACCACACTGTCCGATATTCAGCAGCAGGTCCAACAAGATATCCGAACGGTTGAGCTGGCATTAATTGGCCGACGTTGAAGCTCGCATACCGCCGCGGACACCACACCTTTCTTTTTACCAACCTTTTCAAAAAATCTGATACAGACGCAGCGACAGACGCCTCACGAGACGTTGTCAAAGACTGCTATCTCGTACTCTCAAAAAAATCAGAGTGCAGGCTACCTGGGCCAACTCGAACTAAAGGATGGCTCATTCTTCCTCGCGCACGTTAGAAGCCTTAGACATTGAGGAGATAACCTGCCACGAATCATCTTGAGGAACCGACTTCTGACGCGGCCTCTGAGCGAGCTCATTCATTCATCGTGAAGGTCTGGCTCGAAGAAGTGGCTGAGAAAAGCGAAACTCCTATGTGGCGGGGGCTGATTACTCATGTGCCGGGAGGTGAGCGCCGCTATCTGCAAAATCTGAACGAAGTTGCTCAATTCATTAAGCCTTATCTACACGCGATGGGAGTGCGCACCGGTCTTCGGGAATGGATCAAGAGATGGCTCACTCGTTATTAGAAGGTGATTCTTCAAGAGAATTTAAGAAAGGCTAGATCGGGGAGGTTCCCGGATGAAGCTCACGCAAAGCCTCAACCGAACAGTGCTCGTGGCGATTCCCGCCTTTTTCGGCGATGAGCAAACGCGGGCCTGCAAGCTGGTGGACGTCGAAACTGCAGGGCTGTGGCTCGCATTCGACGAGTTACAGGATCGACTCGGCCCGGCGTACGAGATCTCGGCCGCATGGACCGACCCAGTCATAGGGTTTTTTCCCTTTTGCCAGATCCTCTATGTCATCGATCCTTCCCAGTTTGCTGAACTGGCCAGCGGGCGGAAGCCGGCGACGCCCGCTCCCACTACACCAGCGCCGCCGAAAGAAGTGGAGCCCGGGTACTCGGACAGCAAAGGAAGACCTAAACACAAGGACTCGAAGCCCAGGAGGTAGACGGTGGCTGACTTCATAGTACTACGGCTCACACCCGCGGCGCCCATCGACGCTGTGACATTCGAAACCTACCTCACCGGCCTTACGATCAACGTCTTCGATGCATCGTTCGCTACGCCCAAGGCGGGCATGCCGGGCGATCCGGCGCCGCCGATCGGTTCCGCCACGTTCAACGCGCCTACGTTCGTTGGATTTCCGGCGCCGATAGGTCCGCCGATCGTGAGTTATCCAGCCGGAACCACGATCGTTCAGCATTTCATCGCGAACATCGTTGGACCGCTCGTCACCGGCGTCGACATGCAGTCAGTCGCAACCGCGGTCATTCCATACGTCGCGCCGGCGGCGGAGTATCCCGGAACTAATCCCCGGCCCGATCTCCGGATTCAATTCCAGCGCGGCGGTAGCCAGACGATCATCGACCCCGACGTCTACTACGACACGCAACTGTTCACTGCCGGCGCCGCACCTGCACCGGACCAGTATCAGTTCACCATTGGCGATGCCGATGTCAGCGCGTTCGTCACTGTGCCGGCCACGCTCGATTCATCACTCGCCGGCGTTGACCTGCCCGCCGATGGCAGTTTGCCCGCGTACGACAGCCTGCTGAATGCGATCAACACAGTGCTGGCCGCGGATCCTGGCGCGGGCGCCGACCTCGCGACATTGACTGCGGGGCAGCCGTTGACGCCCGATCAGTGCCGGAACATCGCCTACGAGATCGTGTGGGCAGCGGCCCCGGATCTGCCGGCCCCCTCAGGACTAATCGGTCCGATGTACACGAACCCGCCGAACGATGGCGGACTGACCAACACGAACGAGCAGAATCGCATGCAGTTCGAAGGTCAGTTGGGCAGCTACTACGCGACGCGCAACGCTAAAGTCGAACGCCTTGCGAAGTACGTGTATGCGCTGGCTGCCGCAGTGTGGTGCGAGCAGCAAACCGTCGCGGCCACACGCGCCCTGCTTCGCTTTCCCCTCAATCCGCCGGCGACGCCTGAGCTGACGACTGTGAACGAGGCGGAAGTTGTTCTGACTGGACCGCTCGCCCTCGATATTCCTGCGCAGTACTTCTATGTACTTGGCGCGCAGCTCCCGCTACATATCAGCCTCACTCAGCGCTTCGCCATGGCGTGCAGCGCGGACCAGCAGCAGAATCTTACGCATTTGACCGGCGCGGTTGACGACGGTGTGATCGTCGTTCCACCCAGCGCGCCCCAGCCGGCGATGAATCCGGCCCAGGCGGTTCGCCTTCTGAGCACGCTCGCAGTGTCCGCCGCTTCGACGGTGCCGGAATGTCCCGTCACATCAGCGGCGGCCATCTGGACCGACTTCAAGGGGTTTCCCGCCACGGCTCCACCTCCTGACAACTGGAGAACCTGGGAACCCGGCGACGATGCGATCAATTTCTGGCCCGCGGAGTTCGCGAGCGCGGCGGCGGGAGTTCGCGCTGCCTACCTCGCCCTCGATCTGTACGCGCTGACAGCCGGATACATCATCGCAAACTCGGTTCCGCCTGTGTCGCTCGCCGATCACATCGCGGCGAACCTGACGGTCCATTCGCCGACCACCGGAGTCGTGCTGTTTGCTCCACCCACCAGTGTTGCGGAGCTGGCGCAAGCTTTACCGGGCGATTGGGAAACGCTGTTCCAACTCTCGGTCCCGCCGCCGGGCGCTGCTCAGATCGACCTGTTGCCGCCGTTCACGTCGCCCGGTACGCCTGACGAGCGGATCGCTGCGTTCATCCGCCACGTGCGCAAATTTTTCGATCTCCCGAATGCAACCGCCAGCGTGACGAATCCTCCGGCCACCACCGCGCCGACGCTACAGCTCCCGACGATGCTCGATCCGATCCAGAGCTGGGTCGTCGCGTACGAGGCCTTGATTGGCGGGACCTTCACGTTTGGTACGGCGCTCGTTGAAACGAATGTCGATGCTGCGGCGGCTGTGGTCTTTCCGGCGGATCTGATGGCCCAGGCGTGGTTGAAGAACGCCATTCACACGCTGAACGATCTGTGCGCGTTGGCCGGTGTCCCCGGGTCCGTCAATCCGCTTGCCGCGAGTCCCGAGTTCTCCGTCGCCGAAGCTCTCTACGTGCGCGGGTTCACAAGCGTCGCCGACGTCCTGGCGCTCTCGCCAACGGAGTTCGAGGACGCTTTGCGAGGAACTGTTGCTTACGATCAGGCTGCAGTGATCTATGCGACGGCGCAGAGCCTGGGTAGTTCATCGACGCCGCCGCCGGTTCCACCGGGAACGTTTCAGCCCGTGAATCCGGGCACGCTTACCAATTGCGTTCCGCCTTGCTATCTGTCGCCACTCGGTCCTGTTGAATATCTTCACGAACTGCTACAGCTTTCGGAAGCGTCCACGTGCGAAAACCCATTCGCGCCACCCACACAGGGTCACGTGACTCTCGGCGCCGCGGTGGCAGATCGTCGTGGTCCAATCGGCTCTCTGCACGCGACACGCGGCAACCTCGATACGCCGCTGCCCCTCATCGACCTCGTCAACGAATGCCTCGAGTACATGGCGGCGACGCCGGCCGTGCACGGAACCGTCTACGACACGGCAGAGAAGGAGTTGCACGGCCATACACTGTGCGAAGACGACTGCTGCTACCACGATGAGAGCAAGGGCATTGGTCTGCGTCATGAGCATGACGAGCCTGTCTCGGCCGAACACCATCATCACGAAAAGTTTCATCACCACAAGCATGACGAGCCGCCGTGCCACGATCCGGCGACGTTGTTCGGCGCCGTACCTGAACACTCGACTCCGGCCCCGCCATCCACAGCGAATGCCGCGGTAGAACCCGCAGTCTACGACCTGCTAAAGCACGATTTCTCATCCTGCTGTCTGCCTTACTCGCAAGCACTCGACGTCGCGCGCGTTTATCTACGCGACTTCTGCACGACACGCTACGAGACGATGAGGACGTTCCGCCGGTGCATCACGGAGTTTGTTCTCGATCCCGAGAACCAGCCCGTCGGATTTCAGCCGCACTTGTGGCGGTACCCGGTCCGGATCGACATCGCGATCGAGTACCTCTGCATCACGCCCGAGGAATACACCGATGTGTTCCACGGCACGTGGCCGGAACCCTGTGAAGGCCGGCCCAACCATCCGCCCGTGGGCACGCCAGGATCGCGACCAACACCCGACTCCGGTGGCGACGAAAACTCACGGCGAGACCTGGTCGACGTCGCTGTGGGCTCAGTGGAGACTCGTCTAAGGAAGGATATCGTCATTCGTCTGCCGGAATTTCTGAGAGGAACCTGTCTCAGTTATTGCGAGTTCTTCGAGCTTTGGAAATCGGGATTCGTCAAGTTCCGCAACGGCGCCGACAAACGGCACGGCGAGTTTCCTGAATGTGAACCATGCTGCCTCGAAGATTTGTGGATCGAGTTTCCGGAAGCGGAGCGAAACGAACAGAGCCTTTTCAAGCTAACGATCTTCATCCGCCTGTGGCGAAAGCTGCGTGGCGCCTGCGGGCCTGGTTACACCTTCGTCGAGCTCGCTGACATTTGTAGTGTCTTAAAGTTGTTCGACAACAACGCGCTCAATCCCGACTTCATCCGTCAGCTCGCGGCGTTTCAGATGCTGAGGGACGAGTTTGCGCTGCGGCTGACCGATCGTCGCACGGTGCCGGCGCCGGGAGCGACCGGCGCGGACCGTACACACATTCTCGCGCTCTGGGTGGGCCCGGCCGCGTCCATGTGGTCCTGGGCCGTGGACCACCTGCTGGAGCGAGTTCAGCACTACGCGCGCACGCGATGCCACGGGAAACATCGCCCGGAACTGCTGAAGCTGTTACGGGACAATCTCGATCCACTCTCGAAGCTGGCGGGCTTCAATCCGTCACTCGCCACTGACACGTGGCACGCGCTTCCCACGCACACGCTGCGTCTCGCCGAAGTGCTGTTGAAGATCTATCTCTCGAACTTCGGTGTCGGAGAAATTCTCTTTCTGTTCACTGCCGATCCACACGTCGACGGCGACGATCCATTCCCGCTCCAGGAACATAACGAAGCGCTCGACTCGCCGCTCGAGATCCCGGACGACGATCCCGAGCACACGCTCTGGAAGCTGCGCAACACCTTGCTCGCGGCGCAGGTGTCCGATGACGAGGTGTCGCAGTGGACGTGGAGGCGCATCGCCCGCGCGCTGCACTGGCAATTCGGCTACAGCGAAGCCGATGTGACCGCGCTGGGCGAGCACTTTTTCCCGCGTGCGGTTGCGGGAGATGGCCCTCCCATTCCGCTCGATCACCGGCGCTACGCTGTCCCGCTGCCCGCAGCGGGCACTGCGCCATTGATGTGGAATACACCGCGGGAAGGTCCGTTCAATTACGACGGGCCCACGCAGACGTTGTGGTCGGTGCTGCCGTTGACCGATTCGGAAGTGCTCGAGCAGTTCAGCCACCTGCGCCCGCTTACGCTGCCGGAACGGCAAGCCGTCCAGGATTTGTATTTCTCGCCGCGGCGGACCCTGGCCGCCTTCGCGTTCATCTTCACGAACTTCGAAGAGGCCGAACGCCGTCTCATCGAATCACGCCAGGCGGAGCGCTGGTCCTACTTCCAGCATCAATTTGCGCTGTTCTACAAACGCTGTCAGTTGATCGCCGAGCATCTCGCCGCGCACGTCGCCGCAGCCACCGGCCAGCCGGATCCCGAGGATTCGGGCGAGGCGATGCTGGTGCTTCGCGAATTGTTTGCTGATGAAAACCGCGCGACCGCGTCCTGGGAGAACGACAACGGACACGTGCCGCCGGTCATGTGGACGCCGCCGCCCAACGGTGGTGCGCTCGCCGCGCTGTTGGGCCTGACCGGAACGGGCCTGCTCGGCGAATACTCGCCCGATGGTGGTTCCGTGGTGTGGCGCGACGTCTCGGGTGCGGTGACGGTGTTCGGCGGCGAACGAGATCGCCAGAATTGTCCGGTGCCCTGCGTCCTGCCCGCGCTCGATCTAACGCTGGCGCCGGACCAGTTGCAGTTCGTCACCGTTCTCAACGGTCTGGCGATGCGCAACGCGGATGACTTGTGGATCGGTGGCGCGCAGGGATTCAGCGTGAAGTGGACCGGCGCGTTGCTGGTCGATCGCGAAGGAAAGTACGAGTTCAGCGCGGGTGGTCCAACGCCCGACGGCGAAAAGCCGGACGCGAGCATCTGCGAGCATCAGCGGTGGCGCGTGATGCTGAAGCGCGGCCAGCGCACCTGGATCCTGCTGCAGCACCAGTGGCACGCCGAGCACGGCGAGCCTTCCTCGTCCGTGCATCTTTTGCCCGGCGTCTATGAGTTGACGATCCTTTTGAACCAGCATGGTCCGGCCTTCCACAGCGACGACGAGGCGATTCCACAGCACACAGGGTTCCAGATCAAATATTCCGGTCCCGATACCGAAGACAAGCTGATGGCACTGCCGCACGATCGGCTGTTCCGTGTTTTGAAGGACAACACTCTCGCCGATGGCATCGCCGGCTTATCGACAGTTGCGACCGGTTTCCTTAACGAACACTACACAAGCTCGCTGCGGGACATCCGCCGCACGTATGAGCGCGCGTTCAAGGCCCTTCTCTTTGTGCACCGTTTCAAGCTGTCAGCAAAGCGCTCTCTGGAACGCCGTTCGGAGCTCGGCTACATGCTGGCGCAGAACGAGAAGTTCGCCGGCCGCGCTTTTTATCGCAGCGGGCCCAACTTCGTTCTGCACGCCGCAGACTTCGATTTCAACCTGCTGCCGCTGCGCGACGACTATCACGAGCCGAGCGCCGCACAGGACGCGCGGGTTCAGCCGTCGCTGCAACGAACGCAGGCGCTGTTCGACTGGTGGGAGAGAACGTTCGACTACACGCGCATGCGCGACGACGTCGCACACCGCTCGGAGCGCGAGGTGTGGCTGCTATTCGACGAAGCGAACGAGAAGCAGCCCGCACATCCTGCATATCTTCTGCGTTACATGGGGATCGACGCTCGTCACTGGCAACTGGACGTACACTACTTCCAGTCGCAGAGCTCACCGGTCTACGCGTTGACGAGCGACGATATGGAAGACGAGCGCTGGGTCCTGCGCGCGTGGCATGCCGACGAGTGGATTCGCCGGCTGCGACACTACTTCTGCGGCAAGGACATCAGGGAAGCCCGGCCTGATCTCTGGGCATCCGACGATCCCAGCGCCGTCGTGCCCGGACTTTGGATCGATGGCAACCCGAATCCCACCGGCAACGCGAATCTGTTTCACTACCTGCTCGACGGACTTATCGAGAGCGGAGAGCCGCGCCGCTACGCGGATTTGCAGCGGCTCAACAACTGCCTGCGCGAACGCGGCCGCGATGCGCTACTGGCTCACCTCTGCGCCTCCAACCGCGTGGCGCTGCCATGGGGCGGATTCGCGGAGACGCCGAACGATCTGAGCAGCCTGCTGTTGCTCGATGTCGAGGCCGGCGTTTGCGAGCGTGCCAGCCGCATCGAGGAAGCGATCACCGCGGTTCAGAGCTTTATCCGTCGGGCGCGTCTCGGTCTCGAGCCTGGCTGGACCGTTAGCTACGGCTTCGCACAACTGTGGGACCGCCGCTTCAAGACCTTCAAGATTTGGCAAGCGTGCAAATGCCGCGAGCTGTACAAGGAGAACTGGATCGATTGGGATCAGCTCCGGGAAGCACAGAAGGTTGAATCATTCCGTTTCCTCGAATCGGAGTTGCGGCGCGCGACAGTCACGATCGCGGCGCCCGGCGGGCTCGAGTACTGGCCGGATCCGGCGCTGCCGCGTGACTGCGCGCTGACGCGGCTCCAGGATCGCGATCCATCGTCACTACTCCAGATTGCGCCTCCTCGAGAAGGACTGGGACTGCTCGGCACACCGGAACGCGACGCCCGGCCTTCATGGCTGGCGCCCCTCGAGAGTATGCAAGCGCCGCCACGCGATACTCGCGGCATTGTGGATACTGCGATCGAGGCCGTGGCGACGCCGATCAATCCCGCGAGTGCGGGCGGCCCGCTGCCGTTCTGGATCGAGGCGGCGATACGTTTAGGTGTGAAGTTCTATCGCATCGCGGCGAGCGGCGTGCCGCCGGCGTCGGTTCACTTCGAGCCGCACGGCCGGCATACGCAGGGAGGATGCTGCGCCGAATGCGGCTGCGTCCATCCCGTACTCGTCGACGAATACTACTTCTGGCTTTTGGACGCCCGGTTCTTCCAGGCCATTGATGCGATCGATTCACCGTCGTTCACTATTTTCGAACAGGACGATTACTACGATCCGTTCACGCAGACCTCGACCCTGTGGCACGACCCGGCGCAGCAGCCCGGGCTGCTCGACTGGAGATCATCGCCGATCGTGCGGCTGGCGTGGTGCCGTGTGCACAACGGTGAGTTTAAGCAACCGCGCCGCTCGCACGCGGCTGTTCAGGTGATGCCGGCCGGGCCGCCGCCCGACCTCCAGTTCCTGGGACGCGTTGCCGACTCGCTCATGTTTTCCGTGTCGACTGGCGTG
>Ga0068861_100002846_pt1 | contig 11382 bp, 11 predicted proteins | sample KBSSwiS42_FD_66593 | JGI IMG/M metagenome (GOLD analysis project Ga0068861, IMG submission 66593) | Switchgrass rhizosphere microbial communities from Kellogg Biological Station, Michigan, USA - KBS Switchgrass S4-2 | ecosystem: Host-associated > Plants > Roots > Rhizosphere > Soil ...
GCCATCATCGCGCGCGAGCTCGGCATTCCGGCGGTGGTGGGCTGCGGCGACGCCACCGAGAAGCTGGCCGACGGCGCGCTGGTCACCGTGTCGTGCGCCGAGGGCGACACCGGCTTCATCTACGAAGGGCTGCTGGAGACCGAGGTCACCGAGGTCAAGCGCGGCGAGATGCCGTACTGCCCGATCAAGCTGATGATGAACGTCGGCAACCCCGGCTTGGCGTTCGAGTTCGCGCGCATCCCGAACGCCGGCGTCGGGCTGGCGCGGCTCGAATTCATCATCAACACCAACATCGGGGTGCACCCGAAGGCGATCCTCGACTATCCGAACGTCGATCCGGAACTGAAGATGGCGGTCGAGTCGGTGGCGCGCGGGCATGCCTCGCCGCGCTCGTTCTACATCGACAAGCTGATGGAAGGCGTGGCGACGATCGCGGCGGCGTTCTGGCCCAAGCCGGTGATCGTGCGGCTGTCGGACTTCAAGTCCAACGAGTACAAGAAGCTGATCGGCGGCTCTCGCTACGAGCCCGACGAAGAGAACCCGATGCTGGGATTCCGCGGCGCGTCGCGCTACATCAGCGGCGACTTCGGCGACGCCTTCGCGATGGAATGCGAGGCGCTGCGGCGCGTTCGCGACGAGATGGGGCTCAGCAACGTCGAGATCATGGTGCCGTTCGTGCGCACCGTGCGCCAGGCCGAGCGCGTCAACGCGCTGATGGCCGATCGCGGGCTGGTGCGCGGCAAGGACGGTCTGCGCGTGATCATGATGTGCGAAGTGCCGAGCAACGCGATCCTGGCCGACCAGTTCCTGCAGCACTTCGACGGCATGTCGATCGGCTCCAACGACCTGACGCAACTCACGTTGGGGTTGGACCGCGACTCCGGGCACGAGCAATTGACCGGCGACTTCGACGAGCGCGATCCGGCGGTCAAGGCAATGATCTCGCGCGCGATCGCGGCTTGCCGCGCCACCGGCAAGTACGTGGGCATCTGCGGCCAGGGGCCGAGCGACCACCCCGACTTCGCCGACTGGCTGGCCGCCGAAGGCATCGTCTCGATGTCGCTGAACCCCGACACGATCGTCGAGACCTGGCAGCGACTGGCCAGCGCGCGCTAGCGGGCCACGGCTTGCGCGGCCGCCGCGAGGGCGGCTCGCCGGGCGCTGCGGCTATAATCCGCAGCTTTCCCTTGCCGCACCCCAAGCCGACGCCAGCGGGGCGGCTTCCGTCACCGGAATCCACAAGGAGTCGTCATGCGTCACTATGAGATCGTGCTCCTGATCCATCCGGATCAGAGCGAGCAAGTGCCAGCCATGCTGGAGCGCTACAAGACCCTGGTCACCGCCGGCGGCGGCAAGGTGCATCGGGTCGAGGACTGGGGCCGGCGCCAGCTGGCCTACATGATTCAAAAGCTCGCCAAGGCGCACTACCTGTGCCTGAACATCGAGTGCGAGCAAAAGGTGCTCACCGAGCTCGAATCGGGCTTCCGCTTCAACGACGCCGTGCTGCGTCACCTGACGGTGGCCAAGGACAAGGCCGAGATCACGCCATCGGTGATGATGAAGGTGGTCGAGAAGGAAGAGGCCCGCAAGGCCGCCCAGGAGGCCAACGCCTGAGGCGCCGCGCGGCGACGCTGAACCGCCTGGTGTGAATCGCCTGGTCTTGTCGGCTCGATTGATCGAACGTGGTGCCTTGCGCTACACGCCGGCGGGATTGCCGGCTCTCGATTTCAAGCTCGAGCACGAGTCAGAACTGAGCGAGGAGAACCAGGTGCGCACGGTGTCGGTGCAGGTGAGGGCGATCGCGATCGGTGCCCTCACACAGACCCTGTCTGCACTGGCACTGGGCGACGCCGGCACCTTCGGCGGCTTCATCGCCGGCACGCGCAACGGACGCGGTTTGCTGTTTCACGTCACGTCGCTCGGTTGAAGAGCGACGCATCCGGGATCACGAATTCATTGCATTGACGGAGGTACCCCATGCCACCACCCAGAGGTAAAGGCCGGTTCTCGAAGGATCGCAAGCCCAAGCGCAATCAGCAGTCGCTGTTGTTTCGCCGCAAGCGCTTCTGCCGCTTCACGGTCGCCGGCGTCAAGGAGATCGACTACAAGGACGTCGACACGCTGCGCGACTTCATCGGCGAGAACGGCAAGATCACGCCGGCTCGGCTGACGGGCACGCGCGCGTTTTACCAGCGCCAGCTCACCACCGCGATCAAGCGGGCGCGCTTCCTGGCCCTGATCCCGTATTCGGATCAGCACCGCGTGTGAAGAGGACGACGCCATGCAAGTGATCCTGCTTGAAAAGATCGGCAACCTCGGCAACCTCGGCGACGTCGTCAAGGTCAAGGACGGCTTCGCCCGCAATTTCCTGATCCCCACCAAGCGGGCGCGTCGCGCCACCGAAGCGGCGATCAAGGAGTTCGAGGACCGCCGCGTCGACCTCGAGAAGGCCGCGGCCGACAAGCTGTCGGCGGCGCAAGCACTTGGCGAGAAGCTCGCCGGCCAGACGTTGACGGTGGAGCAGAAGGCCGGTGTCGACGGCCGGCTGTTCGGGTCGGTGACCAACTTCGACATCGCCGAAGGCCTGAAGAAGCTCGGTCATTCGATCCAGAAGGCGCAGATCCGCCTGCCGAATGGCCCGCTGAAGACGGTGGGCGACCACATGGTGTCGGTGGCCCCGCACACCGACGTGGTGGTCGACATCACGGTGCACGTGGTGGCCGAGGCCGAGTGAGCCCACGCGCCAGCGCCGATGCGCTGGCAGCCGCTTCACGACGGCGCGTGCCCGCGAGCGCGCGCGACCTGCACCGCGAGTGACGCGCGCGAGCGCGCCTCGCAACCGCAAAGGGCTGGCGCGATGCCAGTCGTTTGGCGTGGCAACGCGCGCGGTTGACACCCGCTTTCAAGGTCATTTCCACAAGTCTGTCCACAAGAGCCGGCACAAGGCCGAACTATCATCGTCTCCATGTCCGCGGTGTTCCAGCAGCCTCCTGGCCAGGCCGATGACGACGTCGCGCGACTGCGCGTGCCGCCGCACTCGATGGAGGCCGAGCAGAGCGTGCTGGGCGGACTGCTGCTCGACAACCTGGCGTGGGACCGCGCGGCAGACCTGCTGAACGAGAGCGACTTCTACCGCTACGAGCATCGCCAGATCTACAAGGCGATTGCGGCGCTGGTCGGCGCCAACAAGCCGGCCGACGTGGTGACGGTGCACGAGCATCTGCAGAGCCTCGGCAGCGCGGCCGACTGCGGCGGCCTGGTGTACCTGAACGCGCTGGCGCAAAGCGTGCCGAGTGCCGCCAACATCAGGCGCTACGCGGAGATCGTGCGCGAGCGGGCGGTGCTGCGCAAGCTGATCGGCGCCAGCGACGAGATCGCCACGCAGGCGTTCAACCCGCAGGGCAAGCCGGTGTCGCAGATCCTCGACGAGGCCGAGTCCAAGATCTTCCAGATCGGCGAGGAGGGCGCGCGCAGTCGCCAGGGCTTCGTCGGCATGGACAAGCTGGTGGTCGAGCTGATCGACCGCGTCACCGAGTTGCACGAGAACGGCGCCGAAGAGGTGACCGGCGTGCGCACCGGCTTCTACGACCTCGACCGCTACACCGCGGGTCTGCAGAAAGGCGACTTGCTCGTGCTGGCGGCGCGCCCCTCGATGGGCAAGACCGCGTTCGCGCTCAACATCGCCGAGCACGTCACGGTGCGCGAAGAACTGCCGGTGCTGGTGTTCTCGATGGAAATGGGCGCCTCGCAGCTGGCGGTGCGCATGGTCGGCTCGCTCGGCCGCATCGACCAGCAGCACCTGCGCACGGGTGCGCTGAAGGACGACGAGTGGACGCGCCTGACCGAGGCGGTGGATCAGCTCGGCAAGGTGAGCCTGTTCATTGACGAGACGCCGGCGCTCAACCCCGCCGAGCTGCGTGCGCGCGCGCGCCGCATGGCGCGCCAATTCGGCGGCACGCTCGGGCTGATCGTGGTCGACTACCTGCAGCTGATGAGCGGCAGCAGCGGCAGCGACGAGAACCGCGCCACCGAACTCGGCGAGATCTCGCGCGGTCTGAAGGCGCTGGCCAAGGAGCTGCAGTGCCCGGTGATGGCGCTGTCGCAGCTCAACCGCAGCGTCGAGTCGCGCAACGACAAGCGCCCGATGATGAGCGACCTGCGCGAGTCCGGTGCCATCGAGCAGGATGCCGACGTCATCATGTTCATCTACCGCGACGACTACTACAACAAGGACTCCAAGGAGCCCGGCGTCGCCGAGATCATCATCGCCAAGCAGCGCAACGGCCCGGTCGGAACCTTGAGGCTGACTTTCCTGAAGCCGCTGACCCGCTTCGACAACATGGCGATGGGGTCCAGCGAACCCGACTACTGAAGCGCACTCGGGGCGGGCGCTTGACGCCAGGACGATAACTGTATAGATTCACAGTATGTCGTCGGCAACCCATGGGCAAGGGCCTCCTTACGCGCAGGCGACGGCGGTGCCGCTGCGCTTCGCGCCGTCCAAGGGGCGCGGCACCTCATGGGCCATCCAGCATCGCTTCAGCAGCCAGCTGCGCGAGTCGTTCGACGACGGTTGGGGCACGCTCGAGCAAACAGTGCTCGAGGAGCCGCTGAAGCCCGACACCCAGGTGATCGAGGAGCAGGTCAAGTCGATCCTCACCGGCAACGATTCGCCCGACATCGGCTTCGATCTGTCGATCAACCCGTACCGCGGCTGCGAGCACGGCTGCGTCTATTGCTATGCGCGGCCGACGCACAGCTACCTCAACCTCTCGCCCGGCATCGACTTCGAGACGCGCATCGTCGCCAAGGTCAACGCGGCCGAGCGGCTGCGCGAGGCGCTCGCCAAGCCGAGCTACGTGCCACTCTTGCTCAACCTCGGCTCCGCCACCGATTGCTACCAGCCGGCGGAGCGGCGGCTCAAGATCACGCGCTCGCTCATCGAGGTGCTCAGCGAGTGCCGGCACGCCTTCTCGATCTTCACCAAGTCCTCCGGCATCGAGCGTGATCTCGACCTGATCGCGCCAATGGCGGCCCGGGGGTTGGTCGCGGTCTACGTGTCGATCACCACGCTCGATCCGCAGCTGGCGCGCACGATGGAGCCGCGCGCAGCGGCGCCGCACCGCCGTCTGCGCACGGTTGAGACGCTCGCCAAGGCCGGCGTGCCGGTGGGTGTCAGCGTGTCCCCGATGATCCCGTTCCTCAACCTGCATGAACTCGAGCGCATCCTCGAGGCCGCGCGCGACGCCGGAGCCAGCGCGGCCTCCAGCATCGTGCTGAGGCTGCCGTGGGAGGTGGCCCCGTTGTTTCAGCAGTGGCTGAAGCAGCACGTGCCCGAGCGCGCCGAGCGCATCATGGCGCGCGTGCGCGAGATGCGCGGCGGCAAGGACAACGACCCTCGTTTCGGCACGCGCATGACCGGCACCGGCATCTGGGCGCAGATGATCCGTCAGCGCTTCGACAAGGCCAGCGCGCGCCTGGGATTCAACCAATCGCGCTTCGAGCTCGACCTCACGCAGTTCCGCCGGCCGTGCGCACAGCGAGGGCAGGGTTCGCTGTTCTAGCGGCGCGAGGCACGGAGACCGTGCGCCGGCTCAGTCGGTGTGGTCGGGCTCGAAGAAGCACCAGCGGATCTGCGGAAACGATCCGCGCAACGAGCGCTCGATTCGGTTGATGGCGTCGACCATCGCGCGCTCGCTGCCTTGCGGCGCAATCTGCGCCTTCACCGCCAACATCACGTCGGGACCGAGCTGCTGCGTGATCAGGTTGAACACGCGTTGCACCTCGGGCTGCGCGTCGAGGTGGGCGCGCAACGCGTGCTCGACCTGCGGGTCGACGCTCTGGCCCACCAGCAGCGACGAGATCTCCTTGCCGACCAGCACCGCCACCAGCACGAGCAGCACGCCGATCGCCACCGAGCCGAGCGCGTCCCACATCGGGTTGCCGGTGAGCTGCGCCACCACGATGAAGCCGAACGCCAGCACCAGGCCGCCGAGCGCCGCCAGGTCCTCGCCGAATATCACCACCAGCTCGCTGGTGCGTGACTGGCGAAACCAGCGCCAGTAGCCGCGCCCGCCGCGCTCCTTGTCGATCTCGCGCAGCGCGCCCCACAGCGACACCGCCTCGGCGAACACGCCGAAGCCGAGGATCGCGAGCGCGACCCACGCGTCGTTCATCGGCTCGGGGTGGCTCAGCTTGTGCAGCCCTTCGTAGATCGAGAACAGGCCGCCCATCGAGAACAGCATCAGCGCGACGATGAAGCTCCAGAAGTACACTGCCTTGCCGTAGCCGAGCGGATGATCGGCGTCCGGCGGCAAGGCGGCGCGCCGCATGCCCAGCAGCAAGAGGCCCTGGTTGCCGCAGTCGGCGAACGAGTGGATCGCTTCGGCCAGCATCGCCGACGAACCGGTGTACGCCGCGCCGGCGCTCTTGGCCAGGGCGATGGCCAGATTGGCGCCCAGCGCATACAGCACCGATTTCAGCGAATCGGCCTTGTCCGACATGGCTCAGCTCCCCGGAGGTCACGTGCCGCGCGAGGTCAGCGGCGCCACGGTCACTTGAAAAGGTCTTTGACGCGGTCGGTCCAGCTCTTCGCGTTGGGCGAGTGGCGATCGCCGCCCTTGCGCAGCGACTCGTCGAGCTCCTTCATCAGCTTGCGCTGCTGCTCGGTCATGCGCACCGGAGTCTCGACGGTGATGTGGCAATACAGGTCGCCCGGGTAGCTCGAGCGCAGGCCTTTGACGCCCTTGCCGCGCAGGCGGAACGTCTTGCCGTGCTGCGTGCCCTCGGGCAGTTCGATCTCGGCCTTGCCGGCCAGCGTCGGCACCGTGATGTTGCCGCCCAGGGCGGCCAGCGTCAGCGGCACCGGCACCGTGCAGTGCAAGTCGTCGCCATCGCGCTCGAAGATCTCGTGCTGCTTGATGCGGATTTCGATGTAGAGATCGCCGGGCGGCCCGCCGTTGGTGCCAGGCTCTCCGTTGCCGACCGAGCGGATGCGCATGCCCTCGTTGATGCCGGGCGGGATCTTGACCTCGAGCGTCTTCTGCTTCTTCACCTTGCCGGCGCCGTTGCAGGTGAGGCACGGGTCGGGAATGACACGTCCGCTGCCGTGGCAGTGCGGGCACGTCTGCTGGATGCTGAAGAAACCCTGGCGCAGGTGCACGGTGCCCGAGCCGCCGCAGGTGCTGCAGGTCTTCGCGCTGGTACCGGGCTTGGCGCCGCTGCCGTGGCACGTCTCGCACGGCTCCCAGCTCGGGATGCGGATCTGCGTTTCCTTGCCGTGGGCGGCCTCCTCGAGCGAGATCTCCATCGAATACGAGAGATCGGCGCCGCGGTAGACCTGATGGCCGCCGGCCGCTCCACGGCGGCCGCCAGCGCCGCCGAAGATGTCGCCGAAGATGTCGCCGAAGGCTTCGGCGAAACCGCCGAAGCCTTCGGGGCCCGGCCCGCCGCGGAAGCCGCCGGCCATGCTCGGGTCCACGCCGGCGTGGCCGTACTGGTCGTAGGCAGCGCGCTTCTGCGGGTCGGTGAGCATCTCGTAGGCCTCTTTGGCCTCCTTGAACTTCTCCTCCGACTTCTTGGCGTCGTCACCCTGGTTGCGGTCAGGGTGGTGCTTCATCGCGAGCTTGCGATACGCCTTCTTGATGTCCTCCTCGGGGGCGTTCTTCGCCACCCCGAGCACGTCGTAGTAGTCGCGCTTTGCCATGCAGACTCTCAGCAAACCTCAAGCGAAACCGCCGCGTTGAGCCGCAGGCGCAGCCTGCGAGCTCCAACGCGGCGAGATAGTGCGGACGTCTCTGTCCGCAATCTCACTTCTTGACTTCCTTGAACTCCGCGTCGACCACGTTGTCGTCGGCCGGCTTGCTCTGCGCACCCGCACCAGCCTTGGCGCCGCCACCCGCATCACCCGCACCGCCGGCAGTGGCCGCAGCCGCCTGCGCGTCGGCGTACATCTTCTCGCCGAGCTTCTGGCTCGCCTGCATCAGCGCCTCGGTCTTCGACTCGATCGTCGCCTTGTCGTCGCCCTTGAGCGCCTCTTCGACATCCTTTAGCGCGGCCTCGATCTTGTCCTTTTCGCCAGCATCGAGCTTGCTGCCGTGCTCGCCGAGGCTCTTGCGCACCGAATGCACCATCGCATCGGCCGCGTTGCGCGCCTGCACCAGCTCGAGCTTGCGCTTGTCCTCGGCGGCGTTGAGCTCGGCGTCCTTCACCATCTTCTCGATCTCGGCCTCGGACAGGCCCGAGTTCGCCTTGATGGTGATCTTGTTCTCCTTGCCGGTGCCCTTGTCCTTGGCGTTGACGTGCAGGATGCCGTTGGCATCGATGTCGAACGTGACCTCGATCTGCGGCAGGCCGCGCGGCGCCGGCGGGATGCCCTCGAGGTTGAACTCGCCCAAGCTCTTGTTGCCGGCGGCCATCTCGCGCTCGCCCTGGAACACCTTGATCGTCACCGCCGGCTGGTTGTCGTCGGCAGTCGAGAACACCTGCGTGTACTTGGTCGGGATCGTGGTGTTCTTCTTGATCATCTTGGTCATCACGCCGCCCAGCGTCTCGATGCCGAGCGACAGCGGCGTCACGTCGAGCAGCAGCACGTCCTTGCGCTCGCCGCCCAGCACCTGACCCTGGATCGCTGCACCGACCGCCACCGCCTCGTCGGGGTTGACGTCCTTGCGCGGCTCCTTGCCGAAGAACTCCTTGACCTTCTCCTGCACCTTGGGCATGCGCGTCATGCCGCCGACCAGGATCACGTCGTTGATGTCGCCGATCTTGACGCCCGCGTCCTTGATCGCGATGCGGCACGGTTCGATCGTGCGCTCGATCAGGTCGTCGACCAGCGCCTCGAGCTTGGCACGCGTCAGCTTGAGGTTCAGGTGCTTCGGCCCCGACGCGTCGGCCGTGATGTACGGCAGGTTGATGTCGGTCTGCGTCTGGTTCGACAGCTCGATCTTCGCCTTCTCGGCCGACTCCTTCAGGCGCTGCAGCGCCAGCACGTCCTTGGTGAGGTCGACGCCTTGCTCTTTTTTGAACTCGGCGACGATGTAGTCGATGATGCGCTGGTCGAAGTCCTCGCCGCCGAGGAACGTATCGCCGTTGGTCGACAGCACCTCGAACTGCTTCTCGCCCTCGACGTCGGCGATCTCGATGATCGAGATGTCGAACGTGCCGCCGCCCAGGTCGTACACAGCGATCTTGCGGTCGCCCTTGCCGTGCTTGTCGAGGCCGAAAGCGAGCGCGGCCGCTGTCGGTTCGTTGATGATGCGCTTGACGTCGAGGCCCGCGATGCGGCCGGCGTCCTTGGTGGCCTGGCGCTGGCTGTCGTTGAAGTACGCCGGCACCGTGATCACGGCCTCGGTGACTTCCTCGCCGAGATAGTCCTCGGCGGTCTTCTTCATCTTGCGCAGCACTTCGGCGCTGACCTGCGGCGGCGCCAGCTTCTTGCCGCGCACCTCGACCCAGGCGTCGCCGTTGTCGGCCGCCGAGATCTTGTAGGGCATCAGGTCGATGTCCTTCTGCACTTCCTTCTCGGTGAACTTGCGGCCGATCAGGCGCTTCACCGCGTACAGCGTGTTCTTCGGGTTGGTGACGGCCTGGCGCTTGGCCGATGCGCCGACCAGCACTTCGCCGTCTTCCTGGTAGGCGACGATCGACGGGGTGGTGCGTGCCCCTTCGCTGTTCTCGATCACCTTGGTGGTGTTGCCCTCCATGATCGCCACGCACGAATTGGTCGTGCCCAGGTCGATGCCGATGATCTTGCCCATGTGGTGGCTCCTAGTCTCGATGTGAATTCAGTTGTGTACGAGGTGTGGATAAGTCGGATCGTTTCAAGGCGACAGGGTCACTTTGGCGCCGCCACCGTGACCAGCGCCGGGCGCAGCACGCGCTCGGCGATCAAATAGCCCTTTTGCAGCACCGCGACGATCGTGTTGGCGTCCTGGTTGGCAGGCACCATCGAGATCGCCTGGTGCTGGTGCGGATCGAACCGGGTGCCCACTGGCGGATTGATCTCGACCACGCGATTGCGCTCGAGCGCCTGGGTGAGCAACTTCAGCGTCGCGTGCACGCCCTCCAGCAACTGCTCGGGGCTGGCGTTGCTGATCGCGGTGGTCGCCTCCAGGCTGTCGCGCACCGGCAGCATGCTGTCGGCGAACGACTCGAGCGCGAACTTGCGCGCCTTGGCCACCTCTTCTTCGGCACGCCGGCGCGCGTTCTCGGCTTCGGCCTTGGCGCGCAAGTAGGCGTCGGCGACTTCGGCGTGCTTGGCTTCGAGCTCCGCCAGTCGCGATTCGGGTTGCGGCTCCGGCGGGCCGTCGCCGCGGGCGGTGGGCGCGATCGGATCGAGCGTCGGCTCCTGGCGGTCTTGAGGGTCGGTGGCAGTCATGGTGTGGGTGACAAAGGCCTCATGCCCACCTTGGGGACGACCGGTGACGTTTCAAGGGTGCGCGGGGTCGGAACGCGCTACTCGTCGGCGTTGGCGCTCCAGCGCTGCCAGTCGGCCAGCGCGCGGCGGTCGCGCTTGGTGGGGCGCCCGTCGACCAGCGTGGCGGCAGGTTCGGGCGCCAACCTGCGCTGCAGCTGGGCCCGCTCGCGCGCTGCGACGCTCTCGGCCGACTCGGCATACATCGTGCGTGCGACCGTTGCGCTGCCGCGTTGCAGGCACAGCAGCAGCACGGTCAGTTCCTGCCGGCAGCCCCCCTGCTGCACCATCAGGCGGTCACCCACGTGCAGGTCGCGTCCAGCCTTGGCAGGCTGCCCATTGACGGTGACGCGTCCGCGCACGACACCCTGGACCGCCAAGGCGCGGGTCTTGTACAGCCGCGCCGCCCACAGCCACTTGTCCAGGCGCATCGAGTCGGGCATCGGGAACATTGTGTGCCAGCGCCTCGCGTCCGGCTCGGCGCGCACCTAGCATTTGTCCTAGTGTGCGGCGATGGCCGGCGCTCGGCCGCGGCGCCATCATCGCAGCAGTGCGCAATCCCACCTTCTGGAGCCCTCCGATGCGTCGAGACGAATTCTTGCGAACCCTGGCCGCACTGGGTGCCGGCACGGCCCTCTCGCCGTGGGCGCGGGCGGCCGGCAATCTGAAGATGATGATTCCGGCCAACCCCGGCGGCGGCTGGGACACCACCGGCCGCGCGCTCGGCAAGGCGCTGCAGGAATCGGGCGCCGCCTCGACGGTCAGCTACGACAACAAGGGGGGTGCCGCCGGCGCCCTCGGCCTGGCGCAATTCGTCAACGGCAGCAAGGGCGATCCGAATGCGCTGATGGTGATGGGCGCGGTGATGGTGGGCGGCATCATCAGCGGCAAGCCGCCGGTCAACCTGTCGCAGGCCACGCCGCTGGCGCGACTGACCAGCGAGTACAACGTCTTCGTGCTGCCGGCCA
>Ga0068861_100002849_pt1 | contig 11378 bp, 6 predicted proteins | sample KBSSwiS42_FD_66593 | JGI IMG/M metagenome (GOLD analysis project Ga0068861, IMG submission 66593) | Switchgrass rhizosphere microbial communities from Kellogg Biological Station, Michigan, USA - KBS Switchgrass S4-2 | ecosystem: Host-associated > Plants > Roots > Rhizosphere > Soil ...
ATATTGGGCGAGCATAGCCGAATGCTGCTGGCTCAGAAATTTTTCGAAGCTTCGGGCGACCCGGTCCAGCGTCATCGTGTCGTTGAGCGCGTTAAAGCCCTTCGCCGCCGTGACGAACTGCTCAGCGGCCTCTTCCATAAGGCCGGCATCATAGGCGGCGACGCCCCACTGGTGGTTCGCCGTGGCAGCGCCACGAGCATCCCGCTGCTTGTTGAATGTACGAACGGCCCCGTCAAACTCTTCGCGCGCCGCGTCCATTTTACCCATTTTCGCGAGTATCCCGGCGCGGGAGGATAGGCAGACTGCAATGCCTCGATCGTAGCCGGCGGCACGCTCCTTGGCGAGCGCCCGATCGATATAGGTAAGCGCCAGCCTGAACTTGCCAGTGCCGGCGGCGAGGAGCGAACGTTCGCGCAGCTCCGCAGGGGTTCCGGTGATATACCCGCTCTCTTCGTCATCGGCCTCGACATTCGTGTCGCGCTCATTCAAGATTTTCATCTGCGTGCGCGTGATACGAATTTCGCGCGAGATTTCGTCCAGAAGCGCTTGGCCGGTAGCCCCGTCATCCGCTGAGAATTCGCTTGGGGGTGTTTCATCGGCGAGCCGCGCCAGCGCCGCTTCGAAGTCACCGATTGCGCCCTCGCGATCGCCTTGAAGTCGGCGCAGCTTGCCAAGACCGAAGAGCCGCTCGGCGCCAATGTTCCTGTCCCCCGAAGCGGGCGCGACAAGCCGATCATCGTCGAGGCATTCCTGTGCAAGATTGCCATCGCCCGCTTCCAGGCCGACCCGGGCGGCGTCCAGCAGGGCCCTTGCCTGTGATGGCGGCGGCGCGGCGGCAAAGAGATCGGGAGTCTGCCTCGCCGCGTTGATCGCGTCGGCAAGCGCGCCGCGACCGATATAACCGCTATAGAGTTGACCGCTTATGTCGAGCGCGGGTTGCCAGTCTTCGAGGTCAATCAGGATCGACCGAGCCGATATCAGGCTTCCAAAGGTGATATGCCGCGGTTTTCCGTCACTGCGGGCGAAAATTTTGGGGTCGGCGAAAATGCTTGCGAATGCCCGACGATGGGCATCGGTGGTCGAGGCCGCCGCGCGCTGCCGCAATCCGCCTCCCGCGATCGGATGTAGGGCGGTTTCGTTGCAGAGAAGACCCGCGGCTCGAAGCGTGTTGCGGCACCGCTCAGCTGCCTCGGCATCCAAGCCGAGTGCGTCTGCGCTGGCCATTTCCGCGACCAACTCCCAGTCGAGAAGCTCATGATGCAACGCGAGCAACGGCACGAGCGGCGCGACGTTCGCGTGGTCGAGCGCGGATAGCCGAGCAAGCAGGCGCTCAATCTCGTTCTTCCCGGCAAAGCCCCGGAGCTCCTCCGGCCCCGCGTCGCGCAAGTTCTGGTGCAAAAGTGCCGGCGCCACGCCCTCGGCGATGTTCTGTGCCGCCCATCGGGTGAGTGCCGCACAGCCCGCAATTTGCTGGAGGAGTGCTTCGGCTTCGGGCGTTTCCAGGCTGGCAAGGCACGCTGCGCGCGCTTCTTCCGTAAGCGCGGACGGAAAGGCTTCATGCACGAGATATCGAAGGAGGGTGGACCGGGCATCGGGCTCGAGCCAGGCGAGAATGCCTTGCGCCGAGCCGAGTTCGCGCATCCAGTCGGTGGGATCGTTGAAGGCGACGATCAGCTTCAGGCTGATCGGCGCTTGCTTGATCGCTAGCAAAAGAGCGTTTCCAATATCGTCCGGTTCCGGCAGCCGGTCAGCATGATCCCATATGAACCAGTTCGATCCGGTCGCGACCGCGGTTGCAATGCTGCTCGCCGTTTCCATCAGACGCTCGCTCGGTTCAATGTCCAATTGCGTCGCCATCGCTTCGACTAGCGCGCCCCAATTCGCGGTCTGCTCACAGTCGACCAGAACTACCGTGTCGGGTGAGCCGGTGACTACATGCCATTCGGCCCATTCCTGTAGCAATCGGCTGATCCCGAATCCGGCGGCTCCCGCGACTGCGATGGTGCGTTCGTCGGGATCGCAACGGTCGAGATAGTAGAGCTGCTTCTCCTGGCCGTGAAAATCCGGCCGCGGGCGCGGTCGCTCGGACGGAAACGGTGTGCGCAGGATCGAACTAGGGATCAGGCCGCGGCGAGTATAGGCCGACGGAATGAGCCACGTGTGATGACAGCGCCCACCCGCGAAATTGAGCGAAAGCGTCGATTGCTTCACCGGCATGGCCGCCCCGGAAGTGAAGATGTCGGGTGTCAGCGCATCCATCGAGGGAATGGTGACCATGGCGCCGTTCGCCGCAACGTCGAGAAAATCAATCGATCCCCATGTCACTGCTTCTGCGATCGAGCTCCCGCGCGCTAGGGCGGAATAGAAATGCGATGCGAAGGACGCGATCGCCGCGACCGGATATTTATACGCCATTGCGAGAACGTCGGTCATGCGCCCGCTTTCGAGCAGGAGTGTCGCGAACGAATCCAGCGCTGCTTCGCCGTCACTTCCCACCATGGCGGAACGGCAGGCGTTGAGGACTACGATCGGAATTTCGCCTTCGTCAACGGCGGCGGCGACCACGTCGGCATCGACCAGGTCCATCCTACCATTCTCGTCGAGCAATTGAAGCACGCAGCGCTGGCGCTGCGGATCCCAGACCCCGTGGCAATCGATATGCAGCACGTCGTACGGCGCGGCGGCCTCCGCGATATGCGTGCACAGCCCTGCGATCGTGCTCGACCGGACGAGATCGAGTTCTACACCCTCGACGGACGCAATTGCGCGGGCGCCGATCCGGAAGCTAACGTCATCGGGTCCGCTGCGACTGACGAACATTAGTACGCGCAGCGGCCGACCTGACGATTCCAGCGGGACCGGCTGCATGTAATAGCCGTCGATCGCGGCACCGTAATGGCGGCGAATTGTCACTACATTTCCGACGCACACACCGCGATTGTCGATCAACGCCTCCCAGGGCCAGCCAAGAATTTCCGGGCGGGAGGAATGGATTTCGATCGCGCCCTCGGGCGTCAGTGCGTGCAGTGCGATGTGGTCGAAAAAGTCGAGAGCGGCCCCCTCGGGAAGCAGCGTTGTAAAGACTTCGCTGCCCCAGTCGAAAAGTGCCTTCTGAACAAAAGAGGCACGAAGGTGGCTGCCTTTGGTCGGATCATGAAGATAGCTTTCCAGGTACCAAGGGAGCGCCGTCATCAGATTGGCGGAATGGTCATTAGGTATCGGCCATTCGGCCGGAGCCGGCACTGCAACACCGCTGGCAAGCTCGGATATACTCAAAGCCTGCTGAAAGATTCCGGACCCGTCGTCAGCGGGCTGCAACACCATTTGCCGCGCGCGCACGTCGAAAGTGGGCGGATTGGAGCCCTCAACGTCAACGATTTCGATCGTGCCCCGCATGGCAACTCCCAAAGCGTCAAGAGGCGATTGAGCGATTCGCGAGAAGGTATATTGGCACAGGAATTTCAACCTTGAGAGCGGAATCTCGCAACGGCCATGTAATTTTTACTTAATCTATTCTGAGTTATTCGGCGATGTGCATGACCACAGAATGAGCGAAAATCAGGCGAATGCTTGCTTTGGCTTGGCATCGAAGTAGTGACTGCGGCAGTGTGGGCGAACTGGATCGTGCCGCTTGTCATTTGCAAGATCGCGCTGCGCTGGCAGGATGGCGAGGCTAACTCGGTAACGTCACCAGTTCTATGAACGAAGGGTAGCTTGGGGGGGCAACTCGGTGGCATGAGACGACCGCATTAAGGCGCGTAACTGCCCGGAAGCTATCAGCGTTGCAAATGGCCGGTTCCGGCGTGAGCGGACATTCCTGCCACCGCATCGGAACGGCGTATGTTGGTCGACAGCTACCGGAGGCGAACGCGGTATCGTGGGACTTTGCGGTCATTCCTCAGCGGTAAGCCGAACGGCTGGTTTTGCGATTACCCAACGCTCCTCGTGCGCATCAACGGTGTTGCACAACGTGACCAGAGGTCGTGGCATTAAGCTATTCCTCCAGTGTCAACGGAGTCCAGACGCCACCCAGCAGGTCCTTCACCAAGCTGCTCTTTTCCGTAAAATGCTCCCGGTTTAGAATCAGCGTCGAAAGTCCGGCCACCTCTCCTCCGTCGAATGAGATCGCCATCATGCCCGACCGGACAAAGTAGTAGCATTCGCGCCCACTTTCCTTAGCTGCACGCCATAAAGTGCCGCACTTCGGACCACCGAGTGGTAGATTCGCGATCCGCCGAAGGGCCGCGCGACCGTGCGCCACGTCAATGCCGATGAGCAACAGATCGGCTGTGACTGACTTCGCACTCACCCGATATGCCGTCAGGACGGCAACCGCGTCGAATTGACAACCCGTCCGTGGGCTCGCGGTCTGGCACTGGACGACCTTCCTCGGCTTTACGATGCTGATCCGATCTTGCAGGAATGTGGACGCGGACGGGCTGTCGACCCCAAGTAGCGGGGAGCGTTCCGCGATATCGACCGTCCCCATCCGCTCCCCGGAGGCGAACAGGTCAACGACGATGCCGCCGTCAGCGAACCGAAAATCGGGCGCCGCCTGGCGGAACACCCAGCCGACCAGCAACGCTGCGGCAGCGGCAATCATTAGAAAGCCGGCGGCCCATCGGGCTCGAAGGGACGCCAGCAGGACGGCGGCAAAGAGCAGTGCCAGGAACCAATACCACGCCGCAGGGGAAATTACTGTGAGCCATGAGCCCTTAATCCCCTCGCGGTGAAGGCTAAGGAGCGCTACCCCGCCCACCGCCTGCACGGCCGCCAGCGGCTCCTGTTTCTCGCTAATCCGCCACTGCTTGTCATCACCCAGCCGCCGTGCACCGGAGGCATCGACGCGAAACGACTTGGACCTCAGCGTCTGATAGTCACTATCAACGCCTGCGGTGCGCGAGAAGATCGTCATCGTCGAATGGTCGCCCTGATCCGTCAACAGCGGAGGTTCGGTGAGCCAACTCCAGCAGGGCTGCCCTGCGGATAGAAACGGGAATTCGGCCACATCTTTCGTCGTCAGACGTAGAAGCCTCAGACTGCATTTGTCACTGATGCCGTACGTGCGACGCAGGCCAATAAGAGGCACCTGCGCGCCAGCGGCGCCCGGGACGGGATACAGGGTGGTCGCGTCCGGATCTTTTCTTACGTCTTTGATGCCGAAGTCTATCCCCCCGGTGGGGGCGCCATCGCTCCTGAGCGCCCTGCAGCCGCGATACCAGCCGAAGTCAGCCATCGGCTTGAGGCCCCCGCCCGTGAGCGACCTGCCATCCGGGAATTCCAGTCGCCCGCTGGTCGACGAGCCGGAGGCTAGACGACACCATTGCAAAAGTCTCTTGCTCTCCTGGGCATCGGTAAGCCACGGTAGGCTCGGCCGGCTCGCGAAGTCATCGGAAACGTTTGCATCGACACCTTCTGCTTGGACGTGGCTGGAAGAGAGGTCCTCGCCGCACCTTCTCGACACGGCGAGGCCACCCGGCCTGCCCAGGATGACGAGCAGACCTGGCTTTGCGTTTGGGCAGATGCCGTCGACGTATCGCGGAAGCGCGAAGTTTGCGTTCCCCGAAGGTTGGGGGTCGTATTCCGCTACCGTCGAGACGACCTGCCCGATCGCGGACCCGTCGTCGCCCGTCGGGAGGTTCCAGTCCGCAGGTGGCAGGATACCACGGTAACTTCCGGCACCGCCCAAGATAACGCCGCCGAGGATCTTTCTAACCTGATCCCGACACCAGCCCGGCGTCATAAACACCTGTCGGCAGATGCGAAATGAGGACTCGCTCAACATCATGTCACAGGAATTCTGGCTATAGCCGTAAGTCGCAGCGCCGTGGCGGTAGCATAGGTCGTGCGCGACGCAGGCTTGTCGAAAGAGGAGTTCCACGCGGTCCACCTTGACGCCCCCCGGCGCGCGGCGCGAGAAAGCCGCGTGGACCGCCGGTGGGAGGCTGCAGTCGAGGCCTTCGCCCCGCCCGGCCAGCGCTCCGCTCTCGACATTCGACCACCGCGCCAGCCAAGGGGTAGGGGCGGCCTCCAGATCAAAGGCAACCGGTGCGTTGGCAAAGCTGCTTCTGGCGATGCCGTCGGTCGCTAACGGAAGCCCCAGCCAGACAATCAGGGCTATTGCCAATAGGCCGACGACGAGGAATGGCGTCATGCGCTTAACTCGGGCGTCAAACGCCCTCAGCCGATCGATCAACTTCATCGTGAGTCCCCTCGCTCGCTGAAGCGGATTGCGGGCCGACAGCGGTTAATCCTCCAGTAGCCGCATGAACTCCTCGACGGCATCGCGCTTCAGCCACTCGTCGATCTCGTGGCGCTTGACGGGTCCGTTGTGCCTTACCGTGTGGCGCAGGAGCCGTGCTATGTATTCCATCGCGAGGGGGTGGTCCTGCTTCATCGCGCGCTGGAAGGCCACGCCTTCGTCGGTTCCAGCCCTGACCTTCACGAGGGCTCGAAGATCTTCTCCGAAGGCCATGGAGTTGGCGCTGACCTGCCACGCGCCTGCTTCGGTGGTAGCAGGGGTATCGCTGGTCGGGTTCGTCGTGTCCCGGCCGGCGTTCCAATCCCACGAGGATTCGAATCCAGCGAGCACGCGCATAACCTCTAACATGACGGCCCGGCGGTGCTGTGCTCCCTGCCAAGGGCCGAGTGCCGTCTTCACGCTCGAGTAGACGTCCTCCACGGCATTGGGCGCGAAGATTTCATCATCAGCAGAGCGGCCCCAGGCGACGAGCTCGTCCAGGAACGCGGTAGACGGCTTGCCCCGGTTGAGGACGGTACTACGGGCCGAAACATATGTCATAACGGATCCGATCGGCGGTTCGGCAGTGGTTCACGCAAACGGCGAGGAAGTCGTCGACCCATCGAAGTATTCGCCGGGGAACTGCTTCTGTAGCAGCTTGTCCAGTGCGAGGCTGATTGCTTCCTTGTTCAGACCCTGCATTCCACGCTTCTCCAGCGCGGCTTCGGTTTTGGGACCGATCTGGCCGTCGATGTTTCCGATCTCCGATCCGAGCCGGATCAGGGCAGACTGTATGTAGGCCTCAACCTGACCCTCCTCGAACTTATCGACCTTGACGCCAACACTAACGATCGCACTAGCGGCCATCGCCTTGTAGGGCTTGTCGAAGTTCGTCCCGTTGCCCCTCTTGTAATAGTCGTAAACGAGGGCGTGGCTCCCGCGACAGGAGAAGTGCCACGATTCGCTCATGCTGGAGTCGGGCTTGCCAATGATGGGGAGCAGTCCGTTCGCAGCCGCGATCTTCCAGAACTCTTTCAGCGGCATCGTCAATGCGTCGAGTTCAAGGTCGAGTGCGCGTCCCGCCTCGTGGAGACTTCCACCCGGCGGCGGACTGTAGGCAGTCTTCTTCTTTGACACATAGTCCATGTGGGAGCCGAGCTGCATGTCGTAGCTCCGGAAGAGATCCGACAGGTATAGCCTCCCACCCTTCGCTTTAACCGCTTCGGCGGTGGCGAGGATCGCCGCCTTAGTGTCCGGAGTACACTTGGCCATTCTTGCGGGTAGTGAAACACGTTCTCCACCGACTTCGTAGATCGACGGAATGGATATCTTGACCAGCGGCGTCGGCATGAAATCCCCCGGAGTCATTCAACGCGATTGGTTTATCATGGATTCAGCTGACCGGAAACAATTGCGGCGACGGTACGACCAGAGGAATAAATTGAAAATCGTAAGTATAGGATATTTCAACGTAACCCCATTTCCGGTCAAATACGTGCACCTTGATCAATTCGGGATGACAATAGTGATTCGCAGCTGGGCACCTCGGAAACTGACCGATCTGGGGCGTTTCATCGACGGCTTACGTCAGCAGCGGCCATTCATCGTGGCTCACCGGCACGCTCGCCAGCCTTGCCGACGGTCACCCTGCCAACCGCATCGCCGAGCTCATGCCCTGAACAGCCGTGGCCTGAGAACACCGCTTACTTACCATCTCGGCGAGCCGCTTTTCGAGCTATGACGCGGGAGGTAGGCAGGGCTTGAGCGACCGAACTGCGAAAGCGGACATTGAAGCTTGCGCGACCAAAGGTCGGATTGGGGGCGCTTGCAAATCGCCTTGAAGTCGAGCGCCCGGATTTCGTCGCGCGCGAAGGTCACGGTTACCTTATTTGGACTGAAGCGCTAAAGGCTAAACGCTACGGCACATATTCCTTCCTTTAGACCCAGTATCAGCCTGCCATCGGTAATTGCCAGACCCCAAAGGCCTTCCGAAAAGGGGATGTCGAAAAGCTTGGCCCCACGGCTATCCGTGAACCTCACTGTAGTGCCGCCGATAATCCGGACCCAGAAGGTGCGACCTTCGAAACTCATGGTACAGTCTTCATCTTAGTATACCTTAATATCTCGCACCGATTGTAATATGAATTTCGAAGTGAACGGCTGAACAAAGTTAATGTAATTCGTTTACTTCGGCTGTGTCGTTTTCAGAATATCACGACCTCGTAGACTGTTGATTTTGAGATCAATGAGCGCCACTGGTGTCGATCGGACCATTGGGCTTCGGAACGAGCCAGATGATCACCGCGGCGATGCCAAGGGCGACGGCGATCACGCCAAACATATTGAGCGTGGCGAGCATTACGCTTTGGCCTTCGACGATCATCGACAGCAGGCTGACCGAGGAGTCATGTGGCATGCCGGCAGCATCGGTCGCCGCGAGCAATTGAGTTCCGTTGGTCATCGCGCCGGCCAGCTCGGTCTGGTTGGTACGCGTTGCGTTCTGCCAGCCGCTCTGGATGAGCGACGTCGCGAACGCGCCGGCCAGCGTTCTCGTGAAGTTCGACAGGCCTGCCGCGTTCGCCTGCTCCTCCGGCTCGACGCTGGCCATGGCGAGGCCGGTCACGGGCACGAAGAACATGACCATGAACACGCCGGTCACCAGCATCGGCCAGGCCATCTGCAGGAAGGTCACATCGTTGTTGAAGGTCCACATGCGCCACAGCATGACGCCGGCGAGCCCGAGGACTCCGAGACAGACGATCAGCCGCGCATCGAACTTCTCCACTGCCTTGCCGACGAGCGGGGAACAGACCACCGCGAGGATGCCCATGATGCCGGTCGCGTAGCCGGCCCAGGTCGCGGTGTAGCCCATGTTGGACTGCAGCCAGAGCGGCACGATGACGATGCTGGCGAAGAAGGCACCGAAGCCGACGGAGTAGGTCGTCGCGGCACCGACAAAGCCGCGGTGGCGGAAGATCTTGAGGTCGACGATCGGGTTCTTCTCGGTGAGCTCCCAGATCAGGAAGGCAATGAAGCCGATGGCCGCGACGATTCCCAGCGTGCGGATCTCGGCCGAGGCGAACCAATCATGGTTACGGCCCTCATCGAGCATGATCTGCAGTGCTCCGACCCAGACGATGAGCAGACCGAGGCCAACCCTATCGATGAAGGCGGGGAATTTGGGATCCGCCTGACCGCGCAGCAGCATCATGAGACCGAAGCCGCCGGCAGCCGCGATCGGCACCTTGATGAAGAAGATCCACGCCCAGCCGTAATTGTCGCAGATAATCCCGCCCAGGATCGGGCCCGCGACGGGACCGATCAGCGTGGTCATCGCCCAGATGACGGTAGCGAGGGTTGCCTTCTCCTTGGGGAAGATGCGGAGCAACAGCATCTGCGACAGCGGCACAATCGGTCCGCCGAAGAGCCCGAGCAGAACGCGCATCCCAAGCAGCATGCCGAGTGAGCCCGACAAGCCGCACAACAGCGATCCGACCGCGAACGCCAGGTAGCAGGTAATGAAGGTGCGCTGGGCGCCGAACTTCTTGGCGAGCCAGCCGGTGAGGGGAACGGTGATTGCCTCCGCAACTGCGTAGGAAGTGATCACCCACGTCCCCTGGGACGACGACACGCCGAGATTGCCGGCGATCGTTGGCACCGAGACGTTGGCGATGGTGGTGTCGAGCACCACCAGGAAATTGCCGAGCCCGATCAGGATCGCGGCGATGTACAGCGGCACCCCCGTCAACGGGGCGGAGTCCGGCTGTGCTTTGATAGCTGTTGCCATGGGTTCTGCTTCCTGGGGTGGCCGAGGTCAGCCGGCGACCTGGACGTCGATGTCCATCGACAGGCCGACGCGGAGCGGATGTTGCGCCAGTTCACGCGGATCGAGCTTGATGCGAACCGGCAGGCGCTGGACCACCTTGATCCAGTTCCCCGTCGCATTCTGCGCGGGCACGATCGCGAACGCCGCCCCGGTGCCGCCGGAGAAGCCCGTTACCGTGCCGTGATAGACGACATCCTCGCCATAGAGATCGGAGGTGAGTTCGACCGGCTGGCCGGGACGCACTTTGGCGAGTTGCACTTCCTTGAAGTTTGCATCGACATAGGCGGCCTGGATGGGGACCACGACCATCAGCATCGCGCCCGGCTGGACGCGCTGGCCGACCTGGACCTGACGCCGCGACACCACGCCATCGACGGGCGCGCGCAGGACGGTGCGCTCCAGATCGACACGCGCCTGATCGAGCGCGGCCCGTGCAGCGAGCACTTCGGGGTTATTGTCGACCGAGGTGTCGGCGATCAGCACGCGGTTCGCTTCGCGGGAACCGATCGCGGCATCCCGCGTCGCGGCCGCCTGTGCTCGGGCGGCCTCGGCCGACCAGAGGTTCGCCGTGGCCGTGTTGAACGCGTTGCGCATTGACGTCAGTTCCTCGCCCGAGACCGCACCCGAATTCGCCAGCCCTTCACGCCGAGCGAGATCGACCCGTGCCTTCTCGACGTCGGAGCGCGCGGCCACGAGGCCAGCTTCCGCCTTCATCTCGTCCGCATGCCGTGCCGAGATCTGGGCGCTGAGGCCGCTGTCGTTGGCTACGAGCCCGCGCACCTTGCGGATTGTGACGGCGAGATCGGCTTCGGCGCGGGCTACCGCGATGCGGGCGTCGGTATCGTCCAGCCGGACCAGAACGTCGCCCCGGCGAACCTGCTGTGCATCCTGGACAAGGACTTGCTGGACCGGGCCGCCGATCAGCGGCGTCACCTGCGCGACGTCAGCGCCGACATAGGCGTTGTCGGTCACGACATGGTGCGATCCGACCAGTGCATCATAGGCGCAATAGGTGCCGCCGATCAGAGCGATCGCCGCGGCGAAGCCGCCGAACAGGCGTTTGCGCTTGGCCTTGGTCCTTTTGGCTTCGTGCTCGGCCTGGACCGGATCGACTTCGAAATTATGTTCGATGACTGACATGATTTGGGTCTCCTTTTATGAATGGAAGCCGCCGCCAAGGGCGCGGATCAGAGTGACATCGAGAGCGAAAGCCCGGGTCTCGAGCTTTGCGACATTGAGGCGCGAATCGAGCACGCCCTCCTCGGCCGAAAGCACGTCGAGATAGGTCGACAGCCCTTGGGCATAGCGAAG
>Ga0068861_100002856_pt1 | contig 11366 bp, 8 predicted proteins | sample KBSSwiS42_FD_66593 | JGI IMG/M metagenome (GOLD analysis project Ga0068861, IMG submission 66593) | Switchgrass rhizosphere microbial communities from Kellogg Biological Station, Michigan, USA - KBS Switchgrass S4-2 | ecosystem: Host-associated > Plants > Roots > Rhizosphere > Soil ...
CCGCGGCGGGTATGACCGGGACGGTCGCGAACCTGACGGGAGGGGCAGTCGTGGATTGACTGACGCGCGGTCATTATCGGACGGGCGCACCTTGCGGCGCGAAAAGTAACCCCGAAGGTTTTCCGTCGGCGCACTCGCTCGATTCACTCGCAGCGCGACTGCCCGCGGGGTGTGTAGTTGCGGAGTCCGAGAGTTGTCCGTGACGCGCCGGCACGCCCCGGCGCGTCCGGGTGCTCGATCTCCGCGCGTACTCGAAAGGCTCGACGGTGGTGGTTGGCAACCGCAGAATAGGCGCGACCCACGTACGACAAGGGACGGATTGCGACGGCGGCGCCCGCGTTCCATACTTTGTCATGTCGTGGGGAGCTCAGCGGATTGCTGTAGGCGCACTAGCGCTAGCTGCGCTGCTCTGCGCCTGTCCCCAGATCCTCGACGACAACTTCACGAACCTCGAGCCGCAGGCGCGAGGTGCAGGCGGGCAAACCGCGGCCGATCCTCCCACGGGGGGCGCTGGCGAGCCACCCGCCGACATGTCGGACACCTCGAGCGGTGGCCTCGACAGCGGCAGCCAGGACAGCGATACGGCGAGCTTTGCCGGTAATGCAGGGGATGCAGGAGAGCTTCCACTCAACGCTGGCCCGGGCCGCCCCTGCGCAGGAGTGGCGGCGCTCGCCGCGTGTTGGTACCTGGGAAAGTATGGGGAGAGTTGCACGCAGACTTGCGGCGGTCACGGCGGCTTCGACCCTCAAACCACCCGCCTGATGGGCGTTGCTACTCAGGGGGGCAGCATCGACAACTGCAAGGGCGTGATGACTGCGCTGCGGGGGACTCCAACCATCGTCAGCAACGGCACGCGGCCCACCGGACAAGGGATCGGTTGCCACCTATTTGGCAGCGCGAATCCCCAAGCGTGGTGGCTTCGCTCGCCCGACTTTTCGCCCGACGCCGCAGTGGGTAACAGCAGCCTGGCGTGCAGCTGCCTCGAATAGCTCGCGAACGCAGAACCTCCGCTTCGCGAGCCGCTTTAGTCGCGTTGGGGTCAACATTGTCGTGCTGGGAATCTACACCTACGACGTACCAGGTCTGCGTAGGCGGATCAGGCCGACGACGTCCGAGGACGCGGGCCACCACCGCCCATTTGAGCACGGACGAGAAACCTTGCGGCTCGGAGCCATCCAGGTTCACGAAGCGATATCGGGAGGCGGCCAAGCAGCCACTTTAGCAACGTCCATCCAGCCGATGAAGGTGCTCCGAGGTGCGCGAGCGCTTCTCGTCGCCGCGTCAGTAGCGGGGAGCGCCAAAAACAACTGTGGGTGACGGAGGAAGGGCTGGCGAACCACAAGGCGCAGCAGTGCCTGCCGGACATGGTGCAGCCCGAAGACGTTGCGTGCATGATCCTGTTTCTCGCCTCGGACGACGCACCCAGTTGCACCGCGCACAACTTCATGGTCGACGCAGGCGTCATCTAGCCAGCGTATTGCGCCCTGGCGCCGCAACGGTAGCCTGCCACCCGGCGCTCCAACGAGCGCAACGCCACCCTCGGCGATCCGGATCGATTGGATGGTTCGTGTGTGACTCTACGTAGCTGCTTGGCCTCGAATCCCTTTGCGACGCGGATGCTGGCCCTTCGTCTTGATGTCGCACTGCTCTCTTGACCATTGGCAGGCGTACGATGACGATCGCAACGGAGGGACGCCGCATAAATAAGTTCATTGCGACGAAGAGAACGACCGTTACCGGCTGCGCGGGGGCGAGAGCGCGAAACGCGCTCCTCCGATGCTTTGTTTCGTGTGTACCGTTAGCGGCGGTCTGGGTGTCGAGCCTGCTGGCGAGCGCCCAGGCTCCGCCGACGCCCGGCCCGCCCAAGCCGCGCTTCTCGTCGGGTGAGGGCGAGCTCAAGCTCGAGACGACCGGGCCGAGTTTCTGGCTGCGCCAGCGCGTGGAGCTGCCCGACAAACGCGACGTGGCTGGCATCACCGTCGAGGTCCCTGCCCTCAGGGCCAGCAGCGGCAAAGCCGTGACGGTGAAATGTGTGCTCGAGGGCCAGGCGTGTGACCAGCCGGCGACACTGAAGCCGTTTGAGTCGAAGCTCGTCGAAGTATCGGGCGAGATGCCCGAGCCCGGCGACTACAGCACCTGGATCACGCTCGAGTATCCTGGCGGATCGGAGAGTCGTCGCCTCGGCGTGACGTACAAGCTCAGATCGGCGGCAACCTTCAACCTGAGCGCCAACGAGCTCGGCACGGACGGGGTGTTGTGGCTCACCCTGGAGGACAGCGTTGGCGTGGCAACCCAATTGGACTTGCCCTCCCTCGTGCTGAACCGGAGTCAACCGAACAAACCCAAATTGCAGGCGAGCTTCACGAAGCTCACCGTGTACGACGAGTCAGGCGTGGCGGTCTCGAAGCCCGTACAGCTGGGCGCCTCGGAGTCCAAGCGGCTCAAGGTCGTCCTCGCTGGGCTCGAGCCGGGGCACTACGAAGGCAAGGCAGTGGTGCGCTCCCTTGAAGGCGGGCGGCAGGAAGCGCCGGTCAGTGTGTCGCAGCGCTGGCCCTGCTGCGTCGCCGCGTTGATGGTCTTGGTTGGGGTGCTCTCGTCCCACTGGCTGCGCTTCTGGGCGAGCAATCGTCGTCCGCTGCTCGAACAGCGACGCAATCTGTCCGCGCTCCGTGCCAGCTTCGATGTCAGCGCCGGAGATGCCAACGGCCGCAACGAGCAAGAGCGGCTCGTTGTCGCGGGCGTCGCGGCAGCGCTTCAACGCGCAGACGAAGCGTTGCTCGACGGCATTCCTGCGGATTTCGACCGGACCCTGGATCGGATCCGAAGCAAGGTCGATCTCTTGCCCACCTGGATCAGCGCGCAGCGTCGTGTGCAGGCGCTCGAGCCTGCGAAATTGCGCGTAGACTTTCAGGACAGGCTCGCCGCCGGAAAGAGCTACTTGATCGAGGCCTACCCCGGCAGCAGCGACGAAAAAGTCGTGACCGACGTGAAGGCGCTCGACGCTGCGATCACGAGTGCCGTGCGCCAGGAGCGGCTGAATCAGGTGCAAGCGGCGCGCAAGAGTGTCGCCGAGGCGATCGCCGACACCTCCAAGCCAGCCTCCTTTCATGCGCTGCTGCAGAACACCGTGGAGCCGAAGCTCAAACAAGCCGAAGACCTCATCACGAAGGACGATGGCGGAGCTCCGTCGGCACTGAACGACGCACGCCTCGAGTACGCCCGAGCGCTCCTGTCCGATCTGACTCAGACGCTCGACGCCGCTCGGCCGGCTCCGTTCGCGGCGGACGCCACGACTCAACCCTGGGAGGCACTGCGCGCACGAGTGATGGCGCCCATGGAGGCTGTGGCTACGGTGGCCGGCAGTGACGCGGAGCCGGCGCTCGAAGCATACCAGCTAGCCTACCGCACCTACCTATCCGGGCTTGCCGACAAGACGCAAGAGCACGCCCGTATCCAGGACGCGATCGCCAAGGCCGGCATCCAGCCGCCGAAGGTCGATGGGATCCGAGCACGCCTGAAGGACCTAGCCAGCGCGCTGCAGGCCGTGAAGCAGAAAGCTGCGGCGGGCAAATTCCGGGAGGCAGCACAGGACTTCGAGACCGCGTGGCGTGACTATGAGTCACTCAAAGACGAGATCCGCTCGGCAACCGGCGGCCCAAAGCTCGCCTCCGGCGTGCCCCAGCCGCCCGCGGGCGCCATGAACGTCGGCGGCAGCGTCTCCCCTGCCGTGAGAGACAATCCCGACCGCATGCCGGACGCGCGGGCTGCCGCCCTGACCGCCGCGGACCAGCTCCGGCACCTGCGGGCGAGCATCAAACACGGCGACTGGCTCTTCACGCTCTCGGTGGCGCTGATCTCCGTGTTGCTGGGCCTGAAGGTATTGTGGATCGACGACGCCGGCTGGGGCGGCCTGGAGGATGTGCTGATCGCGCTGCTCTGGGGTCTCGGTCTGCACCAGGGTTCGTCCGGAGCGTTCGAAGGCATCGCCGGCTTGAAGACACGCTTGACCAGCAAGTAGGAGCACCATGCCGAGAGTCGAGTACGAGCGCCTGGACCTGCCCATCCGGATCCGCTCTGGCAAGGACGGGTCGGTCAGTCTGAGCTCACATCGCGGCGAGCCATCTCTCGACGACGCGCTGCCCTTTCCGTTGGCGCTGAGCGATCCCTTGCGGGCTCCCGCCGTGCGCAGGGCGCTCGAGGAATGGTGGCAGGGCCAGGCGCGCGGCACGCGTGCGCCCGGCGCCCGGCTGCTGCCCCGCATTACGCTCCAGATCGACGATCCGCAGCTGGCGAAGTACTACTGGGAAGGAACGTTTGCGGCCCACGCGCCATCGGCACTCGTCGTGCGTACTTCCCCCGTGCGCCCCCGCGCCGCCCATCTGCCTCTCGCCTTCCCACTGCGGAGCTTGCAGGTCGACCGAGAACCCGGTGCCTACTCGCTGGGCGACCACTGGACGCGCATGTTCGAACGCTTCGGCCCCCACGATCTCGGTCACGCGGTGGTGGCCGGGGAGTGCTCGTTCGAAGCGCTGAGAGACGGCCGCTACCAGGACTGGCCAACGGTGGACATTCTCCACTTCGATTCTTTCGCGACGCGCGTCGCGCGCACGGAGCTCCTGAGCACAGCGCAACCCGATACGCCCGGCACGTTGGGCTGGCTCTTGCGTTGGCTGGATACGAACCAGACCCGCCTGGTCGTGCTGGGCTTCCCTTACAGGGCGGACTGGCCCGAGCTCGAGCTGGCGGCGGCGATCGTGGCACGTGGCGGCCCGGCAGTATTGCTGAACCTCACTTGGCGCAAGCCCGAGCGAGATCAGGCTTGGGAGCTCTTCTACGACCGACTTCTTCACGACGAGCCAATCGACGTGGCCCTGGCAACGACACACCAACGCCTGGCCGCGGCGTGGGCGCACACCCGCGGGCAATTCGCCGTCTTCGGCGGCGCAGGCCGCGAAGATTTGTTGCGCGTCTCGAGCGTTGGCACGGGCCTCCTGGAGCTCTCCTCCGCGCTCACGAGCCCTGAGCCGTCCGCCGTGCAGGCTCTGGCCGAGCTCCAGGTCGCATTGGCGACGCAGCTCGGATCAGTTCAGAACGAGCTCGCCGAGCTCAGCGGGGAGTGGCCTGGATACAATTTCGAGCAACACGAGGGAGAGGGTTTCCTTCCCCTGTCACGTCGCGTGCAGAGACTGCGCGACGTGACCCATTTGACGCAACCGCGAGTCCGCCCTGCGCCATCCCTGGGACCACGCCATCTCAATTCCAGCTTCTCGCGCGAAGGACCCGAAGGCACGCTGAGCAGGATCGAGCCACGTGGTGCGCGCCTGCTCCTGGGAGAGCTCTACCAGCTCGAGCTCTCGATCGGCCTCAAGGACGCCTCGCTGCCCACGTTCGGCAGTGCGCCACTGCCCTTTGAGGAATTCTTCAAGCGGAACCCCGAGGCCCCAGGAATCTGGGTCGAGATCGGCGTGACCGGGCTCGACTTCGAGGTCCTCGGCGATCCGGTGCAGGAGCTGTGGCTGCCGCAGACCGGCGCCACCGATCCCATCCACTTCGCCGTCTCGCCGCGTCGGGCGCGAGCCTCGCGGCTCAGGTTCTGTCTGTACTTCGGCAACGACCTCGTCCAGTCCATCCGCGTCGCGGCCGTCACCGTATCGCCGGACGTATCGCCGGACGAAGCGATGACCGCGGCCGACGCTCGTGTCGAGCTCGCCAACGCCCTGGAGCTCGACGTCCATGAAGTGCACGACGCGGGTTATCTCTCGCGCGTCGAGTACACTCTCACGGACTCGCTGGAGCACCTGCCGGAAAGGCCACGCCGCAAGCTCAGCATCATTGCCAACCATCGCGACGAGGCTTCCGTGATCACGCTCAAGGGGCCAGACGTGTTTCACGTTCACACCGATAACCTGGTTTCCCAGCGAGTGAGCCAGGTACGCCAGGCGCTCGCGAATGCCTCCGTTCGCTCCATCGACGGGCTCGCCGAGTCCGATTGGCCGTACGCCTTCGGCGGCGACAATACTGGCGATGAGGCTACCTTCAAGGACGCGCTCCGCGACCTGGCCGTGGCGGGCTGCGACCTGTACACACACATCGTCCCGCAGGACACGCACGACCGTCTCGAACCGTTGCTTGCAGAACCGCAGGTCATTCACGTCGCTCACGTGCTGCTGCAGGACGTGATCCCATGGGCGGCGATCTACGACCGCCCGTACGATGCGGGGCGCTCCCTGGACGACCAGGGAGCCCCCGTAGACCACGACGTGTGCCTCGCCCCGCTTTCACGAGCTGCCGACAGCCCGTCATCGGGACCGTGTGGCAGCGAGCCCGAGTGCCTGCTCCATCCCGACCGCCTGAAGCAACGCCGCGCAAGTACACAAAGAACGGTCTCGAGGGACACGGTGGTGTGCCCGCTGCATTTCTGGGGCTTCAAGCACATGATGGAGATCCCACCGCAGCAGGTGCAGGGAGCTGGCGGCGGGCGCTCGCTACGCCGAAGCGTGGCGGCCGGCGCGATCGCCCACCTGTGCGCGGGCATGAACGCAACGCTCGATCCCAAGCCGCCGGCGACGCGCCACGTCGATGAGCTCGAAGCCCTCGTTGCGCCATTGCCCCCCTGCAAATGGATCTCGAAGCACGTCGAGAGGGACAAGGTGCTCGAGGCCCTCCAACAGCTGGACCTGGATCTGATCTACTTCTACTGCCACGCGCACGGCGCTGTGGACGCAGCAGGAATGGGGCCCCCCGTCCTCGAGATACAGACCACTGCGCGGCCCGAGCAGGGTTGGATCAAGCCGTCCGACCTCGCCAGAGGTGCCCGCTGGACGCACCATCCACTCGTTTTTCTCAACGGCTGTGGAACCGCTGGCTTCAGCGCTGACGCGCTCTCCCCGTTCATCACGACCCTGGTGAGGGATCGCTGGGCCTCGGGCGTCGTCGGCACCGAGATCGCGGTGCGCGAGGCGCTCGCGCGCGAGTTCGCCCGGCTTTTTCTCAGCCATTTCCTGGCGGGCAAATCGGCAGGCGAGGCCATGCTCGGGGCACGTCTAGCGCTGCTAGCAAAGAAGAACCCGCTCGGCCTCATCTACACCCTGTTCGCTGCAGCCGACCTGTGCCTCGAGCGCGCCAGCAGCAGCAGCACGGCTAGCAGTACACAGCCGTCGACACGCTCACTCGGCGAATGACGCCTTGGCCTTGTCAGCGAAGCTGAGCGCGGCCCAGTGCTCGAGCATCGCTTCTCCCAACGGAGTCTCGCGCTCGACTTCGCGCAGCAGGTCGCGTGCCGAAAGGACCTGGTTTGGACCAGCCAAGCCCACCATCGGCTTATCTGGCTCGGGCATTGCCTCGACCCAGTCACTGAGCTCTTGAACGAGTATCGCTCGAATGTTGTTGAGGTTCATTAAGCTTCCCCTGGGCTCAAGGACAGAACCGTCTATGCACACGCAATGCCATCATCAACGAGTATCGACTTCCCAGCCGCTCTCCTTTCGATACGGCCAACCACCCGGAACCATTAGAGTCATCTGAAGGGTGTACGCGCAGGCAACCCAATCCGCCGATTGGCCAGTGAACGTCGCTTCTCGAGACCTGGAAAATGGATGCCACTTTCCCACCCCAGAATTGCCATTCTGGCTGGGGCACGAGAGTGGCGTGGCCGCTCCCCCGCCGATCGCCGCACTTGCTAACCGACCTCTCGCTTGCTCGCCAGAGGGGCGGGGCTCAATTCGCGAAAGTCGCTCTGCAGTCCCCGATGGTCGGCGTCCCCCGGTTCACGCCGAGCTGGCAACATGTGCTCGAGAGCAGCGCTTCTCAGTACCAGCACAGCCCAGTAGTCGAGCACCTCCTCTCCGAACTCGGTGCCCTTCTCCACTTCCAAAACGATGTCTCGCGGACTCAGCAGCCGCGGGCTGCCGGCGAGGCCAACTTGGGGATCGTCAGCTGCCGGGTGACTATCCACCCAATCCCTCAACTCCGAGACGAGAACTTGTCGAATACGCCCTAGGTCCATTGTGCCGACCTCCTGCCCCCGGTCCTACCAGTGGCACGATCCGTAGCCGTTCATCAGCATCAGCGCGGGCAGCGGCCCATTCTTCCCCGCAGACAATTGGTTCGCGAGTGCCGAGAAAGCACGCCGTACTTGCCGCGACGCTGCGTCAACAGAGGTGCCGGCTGCAACCGCCCTCGGCCCGGTGAGGAATGCGTGCTCAGCGGCTGCGTGCAGGCGCGTCGAAACCAGACCAACCACCAGGCTGCCCGTGTATCCGAGGAAGTTGCCTCCTATCTGGCTCACCATCGGACCGAAGAGATCCCCGTTACAAGCCGTGGCAACGAGCTTGCGCCCGTGGAGCAAAGCCACGTTCGTCGGCGCCACCGACCCTCCATCGCACAGAAGACCTGGGCTCGGCGTCGATGCACCGTGTCCGAAAAAGCAAACATCACTTTGCGGGTACACCCCCAACACTTGATCGATGTCGGTCGCACGTGCTGACGGCGTGTGCAGTCGAGTTTTCAGCGAGCCAATCGAGCGAGCAAAGCTCGCGGCATACACCGAAAGAGCCTGCGTCACTTGATCGGAACTGGTTGAGATGACAATCATCGCGAGTAACGGTTGTGAACCGCCCTCTCAGGAGGGCGCGCTAGCCCTCCGCTCCACCCAATCTGTGCCGTTGTAGCAGGTTGTAGACCGTTCGTCGAGTGACACCCAACTCCTCCGCGATCCTCGTCGTGTCACCTCCGCATCTCGCCAGCACCTTGGTGAGCACGGTCCTTTCGAAGTCGTCGTGCAGTTCCGCGAGTGTCTTGCCGCGTTCGTCGCGCGGTTCTTTGCCGACGACGTCGGCCACTGCTGCATCCCAATCGAGCGTTACCTCCGACAGCAAGAGCAGTCGTTCCACCGCGCTCTTTAATTGCCGTACGTTACCTGGCCACTCCACACGACGCAGGGCGTCGACCACTCGGGTGGGCACACGACGAGCGCCGGCAAAGTCCTCGACGAGCAAGGGAATGTCATCGGCGCGCTCCCGCAGCGGTGGGACTGAAATGGTGACCTGAGCCAATCTGAAGTAGAGGTCCGCTCGAAAGTGCCCGCCGCCGACGGCATCCGCGATCGACCGGTTGGTTGCAGCCAAGACCTGTGCAGAGAAACGTTGCGCTTGGTCACTGCCAACAGCTTGAAATGAGCGAGCCTCGAGCATTCTGAGCAGCAGCGGTTGCACGAGAGCCGCCATGTCCCCGATCTCATCCAGAAACAGTGTGCCCCTCCCCGCTGTTTCTGCGGCGCCACGCCGATGGGAAACCGCTCCGGTGAACGCACCTCGCACGTGACCAAAAATTTCCGACGTAGCAAGCTCACCCGGAAGCGAGGCACAATTCATCGCGACAAACGGCTCCGACGAGCGTCGGCTCAGTTGGTGGATGGCTCGCGCGACGAGCTCCTTCCCCACCCCAGTCTCGCCCACGATCAATCCACGCATGTTCAGGCCCTCGGCCATGGGATGCGCGAGCGCCCGAATCCATTTGCAGACGGCGTGCATCGAATCGGAGTAGCCGACCACAAATCCGTACGCCGTCCGCAGCGCAGCCTGCAACACTTGGTCCGTGTCCCCGTCCGCCGGCGACTTCGTGACCACCACCACCGGTCCTGCACTCGCATCGACATGGGACTCGTCGGGCAGTTGCAAGACCAGGTCTGCAGCTCGCCGCGCCTCGCCGTCTGCATGCCACTCGACCGGTGTGCGCAGCGCACGTGTCGCTAGCGCGTCGAGGCTCGCTCCGAGCTTGCCGGAAAGAGTTACGTGAAGCACCACACGCGCCTTTGCATCACCGACGAGGCCTCGGACTCTGTTCAGATTCTAGCACGATCGGTCCGGAAGCGTCGGCATCACGACGCAACGCTGCCGGCCAGCGGCAAGGATCGGCAGAGCGCGACCGAGCGAGTGCGTTGTCGCGTCCGGGTCGCCTTTGTCAGAGAGTGTAGCCCACAGAGCACACGGGCGGCGCACGCGGCCCAGACGGTATTCGGTGGCTGGAGCCGCTGCTAAGGTCCCATTCCGTAACATAGACGCGTTGAGCGCTCTCGAGCAGGATGCCGACGCCATGCCGCACGACGCCCACGCCCGTCGCCTCGGGGGCCCCGCAAGTAGGCGCAGCGCGCAGCCGCGGACGAAGTCCGAGGTTACTCAGCTGTAGCGAGAGTGGCTCGCCTCCTTCACCGCCCCGGCCGTCGTCAGGATGGGCCATCCTGGCGTTGAGCGGCGACGCGCGGCCCGAGCCCCCGCGGCTCGTGACGATCGGCAACTCGGAGCCGCGACGGACGGCGGCGCCGCGAGCCACTGACCGGCGAGCGACCGGCTAGAATCGAGGGACGTTGATGCTCGGCGCGACTTCCTATTCAGCTCAGCTCAGATCAGCGGCGTTCGTGACATTCCCCACCAATGCCTGCTTGCACGATCGTCCGCGCGCGGGCGCGAGCTTGGCGTAGAGATCCGAAAAGCGCGCCGTGTCGTCGGAAAGCAGCGCGATGTCCGCGACATCGTCGCCAGCATCATCGGCGCGAGCATGCGCGTCCCAGCGCCGATGCCGGCGAGCGATTCGCGCGCTCGCACGGCGTCGCCCGAGCGCGCATGGACAGCGGCGTGGACGAGCGCGTGGTGCTGCGCGGGCTCCGGCATGCGACACATGGCGCGCAGGATCTCCGGGGTGTCGGCGCGCAGGCCCTGCCCGTCGCCGCGCACGAGCAGCATCCAGAACCGATGCATGGCGATAACGTGGGGCGCGTTCACGTCGAGGCCTTCCTGCGCGATCGCGGTCGCTTCTTCGATCGCCTCGTCACAGAGACTGAAGGCGCCCTTGGGCATCGCGAGCATGGACCGGAGCAGCGGCGTCTGCCACAGGTAACGAGGGTGCCCGATGCGCGCCGCGAGCTCCGCGCGAGCCTCGATGACGCCCTCGGCCCGGGCGAAGTCGCCTTGCATTGCCTGGCGGGCCAGGGTCACCGGCTCCTCCACTGCCCTGAAGTGAGCCCCGCCTCGCCGTCAGGGCGCTGCCACCGGTGCCGGGCCCGTCATCTGCCGATGTCAGACTGATGCTATTCCGCAGCAGCCGGAACTGGCACCAGCTTGTCGCAGCCGATCAGGCGCTCGGTCGTCGCCTCGTCCGGAAGCTCCACGTACCCCCATCCGTCCACCACCCTCACCGGGAAGGTCAGGATGGTGTAGTCGTCGTCGCCGAGGCATTTGCCGTCCTTCAATGAAAACGTCTTCTTGTGCAGCGGGCACGCCACCTTCGGAGTGCCTTGCTGATCGCCGATCAGACCGCGGCCGAGCACCATGTCCTGCATGTGTGGGCACTTGTTCTGAGTCGCGTACCAC
>Ga0068861_100002857_pt1 | contig 11366 bp, 8 predicted proteins | sample KBSSwiS42_FD_66593 | JGI IMG/M metagenome (GOLD analysis project Ga0068861, IMG submission 66593) | Switchgrass rhizosphere microbial communities from Kellogg Biological Station, Michigan, USA - KBS Switchgrass S4-2 | ecosystem: Host-associated > Plants > Roots > Rhizosphere > Soil ...
CGACCTGCTGGTCAACTGCATCGGCATCCAGCGCGAGGAGCGCCTCGCCGAGGTCAGCGAGGTCGCCTTCGACGAGGTGGTTCAGGTCAACCTCAAGGCGGCGATGTTCCTCGCCCAGTCCGCCGCCCGGCACCAGGTCGCGGCGGTCGCCGCCGGCCGCGCCCCCGGCCGGCAGGTGCATCTGCTCTCGGTCCGGTCGCAGCTCGGCATGCGCGACCGCGGCTACTCGGCCTACTGCGCGACCAAGGGCGCGCTGGCGATGCTGATCAAGCAGCACGCCGTCGAGCTGTCGGCGCACGGCATCACCGTCAATGGCGTCGCGCCGACGGTGGTGCGTGGCGAGATGGGCGCGCACTGGCTCGCCAACCCGGCGACCCGCGAGCACATCCTCGCGCGGATTCCGCTCGGCCGCGTCGCCGAGCCCGAGGACGTGGTCGGGCCGACGCTCTTCTTCTGCAGCCCGGGCGCGGCGTTCGTCACCGGGCAAATCCTGACCGTCGACGGCGGCCTCACCGCTACCCAGTAGCCCCAAGTTGTTCGGACAACCCTCGTCAATCCCTGATTGAGAGCGCCGACCGGATCCGATATGTTCGACGGTCGGCACCCTGTGCCCCTTACACCTGTCACGGAGACATCATGAAGAGACGTCTAATCGCATCGCTCGGGGCCGCCCTGGTCGGAATCGCCGCCGTCGTGGGCCTGCCCGCCATGGCCCAGACGAAGGTCGTCTGGAAGGCCTCGGACGTCCATCCGCTCGGCTATCCGACGGTCGAGGCGATCGTGCGCATGGGCAAGAAGCTCGAGACCCAGACCAACGGCCGGATCTCGATCCAGATGTACCCGTCGATGCAGCTCGGCGGCGAAAAGGAGATGATCGAGCAGGCGCAGGTCGGCGCGCTGCAGATCGCCCGCATATCGGTCGGCGCGATGGGCCCGGTGGTGGACGAGCTCAACGTCTTCAACCTGCCGTTCATCTTCCGCGACGAGGCGCACATGCGCAAGGTGATCGACGGCCCGATCGGCGCCGAGCTGCTCGAGAAGATCAACACCAACCCGGCCTCGCGGATCGTCGCCCTCGGCTGGATGGACGCCGGCGTACGCAACGTCTATGGCAAGAAGCCGGTGCCGACCCCGGCCGACCTCAAGGGCCAGAAGATCCGGATGATGGGCAACCCCATCTTCGTCGAGACGATGAACGCGATGGGCGGCAGCGGCGTGGCGATGGGCTTCAACGAGCTCTACAGCGCGCTCGAGACCGGCGTGGTCGACGGTGCCGAGAACAACCCGCCGACCTTGCTGGCGCAGAACCACTACCTCGTCAGCAAGGTGTACACCCTGACAGGCCACCTCATCATCCCGGAGATCTTCATCTTCTCGAAGCGCACCTGGGACGCCCTGACGCCCGAGGACCAGGCGCTCTTGAAGAAGCTCTCGCGCGAGGCGCAGCTCGAACAGCGCAAGCTCTGGGACGAGAAGACCGTCACTGCCGAGGCCGAGCTCAAGGCCAAGGGCGTGACCTTCGTGCCGGCCGACAAGGCGGCCTACTACAAGGCGACCCAGCCGATCCGCGACAAGTACGGCGTGAAGTACGCCGCCCTGCTCAAGCGCATCGAAGAGACGAAGTAGCGCCATGAGGGCGGCCTATGCCCTCGCCATGGAGAGGCTCTACCTGGCGTGCATCGTCGTCTCGGCCGTGGCCCTGGTGTCGATCACGCTGGTCATCCCGTACGGCGTGTTCATGCGCTACGTCATGAACTCGGCGTCGAGCTGGCCGGAGCCGTTCTCGGTGCTGGCGATGGTGCTGTTCTCGTTCGTCGGCGGCGCCGCGGCCTACCGCGCCGGGGCGCACATCTGCGTGCAGATGCTGACCGATGCGGTCCCGCCGGCGGTGCGCGGCGTGATGCTGAAGCTCGCCGACGGGATGATGATCGCCACCGCGCTCTTCATGCTGGTCTACGGCACCCAGCTCGTGCGCGTCACCTGGGGGCAGACGATCGCCGAGTTCCCGACCCTCTCGGTCGGCCTCACCTACTCGCCGATCCCGCTCGGCGGCCTGTTCACCCTGCTCTTCATCATCGAGCGGCTCTGGCTCGGTGCGCCGCCGCCGACTTCGATCGTTTACCGCGACCAGCCGCTGGCGGAATGATGGCCGCGACATGACCGAAGTCCTCGTCCTCCTCGGCTCGTTCGTGCTGCTCTGCATGCTGGGCATGCCGGTCGCCTATACGCTCGGTCTCGCCGCCATCGTCGGCGCCCTCTGGATCGACGTGCCGCTCGAGGCGGTGATGATCCAGATCTCGAGCGGCGTCAACAGCTTCTCGCTGCTGGCGATCCCGTTCTTCGTCCTCGCCGGCGCGATCATGGCCGAAGGCGGCATGGCGGTCAGGCTCGTCAACCTGGCGCGCGTCTTCGTCGGCGCGATCCGCGGCGGGCTGGCGCTGGTCAACGTCATCGCCTCGACCTTCTTCAGCGGCGTCTCCGGCTCCTCGGTGGCCGACACGGCATCGATCGGCTCGGTCCTGATCCCGCAGATGGTCAAGCAGGGCTATCCGAAGGTGTTCGCAACCAACGTGACGATCTGCGGCTCGGTGCAGGCGGTGCTGATCCCGCCTTCGCACAACGCCGTGCTCTATTCGCTCGCCGCCGGCGGCACGATCTCGGTCGCCCAGCTGTTCCTCGCCGGCGTGCTGCCGGGGATCCTGTTCGGCGCCTGCGTCATGGGCCTGTGCCTGATCCTGTCCTACCGCCGCGGCTATCCGAAGGGCGAGTCGGTGACCCTGCGCCAGGCCGGGAAGATCGCGGTCGAGGCGCTCTGGGGGCTGGTCACCGTCATCATCATCCTCGGCGGCATCCTGAGCGGCGTCTTCACGCCCACGGAGTCGGCGGCGGTCGCCTGCCTCTACGCCTTCATCGTCACGATGTTCATCTATCGCGACTACCGCTGGCGCGAGCTGCCGATGCTGCTGCACCGCGTGACCAAGATGGTGGCGATGGTGATGATGCTGATCGGCTTCTCGGCCGCCTTCGGCTACATGATGGCCCTGATGCAGGTGCCGGCCAAGGCGACCCAGCTGTTCGTCGCCATCGCCAGCAACAAGTACGAGCTGCTGCTGATGATCAACGTGCTGCTGATCCTCCTCGGCACCTTCATGGACATGGCGCCGATGATCCTCATCTGCACGCCGATCCTGCTGCCGGTGATCCTGAAGTTCGGCATCGACCCGGTGCACTTCGGGATGATCCTGCTCGTGAACTCCGGCATCGGCCTGATCACGCCACCGGTCGGGCCGACGCTCTTCGTCGGCTGCGCGATCGGCAAGGTGACGATGGAGGAGGTGTCGAAGGAGCTGTGGCCGTTCTACGCCGCGATGTGCTCGGCCCTCCTGATCGTCACCTACGTGCCGGCGTTCTCGCTCTGGCTGCCGCACCTGCTCGCCAAGTAGCGGCTCAGCTCGCGGCGCGGCGCCGCGCGAACTCGGCGAACCAGTCGATGCTCTCGGGCGTGGCCATCGCCCCCGCCTTGAACACCTGCTCGGCCGGCGTGCCCATCAGGAGCTTCTTCACCGGCAGCTCCATCTTCTTGCCCGAGAGGGTGCGCGGAATCGCCTTCACCTGGAAGATCTCGTTCGGCACGTGCCGCGCCGAAAGCGCGCTGCGGATGCCGGCCTTGAGGCGCTTGGTCAGCGCCTCGTCGAGCACCAGGCCGTCACGCAGAACGACGAAGAGGGGCATGTAGCTTTCGCGGCCGAGGTACTCGAGGTCGACGACCAGCGAGTCGAGTACCTCGGGCAGGGCCTCGACCGCGCGGTACAGCTCGGCCGTGCCCATGCGGATGCCGTGCCGATTGATGGTGGCGTCGCTGCGGCCGTAGATGATCGCGCCGCCGCGCGGCGTGATCCGGATCCAGTCGCCGTGGCGCCAGACGCCGGGGTACATGTCGAAGTAGCTGTCGCGGTAGCGGCTGCCGTCGGCGTCGCCCCAGAAGCCGAGCGGCATCGAGGGCATGGGCCGGGTGCAGACGAGCTCGCCGACTTCGTCGACGAGCGCCTGGCCGCGACCTTCGGCACCGGGCTCGCTCCAGGCTTCGACCGAGGCGCCGAGGCAGCGGCACTGCATCTCGCCCTCGACCACCGGCAACGTCGGCAGGCCGGCGATGAAGGCGCCGGCGAAATCGGTGCCGCCCGACATCGGCGTCAGCCAGATGTTTGCGCCGTCGACCTTCGGCAGATGATCCCAGACCCAGCGATAGCACTCGATCGCCAACGGCGAGCCGGTCGCGCCGATGCCGCGAAGCCGCGACAGGTCGCCGTGATGCATCGGCTCGAGGCCGGCCTTGAGGCAGCTGGCGTAGAACGCGGCGCCGGCACCGAAGAAGGTGACGCCGGTCTCGGCGGCGAAGCGCCAGAGCGTCGACCAGTCGGCGGCGCCCGCGGGGCCGGCCGGGCTGCCGTCGAACAGGCAGATCGTCGTTCCGCCGAGCAGGCCGTGGATCTGGCAGTTCCACATGATCCAGCCGGTCGAGGCGTACCAGTGGAAGCGGTCCCCCGTCAGGACGCTGGGGCCGAGGTTGTTGTGCAGGCCGATCTTCAGGCCCTCGAGCATCACCCCGCCGTGGCCGTGGACGATCGCCTTCGGCAGGCCGGTGGTGCCGCTCGAATAGACGATCCAGAGCGGATGGTCGAACGGCAGCCAGGCCGGCTCGAACGGCGGGTCGTCGGCGACCAGCGCATCGAAATCGTGGGCCGCGCGCTGCGGCACGGCGAGCGAGCCGACATCGGCCTCGGCGTCGAGGTGGCGCAGCAGCACCACGTGGCGCACGCTCGGCAACTCGTCGATCAGCCCGCGCAGGACCGGCAGGCGGTCGGCGGCGACGCCGCCGTAGAGGTAGCCGTCGACGCCGATCACGACCTTGGGCTCGATCTGGCGAAAGCGGTCGAGGATCGCCAGCGGCCCCATGTCGGCCGAGCACACGGACCAGACCGCGCCCAGGCTGGCGCAGGCGAGGAAGGCGACCGCGGTCTGCGGCAGATTGGGCAGGATCGCGCAGACCCGGTCGCCGGGAACGACACCCATGCGGGAGAGGGCCGCCGCGAATGACGCCACCTGGCGGCGCAGCTCGGCCCAGCCGATCTCGAGCGTCTCGCCGTGCGCCTGCATCGTCTCGTCGCGAAAGACGATCGCCGGATGGCCGGCGGCATCGCTGGCCTCGGCGTGGCGGAACACGTGCTGCGCGTAGTTCACCTGGGCGCCGGGAAACCACTTCGCGCCGGGCATGGTCTCGGCGACGAGCACGGTCTCGTGCGGGGTCGGCGACTCGATCCCGAAGAAGTCGAAGATCGATTGCCAGAAGCCGCGCAGGTCGTCGCACGACCAGCGCCAGAGGCGCTCGTAACCGGCCGATGTGCTCGGATCGAACTCGAGACCGCGCTGCTCGCGCAGCCAACGCGTGTATCGCAGGATCTGCGGCTCGGGCGGGCTCATGGCCGTTTCAGGTGCGCTGCCTGCCGCGCAGCTGCGACTCGTCGATGTCGACCCGATGCCACCAGCGCTGCGAGAAGAACGGCCGCCGGTAGCCGACCAGCCAGGGATGCACCATGTCGCTGTAAATGCGATGGACGTGCTGGCGATAGGGCGCCCAGGCCAGCGACATTCGCTTGGCCTGGAGGAAGAGCTGCTCGCGTTCCGGGCCGTCGGGGATGCGCCGCAGGCGCTCGTAGAGGGCGTCGAACTCGGCGTTCTTGAACCGCGAGAGATTGGAGCCGCCCGACGACGGCCCGTACAGGCGCTGCAGCGCGCCCAGTCCGTCGGGCTGCGACGCCGACGATCCGGCGGCCCAGACCATGAAGTTGCCCGCCTGCGCCGCCTTCAGGTTTTCGGGCCACTGCGAGACCTGGAATTCGACCTTCAGTCCCACCGCCTTCAGGTTCTTCTGCCACAGCCCGTCGAGCGCGCGCTGCAGGCCGTCCGGGTAGGTGCGGCGCACGATCGTCAAGGGCTCGCCGTTCGGCTGCTCGCGCCAGCCGTCGCCGTCGCGATCGACATAGCCGAACATGTCCAGCAGTGCCATCGCCCGCGCCGGATCGTGGTCGCCCATCTCGCTCTTGTAGAGCGGGTCGTAGCCGGTCGTGTGCGGCACGCAGGGCGACTGCGCCGGGATGGCCTGCGAGCGGCGCACGGCGGTGATCTCGCGCGGCACGTCCACCGCCAGGTTGATCGCCCGGCGCAGCGCCACCTTCTCTGGCGTGTAGCCGCCGATGACCGGGTGCTCCATGTTGTAGATGGTCAGCGTGCCCTCGGGCCCGACGACGCGCATGCCGCGGATGCCGCGCTTGGCGAGATTCGGCGCGACCTTGCCGCCGGGCATGGCGATGTCGATGAACTCCTCGGGCACGCGCTCGCAGAAATCGGCCTGCTCGTTCAGGAAGGCCAGCCAGCGCGGTTGCCGCTCTTCGATGATCGCGATCTCGACCTCGTCGACCAGCGGCAGCCGCCGGCCCTTGAAGCGCGCCAGCAGCGCCTGGCCTTCGGCATCGTCGGCGGCGGGTGCGGCCTCGTCTTCGTAGTAGCGCTCGCGGTACCCCGGGTTGCGTTCGAGGACGATAAGCGAGCTGCGTCGCCAGGACTTGAGGCGCAGCGGGCCGGTGCCCACCGGATGGGCGGCGATCTGCTCGCCGTACATCTGCACGACCTCGCGCGCCACGGCGCCGTAGCTGCCGGCGTCGGCCATGTCCTCGTGCATTCGCGGCCGCGGGTTCTCGAGCCGGCACTGGAGCGTGTAGCGGTCGATGGCCCGCAGGCCAGGAATCTCGCGCTCGTAGTCGAACGGCGTGCGCTTCTGCAGCGCCTCCTCGCGCAGCGCCTTGAGGCCGACCAACCCCATTTCCTCGACGCTGCCCCACGGCGGGCTCTTGTTCGCCGGGTCGGCGAAGCGCTTCAGCGAATAGACATAGTCGGCAGCGACCAGCTCGCGCGGCCGGCCCTGGAACGCCGGGTCGTCGGCGAAGAAGATGCCCGGGCGGATGCGAAAGGTCCAGGTGCGGAACTCGTCGGCGGTCTCCGGCATGGCCGCCGCCGTCAGCGGCCGGATCTGCGTCGGCCGTGCCAGGCCGTCGTAGCAGTACAGCGATTCGAAGATGTGGCCGGTGACGGTGCGCGAATAGAGGTCCGACAGCTTCACCGGGTCGAACCCGGTCTCGGCCACGGGGAAGGCGTAGCGCAGAACCTTGGTTCCGGACGACGCGGTCGCGGCCCGCGACCAGGCCGGAGCCGTGAGCGACAGCAGCGCCGCGCTCGCGGTGCGGCGGGTGACGGGCAGTTCCATTGCCGCCTTCGTCAGGCTGGCACTCGCCGCTCGGGGTCGACGTCGACCCAGTGGTACCAGTTGTTCCAGAACACAGGCCGCCGGTAGCCGTGGACCCAGGGATGCAGCACGTCGGTGCCGAGGCGATGCACGATGTAGCGGTACGGCATGTAGGCCGTGCACAGGCGCTTGACCTCGAGGAACAGCTTCTCCCGCTCGGGACCGTCGATCATCGACGCCGTCTGCTCGTACAGCCGGTCCATCGCCGGCAGCTTGAAGCGCGCCAGGTTCTGCTGCCCGGACTGCGGGCCGTACAGGTATTGCAGCGCCGTCTGTCCATCGGGGTCGGCCGACGACAGCCCCAGCGACCACATCTGCAAGCTGCCCGCCTGCGCCTGCTTCAGCTGCGCCGCCCACTGCTGCACCGGGAATTCGACCCTGACACCGATGTCGTTCAGGCCGCGCCGCACCAGGTCGTTGTACTGACGATAGATCTGCTCCGGCTGGCTGGCGTAGGCGAGGATCAGCGGCTTGCCGTCCGGGGTCTCGCGCCAGCCGTCGCCGTCGCGGTCGAGGTAGCCGTACATGTCGAGCAGCGCCTTCGCCTTCGCCGGGTCGTACTCGCTCATCTCGCTCTTGAAGGCCGGGTCGTACCCCGAGGTGAACGGCACCATCGGCGACTGCGCCGGAATGCCCAGGCCGCGGCGGATCAGCGTGATCTCGCGCTGCACGTCGTAGGCCAGCGAAACCGCACGCCGCAGCGCCACCCGCTCGGGCGTGTAGCCGCCGACGATCGGGTCTTCCATGTTGAAGTACAGCATGGTCGTGTCGGACAGCACCGAGCGCACGAGCTTGACGCCGCGGCGCGCCAGGTTGGGCGCGAGCTTGCCGTTGGGTGCCGCGATGGCGGTGAACTCGGGCGGCACCTGGCCGGTGCTGGTGACGAGCGCATCGACCTCGGCATTGACGAAGGCCAGCCAGAACGGCTGGCTTTCCTCGATGATCGAGATCTCGACCTCGTCGACCATCGGCAGCCGCCGGCCCTTGAAACGCGCCAGCATCGCCTGACCTTCGGCGTCGTCCGGCGCGGGTTGCGCGTCGTACAGCATTTCGCGAAACGACGGATTGCGCTCGAGCAGGATCTTCGAGCTGCGGACCCAGTTCTTCAGGCGAAACGGTCCGGTGCCGACCGGATGCTCGCTGATCTTCTCGCCGTAGAACTCGACCAGCTCGCGCGCCTGCGCGCCGGCGACGCTGCCCGCCGTCAGGGAACCCGTGACGAAGCGCGGCCGCGCCTCGGCAAGGCGGAACTGCACCGTGTAGCGGTCCAGCGCCTTCAGCCCCGGCACCGGCGCGTCGTAATCGAAGGGCTTGCGGCTGTCGAGCGCCGCCTTGCGCACCTCGGCCAGACCGAGGATGCCGTCGTCGAGCACCGACGTCGCCCCCGGGCTCTTGTTCGCCGGATCGACCAGGCGCTTGAAGGCGTACAGGATGTCGTCGGCGACCAGCTCGCGCCGCTTGCCCTTGAAGGCCGGGTCGTCGGTGAAGTAGACGCCGCGCTTGATGCGGATGGTCCAGACGCGAAAGTCGTCGGAAACCTCGGGCATGCCGTCGGCCAACACGGGGACGACCTTCACCGGCCGCGCCAGATGGTCGTAGCCGTAGAGCGCCTCGAAGATCTGGGTGGTGACGGCGCGCGAATACAGGTCCGAGATCTTCGCCGGGTCGAAGCTGGTCTCGGCGCCGCGGTAGGACAGGCGCAGCACCTTTTTCGCCGCGGCGGCGGCGGGACGGGCCAGGGCGAAAGCCAGCGGCGCCGCCAGCACAGTGCGACGGTCGATCCCGGGAATCTCGATATCGCTCATGGTTGCCGCTGAGTCTAGCGTCTCGGGCAGGGCCCTACACTCGCGCCTATCCCGCAATGCCCGCCCTGCCACGAGCGGGGTCTCCTGCATGGCCGCCTACATCCTCCGAAGACTCTGGCAGATGGTGCCGACGCTGCTCGGCGTCGTGTTGCTGGTGTTCATCCTGTTCCACTTCTTCGGCGCCGACCCGTCGGTGATCCTGGCCGGGCAGAACGCCACCCAGGCACAGATCGCCGCCATCCGCCAGCAGCTCGGGCTGGACCAGCCGGTGTACGTGCAGTTCTGGATCTACCTCAAGTCGATCCTCACCTTCGACTGGGGGCGAAGCTGGGCCACCAACGAAGCCGTCAGCAACCTGTTCGCGACCCGCCTGCCCGCCACGCTGACCGTGATGGTGCCGATCCTGATACTCGACACCCTCCTGGCGCTGCCGGTCGCGATGTGGGTCGCCTACCGCCGCGGCACCGTGACCGATCGCACGATCATGGTCATCACCACCGTGGCCCTGTCGATCAGCTTCCTGGTCTACATCATCGTCGGCCAGTACGTGTTCGCCTTCCAGCTCGGCTGGTTCCCGGTGCAGGGCTGGAGCGATTCGGTCTGGCGCAACCTCGTCACCTATGTGCCGCTTCCCGTGCTTCTGGCGGTGATGGTGGGCCTGGCGCCACAGACGCGCCTGTACCGCAGCTTCCTCCTCGACGAGCTGGGCCACGACTACGTGCGCACCGCACGCGCCAAGGGCATGACCGAGCGCACCGTGCTGTTCCGGCACGTGCTGCGCAACGCGGCGATCCCGATCCTGACGAACATCGGCCTGGCCCTGCCCGGCATCTTCGTCGGCTCGTTCCTGATCGAGGTCTTCTTCTCGATTCCAGGCCTCGGTCGGGAGGTGCTGCTGGCGGTGAACCGCAGCGACTATCCGGTGATCCAGGCGGTGACGGTCTACCTCGCGGTGCTGACCATGCTGATCAATCTGATGACCGACGTGATGTACAAGGTTGTCGACCCGCGGGTGGTGCTCAAGTGACCGCCGTCCTCGCCATTCCGGCCGAGCCGGCCGTCGAGCGGTCGGAAGGCGTCTGGCACGCCGCCTGGCGGCGCTTTCGCGCCGACCGCGTCGGCGTCGTGTCACTGCTCGTCGTGCTCGCGTTCTTCGTCCTGATCGCCGCGTCCTCGCTCGGCCTCGTCGCCAAGGGCTGGCAGGACGAGGTCGGGGTCGCCAGCGCTCCGCCCACGTTCCTCGGGCCGGCGCCGCCCGAGGCCACCGGCGCGATCGTGGTGCCCAAGGGCCCGAACGTCGACATCTCCGACATCGACCCGCTGGCGCCGCGCTACAAGGAGTGGGACGAGCGCGCCGCCAAGCTGAAGACCGTCGCCGCCGCCAAGCGCGAGACGCTGCCGCTCGGCGGCGACCGCTTCGGCCGCGACGTGCTGGCCAAGGCCATCAAGGGCACGCAGATCTCGGTGTTCGTCGGCGTTCTCGCGGCCATCGTCGCGACGACGATCGGCACCCTGCTCGGCGCCTTCGGCGGCTTCTTCGGCGGCAAGGTCGGCGACTTCCTCGAATGGCTCTACAACGTCTTCGAGTCGATCCCCGGGATCCTGCTGATCTTCGCCTTCGCCGCGGTGCTGGGCCGCGGCATCGGCACGGTGGTGATCATCCTCGGCCTCACCGGCTGGACCGGCATGTACCGGCAGGTACGGGCCGAGTTCATCAAGCATTCGACGCGCGAGTACGTCCGCGCTGCCGAGGCCATCGGCGCATCGCCGCTGTCGCGCATGTTCCGCCACATCCTGCCCAACATCAGCCACGTCATGCTGGTGCGCCTCGGCCTGCTGGTGGTCGGCTTCATCAAGGCCGAGGTGATCCTTTCGTACCTCGGCCTGGGCGTTCCGGTCGACGCGGTGAGCTGGGGCACGATGCTCGCCGAGGCGCAAGCCGAGCTGATCCTGGGCCACTGGTGGCAGCTCGCCACCGCGACCGTGTTCATGGCGGTGTTCGTCACCGCGTTCTCGCTCATGGCCGATGCCGCGCGTGACGCGCTCGACCCGAAGCTGCGCGGCTTGGAGTAAGGCGATGCTGCTGTCCATCCAGGATCTGAAGGTGTCGTTCCGCATGGGGGAAGGGCGGCGCGCCGATGCGGTGCGCGGCGTGTCGTTCGACGTCCCGGAGAACGCCACCGTGGCCCTGGTCGGCGAGT
>Ga0068861_100002859_pt1 | contig 11364 bp, 10 predicted proteins | sample KBSSwiS42_FD_66593 | JGI IMG/M metagenome (GOLD analysis project Ga0068861, IMG submission 66593) | Switchgrass rhizosphere microbial communities from Kellogg Biological Station, Michigan, USA - KBS Switchgrass S4-2 | ecosystem: Host-associated > Plants > Roots > Rhizosphere > Soil ...
GTCGCGCTGATGACGATCGACGAGATCAACGCCAAGGGCGGCGTCCTCGGCAAGAAGCTCGAGCCGGTCGTCGTCGACCCGGCGTCGAACTGGCCGCTGTTCGCCGAGAAGGCCAAGCAGTTGATCGCTCAGGACAAGGTCGCCGCCGTGTTCGGCTGCTGGACGAGCGTCTCGCGCAAGTCCGTGCTGCCGGTGTTCGAGGAGAACAATGCACTCCTCTTCTACCCGGTGCAGTACGAGGGCGAGGAGCTCTCGAAGAACGTCTTCTACACGGGCGCGGCGCCGAACCAGCAGGCGATTCCTGCGGTCGAGTACCTGATGAGCAAGGACGGCGGCGGGGCGAAGCGCTTCGTGCTCCTGGGCACCGACTACGTCTACCCGCGGACGACCAACAAGATCCTGCGCGCCTTCCTGCACAGCAAGGGCATCAAGGACGAGGACATCATGGAGGAGTACACGCCGTTCGGCCACTCCGACTACCAGACGATCATCGGCAAGATCAAGAAGTTCGCCGCCGAGGGCAAGAAGACGGCGGTGGTCTCGACGATCAACGGCGACTCCAACGTTCCGTTCTACAAGGAGCTCGGCAACCAGGGCCTGAAGGCGACCGACGTCCCGGTCGTCGCATTCTCGGTCGGCGAGGAGGAGCTGCGCGGCGTCGACACCAAGCCGCTCGTCGGCCACCTCGCGGCGTGGAACTACTTCATGTCGATCAAGAACCCGACCAACACCGAGTTCATCAAGTCGTGGAGCGAGTACGCGAAGGCGAAGAACATCCCCGGCCACAAGGACAGGCCGCTCACCAACGACCCGATGGAAGCGACCTACATCGGCATGCACATGTGGGCGCAGGCGGTCGAGAAGGCGAAGTCGACCGACCCCGACAAGGTGATCGCGGCGATGGCCGGGCAGACGTTCAAGGCGCCGGGCGGCTTCGTCTCGACCATGGATCCGAAGAACCACCACCTGCACAAGCCGGTCTTCATCGGCGAGATCAAGCCCGACGGCCAGTTCAACGTCGTCTGGAAGACGCCGGGTCCGGTCAAGGCGCAGCCGTGGAGCCCGTTCATTCCCGAGAACAAGGGCAAGAAGGACGAGCCGGTCATCACCGTCGCGAAGAAGTGACCCTGGAGGGCGCGGCCCTCCAAGGTCATCCTGAGCGGAGCGAAGGATCTCTGCGAGTCACTCCGATGAGATCCTTCGCCTTGTCGAGGCTGGCCGCATTCGCGGCGCTGGTGTTGTTCGCGGCGCTGCCTGCACGGGCACTCACACCCGAACAGGCGCTCGCCATCGCGAGCGGCGACAACGACGCGCGCATCGCCGCGCTCAATACCGCGATCGCGAGCGGCGACGCGCGCGCCGCCGTGCTCGCGCAGGCGTTGCTCGACGGCGCCGTGAAGGTGCAGGGCGATCGCGTCTTCATCGCCGGCGCCGACGGCAAGGGCAGCGATGCCGCGAGCGGCGCTCCCGCCGCGGTCCCCGACGACGCCGAGGACGTCAGCAACAACAACCGCATGCGTGGCGCGCTCGAGGCGGCGCTCGCCGGCGCGCGGCTGGTTTCGAGCGATGTCGGCGTCCGCCGCACCGCGGTCGCCGAGCTCGCCAAGTCGTCGCTCGACGAGTCGCAGCTCGCGCTCGTCGAGAAGGCGCTCGCCGCCGAAACCGATCCTGCCCTGAAGGGCGGACTCGAGCGGATGCGCGCGACGATCCTGGTCGCGTCGTCCGACCGCACGAAGCGTCTCGCCGCGGTCGCCGAGCTCGCGAACAGCAGCAGGAGCGCGGTCGCGAGCCTGCTCCAGGAGCGCCTCGCCGACGGCGGCGAGAGCGACGCCGAGGTGCGCGCCGCATTGCAGCAGGCACTCGCCGCGGTGCGCGGTCGCCTCGCGTGGGGCGAGCGCCTCGCCGTCGTCTTCACCGGCATCAGCCTCGGCTCGGTGCTCCTCCTCGTCGCCCTCGGCCTTGCGATCACGTACGGCCTGATGGGCGTCATCAACATGGCGCACGGCGAGCTGATGATGATCGGCGCGTACACGACGTACGTCGTCCAGAACGTCTTTCGCAGCGTCTGGCCAGGGGCGTTCGACGCCTATGTGATCGCCGCGATCCCGGCAGCGTTCCTGGTCTCCGCCGGCGTCGGCGCGCTGCTCGAGCGCGGCGTCATCCGCTTCCTCTACGGCCGCCCGCTCGAGACGCTGCTCGCGACGTGGGGCATCAGCCTCGTCCTGCAGCAGGCGGTGCGCTCGCTGTTCGGCGCCCAGAACGTCGCCGTCGAGAACCCGTCGTGGCTCTCGGGCGGCGTCGAGGTGATGAGCAACGTCGTGCTGCCGTTCAACCGCATCGCGATCATCGCGTTCGCCGCGATCGTCCTCGGCGGCGTCGCGTTCCTGATCGCGCGCACGCGCTTCGGCCTCTTCATCCGCGGCGTGACGCAGAACCGGCGGATGGCGTCGTGCGTCGGCGTCGACACCCGTCGCATCGACCTGCTCGCGTTCTCGTTCGGCGCCGGCATCGCCGGGCTCGGCGGCGTCGCGCTCTCGCAGATCGGCAACGTCGGGCCCGACCTCGGCCAGAGCTACATCGTCGATTCGTTCCTGGTCGTCGTCGTCGGCGGCGTCGGCCAGCTCGCCGGCACCGTCGTCGCCGGCCTCGGCCTCGGCGTCCTCAACAAGCTGCTCGAAGGCGTCGCCGGCGCGGTCCTCGCGAAGATCGCCGTGCTCGTGCTGATCGTCGTCTTCATCCAGAAGAAGCCCTCGGGGCTGTTCGCGCTCAGAGGCAGGAGCGCCGAGGCGTGAGCGCGGTTTTGCCGCTGCCGGCCGGCGCGCCGCGCGGACCGTTCCTGCTCGGCATGCGCGGCTGGATCGGCGTGACGGTCGCGCTCGGGGTGGTCGCGGTCGTCGTTCCGGTCGCCAACCTGCTCGTTCCCGCCGGCAGCGTCTTCCACCTGAGCGACTACGCGGTGCAGCTCGTCGGCAAGATCATGTGCTACGCGATCTGCGCGCTCGCGATGGACCTGATCTGGGGCTACACCGGGATCCTCTCGCTCGGCCACGGCGTCTTCTTCGCGCTCGGCGGCTACGCGATGGGCATGTACCTGATGCGCCAGATCGGAGCAGACGGCCAGTACCGCCTGCCGATGCCCGACTTCATGGTCTTCCTCAACTGGAAGGAGTTCCCCTGGCACTGGGCGGTCTCGGACTCGTTCGTCGCCCAGATGGCGCTCGTCGTTCTCGCGCCGGGCCTGCTCGCGTTCGTGTTCGGCTACTTCGCGTTCCGCTCGCGGATCAAGGGCGTCTACTTCTCGATCATCACGCAGGCGATGACCTACGCGGCGATGCTGCTCTTCTTCCGCAACGAGACGGGCTTCGGCGGCAACAACGGCTTCACCGACTTCAAGCGGATCCTCGGCGTGCCGATCGCGACGCCGACGATGCGCATGCTCCTCTTCGTCGTCACCGGCTGCACGCTGATCGCGTTCTTCCTGCTCGCGCGCGCGATCGTCGAGAGCAAGTTCGGCCGCATCCTGATGGCGATCCGCGACGCCGAGAGCCGCGTCATGTTCACCGGCTACGACCCGCTGCGCTACAAGCTCGCCGTCTGGACGCTCTCGGCGGTGATGTGCGGCGTCGCCGGCGCGCTCTACGTGCCGCAGGTCGGCATCATCAACCCGAGCGAGATGACGCCGGCGGCGTCGATCGAGATCGCGATCTGGACCGCGGTCGGCGGCCGCGCGACCCTGGTCGGGCCGATCGTCGGCGCGTTCTTCGTCAACGGCGCGAAGAGCTGGTTCACGCAGGCGATGCCGGAGGTCTGGCTGTACGCGCTCGGCGCGATGTTCATTGCCGTGACGCTCTTCCTGCCGCAGGGAATCGTCGGACTCCTGCGCGGGCAGGACGGCCTGTTCGCGCGGCTGCTCCGCGCGACGCGAAAGGAAGCGGGGAGCGAACGGTGACGCCCGATCTCATGCGCGCCGGCGCCGAGACCCGCCGTGCCGCCGACGAGCGCGCCGCCGCGGCCGCCGCCGGCCGCTCGGGCGGGCGACAGGCGAGCTGGTCGCGCGTCGCCACCGGCGAGCTCGACCTCGCGCACGGCGCGATCCTCTACCTCGACGACATCACCGTCAGCTTCGACGGCTTCAAGGCGCTCGACCGGCTCACGCTCTCGATCAGCGCCGGCGAGCTGCGCTGCATCATCGGGCCGAACGGCGCCGGCAAGACGACGATGATGGACGTCATCACCGGCAAGACCCGTCCCGACTCGGGCCGAGCGTTTTTCGGCTCGACGATCGACCTGCTGCGGCTGCGCGAGAACGAGATCGCCGAGGCCGGGATCGGCCGCAAGTTCCAGAAGCCGACCGTGTTCGAGCACCTCACGGTGTTCGAGAACCTCGAGCTCGCGCTGAAGAGCGAGCGCGGCGTGCGCTCGTCGCTCTTCTTTCGTCTCTCGGGCGAGCAGCTCGACCGGATCGGCGAGACGCTCGTGCTCATCCACCTCAAGGCGCACGCGCAGAAGAAGGCCGGGCTCCTCTCGCACGGCCAGAAGCAGTGGCTCGAGATCGGCATGCTGCTGATCCAGGACCCGCGCCTGCTCCTCCTCGACGAGCCGGTCGCGGGGATGACCGACGAGGAGACCGAGCGCACCGCCGAGCTCTTCCTCTCGCTCGAAGGAAGCCACTCGCTCGTCGTCGTCGAGCACGACATGCAGTTCATCGACGCGCTCACGCGCGGCCGCGTCGGCAGAAGGGTCACGGTCCTGCACGAGGGGCGCGTGCTCGCCGAAGGGTCGCTCGCCGAGGTGCAGGGCAACGACGAGGTCGTCGAGGTCTACCTTGGACGCTAGAGTGGCTCCGCTGCTGCAGCTCGACCGCGTGCAGCAGTACTACGGCGGCTCGCACATCCTGCGCAACGTCGGCTTCAGCGCCGCCGCCGGCGAGGTGACCGTCGTCCTCGGCCGCAACGGCGTCGGCAAGACGACGCTGCTGAAGAGCCTGATGGGAGTCGTTCCGGTGCGCTCGGGCTCGGTGCGCTTCGGGGGCGCCGACATCACCGCCGAGACGCCGTACCAGCGCGCGCGCCGCGGCATCGGCTACGTGCCGCAGGGCCGCGAGATCTTCGCCCGCCTCACGGTCGCCGAGAACCTGCAGATGGGGCTGGCGACGCGGCGCGCCGGCAGCGCGCTGCCGGCGCAGCTGTTCGAGCTCTTTCCGGTGCTGCAGGCGATGCTGCATCGCCGCGGCGGCGATCTCTCCGGCGGCCAGCAGCAGCAGCTCGCGATCGCGCGCGCGCTCGCGGCCGAGCCGTCGCTCCTCGTCCTCGACGAGCCGACCGAGGGCATCCAGCCGTCGATCATCAAGGAGATCGGCCGCGTCATTCGCACGCTCGCCGACGTCGGCCTCGCGGTCGATGGCGCGCCGCGGCCGATGGCGATCGTGCTCGTCGAGCAGTACTACGACTTCGCCGCCGAGCTCGCCGACCGCTACCTCGTGATGGAGCGCGGCGAGGTCGTGCAGCAGGGGCGCGGCGCCGACATGCACGCCGACGGCGTGCGCGCGCGCATGTCGATCTGAGCGCCGTCAGGTCGTCGCGCGGTGCGCGTCGCGCAGCGACCGGATCTGGTCGTGGTTGCGCTTCACGCCCTCGTACTGGCGCTGCACGATGTCCATGACGTCGCTCGGCAAGTCCTGCTTGATCGCGTCGCGGTAGCGGGCGAGCGCCGCGTCCTCGCCGCGCTCGCACTCGTTGAGCGCCGCCTGGTCGCTGTCGCCCGTCAGCATGCCCTTGAGGGCGACCCAGCCGCGGTGCAGCGTCCCGGGGGCGCTGCTGTGCTCGTCGGGCTTGCCGCCCAAGCGCACGACCGCCGCCTGCAACTCGGTCGCGCCCCGGCGGCACGACTCGGCGCGCTCGAGGAAGACGCTGCGCAGATTCTCGGACTTGACGTGCTCGGCCGAGGTGCGAAAGCCGTACTCGCCATCCAGGCAGGTGTCGATGAGCTTGTTGAGGGTGTCGATGACGTCGTCGTTGTCCATCGTGGTCTCCGCAGTTGGGGTCGTCCCCTGCGAGTGGCAGGGCGCGTGCCCGGACGGCGACAATGCGGCCCTGCCCGGCGCCGACGAAAGATCCCGATGCTCATCGTCCACCACCTCAACAACTCGCGCTCGCAGCGCGTCCTCTGGCTGCTCGAGGAGCTCGGCGTGCCGTACGAGATCCAGAAGTACGAGCGCGACTCGAAAACAATGCTCGCGCCGCCCGAGCTCGCGCGCATCCATCCGCTCGGCAAGTCGCCGGTCGTCGTCGACGACGGCGCCGTCGTCGCCGAGTCGGGCGCGATCATCGAGCACATCCTCGACAAGTACGGCGCCGGCATGCTGCGGCCGCCGGCGGGAACCGACGATCGTCGGCGCTTCACCTATTGGCTGCATTTCGCCGAAGGCTCGGCGATGCCGCCGCTGTTGCTCAAGCTCATCTTCGACCGCATCGAAAGCGGGCCGATGCCGTTCTTCGTCAAGCCGATCGCGCGCGGCATCGCGGGCAAGGTCAAGAAGCTGATGATCGAGCCGAACCTGAAGCGCCAGCTCGACTTCATGGAGAGCGAGCTCGAGCGCACCGAATGGTTCGCCGGCGCCGGCTTCACCGCCGCCGACATCCAGATGAGCTTTCCGGTCGAGGCCGCGCAGCAGCGCGCCGGGCTCGACGCGAGCCGGCCGAAGCTGCTCGAGTTCCTGAAGAAGATCCACGCTCGCCCCGCGTACCAGCGGGCGCTCGAGCGCGGCGGGCCCTACAGCTTCGCGCGCGACTGAGGGATCAGCGCGACGACGATTCGCCCGCCGTCGCAGGCGCATCGAACCGCGCCGTCATTGGACGCAGCGAGCTGCCTTCGCGTTGCGGCCGCGCGCCGCCGGCGGCCTCGCCGTTGCTCGCGAGCGCCGTCGTCGGGATCGCGCTCGGCAGCGCCGGCGCCGGCGCGTCGAGCAGCGTCAGCACCGGGCTCTTGATCGCCTTGGCGAAGCCGATCACCGTGCGCGACGTATCGAACGGAAGCTTCTGGCGCGGGTTGGCGCCGTGCGCGAGGAGGAAGCTCACCATCTCGGGCTGCGCCGCGGGGTCGGCGAGGAAGCCCGGCAGCAAGACGCGCTGCAAGGGCACCCACGACATCTGGCCGCCGCGGCTCGGCGGCGCGATGTTCGCGAGCTGCGGCAGCTCGAAGAACCACCATTCGAGCGCGGCCCAGTTGGCGGTGCGCAGCGCCTCCTCGAAGCCGCTCGGCAGCGCGCCGTCGTAGTTGTCGAGCGCTGCGCTCGATGCGTGGCCGGCGATCTGCAGCTCGCGGCCGAAGCGAGAGACGAGGACTTGCGGATCGAGCGCTTCGAGCGGGCTGAACGAGAGCTTGCCGGGCTGGAGCTTGCCGCTGTCGAGCCAGCCGACGAGAACGCGGTCGAGTCCGGCTGCGCGCGCCCGCGAGCAGCTGAACATCCGGAAGACGTCGTGGCGCATCGAGCGCGGGTCGCTCTCGGCGAGGACGACCATCGCCTTCAGCACTTCGGGCGGCGCCGAGGCGAAGTCGGGACAGGCGTCGGCCTCGGCGAGATCCTGCAGCGGCGAGCGCGCGCAGCTCTCGCTCTTCGCACCCTTTTCGAGCAGCTCCGGAAGGGCGCGCCAGACGCGGGAATCGCTCGTCGCGACGCTCAGCGGGCAGCCTTGCAGGCCGCTCTTGGCGATGTCGGTGCTCTTGATGCTGCCTGGCTCGAACGGGCAGCGTGCGTTGAGCGCGCGCTGCACGCTGTTCAGCATCGCGCACGGCGTCGGGTCGTCGGCGGTGAGCTGGGCGTGGACATGCTTGACGATGTCCCACGTCACGCTGGTGTCGGTCGCGACACCCATGCCGGTCAGGATCAGGCCGGGCGCGGTGCAGCCGGAGAGCAGCGTCGCGCCGAGCGCCAGCGCGGCGAGGTGGCCGGGCATTCGACGGGTGCGGAACATGGCGGCGGCGTGCAGGACCGTCGTACCGCGGCACGGGCGCGCGCGGGAAACGGGAAGTCATCCTAGGCGGCGCCATCGCACGGCGTCTGTGAACAAAAGCCCTGTTCGCACCCGAGGTGGTAACACGATGTGCAGCGTTGCACGCCCAACGGCGGTCGCGGCTCGCGCTTACAGTCGGAGTGGGCGCGCGCAGTGCGGCTCACGATTGCTTACAGGAGAAAGACGGATGGTCGCGGATCGGTTGCTCAACAGGAGAAGCGTGCTCGGGCTCGCGCTCGCGCTCGGGTCGGCGTGGCTGCCGGCAGCGCAGGCGGCGTCGGTCGCGCCGGTGGCGGCCGAGAACGGCATGGTCGTCACCGCGCAGCACCTCGCCAGCCAGGTCGGCGTCGATGTGCTCAAGCGCGGCGGCAACGCCGTCGATGCCGCGGTCGCGGTCGGCTATGCGCTCGCGGTCGTCTATCCCGCCGCGGGCAATCTCGGCGGCGGCGGCTTCATGACCATCCAGCTCGCCGACGGCAAGAAGACCTTCCTCGACTTCCGCGAGCGCGCGCCGCTCGCAGCGACCGCGAACATGTACCTCGATGCCGCGGGCAACGTCATCAAGGGATCGACGACGACCGGGCACCTCGCGGTCGCGGTGCCCGGCTCGGTCGCGGGCCTGGAGGCCGCGCTCGCCAAGTACGGGACGATGAAGCGCGCCGAACTGATCGCGCCGGCGATCCGCCTCGCCGAAGAGGGCTTCGTCCTCGACCAGGGCGACGCCGACCTGTTCGCGACCGCGACCGACGCATTCAAGGTCGATCCGGCGACGCGCGCGATCTTCCTCAAGCCCGACGGCGGCGCGTTTCAGCCCGGTGATCGCCTCGTCCAGCGCGACCTCGGCCAGACGCTGCGCCAGATTCGCGATGCAGGCGCTGCCGGCTTCTACAAAGGCCCGGTCGCGCAAGCCATCGTCGCTTCGAGCCAGGCCGGCAAGGGCATCATCACCCAGCGTGACCTCGATGCCTACAAGGTGCGCGAGCTGGCGCCGATCGAGTGCGACTACCGCGGCTACCACATCGTGTCGGCGCCGCCGCCGAGCTCGGGCGGCGTGGTCATCTGCGAGATCCTGAACATCGTGGAGGGCTACCCGCTCAAGGACTGGGGCTTCCGCTCGGCGCAGGCGATGCACGTGCAGATCGAGGCGATGCGCCATGCGTACGTCGACCGCAACAGCTATCTCGGCGATCCGGACTTCGTCAAGAACCCGCTCGACCGCCTGCTCGACAAGGCGTACGCAGCGAAGATCCGCGCCGCGATCGATCCGCAGAAGGCTGCGATCTCGCAGAACCTGAAGCCCGGCGTGGCGCCGCACGAGGGCAGCAACACGACGCACTACTCGATCGTCGACGGCAAGGGCAACGCGGTCTCGGTCACGTACACGCTCAACGACTGGTTCGGCGCCAAGGTCACCGCCGGTGGCACCGGCGTGCTGCTCAACGACGAGATGGACGACTTCACCGCCAAGCTCGGCGTGCCCAACATCTACGGACTCGTGCAGGGCGAGGCGAACTCGATCGCTCCGGGCAAGACGCCGCTCTCGTCGATGAGCCCGACGATCGTGACGCAGAACGGCCAGCCCGTGATGGTGGTGGGAACGCCCGGCGGCAGCCGCATCATCACGGCGGTGCTCGAGACGATCATGAACGTGATCGACTACGGCATGAACGTGCAGGAGGCGATCGACGCGCCGCGCTTCCACCAGCAGTGGCTGCCGAACACGACCAACCTCGAGACGTTCGCAGTCAGCCCCGACACGCGCAAGATCCTCGAGGGCATGGGGCACGTGTTCTCGGGGCCGCAGCCGGCCAACCACGTCGTCGCGATCCTCGTCGGGGCGCCGTCGCTCGGCGGCAAGCCGGTCGGGAAGAACCGCTTCTACGGCGGCAACGATCCGCGCCGCAACAGCGGCCTCGTGCTCGGCTACTAGGGCCGAGGCGTCGGGAGAGGCGGTCGCCGGAGCCGAGGGCTCCGGCGACCGAGGTCGGCTACGAGCGCTTCGCCAGCGACTTGCGGGCCGTCTTGCGCGCGCCCGACTTGCGCGCCGTCCTGCGCGACGCGGTCTTGCGCGAGGCGCTCTTGCGCGCGCCGGTCTTGCGCGCAGCGCTCTTGCGGGCCGTGCTCTTGCGAGCGGTCGACTTGCGCGCGCCGGCCTTCTTTGCCGTCGACTTGCGCGCGCCGCCGGCCTTCTTCGCCGCGCCGTTCTTCTTCGCCGGCACTTTGCCGCCGGCCTGCCGCGCCTCCGACAGGCCGATCGCGATCGCCTGCTTCTTGCTCTTCACCGTCTTGCCGGAGCGGCCGCTCTTCAGCGTGCCGCGCTTGCGCTCGTGCATCGCCTTCTCGACCTTTTCCGACGCCTTGTTGCCATACGCTGCCATCGGGATGTCCTCGTCTCTGGTTGAACGTGGTCCTGTCGCCCGGCAGTCGACGTGCCTGGAGGGAAGCGCGCCGCGTCGTGCGACGCTTGCGATCATGCGTCCAATCGCGCGCGAAGCCAATCGCGCGCCGCAACGAAACGTGCGTTGCGCAGCGGGTGCGCAACGCCGAGATGCGCGTGCGTGCGCTCAGGCAGGGGCGAGCGTGCGCTGCATCGCCTGCAGTCCCTGCTCGATCATTCCGGCGATCGCCGGCGCGTGCTCGTCGGGGAGGAAATCCGCAATCCAGACGATGCGGCAGGCGCCGTCGCCGTCGGCGAACGCCTGCGCGCTCGCGTTGTGGTGGCTCAGACGCCCACCGACGACCGACCATGCGACGCGCCGTCGCTCGGGATCGACCGAGACGATCAGCTCGCGCGCGACGAGCCCGTTGGCGAAGGTGACGACGCGCGCGCCGGGTTCGAGCCGGCAGTCGGTGACGAACCCGCGGACGAGCCGCGTATGGAGCGCGCCGACGTCGGCGAGCGCGTCCCAGACCTCGGCGACCGGCCGTTCGACGACGATCTCGCGATGCACAGAAGCCATCTCCACCTCCGCGATGCCAGAGCCCGAAGGCTAGCGCGTCGACCGCGGCGCAGCCGGCCGCTTCCGGACATCTGCCACCCGCGCGGCGCGTCGAGTCGCCGCCCCTAGACTTGGCGCCATGCCGGACGACCGCGCCACCGCCGACGCCTTCGACCTGAAGCGGCTGCCCGACGCGTTCTACGACGACCCTTATCCGACATACCGCGCGCTGCGCGAGCACGCGCCGGTCAAGCGCATGCCCGACGGCAGCGTCTTCCTCAGCCGCTACGCCGACGTCGTCGCCGTCTACAAGGACGCGACGACATTCAGCTCCGACAAGCACGAGGAGTTCGCGCCGAAGTACGGCGTCTCGCCGCTCTACGAGCACCACACGACGAGCCTCGTCTTCAACG
>Ga0068861_100002870_pt1 | contig 11355 bp, 11 predicted proteins | sample KBSSwiS42_FD_66593 | JGI IMG/M metagenome (GOLD analysis project Ga0068861, IMG submission 66593) | Switchgrass rhizosphere microbial communities from Kellogg Biological Station, Michigan, USA - KBS Switchgrass S4-2 | ecosystem: Host-associated > Plants > Roots > Rhizosphere > Soil ...
AAAGAACAATCAGCAGGTCGCCAACAACGCCGGGCCCGAGTTCGGCATGCCGCCCGGACCGCGCGGCATGCCACCCGGCAACTTCAACAATTCTCCAGCCGACCAGAATTCGCGACGCTTGCAGCAGGAGATCCGGTTGCGGCGCATGTACGCCGACATGCCCGCTACGCTGAATCTCGACGCCGCCACGGCGGATAAACTGTTCGACCTGCTCGCCGACAGCCAGGTGTCCAGCTGGAACGATGCGCGCAATTACCAGGGCGATCCGGCGGGACGCCAGGCCGTAGAATCGGCGGCGCGGGAACAGCGTGACGCGGCGATCGAATCGTTGTTAGGCCCCGACAAGGCCGCGGAATTCCAGTCCTTCGAGAAGAGTATTCCGGCGCGCATGCAGGTGAATCGCATCGGCGAGAGCATGGCGGCGGCGAACGTACCGTTGACCGATGCGCAGCGCACGTCGCTGATTGCCGCGGTGGCGATCGAGCAGCAGGCCGTGCCGATGCCGCCGCGCTTTTCCGCGGACGGCTCCGGCGGCCCAGACTACGACACCGCCTTCCTCGACTGGCAGGCAGACTACTCGCGGCGGGTACAGGCGCGCGTGGAGCCGCTGCTGAGCGCCGAGCAACTGCGCCAGTATCGCGAGGCGGTCGAGATACAGAACAACCGGCGTGCCGCCCAGCGCGCCCGCGTCGAGAATCGCCGCAACGTGCCCTCGCAGCCGTGACCGCGCAATCTCTTGGACTCGTCTCGCTGGTCGTGCGCGAGTACGACGAGGCGCTGGCCTTCTATGTGGGGAAACTCGGTTTCAAGCTGGTCGAAGACAGTTTTGTCCCTGAACAGAACAAGCGTTGGGTGGTGATCGAGCCGCCGGGCGCTGCCGGCCGGGGCGCCAGACTACTGCTGGCGCGCGGCAGCAGTCCCGAGCAGGTATCTCGCGTCGGCAACCAGACCGGCGGACGCGTATTCCTGTTCCTGTACACCGATGATTTCTGGCGCGACTTCAACGCCTACAAGGCCCGCGGCGTCGAATTCGCGCGCGAACCCAGCGAAGCGCCGTACGGCACCGTCGCGGTGTTCAAGGATCTTTACGGGACTCTTTGGGACCTGGTGCAGCTCAGGGCTTCGCCTGCTGCGTGAACGTGATGCGGTTGCCAAAGGGATCGGCGATCGTGAGATCGCGCGAGCCCCAGGGCATGAGCTTCGCCGTCCCCGGGCGCGAGTGTTTGTATTTCTTGGCGAGCAGGCCTTGCTGAAAGCTGTCGATGTCGTCGAGCGGCACGCGTAACGCGGCACCGGGGCAGGCATCGCCGAAATGCCCGGACAGGTGCAGCACGCAGTCGCCATGCGAGACCTGCATGTACAGCGGAAAACCTTCTTCGAAGCGATGTTCCCAGTCGACCTTGAATCCCAGGAAGTCGACGTAAAAGGACTTGGTCGCGGCTTCGTCGAACATGCGCAGGATCGGGACGGGGCGTTCGAGTTTCATGCGGGATCCTCTATCTCAGCTCTTTTCGCACCACGAGTTTGAGCCCGGACCAGGTCTCGTCCACCGCGCACACCTTGATGTCCACGAATCCGAGCGGCAGGGCCACTGCGCGAATGGTGTCTTCGGTGATGTCGGTGGGCAGCTTCGACGCCTTCTTGGGCCAGGATACCCAGACGGCTGCATCGGGCTTCAGGGCTTTGCGAAACGTTTCAAGCATGCGTGCGAGTTCGGCCCGTGAGCTCGTGAATATTTGCACGAGATCGGTGGTCTTGCCTGCCTGCGTTGCGAACTTGACGCCCTCGGGCAGGGGCGAGAGCAGTTTGCGGTAACCCGCGGGTGCCCCCAGCAGGCAGGCCTGCATCTGCGGCTTGAATCCGAGCTTCTTCGCGAGCGGCGTGCCTGAATATCCCGCGGGCAAGTCCGGATCCTCAGCGTGCGCGGGCCGTCATCAGCAGCTCGGCGAGCACGGCGTTTTTTGCTTCGGAATAGGCCAGCAGGAGTTTGCCGCTCCTGTCGAGCGCCGCCCGCTTGCCCTGCGCGTAACGATCGCGCGCGACGGGGTCCCGGCGCAACAGCTCACGCAACGCAAGATTGCTGACCCAGTGTTCGCCGCCACGCTTCACGACGTGAAGATTGACGTTGCGCTCTCCGCGCAGGCGCAGATATACCCGACCCGGAACGCCGGCTTCGCCAAAGTTTTCGTAGCCGAGAATTCCAAGGCGCGAATCCACGCTTTCGGCATACTCCAGCGACGCTGCGCCCAGCATGATGTCCACCACTGGCTTGGCGATGAGCCCCGGCACCGCGGTACTGCCGATGTGCTCGAATGCGTCGGTGGGCAGCGAAACAGTCTCCGCCAGGCGCTTTCGCTCCTCTTCAAAGATTGCCGGCCACGAGGAGTCGTAGGGTTTCAGCTCCACGATTTCGTCGAGGGCTTCGGGCCGCGGCCGATCCTTGCGGAGGCTGAGGCCGAACATCACCAGCCACCACGTCAGGGCGCCGGGCACCGGCAGCCTCACTCCGTTGGAATCAATCGCGTACAAGTTATAGAGCGTCGCGCAGAGGAACAGCACGTTGGCAGTGGCGAACCAGCTCGCACGGCGTTTCTTTCCCAGGTACGCAAGGACCGTGGGAATGAACATGAATGGCAGCAAAGCAACTGCCATGACTGCGAGAGCCCCGCCGACCATCGCCGGATGTTAGCGCAGGCGCGCAACGGAAGTTAGTCCTACGACTGGTGGCTGCGCATGTTCGCGAGAAATTCCTGCGCCTGTGCGGATGCGGCCGTGATCTCCTCCGGCACCGCCTCGCAGAACTTCACCCACGGCAGGCGGCTCTCGACGCCGTACTGCTTCACCAGCTCGACTTTTTCCGGATGATCGAGCGAACCAATGGTGGTGTACATCCGCGCGGTGGGCGAGTCGTACTTGAATGACAGCGGCGTGCCGCACTTGTCGCAAAACGCGCGTTTCGCGAGATTGGAACTGGCGAAGTAGGCCGGCGTGCCGCGTGTCCACGCGAAGTTCTCCGGCTTGCCGCCGGCCAGCGCCGCGAACACGCCGCCCGAGGCGCGCTGGCACATGCGGCAGTGGCAGACGTGGGCATTTTCGAGCGGCGCGTAGAAGGCATAGCGGATGGCGCCGCACTGGCAACCGCCGGTGGCCACCGGCGCCCTCGACTCCGGCGTGCTCACTGGAACGTGTTGCAGTCGTCGACGGAGCCCGTCGAGTAACCCTTGCGGAACCACTGCTGACGCTGCGCCGCGGAGCCGTGCGTGAAGGATTCCTGGTTCACCTGTCCCTGCACGCGGCGCTGGATGGTGTCGTCACCCACCGAAGCGGCCGCGTTCAGGGCCTCGTCGATGTCGCCCGCCTCGACCAGTTGCCGCGACTGGTCGGCGTAGTGCGCCCAGATGCCGGCGAAGCAGTCTGCCTGCAACTCGACTCTCACCTGGACGGCGTTGGCTTCGGTCTCCGAGCCGCGCTGCTGAAGCGAGTGCGCCCTGTCGAGCGTGCCTAACAGGTTTTGAACGTGGTGGCCGACTTCGTGCGCGATCACGTAGGCCTTGGCAAAGTCGCCCTGGGCGGCGAACTCGGTCTCGAGCTGCTGGAAGAATGCGATGTCGAGATAGACCTTCTGGTCGTTGGGGCAGTAGAAAGGACCGACCGCCGAGGACGCCTGGCCGCAGGCGGTGTTGATGCCGCGATCGAAAAGGGCGAGCTGCGGATCTTTGTACTGCCTGCCGTGCTCCTGGAAGATCGAGCTCCAGGTTTCCTCGGTGTCACCGAGCACGTGCGTGACGAACTGGCCGCTCTCGTCGCCGGGCCTGCTCGTCGGAATCTCCTGCTCGCTCTGCGGCTGCGAACCGCCACCGCTGAACAGGCTCATCACGAGCTGCGGACCGCCGACGAAATACGCGATCACCGCGATCACGATGCCGCCGAGGCCCAGCTTGAGCCCGCCACCACCACCGCCGCCGGTCGGACGGCCGCGGTAGTCCTGGACATTCTGGCTCTCTCTGCTTTGTCGCCAGCGCATGGCCCGGATGTTAGCAGACCCCCTCGCTGTATGATCCCAGCCCTCGTGAATTCCGGTCTGCCCATCGACGAAGTCCTGCCCGAACTGCGCGCCGTTCTGCAGCGCAACCGGAATGCCGTCATCGAAGCGCCTCCCGGCGCCGGAAAAAGTACCGTTGTGCCGATTGCGCTTCGCAATGAACCGTGGGCGCGCGGCGGCAAGCTGATCATGCTGGAGCCGCGCCGGCTCGCGACGCGCGCGGTGGCGGCACGAATGGCCGCGACGCTGGGCGAATCCGTCGGCGACACCGTCGGTTACCGGATGCGGCTGGAAACCCGCGTCGGCAAGCGAACGCGCATCGAGGTGGTCACCGAAGGCGTGTTCACGCGCATGTTGCAGAGCGACCCCGCGCTCGAGGGCGTCGCGGCAGTGTTGTTCGACGAGTTCCACGAGCGCAGCCTGCACGCCGATACCGGACTGGCCTTCGCGCTCGATTCGCAGGAAAACCTCTCGCCGGAGCTGCGCATCCTGGTGATGTCCGCGACGCTCGACGGCGAAGGCGTGGCCAGGTTGTTAGGCAATGCGCCGCGCGTCACGGCCGCTGGGCGCATGTTCCCGGTCGAGATCCGGTACGCGGGCAGCGGCTTGCCGGCGCTGCCGGCCTCCTCACGCGAGGAGCCGTTGCTGCTGGTGCTTCGCGCCATCAAGCGCGCGCTGTCCGAGGCGGAGGGCGACACGCTGGTGTTCCTGCCCGGCGCCGGAGAGATCCGGCGTCTGCAAGGCATGCTGGGCGACGTCGGCTCTAGCGTCGACGTGCTGCCGCTGTTCGGCGAACTTGCACCGGGCGAGCAGGACGCGGCATTGAAGCCGGCACGGCCCGGCCGCCGCAAGATCGTGCTCGCGACCAACATTGCCGAGACCAGTCTCACGATCGACGGCGTCCGTATCGTGGTTGATTCGGGTCTGGAGCGGCGCAGTCTCTTCGATCCGGCGAGCGGCATGAACCGCCTCGAGCTGCAGCGCATCTCGCGCGCGTCGGCCGAGCAACGCGCCGGCCGCGCTGGACGCACCGCGCCGGGTGCCTGCTATCGGTTGTGGGGTGAAGGCGCCGAGCGCAGCCTGGCCGCGTACGCGCCGCCGGAAATCTGCGTGGCGGATCTCGCGCCGTTGGCGCTCGACCTCGCGGTCTGGGGAACCGAGGCCGGCAAGCTGCGCTGGCTGGATGCGCCGCCGGCACCGATGCTGGCCAGTGCCCGCGACCTGTTGCAACGGCTCGGCGCGCTGGATGGCGCGGGCAAGGTGACTCCGCACGGACGCGCCATGCAGGAATTCCCGGCGCATCCGCGCCTCGCCCACATGCTGTTGAAATCGCGGGCGCTCGATGCCGCGCCACTGGCCGCGGAGCTCGCGGCGCTGCTGTCGGATCGTGACCTGTTGCGCGCGGGCGCCGGCCAACCACGCGACAGCGACGTGCGCACGCGGCTCGAACTGCTGCACCGGCGTGGCGGCGATCGTGGCACGCTCGAACGAATCCGGAATGCGCAGCGCACGTTCCTCATGTTGCTGGAAGCCGATGCGCGGGACGGCGCGCCCCAGGTGGATTCCGCCGGCGTGTTGCTCGCGCTCGCCTATCCGGATCGCATCGGCCGCCGACGCGCGGGCGGCGACAATCGCTACCAGCTCGCGAACGGCCGCGGTGCGGTATTCGAAAGCGCCGAATCGGTGGCGCGCGCGGAATTCATCGTGGCGGTGGACCTCGACGATCGCGAGCGTGAGGCTCGAATCCGCCTCGCCATTCCGCTCGACAAGCGGGATCTCATCGAAACATTCGACGCGGGGCTGTGGCGCGGCGACCAGCTCGCCTGGGACGAACGCACCGAGGCGGTGAGCGCGCGGCGCGTGATCAAACTCGGCGAGCTGATCGTGGAGGAAAAGCCGCTCGCAGAAATCCCGCGCGACGCGGCCAGCGCCGCCATGCTCGCGGGCCTGCGTTCGCTGGGCCTGGATGCGCTGCCTTGGGACGACGACGCGCGCAGTTTCCTGGCGCGAGCGGAGTTCGTGCGCAATCTCGGCCGCAAGGATCTGTCCGCGTGGCCGCCATTCACGCGTGAGGCGTTGGCAGCGGACCTTGCGTGGATCGAACCGTTCCTCGGCGGCATCACCCGCCGCTCGCAGCTTTCGCGTGTGCCATTGATGGACGCGCTGCGCGCGCGGCTCGGGTACGAAGCGCTGGGCAAGCTCGACGAGCTCGCGCCCACCCACATTGGGTTGCCCACCGGCTCGCGCGCCCGCATCGACTATCTATCCGACAACGCGCCGGTGGCGTCGATGCGCATGCAGGAGGTGTTCGGGCTCGCCGCGACGCCGCGCATTGGCGGTGGTGCAGTGCCGGTCACCTTCCAGTTGCTGTCACCCGCGCATCGGCCGCTGCAGGTGACGCGCGATCTGGCAAGTTTCTGGCGCAACGCCTATATAGAAGTGCGCAAGGACATGCGCGGGCGCTACCCGAAGCACTACTGGCCCGAGGATCCGCTGCAGGCCGAGCCCACGCGCCGCGCGAAACCGCGCGGTTGATCAGAAGAGCCAGCGTCATGTGGCCTCCTCGGGCTATCATGCGCACACCAAACTCGAACACAAAAACACACGTATGAACGAGTCACCGACGGCCCAGGGACTGCGCGCACATCTGCCACTCGCACCGCAAAACGAGGCCAACTTTCGCTGGCGCGGCGAACACGTGTCGCGCATGGAAGGATTTACCGACGCTGTTTTCGCGTTGGCGGTGACGTTCCTGGTCGTGTCCCTCGAGGTGCCGCGCAACTACGAGGCGCTGCTCGACGTGGTGCGCAATCTCCCGGCGTTCGTCATCTGTTTCGCCATCCTGATGACGTTCTGGAACGCGCACTTCCGCTTTCACCGTCGCTACGGCCTGCAGGACCTCTTCTCGCGCATCATGACCATGGCCATCCTGGTGCTGGTGCTGTTTTTCGTCTATCCACTGAAATTTCTGTTCACCCTGGTCACGGTGAACCTGTTCCAGCTCGCCATGCACGATCCGCCGCACCTCGAGCAGGCCGCGCAGGGCGACGTCCTGTACCTCATCTACGGGCTGGGTTTCGCCGGCATCTGGGGCCTGTACGCGCTGCTCTACTGGCACACACTGCGCAAGCGCGAGCAGCTGCAATTGACGCCCATCGAGCTGGTGCAGACCCGCGGTTCCTTTTGCGAGTACCTGGTGCACATCGGCGTGTGCGCCCTGTCGATCCTGCTGGCGTTTACGACGGACGACAACTCGCTGCCGGGCCTCATCTACTTCCTGATCGGTCCCGCGCAGTGGGCGGTCGGCTCCTACTTCGGGCGCCAGTACGACGCACTGGTGCGGCAGCTCAAAGCCGGATGACCACCTTGCCGAACAACGCGCCGGAATCCATGTAGTCGTAGGCGGCTTGCGCGTTCTCGAAGTCGAACACCTTGTCGATCACCGGCTTGAACTGATGCTTCGCCAGGAAGGCGTTCAACGCTTCGAAGTCCGCGCGCGAGCCAACGTAGATTCCGGAGGCTGTGGCATTTCTTCCCATCAGTGAATACGCGGGAATGTCGCCGCCGAATTCAGTCAGGCCGCCGATCAGCGCAACATGGCCGCCCGGCGCGAGTGACGCCAGCGTCTTCTGCAGGGTCTGTTTGCCGCCGACTTCCAGCGCCTGCTGCACGCCGCCCTGGGTGCCGTCGAGCACGGCCTTTTCCCAATCGGGCGTGGTCTTGTAGTTGATGATCACGGCCGCGCCGAGTTGTTTTGCGCGCGCGAGTTTTTCGTCATGCGAGCTCGTGATCACCGGCTTCGCGCCCAGCGCCACGGCGAGCTGCAGGCCGAGAATGGAGACGCCGCCCGTGCCTTGCAGGAGTACGTAGTCGCCCGGCTGTGTATGGCCACGTGTGACGAGCGCATTCCACGCCGTCACCCCCGCACAGGGCAGTGTGGCCGCTTCTTCGTAAGAAAGATGTTTCGGTATCGCGACCAGGCTGTTCTCGTTCAGCGTCACGTACTGCGACAACATGCCGTCGACGCCGCCGCCGCCCAGCGAGCCCAGGTATTCAGGCTTGGGTCGTCCGTCGACCCACAGCGGGAAGAAAATCGCCGCGACACGATCACCCTGCCTGAATCGCGTCGTCTTCGCCCCCGTGGCGACCACCTCGCCGGCGCCATCTGAAAGCGGTACGAGGTTGGGCTTCATCTGCCCCGGGTATTTCCCCGCCTTCACGTAGATGTCGCGCCGATTCAGCGACGTGGCGTGCACGCGCACCAGTACTTCGTGTTCGCCGGGCTGGCGCACCTGCGCATCCACCAGTTTCAGCTCCAGCGGCGCATCGCCGGTCTTCTGCAGCTGCCACTGGCGTGTAGTTTGGGCCTGCGCGCTCATGGCGAGCACCAGGAAAGTGACCCAGGTTGCGAGTCGCGGTAGCGCATGCATGTCGACCTCCGGCCGCCTTCAGCCGCCGAAGATTCTAGCCATGCGGACTACAGGTTGCGCGCACCAAAGCGCGCGTCTTCGTAGGCACGCTGCGCGCCATTTCGCTCGTAGGCGAGTTGCCCGAGGCGGAAGCCGAGCGCGACGCGTTCCTTCTTCTCCAGGTCCTCGTCGTCGAGCCGGTCGTGGATGCTGGCGATCTCGCTGTCGATGGACGCCAGCTGGCTGCCGAGCCGGTTGACCTCGCGGCCCTTCTCCCAGGCGGAGAACAGCCGGTCCTGGTCGTAGTTGCGGCAGATGCCGACGTCGAAGCCATAGCCGTTTTCGCCGATCTGGTAGGCACGGTACGGAACGCAGAACCGATCCAGGCCCTGTTCACGGCCGTGCAGCCAGGCGCCGCGATCGGGCACCACGTTCACCTTGGCGCAGGCCTTGGAGTGCTGGATCAGGTATTCCTCCGGGCGGCCGTCGGCGCCGTCACGAACCCCGACGTCTTCCCAGTTCGCGCTGAGACATTCGCTCTTCGACAAGCTGGCGCATCCGCCGAATGATCCGACCAGCGCCAGTGCCGCAAGAATCCTGAGGAGAGACCGGGTGTTCATGGCTGCACTGTAGGGCGGCCGCATTGAACACCGGCTGAACGCCGGTATTTAACCTAACAAACTCGACTGGTCGATCAGACCGGCTGGCCGTCCTCGCGTTCAATCGCGAGCAGCGACGAGCGCGCGGGCAGCCCGTTGCCGTCCGGCCAGTGACTGCGCGGCTTCTCGATGCTGCCGCCTTCGCCCGGGTGCTGGATGGCGAGGAACAACGTGCGGCCGTCGGGAGTGAATTCGCAGCCACAGACCTCGCAACCCACTGGCCCGCTCGCGAGCTGGCGCAGCAGACCGCGCTCCGGCCCTTCCACCGGAACCACGAAGCAGCCGTTATTGGGATGCCGGTGATCGTCGGTATCCGACACGATCCACAGGCGGCCCTGCGGATCGATGCCGAGATTGTCCGGGCAGTGCACCTCCGCGACATTCTCACGATGCGGATAACCGGCGTAGTAGGTGTCCTGCGCGCCCACCTTGCCCACCGCGAGCTCGCGAGCGTCGACGATGAAACGGCCGGTGGCCGGATTTCCCGCCAGCAGGAACACGTCCCAGCGGAAACGCGTCGACGTCGCGTCGTCACCCTCCTCGGTGATTTCGATGATGTGGCCCGAACGATTTTCGGGCCGTGGATTCGCCGCGTTCGGCTGGACGTCGACTTCCCGCCCATTCAAGTGCGTGTCGGCACCCGCGACGCCGCGATCCTCGAGCTTGGTGCAGGCCACGTAAATTCGACCCGTGATGGGGCTGGGCTCGATGTCTTCGGGCCGATCCATCGGTGTCGCACCTAACAAGTCCGCTGCGGCGCGAGGCTTGATGACCACGTCTCCCTGGTTCGAGAAGCCGGTGCCCGCGTTGAGCGGGCCGTTGGCATCCTGGACCAGCGGCAGCCAGTCGCCCGTGCCGTCGGCATTGAAGCGCGCGGCGTACAACGTGCCGTTGTCGAGCAGATCGCGGTTCGCGGCCGGATGCTTCGGATCGAAGCGATCGCGCGTCACGAACTTGTAGATGTATTCGAACTTCTCGTCGTCGCCCATGTAGGCCGCGACGTGGCCGGTCTTGCCGACGATGCTGTTTGCGCCTTCGTGTTGAAAGCGTCCCAGCGCGGTGCGCTTGCGCGGCACGGATTGCGGATCGTGCGGATCGATCTCCACCATCCAGCCGAAACGCAATGCCTCGCAGGGCTCGTGCCGCAGGTCGAAGCGTGAATCCTGCATGTCCCAGCCATACAGGCTGTTTTCGCGAAAAGTGAATCGCCGCATGGCATCGATCCACGCGCCGGATTCGGTCGAGTGCGCGCTGCGCGCACCGGCGAAATAGTCGTCGACGTTTTCTTCGGCGGTGAGATAGGTGCCCCACGGCGTCTTGCCCGCAGCGCAGTTCGCGAAGGTGCCGAACACGCGCGTGCCGGTCGGATCGGCGTGCGTGCGCATCAGCTCGTGGCCGCGCGCCGGACCCGAGATTTCCATGGGCGTGAGCGAGGTCACGCGTCGCGTGAAACGCGAGCGCGGGTCGCGCGTCCAGGTGCCGGCTTCGCGCCGCAACTCCAGGATCGACACGCCATGGGCCGCCTGCATGAACTTCACCGCGTGCGGGTGCCGATCCATCCACGCCTTGCGCGCCTCGGACTTCATGCCGACGCCGCCGTGGCCCTGCCAGGTGAGCTCACCGCTGAAGTACTCATTGTTCACGCAGACGATGCCGCGGGCGGCGCGGCCACGGACCAGCGGGAAATACTGCACGGCGTCGCAGTTGCTGCCGAACTGGCGGGTCTGCGCATCGGCGGCCTCCGCGGTCAGCCAGTCGGTGTTTGTCATGCGATGCGCATCGAAATCGGGCGTGCCGGTTACGAGGCTGTCACCCCAGCGCGCGACGATGTTGTAGCGGTAGCCGTCGGCGATCACGAATTCGTCGCTGGTTTGCGGCGCGATTCCCTTGAAGGCCGAATGGGGCGCCGCGGCATCCGCTTTCGTCGGAATCCTCGCACATGCGGCCAGGCCCGCGGTCGCCGAGACACCCGCAACGAATGCGCGGCGCGACAGGCGCAGCGCCAGAATTTCCCCGAAGGGCAGCGTTTTCATGGCCGCGCATGCTAACGTGACGACCCTTCATCGCCTAGCGCGGATGTTTTCGGGGACATTAAGAATGCATTACGCCAGATCGCTCGCAGCAGCGGCGGCAGTCGTCACATTCACCATTCTCGCCGTGACTCCCGCGCCCGCCGCGCCGGAATCGGCCGATGCATCGCATCTGCTGCACGGCGACGGCATCGCCTGGTTCAAGGGCGACGTCG
>Ga0068861_100002873_pt1 | contig 11347 bp, 9 predicted proteins | sample KBSSwiS42_FD_66593 | JGI IMG/M metagenome (GOLD analysis project Ga0068861, IMG submission 66593) | Switchgrass rhizosphere microbial communities from Kellogg Biological Station, Michigan, USA - KBS Switchgrass S4-2 | ecosystem: Host-associated > Plants > Roots > Rhizosphere > Soil ...
AGCAGAATGCGGTTGTAGTTGCCGTGCGGCTCGCTGCCGAACACCGTGATGTCGTACATCGTCGGCTCGAGCTTCAGCAGCTCCTCGATGGCGCGCATGCCGGCCATCCCGTTACCCACGAGCACGAGCTTTCGCTTCATCACCGCTCCATCGCGCAAGCGTCCTCGATCAGAACGCGTAATCGACCGACAGCCACATCTTCTCCGTGTCCGTGAACAGCTCGTCGGCTCGGTAGTCCGCGTATTTCGCCGTCAACGTCATGCGCTCCGTGCGCGCGACGAGCTGTAGATCCAGCTCCTCGCCGAAATGCGCGCTGCCAAAGTCGGCGTCGTAGTCGTGGAAGACCGCGACGGCCGCGACGCTCGTGAACCGGCCGCGCTTGCCGAACGGAAAGCTCAATCGGGCATACGAGTCCTCTATGCCCGCCGCCGGCGTCGCGAGGAACTTGTCGGCCCAGCCCTGGAATGCGTGCAGCGTCGCAAGCGGCGTCGCGAAGCCGACCGTGCCGTCGCTGCCGAGCACCTCATAACCCAGACCCAAGCCGACCCTGGCGAAGGTGATCCCGCCTTCGAGCAGCTCGTACTCCGTGTCGACGTCGGCCAAATTCAAGCCGGCTTCGCCCTGCTGCGCGTACGCGAGCGCATAGGTCGCCGTCAGCTTGCCGACGGGCTTCGAGCCCGCGAGCTTGACGCCGACGGTGTTCGTCGACGCCGCCGCGACGCCGTCGATGTCGAGGTAGTAATCGAACAGCGCCAGCGTGCCGACGGGCAGCGTGTAGGCGAAGTTCGCGAGCACGACGTCGCCTTTCCACTCGCCCTGCGGCGAGTCGGGGCCGAACACGCGATTCACCTGCGAAGCATAGGTGAGGTCCGTCTTGAGCTTCGTGCTGCCCCACTGCGCGCGCAGCGCGTCGAACGTCTGCTCGTTCTGCCGCCAACCGACGTTGCCGACGAAGCGCTGATCGTCGTGAATGATGCGCTGCCTGCCGAACGTCAACGTGGTGCGATCGAGCGACTTGTTGATGAGCGCGAGTCTGTTGATCGCGGCGAAGTCCGCCGGATCCGCAACGACGGGATACTCCGTCTGGCCGTTCGTCGTGCTGTTGTAGTCCTCGACGAGGTCGTCGACGATGACGCCTTCGGCGAGAAATGCCGTGCCTTTCAGCGGCGCCGTCTGGAAGCCGGCCCGCAGACGGTTCGTCAGCGCGTCGGCCTCCTCCGCGAACCCGCCCTGCTCCACCGACTCGTAGCGCGCGCGCAGGTCGATGATGGCGTCCCCTTCGCGCAGCGCGTCTGCGAACGTCTCGGCGCCGTACGCGGGCGCCGTCGATGCGGCGCTCGCGAGAGCCAGTACGTATCCCACCCCGATTCTTCTCGAAATACTCATGTAGAGAGCTCCCCAAAAAAAAACCGCTGAGAGCGCTCCGACTTTCGGAGCCGCTCCAGCGGCGTTGCTGGTCGAGCCCAACTCTGGACTCGCGTTCGTAGGCCTCAATACAAAGGTCGTGCCACCGACGCGCGCAGCGGGCACTCGTCGCTAACTCCATGACGCAGCACTTCTTTTCGCTGCGCCGCGTCCGGCTCGTCGCGCCGGCGGTAACGGCCGCGTGCGCCAGGATGGTTCATCGGCTCACCGAAGCGGTGCAAACCGGTGCATCCCGAGTCAGAGCGCTTGGACGTCGGCGAACGGCGTGTGCACGTCGAACTGCCGCAGATACGCGGGCACGTCCTTGGCCGCGAATTCGATTCGATCGAACGGCGGCGGCACGGGCCGCGAATCGACGCGCGTGCCGCGTACGCTGTCGCGGTACAACGCGGGACTGAATACTCTCGACGCCGCGCGCTCGGCGTGCTCGCTCGGGGCGATCTGGCCCCAGCGAACCATCTGCGCGTACACCCAGAGTCCGTCGTCCTCGCGCGGCGCGTTCGCGGCGTGGCGGTGAAAGTACAGAAAACTGCGATCGTGCACGTCCGCGCCGGACGCGAGGTGCACCCGTCCATCGAGTGCCGCCGCGATGATGTCTTGCGGCAGGTCGAGGTACGCGGGCCGAGCGAGCAGCGACGCGAGCGCCGCGTGATTCGATGCGTCGTCCGCCCAAGCAGCCGCGGCGTCGAGCGCCCGTAGCAGCCTTGCGACGCTCTGCGATTGCTGCGCGAACGCGCTGCGAAACGCGAGCACCTTTTCGACGGCGCGCGGAAACAATTGCGCTTGCGTCGCCACGATGGATCCCAACCCTTGCGCGACGGCGAGGCTGTTCCACGGCTCACCGACGCAGAAGCCGTCGACGAGACCGGCGCGCAAGCTGTCGACCATCAGCGGCGGCGGAATCGCGACGAGCCGGATGTCGCGATCGGGATGCAAGCCGGCGGCCGCGAGCCAATAGCGCAGATCGAAGTTGTGATTCGAGAACGGGAAGACCATGCCGAGCGTCAGCGGCGGCACGCGTCGCCGCGCGACGGCCGCGAGTGCCCGGGCGGTCTCGAGCGGATCCGTGAAGGCTGCCGCACCCTGCATCTCGTCGAACAGCCGATTCGAGACCGTCACTGCATTGCCGCCGCGCCCCAGCACGAACGGCGCGATGCACTCGACCTGCACGTGCCCTACGCCGAGAGTCAGCGCCACCGGCAGCGGCGCCAATGCGTGCGCGCAGTCGACGTGCCCGAGCGACAGATGGTCGCGCAGGCTCGCCCACGACGGCTCCTTGACGAGCGCGAGGTCGAGCCCCGCCTCGGCCGCAAAACCCTGCTCGCGCGCGGCTACGAGCACCGCGCAGTCGACGAGCGGAACGAAGGCCGCGACGATGCGCTCAGTCATGCTCGCCCCCCGCGCGCAGCAGAGCGGCAGCCGCGACGAGCGAGCGCGCGAGCTCGGCGATCTTGCGGTTCTGATTCATCGCGGTACGGCGCAGCAGCACGTACGCGTCGTCTTCCGAGCAACCGCGTTGCTGCATCAGAATCGCCTTCGCCTGCTCGATGATCTTGCGGTCCTCGAGCGCCGACTTCGCCTGCTGCAGCTCGCTCTGGAGGCGATCGAACGCGTGGAAGCGGCTGATCGTCACGTCGAGGATCGACCGGACGCGCTCCTTGCGCAGCCCGTCGACGACGTAGGCCGAAACGCCGGCGTCGATGGCGGCCTGCACGGTCGCGCTGTCGGATTTGTCGACGAACATCGCGATCGGCCGCCGCGCGAGCCGGGACACCTGGAACATTTGCTCGAGCGTGTCGCGGCTCGGGTTTTCGAGGTCGATCAAGATGACGTCGGGATCGACGGCGCCGATACGCGCCAACAGGTTCGCCGTGTCGCGGATGTGATGAACTTCGAGCGTGCCGCCCTCGTCGCCGCCGCTCACCATGCGTAAGCCTTCCTCGAGGATCGCTGCACGCACCGCGTTCTCGTCGATTATTAGAATTCTGAGCGAGCGCTGCGTCATCCAAAGTGCCCGATGCAAGAAGCATGCAGGGCGTTGCGCGCTGCTCTACCCGCGTTCTAGCAGCGCGGGCGCACCACTACGGATCGAGTCGGAACGATGGCTGCCCCGTTGTTGGGCAGCGCGACACGCTCATACGCCCCCAAGACGACGCACGATCTCGTCGCGCGTGAGGCCGACGACCTCGACACGCTTGCGCGACGAGCCTCGGCCGGCGGCGACGGTGACTGCATTTTTCTTAAGGCCAAGCGCCTCGGCGAGCAGCTCCTCGAGTGCGCGATTCGCGCGCCCGTCTTCCGGCGGCGCCTGAATCCTGATTTTCAGCGCGCCCTCGAGCCAGCCGACAATCTCGTCCTTGCCCGCTCGCGGCACGACCTTCACGGCGATGAGCGTCATCCCCGATCGACCCTATTACTTAACGCAATCCGACTAGCGCTCCCCGGGAAGCATTTGACGCTATCATGCGCCGCTATGGGACGCCGAAGACAAGTCAGCGATCGCGAGATCAGCGTGGCCGCGCGCGAGGTGTTCCTCGACCGCGGTCCGAAAGCACCCGTAGCGATGGTCGCCAAGAAGCTCGGAGTTTCGACGGCGACGCTGTTCCAGCGCACGGGATCGAAACAGCAGCTCATGCTGATGGCCTTTCAGCCCGAGAGCACGCTCGTGACCGAGCTCGACCGCGGTGTGCAGCCGGGTGTTCCCGTCCGCGACCAGCTAGGCCACGTGCTCATCGAGATCAACCAATATCTCGGCGCCATCATCTCGGCCTCGGTCACCTTGCGTGCGGCGTGCATCGAGTCGAACTTGCCGGAGCCCACGCCGTATCAGTTGCGCACGAAGCTCGCCGCGTGGCTGATGCAAGCCGCATCGGTGGGCCTGCTGACCGTCGTCGACGCGGACACGACGGCGGACATTCTGATCGGCGCCATCGAATCGCGACACATCCACTCGTACATGCGGCAGCAGCACCTGACCTCTCAGCAGCATCGCGAGTACATCCACGCGATGCTCGACGTGGTGTTCACGGCCCGCTAGCCTTTCCCTTTCGACCATAACCACCCCGGCGCCGCGCTTCGAGCGCGCACGCTTTCATTTCCGTTGCCACATGGAGCTTCCGCAATGACTGAACACAGAGACGAAACCATCGAAGAGCTATTCGACCGCGGCCTCGAGGTTCGCCGCGCCGTGCTCGGAGCCGACTACGTCGACAACTCGTTGAAATCGGCGAACGACTTCATGATGGCGTTCCAGAACATCACGACGGAGTGGTGCTGGGGTTATGCCTGGACGCGCTCCGGGCTGGACCGCAAGACGCGTAGCCTGATCAACCTCGCGATGCTGACGGCGCTGAACCGCTCGCCCGAAATCAAGCTGCACGTGCGCGGCGCGCTGAACAACGGCGTGACGGTCGACGAGATCAAAGAGGTGCTGCTGCACGCGACCGTGTATTGCGGCATCCCCGCCGGCCTCGACGCGTTCAAGGCCGCGAACGAGGTGCTCAAGGAAGTCGGCGCCTTCGCAAAGAAATAGTCCCGCAAAAAAAGGGCCGCACTCGTCGTGAGTGCGGCCCTTGGTCAGACCTCGCGGTCGACGATACGCTGCGTCAGAAGCTCAGCCGCAGGCCGACGCGCATGAAGCGACCGGCAGTATCGTAGAAGATCGGGTTCGTACCGCCGATGCCTGGGGCGAAGCCGACTCCGCCGCCCGTCACCGGCGGATCCTCGTCCGTGAGGTTATCGATAGAGGCCCATAGCTGCATCATGTTGCCGCCCGAGAGCTCGAAGTTGTAGGTACCGGACAGCCCAAACACCTCATAGCTATCGACGCTGTTGAAGCTCGCCGAATTCGCATTGGCCGGGTTGTAGCCGAAATCCTCCGGGCCGACACGCGTCGAGTCGAGTTTGCCGTCGTCGATGTAGCGCATCTGACCCGTCAGCGAGAAGTTGCCGCGGCTCCACGTCGTGACTACGTTGCCGGCGAAATCCGCCGCCGACGCATAGTCGCTCAGGAAGGCCACGGAACTGCCCACGATACCCGCGATGTCCGTCGGAGGTGGTTGCCCGAGCGGGTTCCGGACGATATTCACGAGCTGGCTGAACGTCCTCGTGCCGAGCACGCGCACGCTCAAGTTGCCGTTGTCGAGCTGCTTGAGCCAGTCGAACGTCAGATCGACGCCTTCGACCTCGTACGCGCCCGCGTTGTAAGTCTGGGCGTAGTAATTCTCGATATCGGTGAAGCACCCGTACCCAGCTGCCGTCTGTACCGGGCAAGGAATCGTGTTTCTCGGGCCGACGCTCTGCCCCAACGCGTCAAGAGGTGGCGTCGGCGCGCCGTTATGGTCGAACGCCGGATTTTGCCACTGAGTCCTGACGCCGTTGGTGATCTGGTCGCAGTACGACGCAATCCCCTGGAAGCATCCCTGAATCGTGATCGATAGATTCGCAGGTGCGATCGAGTTCTGTAGATCGATGTTGAACCAATCGAGCGCGAGGCGGATTCCCGAGTCCGGCGGCTGAATCACAAAACCGATCGTCGTCGTATCCGCCTCCTCGGGAAGAATACCGTTACGCGCGCCGCCATAAAGCGTCGCGCCGACCGGATCCGGGCTCGTGGTGTTCGTCCAAGGATTGCTGGAGAACGGCGGCTGGATGAAGCCGAAGAAGCTTCCCGGCGTGAACACCTGACCGTAGTAAAGCTCGCGGTGGTTCGGTGCACGAATGTCGTGTGATTCGCTGAGCCGGATGCCGAACGCCGGTAGGATGTCCCACTGAGCGCCGACTTTCCAAGTACTGATGTCGTACTTGTAGACGGCACCCGGGTCGGGCGTCCCGCGACCGGCCGTATTCTCGTACTCCGATTGGCGGGCCGCGATATTCATTGCGAACGTCTCGTGGAACGGCACGTCGAGCTCGGCGAAATACTCGAGCACGTCGACCACGCCGGCGAAGGTCTCGCCGTACTGGATCGCGAAATCCTTGCGCACCGCGGGATCCAGCTCTTCGGCAGCGATGTTGTCGAGCGACTCACTGCGCCACGAGATGCCGGCGGCCGCGCGGATGGGGCCCGCGTCGCCAATCCCATCGCTCAAATCACCCGACGCGACGAACTCGGCCATGTCCTGCTCGACGACCGTATCCTCGCGAATGTAGCCGAACGCGTACGCCTTCGAGGCCGCCGATATCGGCCCTGTGCCGAACGGATTGAGCGGCTGGCAACCGGTGCGCAGACTTGGATCCGCGACGAGGTAGCCCAACTGGTTCGTCACGTTCGAGGACGCGACCGGGGTCAGGACCGCAGGATCGAGGGCTGACCGGCACACGGGTTGACCGGCGCCGTTCAGCACGGTGTCCATCGCGTAGTTGTAGCGGTTCGCGTGCACGAGGTCGCGCACGGCCTGCGTGCGATCGGACTCGCCCCACTGATAGTAGGCGTCCCAAGTCCACGACGAATCGCCGAACTTACCGTCGAAACCGAACGCGAAGCGCTTCAGATCCGTATCCGTGTCATTACCGTGGTCGATCTGGTTTTCCCAGTTCTTGATGAACGGCAAACCGGGCGGCAGTCCGCCCGGGAAGCCCGCAACGGGGGGACCCGCCAAACACGGGAAGGCGCCGACCCCCAAGGTGCTACCCACCGTCGCGTCGAAGAAGCTGAGCAGGGCGGGGTTGAGTTGAAGGTACGCGTTGTCCCGTCGGAGGCATGTGTATTGGATGTTCGTGAAGCCGCCCTCGGTAGACGTCTCGGCCGAGCCGCCCGAGGCCTCGACGAAGAAGCCGAGGCTGTCGTTGACATCCTTCGTAAAGCTCACATAGCTCGTGAGCCGCTCGACGGGGGATCGAAGCACGACGTCCTCGAAAATGCCTTCGCCCTCGCCGCCGACCGCGATGCTCTGGAAAAAGCCATCGCCGCCTACACCCGGATCGTAGTTGACGAGGCCATTACCCGCGGCATTGAGTTGAATCCCGGGAATCACTTGCCCCGAGTTGGCGCCGCCCACACGCGTCGTCGGAGTGAGAAAGGGCGGGAGACCGGCAACCGCACCGGGGCCCGGTAGCCAGAAGACGCCGGGGCGGCTGTTCCACGTTTCGCGTAGCCCAGGGATGATCAGGTTCCGCGGACCGGTGGCCGGCGGCTGCCAGTTCGTGATGACACCGGTGTTCGTGCCGCACCAGTCGCGCGCCGTCGAGCACTTGAGGATGCCGTCGGAGTCCTCACCCTCGATACCGATGACGAAGTTGCCGCCGTCGCCGATGGCGGTTCCGAAGGCGAAGCCGTAGTGCGTGCTGTCGCCGTCGCCTTCGCCGCTCGAGCCGAAGTCGATCTCGGCCTTGATGCCTTCGTAGTCGCGGTCGAGCAGAATGTTCTGCACGCCGCCGATCGCGCCCGAGCCGTACGACGCCGAGGCGCCGCCCGTCACGGTTTCGAGGCGATCGATCAGAATGGTCGGAATGAAGTTCAGGTCGACGCCGTCGCCCTGATTCGTCGGCACGTGCCGGCGAGAATCGACGAGCGTCAAAGTACGCGTGCCGAAGAACGGATTCAGGCCGCGCAGATTCGCGAGCGTCGAACCGTTGAAGAAGTTGTTTCCGGCATTCGCATCGGGCGAGTTGCGATTGACGTTCTGCGGAACGCTGACCATCGCCTGCCCGAGGTTGATGATGCCCAGGTTTTTCAGATATTCGTTGTCCATCACCGTTGTGGGCTGCGCCGAGCTGAAGTCGTCGCGTCTGATGCGCGATCCCGTCACGGTGATTTCTTCGAGAGAGCGGTCCGGGCCCTCGTCCGCGGCTGCTGGCTGTTGACCTTGCTGTTGACCTTGCTGCTGAGCGTAGGCGCTCGTCGCAACCGCCGCTCCGGATAATACGAGCGCAATTGCTGATGCGAGCCGACTGACTTTCGCTATCGCGGGCTGCTGGTGCCTCATCGGTGCTCTCCCCCGAGAGGTGGTGGGAACTCGATTCCTCTGGTCGCCGGTGTTGCTACGCGGCCACAGCGGCGATCAGTCTGGCCGCTAGTGTTTCAGCCTATAGTCTCGGAATCAAGACAGAACGGTCGAAATGAATGACCGGCCACTTATCTTTTCACCTCCCGGTGGCGCCGCCCCCCACCCGAGGGCTAGCATGATCGTCATGGCCCGCACGCTCGCGATCTTGGCGGCTTCCTCGTGGCTCACGTTGCTGCCTGAGGCCGACGCGGCTACCGAGCCCCTGCCCGAACGGACCGAGACCGCGCCCGAGTCGGTGGAGTCACCGACCTCGACCGCCGAGCTGCCGGCTGCGACGAATCCACCGGCCCCAACTTCCGAGCTCCCGCCCGCAAGGTCGTCGGCCGAGGCCGACGAAGTCCCTGCGGCCAAAGAGGTCACGCTCGACCCGACGGCGAAACCGCCCGTCTGTCGCCGCTACGTGCCGACGGGCAGCCGCATCGCGAGCGAGCGCTGCCGGAGCGCCGAGTCCTGGGACGCCGCGCGTGCAGCCGAGCGCGGGCAAATCCGCCACGACATCGACGAGATGCGGATCCGCCAGGCGGCGCGCGCCGCAGCGCAGGCCGATGCGCTCCGCCGACGCGTGGGACTCTAGCCCCGTTCGTCCTTGCGAAACCGTTCCGGCCCGTTATCCTGGACTAGACGGCCGAGCGCCGTCTCAATCCACGCTTGCATCCGACGGGGCTTCAATGACCGAGTACGTTGCGCACGGTGGCATCAAGATCGCGAGCTCTCTGCGCGCGTTGGTGCATGACGAGATTTCGCCCGGCACAGGTGTAACGCCGAGTACCGTGTGGACGCTGCTCGACTCGGTCGTGCGCACGCTCGGGCCGCGCAACCGCGCGTTGCTCGACAAGCGCGATGCGTTGCAAGCGAAGATCGACGCCCGGCTCGCAGCGCAGCGCGGCGCCGCGCTCGACAGCCAAGCGATGGCCGCGTTCTTACGCGAGATCGGCTATCTCGTGCCGAACGGGCCTTCTTTTAAGGTGACGACCGCGAACGTCGACGCCGAGATCGCGACGCTCGCAGGGCCGCAGCTCGTCGTGCCCGTCGACAACGCGCGCTACGCGTTGAATGCCGCCAATGCGCGCTGGGGCAGCCTCTATGACGCGCTCTACGGCACGAACGTGATCGCCGACGACAACGGCGCCGAGAGGGGCCGCGGCTACAACGCCGTTCGCGGCGAACGCGTGATGGCAATGGCCAGCGAGTTCCTCGATCAAGCCGTCCCGCTCGCGAGCGCCAAGTGGATCGACGTCATGGGCGTCGAGGTGTCGGGCACGCGCCTCGCCTGCCGGCTGCGCGACGACCGCACGACCACCGGCTTGGCGGACGCAGCGCAGCTCGCGGGCTTTCGCCGCAACGGCGACACGCTGACGAACCTGCTGCTGCGCAATCACGGGCTGCACATCGACATCGCGATCGACAAATCGCATCCCGTCGGCAAGCAACATCCGGCCGGCATCAAGGACATCGTGCTCGAGAGCGCGCTGACCACGATCATGGACTGCGAGGATTCCGTCGCCGCCGTGGACGCCGCAGACAAGACCGTCGTCTACCGCAACTGGTGCGGCATCATGCGCGGCACGTTGACTGCCTCGGTCGCGAAAGGCAGCGGCACGGTCGAGCGCCGTTTGAATCCCGATCGAGAATACACGGCACCCGACGGCTCGACGTTGACGCTGCCCGGGCGCAGCTTGCTGCTCGTGCGTCACGTCGGCTCGCACGTGCTCACGGACGCCGTCTTAGAAAGCGCGGGCAAACCGATCGCAGAAACGTTCCTCGACTGTGTGCTGACGACGCTCGCCGCGCTGCACGACATCAAAGGTACGGGCCCGCTGCGCAACAGCCGCACGGGCAGCCTGTACATCGTGAAGCCGAAGCACCACGGCCCCGAGGAGGTCGCGCTGTCGGTCGAGCTGTTCGCGACCGTCGAACGCGCGTTCGGCCTGCCGGCCAACACGCTGAAGATCGGCATCATGGACGAGGAACGGCGCACGACCGTGAACCTCAAAGAGTGCATTCGCGAAGCGTACGACCGAATCATCTTCATCAACACCGGCTTCCTCGATCGCACGGGCGACGAGCTGCATACGCACATGGAGGCCGGGCCCGTGGTTCCGAAGGCCGAGATCAAGGGCGCGCGCTGGATCGCCGCCTACGAGGACTGGAATGTGCGCGTCGGGCTCGAGGCCGGGCTACCCGGCCATGGCCAGATCGGCAAAGGCATGTGGGCGATGCCCGATGAGATGCGCGCCATGCTCGACACGAAGCAAGGCCATCCGAAGGCCGGCGCGACGACCGCGTGGGTTCCCTCGCCGACGGCCGCGACGTTGCACGCGATTCATTATCACCAGATCGACGTTGCCGCGCGCCAGCGCGAGATTGCGGCGGAAGGCGGCGCTAGACCTGAGCTGCTCGAGGGAATCCTCACTCCGCCGCTGCTCGGTCGAAAGCTCACGGACGCGGAGATTCAGCGCGAGCTCGACAACAACGCGCAAGGAATCCTGGGCTATGTCGTGCGCTGGATCGAGCAAGGTGTCGGCTGCTCGAAGGTCCCCGACATCAACGACGTCGGGCTCATGGAGGACCGCGCGACGCTGCGCATCTCGTCGCAGCACATTGCGAACTGGCTCCGCCACGGCATCGTCGATCAAAAGCAGGTCCGTGCGACGCTCGAGCGCATGGCGGAGGTCGTCGATCGGCAGAACTCGGGCGACCGCAACTACCGCAACATGGCGCCGAAGTTCGAGGAGAGCGTCGCGTTCCAGGCGGCGCTCGACCTCGTGTTCAATGGATTGAAGGAGCCGAACGGCTACACCGAGCACGCGCTGGCTCGGCGCCGCCGCGAGTTCAAGGCGAAGCACGCCTAGCCGACGGGGGACCGCAGCGTCAGTTGACCTGCGAGGACGGCCGGCGGCCGCTCGACTTCGTCT
>Ga0068861_100002874_pt1 | contig 11344 bp, 7 predicted proteins | sample KBSSwiS42_FD_66593 | JGI IMG/M metagenome (GOLD analysis project Ga0068861, IMG submission 66593) | Switchgrass rhizosphere microbial communities from Kellogg Biological Station, Michigan, USA - KBS Switchgrass S4-2 | ecosystem: Host-associated > Plants > Roots > Rhizosphere > Soil ...
GGCGCCACCGGTAGCGCTCCGGTCGAAGGCGGCCTGCGATGATCTCGCAACCGCAGCGCGGCCTCGCGCTCGATGGCGCTCCGCCGGTATCCGCCGAACGCGCCCCGCCCGCACATGGCGGCCGACTGTTCCGCAAATACCTGTTGCTGATCCTTTCGCTGGTGACGGGCGCGATGCTGACGTCAGGCGCGTTCTGGATCTGGTCTTCCCACCAGGACAACAAGGCGGCGCTTGCGAGTCTGCAGCACGAGAAGGCGCTCGCGGCGGCGGCGCGCATCGAGCAATACATCAGCGGCATCGAGCAGCAGCTGAAGTACGCGGCGTTGCCGCAGATCGGCGCGGGGGACATCGAGCTGCGCCGCATCGAGTTCCTGAAGCTGCTGCGGCAGGTGCCCGAGATCACCGACATCGCGCAGCTCGACGGCGCCGGCCGCGAGCAGTTGCTCGTGTCGCGCCTGACGATGGACAGCGTGAACTCGGGAAAGGATCGGTCACAGGAGCCGGCGTTCCGCAATGCATCGCGTGCCCGGACGTGGTTCGGTCCCGTGTACTTTCGGAAGGAGACCGAGCCGTACCTGACGATCGCGCTTCGCTCGGGCAGCGACGCGGGACCGGTGACGATTGCCGACATCAACCTGAAGTTCGTCTGGGACGTCGTGTCGCGGATCAGGATCGGTGACAAGGGCAAGGCGTACGCCGTGGACGGCAACGGCTATCTCGTAGCCGATCCTGACATCGGCCTCGTGCTGCGCAAGACCGACCTGTCGGCGCTTCCGCACGTACGGGTGGTGAGCGGCGGTGGCAAGCCGGGTGCCGACGCGATGGAGTCGACGGACGTCACGGGCATTGCGACGCTGACGTCGGTGGCGCTGATCGAGCCGCTGAATTGGCGGGTGTTCGTCGAGCAGCCGATGTCCGAAGTGAACGCGAAGCTCGAGGCGTCGATCGCTCGAGCTGCGCTGCTGCTGCTCGCCGGCGTGTTCCTGTCAGCCTTCGGTGCACTGGCGCTCGCGCGCGGCATGATGCGCCCGATCCGTACGCTGGACGAAGGTGCGCGGCGCATTGGTTCCGGCGACCTCGACCAGAAAATCGACGTGCGCACCGGCGACGAGCTGCAGGGACTCGCCGAGCAGTTCAACCGGATGACGGGCAAGCTGCGCGAATCGTATGCCGGCCTCGAGCGCAAGGTCGACGAGCGGACGCGCGAGCTCAAGAATTCCCTCGAGCAGCAGACGGCGATCAGCGAGATCCTGCGGGTGATCTCGAGCTCGCCGACCGACGTGCAGCCGGTGCTGCAGGCGGTCGCCGAGCGGGCTGCGCATTTGTGCGGCGCGCCCTACGCGCGTGTGATGGTGATTGACGGCGAGATGCTGGTTCCACGGGCGGATTACTCGACCGAGCCGGTGTTCAGCGGCTTTCCGGTGCCGGTCGCCCGTACGTCGTTTACCGGCCGCGCGGTGGTCGACCGTGCCACGGTTCATTTCGCTGACATCGTCCCGATCGCCGATGCCGAGTTTCCGGATGCAGCCGAGAACATCCGCCGCCTGGGCTGCCGCGCGGTGTTGGCGGTGCCGCTGCTCCGCGAGGATGGCGCATACGGCGGCATATTCCTGTTTCGCCGCGAGCCAGGGTTGTTTTCATCCGACCAGGTGGCGCTGGTCGAGACGTTCGCACGTCAGGCGGCGATCGCGATCGACAACGTGCGGCTGTTCAACCGAACGAAGGAGGCGCTCGAGCAGCAGACAGCAATCAGCGAGATCCTGCGCGTGATCTCGAACTCGCCGACGGACGTCCAGCCGGTACTCGACGCCGTTGCGAAGCGGGCGGCGCACCTATGCGGCGCGCCCTACGCGCGTGTGCTGCTGATCGAAGGCGATGTCATACGCCCTGTGACCGAGTATTCGGCGGGACAGGAGCCGCTGCCGCCGCCGCCCACGCCGATTCCATATCGCCGTACCGTGATCACGGCGCGCGCCGCACTCGACCGTGAGACCATTCACCACGCGGATATCCTGCCGCTCCTGGATGCGGAATATCCCGACTCGCGCGCAAGCATCATTCCCCTCGGTGCACGCGCGGTCCTGGCAGTGCCGCTGATGCGCGAAGGTGGCGCATACGGCGGGATATTCCTGTTTCGCCGCGAACCGGGCCTGTTTTCGCCCGATCAGGTTTCACTCGTCGAGACGTTCGCGCGCCAGGCGGCGATCGCGATCGACAACGTACGCCTTTTCAACGAAACGAAGGAAGCGCTCGAGCAGCAAACGGCGATCAGCGAAATCCTGCGCGTGATATCGGCTTCGCCGGGCGACGTGCGCCCGATGCTGAACGCCGTGGCAGAGCGTGCGCTCAAGCTCTGTGATGCGGCGCAATCGACTATTTTCCTCGTCGAAGGCGCGACGGTCCGATGTGCGGCCAGCGTCGGAGATACCCCCGCGCTGAGCGAAGGCGAGCACATGTTGTTGAGCCGCGGTTCAACGAGCGGTCGCGCCATCCTCGATCGGACCCTCGTGCACATGGCGGACCTGGCGACCGCGCCGGAAGAGGAGTTTCCGGTCGGCCGCGAAATGCAGCGCAGGATCGGCCATCGCGCGATTCTCAGCGTGCCGCTGATGCGGGAGGATCGTGCGATCGGCGCGATCGCCTTGTGGAGGATGGAAGCGCGCGCGTTCTCGGAAAGCCAGATCGCGCTCGTCAATACGTTTGCCGATCAGGCGGCGATCGCGATCGAGAACGTGCGGCTGTTCAACGAGACGCGCGAGGCGCTGGAGCAGCAGCAGGCCTCCGCCGAGGTGCTGGGGGTAATCAGCAGCTCGGTGGCCGATACGGCGCCCGTGTTCGAGCGGATCTCGCGAAGCTGCAAGCGACTGTTCGAAGGTGTCGTCGTCAGCATCAATGTCGTCGGCGATGACGGCATGCTGCATCTCGGCTATTACGACGGGCCGAACCCCGAGCGATTGCGCAGCATCTTTCCCGGTCCGATCGACGTGAACTCGTCGTCGGGCATCGCGCTGACCGAACGACGCGTCGTCCATCTGGTCGATGCCGAGCAGGACACCAACGTGCCGGAGTACACGCGGCGGAGCGCTTTCGCCACGGGCATGAAATCGGTCGTGTTCGCGCCGATGCTGTGGGAGGGACGCGGTGTGGGGGTGATCACCGTCGCGCGTCCGTTCGTCAAGGCCTTTTCGGACAAGGAGATCGCGCTTCTCAAGACGTTCGCCGATCAGGCGGTGATCGCAATCCAGAACGCGCGCCTGTTCAACGAGACAAAGGAGGCGCTGAATCAGCAAACGGCGATCGCCGAAATACTGCGCGTCATTTCGAGCTCGCCCACCGACATGCAGCCGGTGCTCGAAGCGATCGCCGAACGCGCGGCACGGCTGTGCGACGCATCGACGGCGTCGATGTACCTCATCGAAGGCGACGTGCTGCGGCATCTTGCCTCGAAGGGACCCTCGCCCGACCCGGTCAGCCACGTCGAGTCGCTGCCGATCGACAGCCAGTCCATTTCAGGTCGCGCGCTGCTCGAGGGGCGTAGCATCCAGGTACCCGACATGCTCGCCGAAGAGGCCGCCTACCCGCGCAGCTACGTGCTGGCGCAGCGCTTCGGCCATCGGACAGTCATAGTCGTGCCGCTGTATCGCGAAGGACAGACCGTCGGCACGATCCTGTTGCGTCGCGACGATGTGCGCCCATTCGCCGAACGCGAGATCGAATTGTTGCGAACGTTCGGCGACCAAGCGGCGATCGCGCTCGAGAACGTGCGCCTGTTCCGCGAGATCCAGGACAAGAGCAAGCAGCTCGAAATCGCCAACCAGCACAAGTCGGAGTTTCTGGCCAATATGTCGCATGAGCTGCGAACGCCGCTCAATGCGATCATCGGCTTTTCCGAGGTTCTGCTCGAGCGGCTGTTCGGCGAGCTCAACGACAAGCAGGACGATTACCTCAAGGACATTCACTCATCGGGACGGCATCTGCTGAACCTGATCAACGACATACTGGACCTGTCGAAGGTGGAGGCGGGCAGGATGGAGCTCGAGCCCGCGCCATTCGACCTTCCGACGGCGATCGGCAATGCGATGGCGCTGATTCGCGAGCGCGCGCAAAAGCACGCGATCGCGCTTGACGTGCACATCGAGCCAGGACTCGCGAGCGTCGTCGCCGACGAGCGCAAGCTGAAGCAGATCCTGCTGAATCTGCTGTCCAATGCCGTCAAGTTCACGCCCGACGACGGACGCATCGAGGTGCGTGCGCGCTGCGTGGGCGATGACCTGGAGATCGCCGTCGAGGACACCGGGATCGGAATCGCCGCCTCCGACCACGAGGCGGTGTTCGAGGAGTTCCGGCAGGTGGGTCGCCAGTACACGAGCAAGCACGAAGGAACGGGACTCGGGCTTGCGCTGACGCGGCGGTTCGTCGAGCTGCACGGCGGTACGATTCGCGTCGACAGCGAGCCGGGCAAAGGCTCGGTGTTCACGTTCGTGCTGCCGCGAGTGGTGCGCCGATGATCGCCGCTCCCGCCGCTTCGGTGGCTGCCCGGAGAAATGTGCAATGAGCGTGATCCTGATCGTCGAAGACAACGAGAAGAACATGAAGCTCGTCCGCGACGTGCTGCAGGTCAAGGGTTACCAGACGCTGGAGGCGGCTACGGCGGAAGACGGCATCGCGCTCGCACAGGCGCATTCGCCGGACTTGGTGCTGATGGACATCCAGTTGCCGGGCATGAACGGTATCGAGGCGCTCGGCGTGCTGCGCGAGAACCCGGCCACCGCGCACATCCCGGTCATCGCGGTCACCGCATCGGTGATGCAGCAAGACCGCAAGCTGATTACCGAGGCCGGTTTCGACGCGTACATCGGCAAGCCGATCAACCTGAAGGAATTCCTGCAGGCGGTGCGCGAAATGATCGAGGCGCCGCGATGAGCGGCGCGACCGCACTGGGCAAAGTACTGGTCGTCGACGACACGCCGACCAACGTGAAGCTGCTCGCGGACCTGCTGGCGATACGCGGTTACGCCGTCACGACGGCGAGCAACGGCGAGGAGGCCCTCGCCAAAGTGGCAACGGACACGCCAGACCTCGTGCTGCTCGACGTGATGATGCCGGGGCTGTCCGGTTACGACGTTTGCCGGCGGCTGCGCGCCGATGCCGCGACCGCGCTGCTGCCGGTCGTGCTCGTGACGTCCCTCGACGCACAGCAGGAGCGGGTCAAGGGTATCGAGGCGGGTGCCGACGATTTTCTCAACAAGCCGATCAACCAGCCGGAGCTTTTCGCGCGCGTGCGCTCGCTGTTGCGCGTCAAGGCGCTGCAGGACGAGGTGGGCAAACAGGCGGCGGCGCTCAAGGAGTGGAATACGAAGCTCGAGGAGCGCGTCGACGCGCAAGTGGCCGAGCTCGGCCGGATGTCGGCGCTGAAGCGCTTTTTTGCGCCTGCCGTGTGCGACGCGATCCTGTCGGCGGGCACTGCGTCGATTCTCGCGCCGCACCGACGCGAGATCTGTTACGTGTTCGTCGACCTGCGCGGCTTCACCGCGTTCACCGACGCTGCGGAACCGGAAGAGGTGCAGGCGGTGCTGCGCGAGTACCACGCGACGATGGGCGCGCTGATCAGCCGCTACGAGGGGACGCTCGATCGCTTCGCCGGCGACGGGATCCTGATCTTCTTCAACGATCCGCTCGCCGTTCCGGACGCGCCGCGCCGCGCCGCCGCGATGGCGCTCGACATGCAGGCGCAGTTCGCGCCGCTGCGCGTGCGCTGGTCCGAGGTCGGTTACGAGCTCGATCTCAGCATCGGCATCGCGAAAGGTTTCGCCACGCTCGGCGCATTCGGCTACGAGAGCAGGTTCGACTACTCGGCGATCGGCGGCGTCGTAAACCTTGCGGCGCGGCTTTGCGACGAGGCGGGGCCCGGGCAGATCCTGACCGACCGGCGCGCCCGCGCGGCGCTCGACGGCATTGCGACGCTCGAGTCGCTGGGTCCGCTAGCCCTCAAAGGGTATCTGCAGCCCGTCCCGGCCTTCCGGCTGCAGGCACTTCTGTGACGCGGCCAGGCTTGCATTCGACGCCCTGGGCACGAGGCACGCGCAAAGTCCTCCGCGACGTGCGCGCCGGCGCAGCTTCTCGCCGGACCTTCATCGCGGCGACCGGCGCGCTCGCAGCATTTGCTGCCGGCGTTCGGGCGCAACCTCGTCCGGTCATCGGCTTCCTCAACAGCGCGACGCCGCAGCTCTACGAATTCAACGTCGCTGCATTCCGCGAGGGACTGCAGGAGGCCGGCTTCATAGACGGGAAGAACCTGACGATCGAGTTTCGCTGGGCCGAAGGCAATTACGACCGGCTCCCGGGCCTCGCGCGCGAACTCGTTGACCGGGGTGTCGCGGCCATCGCCGCAACCGGCGACGTGTCCTCGGCAAAGGCTGCGCAGGCGGCGAGTCGAACGACGCCCATCGTGTTCACGATCGGCGGCGATCCGGTGAAGTTCGGGCTGGTCGAGAGCTACAACCGTCCCGGAGGCAATCTCACCGGCATAAATCTGATTTCCAGCGCCATGGGCGGAAAGCGTGTGGAACTGCTGCACGAGCTTGCGCCTCGCTCGGTGATCGCGCTGCTGATGAATCCCGACAATCCCAATGCAGCTTCCGAGCAGCGCGATGCGCAGGAAGCTGCGCGCGCGCTCGGGCACTCGACAGTGCTGCTGAACGTGCGCAACAGCGGCGACTTCGACGCTGCGTTCGCGGGGTTTACGGCCGCGGGCGCGGGCGCGCTCTTTGTGGCGACCGATCCCATGCTGCTGAGCCAGCGCGATCGCGTCGTGGCGTTCGCGGCTCGCCAGCGCGCGCCGGCCGTTTATTTCGTCCGCGAATTCGCCATAGCTGGTGGGCTCGTGAGCTACGGCGGGAGCATTCGCTGGATGTACCGGCAAGCGGGTGTCTACATCGGACGCATCCTGCGCGGAGCGCGGCCGGCCGAGATGCCCGTTGTCCAGCCCACCAGCGTCGAGATGGTCATCAACCGGCGCACGGCCCGGACGTTGAATATCGCGGTGCCGCAAAGCCTGCTGCTGCGCGCTGACGAGATCATCGAATGACCGAATCGGTTGCGACGGACTTCAAGATCGCTTGGGTCAACGTCGGCGCCCGCCGAGCAGCGAACCCAGCACACCGCGAACGATCTCGCGTCCGACGGTCGAGCCCATCGTCCGCACGGCGCTCTTCGCCATTGCTTCGACGAGGCTGTCCTTGCGTCCGCTGCCCGTCATCAGGCCGCCAAGCGATCCCTTCAGCGAATCCATGAGGCCACCGCTTGCCCCGGCCGGTGCCGGCGCTGCAGTGCCGGCCGACGCCGAGGCCCGGCCCGCAAGCTTTTCGTAGGCGGATTCGCGGTCGACCGGCGCGTCGTAGACGCCCTTGACCGGCGACTGCGCCGTGACGGCCTTGCGCTCATCGGCCGTGATCGAACCGATCCTCGATGCGGGCGGCAGGATGAACGCGCGCTCGACGATGCCGGGGCGCCCCTTTTCGTCGAGAAACGAGATCAGCGCCTCGCCGACGCCAAGCTCGGTGATCGCCTTTTCCGTATCGAGCGCCGGATTGGCGCGCATCGTCGAGGCGGCGGCCTTGACCGCCTTCTGGTCGCGCGGCGTGAACGCCCGCAGCGCGTGCTGGACGCGGTTGCCGAGCTGGCCGAGCACGATGTCAGGGACGTCGAGCGGATTCTGCGTGACGAAGAACACGCCCACACCCTTGGATCGGACGAGGCGGATCACCTGCTCGATCTTGTCGAGCAGCGCTTTCGGCGCGTCGGTGAACAGAAGGTGCGCTTCGTCGAAGAAGAACACCAGCTTGGGCCTGTCACGGTCGCCGACCTCGGGCAGGCGTTCGTAGAGCTCCGACAACAGCCACAGCAGCATCGTCGCGTAGAGCTGCGGTGACTGCATCAGCCGGTCCGCGGCGAGGATGTTGACGGCGCCACGGCCGCCCTCTGCCTGCAGCAGGTCGTCGACGTTCAGCATCGGCTCGCCGAGGAATGCAGCAGCCCCCTGCTGCTCGAGCGCGAGCAGGCCGCGCTGGATCGCGCCGATCGAGGCCGCCGAGATGTTGCCGTAGGTCGTCTGCAGGCTCTGCGCATGGTCGGCCACGTTTTGCAGCAGCGCGCGCAGGTCCTTGAGATCGAGCAAAAGGAGCCCATTATCGTCAGCGAACTTGAACACGATCGCCAGCACGCCCTGCTGCGTGTCGTTGAGGTTCAGGATCCGCGACAGCAGTAGCGGCCCGAGGTCGCTGATCGTCGCGCGAACCGGATGGCCCTGCTCACCGAAAACGTCCCAGAAGACGACGGGCATCGCGGCAAACGCAGGTGGCTTGGCACCGATCTGCTGCAGCCGGTCGCTGAACTTGGTCGACATGGCGCCGGCCTGGCTCATGCCGGCGAGATCGCCTTTCACGTCGGCCATGAACACCGGGACGCCAATCGAGCTCATCCGCTCGGCGATAACCTGGAGAGTCACGGTCTTGCCGGTGCCGGTTGCACCGGTGATCAAGCCGTGCCGGTTGGCGAGCGCGGGCAGCAAGTCGAGTTCGAGGTCGCCGTGGACGGCGATGGGTAGCGGGTCGGGCATTGGGGCGCTTTCCGTCGATAAAAAGCAGGCGGCCAGTTTAGCGTGGAAGGTGCTGCGGACGCCTCGCAAGCCTGTCAAAATACGCGATTTACTGCTACAATCCCGGCGGATAAGTAATGAGAAATGGGCTGGGGGCAGCCCATTTTTTTTTGGAGTTTGGATACGGGTTCGGCAGGTCGAGGGCGCGGTGAGCCTGGGTGAGCTTTTGGAGCAGACCGTACCTGCAATGGGGTACGAGCTCGTCGACTGGGATATGTCGGCCAGGAGCCGGCTCGTCCGCGTGTTCATCGACAAGCCGAACGGCGTCGACGTAGAGGACTGCGCGCGGGTGTCGAACCACCTGACGCACTTGTTCGCCGTCGAGGAAATCGACTTCGAGCGGCTCGAGGTGTCGTCGCCCGGACTCGATCGCCCGGTAAAGCAGCTAGCGGATTACGCGCGCTTCGCCGGGCAGGAAGCACAACTGACGCTCCGCGCGCCCGTGGACGGCGCGAAGCGGATCAAAGGCAAATTGCGGGGCAGCGAGGGCGACAACGTCCTCGTGGAAACTGCCACCGGCGTGAAGTCGTTTCCGTTCGAAACGATCACCCGGGCGCGGCTCGTCCCCGCGATCGACTGGACGAAGCGATGAGCGCGTTGGGTGAGGCCAGAGGCCGAGCCGAGGCCCGGCGGGCGCGGCAAGGCGCGAGTCGCAGTGATCGACACGAGATGATTCGGCCGGCGCAGGCAGGCCAAGGAGAGGAAGGAACATGAACCGCGAACTTCTGCTGCTCGTGGATGCGCTGTCGCGCGAAAAGAACGTGCCGAAAGAGATCGTCTTCACGGCGCTCGAGGCCGCGCTCGCGTCGGCGACGAAAAAGAAATATGCCGACAACATCGACGCCCGCGTATCGATCGACCGCGAGACCGGCGACTACGAAACCTTCCGCCGCTGGACCGTCGTGCCCGACGAGGAGCACGAGGAGCCCGCGCACCAGATCGCGATCACCGACGCCGGCGAGCGCGATCCGGTCCTCGAAATGGGCGAGGTGGTCGAGGAGCCGCTCGAGCCGGTCGAGTTCGGCCGCATCGGCGCGCAGGCGGCGAAGCAGGTGATCCTGCAGAAGATCCGCGACGCCGAGCGCGAGCAGATCCTCAACGATTTCCTGGAGCGCCAGGACAATCTCCTCACCGGCACGGTGAAGCGCATCGAGCGCGGCAACGTCATCGTCGAGTCCGGCCGCATCGAGGGCGTGATTCCGCGCGACCAGCTGATCCCGAAGGAAATGCTGCGCGTCGGCGACCGCATCCGCGCATTCGTGACCAAGATCGACCGCACGGCGAAGGGGCCGCAGCTCATCCTGTCGCGCATCGCGCCGGAATTCCTGATGCGCCTCTTCGAGCTCGAAGTGCCGGAGATCGAGGAAGGCCTGATCGAGATCAAGGCCGCCGCGCGCGACCCGGGCATCCGCGCCAAGATCGCGGTGAAGTCGAACGATCCCCGGCTCGATCCTCAAGGCACGTGCATCGGCATGCGCGGCTCGCGCGTCACCGCGGTGACGAACGAGCTCGCCGGCGAGCGCGTGGACATCATTCTCTTCTCCGAAGACCCCGCCAAGTTCGTCATCAACGCGCTGGCGCCGGCCGAGATCTCGTCGATCGTGGTCGACGAAGAGAAGCACAGCATGGACGTCGTCGTCGACGAGGAGAATCTCGCGATCGCGATCGGCCGCCTGGGCCAGAACGTGCGCCTCGCCTCCGAGCTCACCGGCTGGGAGCTGAACCTGATGAGCGTCGAGGATTCGCAGAAGAAGCACGACGAGGAAGGGACGCGTCTGCGCCAGCTCTTCATGGACAAGATCGACGTCGACGAGGAAGTGGCGGACATCCTGATCGGCGAGGGCTTCACCTCGCTCGAGGAGATCGCCTACGTGCCGCTGAACGAGATGCTCGAGATCGAGGCATTCGACGCCGACACGGTGAACGAGCTCCGCAGCCGCGCGCGCAACGCGCTCCTCACGGACGCGATCGTGCGCGAGGAGAACGTCGAGAACGTCGAGGAGGCGCTGCTCAACCTCGAGGGCATGGACACGGAGATCGCCAGCGCGCTCGCCGTGCACGGCATCACGACGCGCGACGCGCTCGCCGATCTCGCGGGCGACGAGCTGGTCGAGCTCACCGGAATTGCGGAAGACCGCGCGCAGGAATTGATCATGAAGGCGCGCGCGCATTGGTTCGAAGACGCGCCGGCCGAGGCAGGCGCGGATCTGGCTGCGGCGCCCAGGCACTAGAGCATTGCGCGACGGGAACACGAGGCAAGCGGGGGACGCATATGGCGCACACGACGATTGAACAATTCGCGACGGAGTTGAAGCTTCCGCCCGGCGCGCTGATCGAGCAGCTCGCCAAGGCGGGCGTCTCCGGCAAGGCCGAGGGCGATGGCTTGTCCGAACAGGACAAGACGAAGCTCCTCGAGTACCTGCAGAAGCAGCACGGCGCGGCCGGCGAGCCGAAAAAGAAGATCACGCTCACCAGAAAGCAGACGACCGAGATCAAGGCCGCCGGCACCACCGGCAAGGGGCGCACGATCCAGGTCGAAGTGCGCAAGAAGCGCGTGTTTGTGAAGCGCGACGAATCCGAGGCGGCGCCGCCCGTGGAGGAGCCGGCGCAGAAGACTGTCGCCGCCCCCGTCATCAGCGCCGAGGAGCTTGCCGCGCGCGAAGCCGAGGAGAAGAAGGCGCAGGAGCT
>Ga0068861_100002876_pt1 | contig 11343 bp, 12 predicted proteins | sample KBSSwiS42_FD_66593 | JGI IMG/M metagenome (GOLD analysis project Ga0068861, IMG submission 66593) | Switchgrass rhizosphere microbial communities from Kellogg Biological Station, Michigan, USA - KBS Switchgrass S4-2 | ecosystem: Host-associated > Plants > Roots > Rhizosphere > Soil ...
GCTTGTATTGCAGTAACTAAAACAATACTTAAAAGATCTGGAGTAAAACCTGGCCAGGGATGATCATAAATAGTGAGAACACCTCCATCGAAGTAGCGATGCACTTCATAAATATCTTGTTCGGGGATATGGATGCTATCATCGCCGTTGAGATTCATTTGAATTCCCAACTGTTGAAATTTTTCAGGAATGATACCAAGATGTTTGATACCTGCATTTTTAATTGTAACATCACTTTGTGTCATTGCAGCAAGACCAATGAATGAACCTACCTCGATCATATCTGGTAACATTGCATGTGTGGTGCCGCTGAGATAATCGACTCCATCGATCGAAAGCATGTTACTGCCAACACCATTGATCTTTGCACCCATGCTAATTAGCATCTTACATAATTGCTGAATGTATGGTTCGCAAGCAGCATTATAAATAGTTGTTGTTCCTTTTGCCATTACTGCAGCCATCAAAATATTTGCAGTACCGGTTACTGAAGGTTCATCAAGTAATAGATTCGTTCCTTTCAGGTTTGGAGCTTCTAAGTGAAAGAAACCATCTTCTTCATGATAGGTAAATTCAGCTCCTAGTTTTTCAAACCCGAGAACATGGGTATCGAGTCTCCTTCTTCCAATTTTATCGCCACCTGGTTTTGGAATAAATGCTTTTCTGAATCTTGAAAGCATTGGACCCGCCAGCATCACCGAACCACGCAGTCTTGCACTTTTTTTCCTGAATGATTCGCTGTGCAGATAATCAATGTCAACATTGTCGGCTTGAAGAGTACATTCATCTCTTTTTGTTCTCCCGATCTTTACATTCATATCACCTAATAATTCGATCAAAAGATTTACATCAAGTATATCAGGAATATTTGTGATGGTAACTTTTTCAGGTGTCAATAAAATAGCACTGATTATTTGTAAAGCTTCATTCTTTGCTCCCTGGGGAGTGATCTCGCCTTTTAATTTTTTACCACCTTGTACTTCGAAAAAACTCATTTGAATTGTTTAGTATAAAGGTATATAAGCTAAATAAAGTATCTAAGGCTATAAAAAAAGTTGACCTATAGATCAACTTTTATACTCTTTATACTTTCTATATTTAACTAGCTAGTATCTCTTTTTCTTAAATCCACCACCGCCACCGCCACGATTATCATGTCTTCTACCGCCACCGTTACTACCGCCGCGTTGCTGAAATTTTCCTCCTCTCGGTTTCCCATAACCACCTCTGTCCCTATCACGCATATCTTGTTGTGGACGATAAGCTTTTACAAAAGGAGTGTTGGTAAATGTGAGTTGACCATCAGTAATGTTTGTCAATTCTTGTTGGATGGCATCATCATGAACCAGCTCTTTATGCCAGTTATTATAAGCCAGTTTCATGTAATAGGCAATAGCATTTGAAAAGCCTAAACGCTTATCAGGATTATCTTCTTTTAATGCTTTATTGATAACAACTTCAAGATTTTTTCCGAGATGGGAGAATTTTGGATAACGTTTCGGATATGGGAGCGGTTTAGGTTTGGCTTTTAATGTCTCTTTGGTAGGTATCGGATAAGGCGATTTTACATCAAGTTTAAAGTCTGAGATCAAAAAAAGATGGTCCCAAAGCTTATGACGGAAATCCTCAACATTTTTCAAATGCGGATTTAAAAAGCCCATTAGTTCGATCACAGCCTGGGCATTCCGCTGGCGTCTCTCAGGATCTTCAATGCTCAATAAATGTTCGATCATTTTTTGGATATGCCTGCCATATTCACGCATAGCCAGCTCGTTTCTTGTAGTATTATATTCCATGAATTATTATTAGTGAAGTAGGGACAAATGTAACAAAAAGAGTCTGAGATGAGGATAACGAGTTCAAACTGGGACAAAAAAGAAGGGGCCCCGAACCAAGGCCCCTTTTACAAGCCACCATCCTCTTCCACCTAAGAGGTCGTTTAATGATCAGAAGTTGATTGACGACGGACAGCGGACTCGTTACATTCTTTGACTGCTTTTCAATTTCGCTTGTAACGGCGGTTCTCCATAGGTCAGCACTGGCGTCACACTCTGATCTGCTGCAATTATTTTATATAAAAAAGAGCTTTTTTAAGAAATTTTCGCTGCTTATAGTAACAAATATGATACCAAGCTGGTTCACTAATTTAAATAATACGAATAATTTTTTTGGCTAATGAATTCCCTGATATGTGTAAGCAAATCATATGTCAGAGTTTTGGTTATCATTTCAGTTACTAAGACAAATGTAAACTTGCTTCACATCAATTACAATTGTAAATATGCCTGCTATTTTAACTGTTGATAACCCAAATCAGAAAGAAACTTTCCATTAAATATACCGTCACTTGGATGTAAAAAGATGAAAGATCATAAAATGGTTTATCTACTAAGTAACACTTGAATATTTCTCAAGTAAGAATTCAGCTTTTGTAATGCAAAAGTCACTTAGGCTACCTTTGCAGCCTATGAATATCGCTGTTTACGTTCCTTTAGTGGGAAACAGTCCAAGATCGGATTTCATTGTTGAGACATTTTTTCCCCTTTTTGAACAATTCCGTATTCAAAAATTAATATTAATAACCGACAACCAGGCATACCTAAAACCTGATTTTAAAAAAATGGAAGTGCTAAAAGTCAAGGCAGCACCTAAAAATCCTTTACTAAAAAAGTTGTGGATAGAAAAGACTTTAATAGGTTTATTAAAAAAAGTCAAGGCAGATATTTTTATTTCAGCTGATAACTTTTGCTCATCAAGGGCTTCATTGCCTCAATATATTTTACTACCCAACCTGGAAGAAATAAAACTTCAGCATGCAAACAAAGCTCAACGATTGATCGTACTGAGTAAATCAAATAAAAAGCAACTCATCGACAAACTTAAAATACTGGAGAAAAAAATCGCTGTTGTGGATCTTTCACCAGGCAAAGCATATCATCAAATATTTGAAGAAAAAAAAGAGGTGATAAAAAATAAGTACTGTGAAGGCAAAGAATATTTTTTATCCGGTTGTCGCTTTCAAAAACAAGAAAGTATTATTGACCTGCTCAAGTCATTTTCTCATTTTAAAAAAAGACAACAAAGCAGTTTTAAATTATTAATGATGACTGGACCAGGGTCTTCTAATAAAAAAAGTATTGAAACATATAAATACCGGAATGATGTTGTTATAATAGAATCAATAAGTGAGGAAGAAGAGGCAGAGATCATGGCAACAGCTTATGCATTTGTGGTCAATTCTGATACAAAGGAAAATATGATTACAGCATTGAATGCAATGAAGTCAGGTGTCCCGGTTATTGCAGTTGACAGCTCTTCAGTAAATGAAATTGCTGGCGACGCAGCTTTATATGCAGCAAATGATATAAAAGATATTGGTGAAAAAATGATGCAGTTATATAAGGATGAAAATCTCCGATCGGCCTTAATTAAAAAAGGAAATGAGATTGTAAGGAATTACACTGAAGAAAAATCTGCGGCCCAATTATGGCGATCTATTACAGAAGCCCTGAATTAAACTATTTTTGCTCCTCTACAAAGTATAAAAAAATGAAAACTTCTACAATATCAATAGATGTTCAATTGAATGACGAGAAAGTGCCGGAAGCCATTTATTGGAATGCCTCTGACTCAACAATTGAAAACAGGCAAAGAGCAAAAGCATTGATGCTGGCTTTTTGGGATAGCGCAGAAAAAACGGCATTACGTATCGATCTCTGGACAAAAGACATGATGGTGGATGAGATGACAGATTTCTTTTACCAGACATTCATGACAATGGCAGATACTTATGGTCGTGCTACTCAACATGAAGAATTGGTTGAGAACATGAAAAAATTTGCCCATGAATTTTATCATCAATCAAAAGAAAAACAATTGAAAGAGAATAAAGCCTAAATATTTATAATTTGAGATTTGATATTTAAAATCATTTGTCAAATCTCAAACATCAAATTTCAAATAATAGATATGAGTCTCGAACAAAAAATAATGGCTGATTTAAAAACAGCCATGCTTGCAAAAGATGAAAAATCATTAAGGAGTTTAAGAGCTATTAAGGCTGCAATTCTTTTAGCAAAAACATCAGAAGGCGCAGCGGGTGAATTAAAAGAAGAGGATGAAACAAAATTGTTGCAAAAACTGGTAAAGCAAAGAAAAGATTCTTTAGAAATTTACCAGCAACAAAACAGAACTGATCTTGCACAAAAAGAAAAGGAAGAAATAGAAGTGATAGAAAAGTTTTTACCAAAACAACTTTCAGCTGATGAATTGAAAGCTGAGATCTCTTCTATCATCACAGAAGTTGGCGCATCATCTCCTGCTGATATGGGAAAGGTAATGGGAGTTGCTACAAAAAAATTAGCTGGTAAAGCGGACGGTAAAACAATTTCTGCGTTAGTGAAAGAATTTCTTTCAAAAGGTTAATACAAATGATCCTTGATATCATTGTTGCTGTCATTCTAATTCTTGCCATAATCAAAGGATATCGGCAAGGATTGATCGTTGCGCTTTTCTCCTTTATAGCATTTTTCATTGGTCTTGCTGCTGCACTAAAACTTTCTGTTGTGGTTGCTGATTATCTTGGTAAATCTGTCAAGGTTTCTGATAAATGGCTGCCTATAATTTCTTTTGCAGTAGTTTTTCTTATTGTTGTTTTGCTGGTAAGGCTTGGGGCCAGGTTTATTCAAAAAACCGTGGAGCTGGCAATGCTTGGCTGGTTGAATCGATTAGGCGGGATTTTACTATATACAGGTTTATACATTTTAATTTTCAGCATACTTATTTTTTATGCTGATCAATTGGGATTTATAAAACCAGAAACGAAAGCAGAATCTGTTACTTACAGTTATATCCAGCCATGGGGCCCGAAACTGATGGATGGGTTAGGAAAAATCATCCCTGTTTTCAAAGGAATGTTCAAGGATCTCGAAGATTTTTTTGACGGCGTTTCAAAGCAAGTTCCACCTGCAAAGTAAATTTTGAATGACAACATTCATTTAAACCTGAACTTTGCAGTAAATCATTTATTTTAGCAAAAATTAATTGCTGAGAAGCTTATGTCTTACGAGATAAAACATAAGGATAAATTCCGTTTTGTGGAAGAAGGTGAGGGAGAACCCCTTATACTTCTGCACGGGCTTTTCGGCGCACTTAGCAATTTTGAAAAACTGATCGAATATTTCCGCCCTTATAACAAGGTTATAGTTCCTCTGCTTCCTTTATTCGAATTGGATATTCTTCATACTACAGTTGGTGGTCTTGCAAAATCTGTACATAGATTTTTAGAGGCGAGAGATTATAAAAATGTAAACCTTCTTGGTAATTCGTTAGGAGGTCATGTTGCGTTGGTTCATGTTCTCAAACATCCTGAAAGAGTAAAGTCATTGATACTGACAGGAAGCTCAGGCCTGTTTGAAAATGGTATGGGTGATAGTTACCCTAAACGTGGAGACTATGAATATATAAAAGCAAAAACAGAATTGACCTTTTATGATCCAAAAACTGCAACCAAGGAATTGGTGGATGAAGTATATGGAATTATAAATAATCGTATTAAAGCGATCAAAATAATTGCCCTGGCTAAGAGTGCTATCAGAAATAATTTGGGCGAAGAACTCAATCAAATCAAACAACCAACGTTATTAGTATGGGGAAATAATGACAATATTACCCCGCCGTTTGTAGCTCGTGAGTTCAATAAGCTGATACCCAATAGTGAGCTGCATTTTATCGATAAATGTGGTCATGCCCCGATGATGGAAGTTCCAGATGAATTCAATATCATATTGCATAAATTTTTGAAAAAACTCAACGAGCCTGCAACAGTAGCCTAACGATTGCTGTCTCAAAATGAAAAGCCGCAAATTCATGCTGACCCGTGAACTCATATCCCCTTCTCTTCCTATTCTTCATTTGAATGATAAGGTCTTTAATGCCCTGCAAATGATGAATGATTGTCATGTCTCACACCTTGCAGTTGATAATGATGGAAAATACATTGGCATGGTAAATGAAGAGGGATTAATGCAGGTTCCTGATGATACTATTGAGATCAGTGAGTTGAAAGAAGGGTTACCGGCTTTTGCTGTTAATGCAAATGATCATTTTTTGAAAGCATTGCAAATTGGTGTAGAGAACAGGCTTAGTGTTATTCCTGTAATTGATGAGAATAGGGAATTGTTAGGAGTGGTAAGCTATCGTGAGATGCTGAAAAAAGCATCAGAGTTTATGAATGTGAAAGATCCTGGCGGATTGATCGTATTAGAAATGGAGAACACCAATTATTCATTCAGCGAAATAAGCCGTCTTGTGGAAACGAATGATGCCCAGATCACACAACTCAATACCTCTACAGATTCCCAAACAGGATTGATGCAGGTAACGATCAAAATAAATAAAACAGAGATATCTGATATTGTCGCCACCTTTCAACGCTACGAGTATAATGTGAAATATTATTTTGGGGAAGAAATGTATGAAAATGAACTTAAGACCAATTACGATAACCTGATGAATTATCTTAAACTCTGATGGTGTTTTTTCTCTGCGTTTCAACAACCAAAATCCATATCTTAGAAAACTTTTACTTAGAGGAGCTTATGCAGCGAATGGCGAAATATCTATTAGTAGCGATTACTTCACTTATATCTGTTGGGTTTGTTTACTCACAACCCGGTTCTTCAGATCATATTATTACAGATACTTCTAACATTAATTATACCATTCAGCACAATGCTGAAAATGTTTTTACAGTAAGGAATATTGTTATCACCGGGAATAAAAAAACCAAAGAGTCGATCATACTTCGTGAAGTCCCTTTCCGGGCGGGGGATAATTATCAATTATCAGAACTGGTAAAAAAATTTGAGATAGCAAGAAAGCAATTGGTGAATACTGCTTTGTTTCATGAAGTAGTAGTTGCACTAAAAAGTTTTGAAGGAAACAATGTCGATATAATGATTGATGTGAAGGAAAGATGGTATTTGTTCCCGGTACCTTATTTCAAATTTGTTGATAGGAATATCAATCAATGGCTGGTCGAGCAACACGCAAAGCTTGACCGGGTGAATTATGGATTAAAAGTGATGTATAATAATGCAACTGGTAGAAATGATAAATTGAATATTTACCTGGTCAACGGATATACAAAACAAATTTCCTTCAGTTATGATAGACCATACATTGACAAAAGCCTGAAATGGGGTTTGAATGTTGGAATGGCAATTGGCAAGAACAGGGAAGTAAACTACAATACGATAAATAATAAGCAGGTATTTTTTAAAGATACCAGCAATTTTATCCGTTCATTTTTCAGATCAACTACTGAGCTCACTTATCGCAGAGCTATTAAAACAAGACATCGCTTTGGTTTTGGTTATACAATAGAAAGTTTAACCGACACTGTTATTGCTTTAAATCCTCATTATTTTAAAAATGGCAGTGGAAGATTAGCTTATCCGGAATTGTATTATCAAATGAGTTATATGGATGTGGATTATAATCCTTATCCATTGAAAGGTTATATTGTCGATATATATTTTGCAAAAAAAGGATTTGATAAAAATACCATAAGCATGTGGCAATTGGCCGCAAAGGCAAATGCAAGCTGGGAAATAGCGAATCAAACATATTTCAGCGCAAGGGTAGCCGGATCGATCAAACTTCCCTTCCATCAGCCTTATTTTAATCAAAGACTTCTTGGCTATAGTGATTTTTTTATGCAGGGCTATGAATATTATGTTGTAGATGGTGTGGCCGGGGGTTATGCAAAAGCAGTTTTATCAAGAGAGATAATCAATCTTATCTTCCAGGTAAAAACAAAAAAGGATGATGAGCTTCATAAGATCCCGTTGAGAGCTTACGCAAAAACATTTGTGAATGCCGGCTACATGTATCATCCCGACCCGGGAACAAATACACTTAATAATCGAATGCTTTATTCCTGGGGAGTTGGCCTGGATGTTATTACCCATTATGATTTTACTTTTAAGATCGAATGGAGCTTTAACCTGTTAGGGCAAAACGGTATATATTTACACAGGAAGACCTATTTCTGATCCTCCATAGTTATGAAGATCGCCATCTACAGCAGGCTACTCGAAGAAGATAAAAGAAGTGATGTTCAATTTTTATTTGATGAATTGGCCCGTCAAAAAATTTCCGCTGCAGTTTTTTTACCGTTTTACGAAGAAATAAAAGACAGGATAAATCTTCCTGCAGGCACAACTACATTTTATTTATCAGATGATCTGTCAAATGATATTGAATTTGTGATCAGTCTTGGTGGTGATGGTACTTTGCTGGATACAGTTGCACTGGTTCGAGATAAAGTAATACCTATCATGGGTATCAACTTTGGCCGTCTTGGTTTTTTAGCAAGTATTGGTCGTGATGAATTGGCTGATGCAGTGAAAGCATTAAAAAAACAAACATATGTGATCGATAAAAGAACAATGATCCATTTGGATGCAAGCATTTCTATGTTTGGAAACGTACCTTTTGCATTAAATGAATTTTCGATCCATAAAAGAGATACTGCTCCCATGATAAAAATTCATACTTATTTAAATGGTGAGTTTTTGAATACATATTGGGCAGATGGTTTGATCGTGGCAACACCAACCGGCTCAACCGGTTATTCATTAAGTTGCAATGGCCCGATCGTTTTTCCGGAATCTGGAAGTTTTTTGATAACCCCCGTTGCTCCTCATAATTTGAATGTCCGACCGATCATCGTTCCTGATGACAATGTCATATCCTTTGAGATAGAGAGCCGTTCTGATCATGTTATTTGTGCTTTGGACAGTAGAAGGGAAATAGTGAGCAAGAATGTACAGCTGGCTGTAAAAAAGGAGTCATTCTTACTGAATCTTGTTAGACTTACCGAAAATAACTTCCTTCAGACACTTCATAATAAGCTTACTTGGGGGTTGGATAAAAGGAATTGAACCAGGATTTATTGGATTGCAAGGATTAAAGAGAGAATAAGAACCGTGTTTAGTAGAAATCCTCTCAAGTTTTATTTAGTCAAAAATTATCTTTGAAATCCTTAACCATCCATGCAATCAGGGATAGTTTTTTTCGTTTTAAGAGACTGAATTCTTATTTTGCAAAATGTTTCGGACACTCTTACTTCTGGCGGTTCTAATCTCATCTTCATTATTTGTATCTGCCCAACGTGAAGCGGTAGTACAAGAAGGTGAATTTGGTGTAGGTTTAGGTGCAGGTCACTATTTTGGCGATCTTAATACAAGAGCTCACCTGAACAGACCTAAAATTGCAGCAACCGCATTCTTCCGCAAAAATTTTGGAAACTATATCGCTGTAAGAGTCGGAGCAAGCTTTGCTCAATTAGGTTATTCTGATGTTTACAATACACATAACCAGTTCATGCTACAGCGCAATCTTAGCTTTAATACCAATGTGTGGGAACTGGCATTGCAAGGTGATTTTAATTTCTTTCGTTTTATGCCCGGTGAACCCGGATATAATTTTACACCATACATAACTTTTGGAGTTGGTGTTTTCAATTATGATCCATTTGCAATGTTGCAGGGACAAAAATATTTTCTTCGTCCATTGAATACCGAAGGACAGGGAAGTTCATTGTATCCTGATCGCAAGCCATATGGTTCAATGGCATTCAGCATTCCATTTGGTGCTGGTGTGAAGTATTGCATTAATGACAGGATAAATATTGGATTTGAAATTGTACATCGTGTTACCGGAACAGATTATTTGGATGATGTAAGTAAAACTTATGTTGATCCTTCTGTATTTCCTTCATTGCCTAATGGAGATCCTTCACCCGCTTATTTGTTACATGATCGTTCTTATGAATTAGGAACTCCAATCGGTAAGCCAGGCGTTCAACGTGGTATTCAAACACAAAAGGATCAGTTTGCAACAGCTATCATTTATGTTTCTTTCAATTTGCAGAGTTATAAATGCCCTTCAGCAAATTAACAGTCGCACCAAAACTTTTATATAGAACTACCTTCGGGTAGTTTTTTTATTTCTATAACTTGATTTAGTTAATTTTTGATCGTGAATGCCAAAGGAGATAGGATAGTTAAAGTTCCATCATGTCTTTTTGCAAAAATATTATTGATGACAACCGAATCACCTGGTTTTAATTGTTGAAAGGCTGTATTTACCTCTTTGTTGAAGAGTTCTCCTTCATTTCTGATTTCTTTGAAAACATAATCATTGTTCCTGATGATACTCACAGTAAAACTTGTTATCGGAAGCCTTTTTGTGTAATATATCGATTGAATATTAGTTCTGATACCTGGCTGTGATTTAATATATTCCAATGGAATTTCACCACCGCTATAAGTTCCAAGCCTTGGTATTGGATCAGGTATTTGTCGTATAGAAAAGGTTACAGTTCCTATTTTTTCATTTGATCTTTTTTTGTACAAAGTAATATTGGCAATGCTACCTGTATCAATATAGAAATAATAATGACCATTTTCACCAGATAATTTTCCATTATCTGTTTTAGCGATAACCTTTTTAGAAGAAATATTATCAACAACAATAGTCAATGGGTTTTCAATTCCGGTATAAAGTACTTTGTAGTCGCGTGGTGATATGCTAATAAGCTGACCGCGACAAATGCAACTGACAAGACAGAAGCAGACTATACCTACGCATTTCATGAAAATCATTTAACTTGAAACGAATCGTGTAAATAAATTAGTACTAAGCTTGGCATAATAAATGTTGCTACTTTTATCTAAATCTTGAAACATGACTCTTATTGGATTTTTAGTATTGCTTGCAATTGCCGCCATTTGCGGAGCTATCGGACAATCATTAGCCGGTTATGATCTTGGTGGATGTTTGGTGTCGATCATTGTAGGGTTTGTCGGCGCATATATTGGTATGTGGCTCGCAAGAAAATTTGGATTGCCTGAATTCTTTACGATCAATATTGAAGGCAAACCATTTCCGATTATATGGTCAGTGATCGGTGCAGCTTTGTTTACTTTAATTGTTGCATTGTTACGAAAAGCATTTGTAGGAAGAGATAGGTATTGGTGATCTTTGATACTTTAAAATTTCCACCAGGTTTTTTTCATTTTATCTAGTTTGAAAACAGTTGGAATAATAGTGTAAAAAGAATAGATAGAATCTTCTAAACCATTTTCAAATTGTTTACTGACCTTGGCAAAAGGGAATGCCTTGTTCTTATCATCAAAGCCTACAGCGACAATGCCAGTTTCACTATCACGTTCCCAATGCCCTCCATAATTCTCAATAATACATTGTCCTAAAAAAGATCCTATCGAATTAATTAAACCTTTGGCATCTTCCTGATTGAAGTTGGCTTTATTT
>Ga0068861_100002878_pt1 | contig 11338 bp, 14 predicted proteins | sample KBSSwiS42_FD_66593 | JGI IMG/M metagenome (GOLD analysis project Ga0068861, IMG submission 66593) | Switchgrass rhizosphere microbial communities from Kellogg Biological Station, Michigan, USA - KBS Switchgrass S4-2 | ecosystem: Host-associated > Plants > Roots > Rhizosphere > Soil ...
GCAGCTGGTCGTGGCGATGACGAAATTTCAGCGACAGGTGGACCAGGAAGATGGCTACGTCCTCGAGTTCCAGTTCGATGATGAGGCGCTTGATGCCGGTGCTGAAGTAGTGAAACCGTTCGCCTTCGACGCGTGGCGCTGCCAGGAAAGCGTTGCCCTGCTTGCGTACGATGGGAACGAAATTATTGAGCGACGCTTCGCCGTACTTGCACTGGTACGTCGAATAATGCCCGAGCGAATCCGCGATCTTCGCCGCCTGGTTCACCAGGCCCGAGCGGATCGAACCGGTGTCCACTTCGATCAGGCCGACCAGGTCGGGATCGAGGGACTTGATGTACTTGGTGATGCTCTCGAGCACCCGCGAATTGCTGCGCAGATAGCCGGCGCCCGGCACGGGCAAGTGAAACGCCGGGCCAAATCCGGTCGCATAGCGAATGTTGTAGAGGACGAAGCGCATCGGTAGGGTGGCGCGGCCGAGGGGAGCATCGCAGGATCGCAACGCCGCATTCTATAGCACCGGCGCGTCAGGCGGTGCCTGGAGCTTCCGAGCAACGCGTAGGGTAATCCATTAGAATCCGCCGACAGCCGGATTCCGAAGTGTTCAGTGTCCCTCCAGGAGCCAGATCAGTGGCAAGCATCTCCCAGCAAAACCCCGTACGCGTGTTCGTGGCCCACGCTTTCTCAGCCGACATCGATTACCTGCGCGTCTTCGAATACCTCGAAAGCTCGCACAACTTTTACTACCGCAATTGCAGCGACCCGGATCGCAAGCCGGCCGACAAGGAAGCGGCCAGGGAAGAACTGCGCCGGCAGATCACGCTGTCGGAAATCGTCATCGTGCCTGCGGCCACGTACAAGCAGCACTACGACACCATCGATTTCGTACTGAATTGTGCGAAGGGGCTGGATAAGCCGGTGGTGGTGCTACAGCCCTTCGGCGTGAAGGAAAAGATCGCCGTGCAACTGGAAGCGCTGGGCGACGAAATCGTCGAATGGAATGAACGCGACATCGCGGATGCGATCCGGCGCCAGGCGCGTCACGAAGATACATCCCGGTGGGACGTGGTCGAATTCAAGCTGGACTGAGCCGCGAGGCTCTGCCTGACTCGACAGCGGCACGGGTGGAGGCGGGCGCCCGCCCGTCTCCACAGCTGCTCAGTCGTCGTTGGAATTGACGGCGCGTAACTTGGGACGCTGCTGGTACTGCGTCCGGGCAATCACGGCGAGCATGTCGACGATGCGGACTGCCAGGCGCCCGGCTTCGGGCTCGGACATCTTGCGGACCGTGGCCTGAACCGCCGTTTCGCCCCGCATCGGCCGTACGCAGCACAGGCAGCTCGATACCGAACTGAATTCGTCGCGGATTTCCCTGGGCAGCTCTTCCTGGTCCACGGACGCCAGGTGGGCCCGGTACGCTTCAGCCAGGCGCTGCTTTATCGGTCCAGCCGACACGAGAATCGCCGTTGCGGCGAGAAAATTCTCCCAGACGCTGCTCATACGCAAACACCCCGACATCGAGTCAGCGAGCTGCCAGCCTCTGGATTCCCGACAGCCAACTTTTGTAAAAAAAGACCTTAGCTACGCCGTTTTTTTAACGCCGGCTCAAGCGCCTACGACTGGAATATACACAAGCATCTTCGAAAGACAACAGTTTGACGGAGAATACGGTGTCGCCGATACGCGCCGTATTATGCGGTTGAGACATTGCAGCAGTGGTACCAGGTAGCGAACGGCGGCTCGGAAACTATCGAAGAGGCTACGATACACCCCAGTAGCTTGCTTCGCATAATGTATATTATGTTTAATTTTGAATTGGGTGTCCCGAAGGGGCCGTAGAGCAGCGTAAACCCAGTTCACTACTCGCTGCACATTCTCGTCGTCCCAGCATCAGCCTGGTCGCTGCCATGGGCGACCGTCTCGCTGAGCGTGTGCCTTCGTCGATCGATTCAGCGTCGAGATGGTCGATCAGATCGAGTTTCCAGCAGCAACGGCGATCTACCGATACTTGTTGATAGGTCAATCGTCGTGCTTGCGCCGCTGCCGGCTGGCAGTTGCCTTCATCACCGTTGATAAAGCTACAGTGCATATTCCCCTGACACCGCCAGCGAGTGCATACTGCACCCAGTGCATCGGGTCAGCGCAATCCGTAACTGCCAGGCGCTGCAACTGAGCCGAGGTGTTGCCATGTCGCCTTTCTCTTCGAGTTCGTACATCTGTGGTTGGCTGCTTGCCGCGGTCGTGACCGGAGTACTCACGCTTGTGCCTCAGGCCGTGTCCGCACAGAGCAAGAGCGTCGATGACCTCGTGTCAGAGGCACAAGCCGTAATGCAGAAAGGTCACCCCGACGACGCCATCAAGCTGCTGCGTCGGGCTATCGACCAGGCGCCGGATCGCGCCGACCTGTACTTGATGCGTTCACGCGCACGGGATTCTGCAGGAAAGTTCGAGGCTGCGATCGAGGATGCTTCGAAGTACATCGAGCTCAAACCGGACGACCCGGCGGGTTATATCAATCGCGCCCGCATCTACTCCTCGGCGGAAAAGCACAAGGAAGCGCTCGAGGATGCCAACAAGGCGATCGCGTTGGCGCCGAAACAGCCCGATGGCTACTACCGGCGCGCCGACATCTACAACGACATGGGCAAGACCGCTGAAGCCAAGTCCGATGAGTCGATGGCGGAGAAGCTCGACAAGTAACCGCTCGAATAACCACTCGAATGACCACTCGAATAACCACTCAGAGCCAGGTGGTCAGTTCGTTGTTGGGCGTCTCGACCCACTGGCCAGGGATATCCGCCTTTCCGAGGTACAACAACGCGACGATGTGGTCTTCAGGCGTCAGCCCGAACATGGCTTTGACGTCGTTGTCGTAGGCGGCGCCGCCGGTCTTCCACATCGCGCCGTAGCCCAATGCGTTGGCTGCAAGGAACATGTTTTGAACCGCGGCGGCGACTGCGGCGACCTGTTCGATTTCCGGAATCTTGCCCTTGGCGATCTTGGCTGCGACGGCGATGATCGTCGGCGCACGCAGGGCCTTCTTGCGTTCGGCAGCGAGTTGCTCCGGTGGTGCGTCAGGAGCTTTGCGCTTGAGCATGTCTGCCATGGCGTCGCCAAGGCGTCCTCGCGCATCGCCTTCGAGAACGATGAAACGCCACGGACGCAACCGTCCGTGATCGGGCGCACGCGTGCCGGCACGAATGATCTGTTCGATGTGTTCGCGAGTGGGACCCGGAGCGCTCAGCTTGATTGCCGAGGTTCGCGATTCGATGCCTGCAAGCAGATCCATTGATACCTCAACCGAGTTTACGAACCTGCATCGCCAGGTGCAGGCGGTCTCCACGTGTCGTGCACATGGAGATGTCTATACCGCGATCCACGGGCCAATGGCGCACGATGGCTTGCGAGGGCACATAGACAGGTAGTTTGAATTGCGTATCGACCTGGATCCTGCCTTCGGGAAGATCCTTCGCGGCCGATCCCAGGCAGCGGCCGAGCGACCACATGCCATGCGACACCGATTGCTTGAATCCGAACATGCCGGCAGTGCGGTCGGTCAGATGAATCGGGTTGAAATCGCCGGAGATCAACGCATAGCGCCAGCCGGTGCCGGGTGCGACTTCGATGGGCTCGCTGGTCGTGCCGTTTTCCGGATGCATCGAACGTTCGATGCCGGGACGCTTGACGCCTTCTTTGATCGTGCCATGGCCGCGCGCGAACATGGTGCTCACCTCCTCCCACACGACTTCGCCGTCGCGATCGAATTGCGTGAGGAAGTCGTATTCCTGGCCGAAGTCCGTCAGGCGCATGGTGTCGAAATACACGCGCAGATGCAGGGGACCGTCGACGCCGATATTCTTGAACACACGAATCGTATTGCGCAGATGGATCAGGCCCAGCACTTTCACGGGAAAGTTTTTCGCGACGAACAGCTGCATGTGTACCGGCATGGCAACCACGTGCAGATACGCCGGCGGCACCACCTTCGTATCCGGTACCGCGCAAATCTCACAATACTTTCGCAGGTGGCTCGCGGAGAGAACGATCTTGCGCACTTCGAGTTCGACGGGCGCAATCGTCGTGCCTGCCGGTGCGATGTAGGGTTTCTTGCCGAGCAGGACCCGGGCGTAGGCCGGCACCATCGACGGCAAGCTGGCGAATGTGCGCTTTTCCAGTGAGATCGAAGTTACGGCCATGTTGAAATCAGCAGTCTGCGGGTTTCCCTGTCGTCGAACGACAGAGGCATGGGCATGAGCACGGCACTACGGGACGGTCCCATCGATGACGATGCGTACGGTGCCGGTGGCGGTGGCGAAATCATAATCAGCCTGGCCGAATAAGTCGCCGCTTTGTGCCTGCGGACCGCCCGACCGTGACAATCTTGCCACCACCTGCACCTTGGGAACGGTCGCAATGGTACGTGTCGGCATCATCGCGTCGCGTTCGCTCAGCTCGATGGATAGTGGTAGTTGCGTAGAGCTGTGCCGTTGTACAGCTAGCGGAGGACCGCCGGCCTGAGGATCGCGCGCCAGGATGAACAACGGCATCTCACCGGACACTTTGCCCGCAAGCGTCGGCGACAGCGACACTTCAACCCGTATGGAGCGCTGTGCGGCGTCGGCTTGAGATTTGGTAGCGGGGGCGGGATTTGAACCTGCGGCCGCCATTGCCGGTGCCGGAGTTCCCTCACCCGGCTGCCCGTCTCCCAATTGCTGCGTGAGATCCTGGACCTGCCGCTCCAGCATCGCTTTCAATTCATCCGGAGGATTCTGTGCGAGCAGCAGCTTCAGGCGATCGCGACCGGTGCGCAGATCGCCCGCCTGCAACGAGGCCATGCTGGCGTACCACAATGCCTTCGGATGATTCGGAGCCTTGGTCAGCGCTTGCTCGAACAGCTTGCCGGCGCGTCCTTGCAACGATGCTTCATCCAGCAGTGCCAGGCATTCGCCCAGTCCGACCAGCGCTTCGACGTTGTCGCCCTTGGTGAGATCGTATGCATGCTGGAACGCTTCGGCGCCACGCGCAAACCGGCCCGTCGTCGAATAGGACCGGCCGAGCAGCAACCAGCCGGTGACGTCGTTCGGATTCTCCTTGAGCTTGGCTTCGAGACGATCGAGCAGCGTATCGACCTCGGCGTTCTTGGTCGTTTCCGCCTGGATGGCGTTGAAGTCCCAATTGCTGAGGTGTGCGTACAGCGCGACCGCCAATCCGACGATCGAAACGCTGGTGACGATCCCGGCGACACTGCGCTCGCGCCGCGTCGCCTGGGCATCGACAGGAGGTTTGGGCCGCAGCAGCGGCAGCATGGTCCACACCAGCACCGCCGCGAGCATCACGGCACACAGGACAATGAAGGCCGTCAAGGAGCACCCGTATCGGACGCGGTCGGTACACCGTGATCTTCACCGGCGTCGCCGTCTTCAGGCAGCTTGGATTTGCGACGAATCACGATCACTGCCACGACCGCACCGGCACCCACGAGGATAAGCGGCGCGGCCCACAGCAACCAGGTGCTCGAATTCAGCGGCGGGTTATAGAGAACGTAGTCGCCGTAGCGATCGCGCATGTACTGCATGATGTCAGCATCGCTCTTACCTGCCGCCATCAGCTCGCGCACCTGTCGACGCAGGTCGGCAGCCAGCCCAACATTCGAATCGGCAATCGATTGACCGCGGCATTGTACGCAGCGCAAGTCATGAATGATCTTCTCGTACCGATCCTGCTGGACCGGATCGGCGAAAGCCGGCCCCGTATCGATCGCGCCTGCGATCCGCATCCACGCTACCAGCAGGAGAACTGCCACGCCCCAACGCTTCATTCGGTGCGTGCTCCCTTATCGGCTCCGGGGCCGTTGATCCGTGGCAGGAATTCACTCTCCCACACGTCCATGGTCATCGGCGCGATGTGTTTGAACAGGACTTTGCCGTCGGCGCCGATCAGGAAAGTTTCGGGTGCGCCGTACACGCCCCAGTCGATGGCAACGCGGCCTTCGTCGTCGAACGCCGTTTCCGCATAAGGATTGCCGAGCTGCTGCAGCCATTGCTGGGCCTGCGAACGATCGTCCTTCCAGTCGAGGCCGACGATGGGCACTTCGTTGCGGCTTGCGATATTGAGCAGCGTCTTGTGTTCCTGTCGGCAGGCCACGCACCAGGTGGCCCAGACATTCAGCACATACGGTTTGCCGGCATAGGTGCTGCTGGCCACTTTCTTGTCCGGATCGTGCACGGCGGTCAACTCGAACTGCGGCGCCGGCTTGCCGATGAGCGGCGACGGCAGCGTTTCCTTGTCGCGGTCGATGCCGATGAAAAAGAATGCGACGAGCGCAGCGAACAGTCCGACCGGAAGCAGGTAACGCCACATAGGATTGAACTCAGATCGATTCCGCGGCAGCTTTCGCCGGCGCTTCGGCCGCCGCACGCTGACGATAACGGCGATCGGTAACGCTGATTCCACCACCGAGCGCAATGATGAGTGCGCCCAGCCAGATGAACCGAACCAGCGGCTTGTATTGCAGGCGCATGCTCCACGAACCGTCGCCGAGCGGATCGCCCATGGCAACGAACAGGTCGCGTCCCCAGCCCGCATCGATGCCTGCTTCCGTCATTGGATTGGTCTGGACGCGATACGTGCGTTTCTGCGGATGCAGTACCGCCACTTCCTTGCCGTCGCGCGTGATCGCCACTTCGCTTTCGACTGCGTCGTAGTTGGGACCCGCTATGCTACGCAGGCTGTTCATCTTCAGTTGGTAGGCGCCAAGCTGCGCACTCGATCCCGGCCTCAGACTCAGGTCGGTTTCGAGATGATACGACTCGACCGTCGTGACGCCGAGTATGAATACCGCCAAGCCGAAGTGCGCGACACTCATGCCAACGACGCTTGCCGACAACGAATGGCCGTTGCGCAGCCGGGTTACCGGCTCGATCAACGCCGACAAGCCGACCGCGAATGCAGCGATGAATCCGACCAATGTCAGAACCGAGTGCCACTTGTAGACGCCCAGTGCCAGCAGCAATGACAAGACCACTGCAGCACCTGCCACTGCCAACAATGCATTCCTGGTGCGACCGAACGATGCATGTTTCCATTCGGCGTGCATGCCCGGCACCATCAGGAACACCATCGGCAGGATCGGGATCAGGAAGGTCGCGGCGAACCAGGGAGCGCCGACGGAGATCTTGTCGAGCTTCAATGCATCCAGGAACACCGGATACAGCGTGCCCAGCAGGATCAGTGCGGTTGCCGCTACCAGCAGGACGTTGTTCATCAACAGGAACGATTCGCGGGACACCACCGCGAAGCCGACGTTGGAGCGGAAGTTCGGCGCTCGCCACGCATAGAGTGCGAGCGCCGTGCCTACGCAGATGCCCATGAAGATGAGGATGAACAAGCCGCGGCTGGGATCGCTCGCGAATGCATGCACGGACTCGATGATGCCGGAGCGCACCATGAACGTTCCCAGCATGGACAGCGAGAAGGCGCTGATCGAGAGCAGCAAGGTCCAGCTCTTGAACAATCCGCGCTTTTCAGTGACGGCCAACGAGTGGATCAGCGCCGTGCCGATCAGCCAGGGCATGAACGACGCGTTCTCCACCGAGTCCCAGAACCACCAGCCACCCCAGCCCAGTTCGTAGTAAGCCCACCAGCTGCCGAGCGCAATACCGATGGTTAGAAACAGCCACGCCATGGTGGCCCACGGCCGAACCCATCGAGCCCACACCGATTCCAGTTTGCCTTCGAGCATTGCTGCGACAGCGAAAGCGAAGGCCACCGAAAAGCCCACGTACCCGGTGTAGAGAATCGGCGGATGAATGGCGAGCGCCGGATCCTGCAGCAGCGGATTCAGGTCGCGACCGTCCTGCGCTGCCGGCCAGAGTCTTTCGAAGGGGCTGGACGTCAGCAGGATGAACAGCGCGAAGCCCACACTGATGACACCGAGGACTCCGAGTACGCGACTGATCATGATCTCGGGCTGATTGCGGCTGAATGCAGTGACGGCGACGGTCCACAGCGACAGCACCAGCAGCCACAGCAGCAACGATCCTTCGTGTGCGCCCCACACGGCGGCGAAGCGATAGAACGTAGGCAATTGCGAATTCGAGTTCTGCGCCACGTAGAGCACGGAGAAGTCGTTCGAGTAGAACGCATACGCGAGACTGGCGAACGCGCACGCGGTCATGACGAACTGACCGGCGACGGCACGGCGCGTCACAGCGATCCAGTGTGGTCGTCGAGTCGCCGCTCCGCCGAGGCCGAAGAATGCCTGGGCGAGTGTCAGGCACAGCGCCACGATCAGAGCAAAATGGCCGAGTTCGACGATCATGGTACCGTCCGTATCAAATGGTCGTATCAGGTGGTCGGCCCACTGGTCGGCCCGGTGGTCGGCGAAGAGGCGCCCGCGACGGGAGCAGGTGCTCCGTTATTCGCGTGCTGTTTCTTCAAGGTTTCAGCCACGTCGGGCGGCATGTAGTTTTCGTCGTGCTTGGCCAGCACCTCTTCGGCGACGAATACGCCGTTGGCACCGAGCTTGCCCCGGCAGATGACGCCCTGCCCTTCACGAAACAGATCCGGCAGCACGCCGGTATAGCTCACCGTGACGTTGCTGGCGTAGTCGGTCAGCACGAAGTGCGCTTCGAGGCTCCCCGATGGGCGTTTGAAACTGCCCTCGGTGACCATGCCGCCGACGCGGAAGAGGCGATCTGCCGGAGCCTTGCCGGCGCTGACATCCGACGGCGAATAGAAGTACTGCAGGTTGTCCTGGAAGGCCTTGAGAGCGAAACCGACCGCACCGCCCACTGCGAGCAGTACGACGCCTACCAGCACCATTCGTCGTTGACGTGCGGTCATGATGCCCTCCCCAATGGACCCGATCCCGATGTCTCCGACGCCGATGCTTGCGTACGCCGGGTTGCCCGCAGCACCTGGCTGTCGAGTTCACGCCGAGCGAACCAGAGATTGCCGAGCAGCACGACCAGCGTCAGTCCGTAACAGGACCACACGTAACCGGCATAACCACCCATGCGAAAAAATTCCGCCATGCTCATGCTTCCGCGCCTCGCGTCGACATGACGCTGCTCAACCAGCTCGCGTTACGCTCGCGCTTGAGGATTTCCGACCGGATGCGATCGCACAGCACCGCGGCGAAGTACAGCATGAACGCAAGCATCATGGTGAGCAGCGGCCACAGCATGTCCGATGTGATCGACGGCGCACCGAGCTTCGAAATGCTCGGCCCCTGGTGCAGGCTGTTCCACCAGATCACGGAATATTTCACTACCGGCACATTGACGACACCCACTATCGCCAGGATCGCGCTCGCCCGATCGGCACGCTGAGTGTCGTCGAACGAGGAACGCAACGCCATGTAGCCGAGATACAGGAACAGCTGGATCAGTTCGGAGGTCAGTCGCGGATCCCATTCCCACCAGGTGCCCCACATGGGCTTGCCCCAGATCGATCCGGTCGCGAGTGCCAGGACGGTGAACCAGGCTCCTATTGGTGCGCAGGCGGCTGCCACCGCATGAGCCAGCTTGATCCGCCAGATCACGCCGATCCCGGCGGCCACCGCGAGCACGACGTAGACAGAAAGCGACATCGTGGCGGCTGGCACGTGTACGTAAATGATCCGGAACGCGTCTTTCTGCTGATAGTCCGGCGGCGCAATCACCAGTCCGCCGTACGCGGCGACGATCATCAGCGCAATGGCGGACCATAGCAGCCACGGGCGTAACTTCCCCGCCACGGCGTAGGCGTAGGGAGGTGAAGCCAGCTTGTAGAACCAGAGCCACATGGTGCGTTCCGCAGTGATTCCCTTGGACGTCAGGCGCCTATTCGATGCTGATTCGCATCGCTGCGCTCATCGCAAACGGCGCGAGCGCCAGGCACAGCAATAGCACCGCCGCCAGCAAGTTTAACGGACCCGCGACCGCTTCGCCGTGCATTGCAAGGTCCACGGCGCGGGCGCCAAAGATCAGCACCGGCATTTCCAGCGGCAACACCAGGAGGGCCAGCAGCACGCTGCCGCGTCGCACTGCGACGGTCAACGCGGCTCCAATCCCGCCCAGCAAGCTGAGGCAACCGGTTCCCAGCGCCAGTGATCCCGCCAGCACTGGCCAGACAGACATCGGCATGCCCAGTGCAGTTCCCACGACGGGCGCCATGATGACCAGCGGCAGGCCCGCAAGTAGCCAGTGCGTCACAGTTTTGGACAGCAGCATGAGCGGCAGCGGCTGTCCCGACAGCGCCCATTGCTCGATGGTTCCGTCCTCCACGTCGGGCCGGAACAGCGACTCCAGCGACAGCAGGGAGGCCAGCATGGCGGCTACCCAGACCACGCCTGGCGAGATATTGCGCAGTTCCCTCAGCGATGGGCTGATGGCCAGCGGAAACAGGGTCGTGACCACCACGAAAAATATCAGCGGCTGCGCGACCTGATCCCAATGTCGCACGGCGAGCCGTAATTCGCGAGCGGCGATCAGGCCAGCAATCTGCAGCAATCCGGGTTCTCGAACGGCAGTCCCCCCCGCCAATAACTGGGCCATCAGTGCAGCTCCAGGGTCCTGAACCGCGGATGCTGCGCCAGCAACGATTGATGGGCTGCCGTCAGGATGGCGCCGCCGGATTGCAGGTGCGCCTGCATGCACGTTTCGATGGACTCGATGCCGCGCACGTCGAGATTCGTGATCGGCTCATCGAGTATCCACAGCGAGGCGCCGCTGAGGATCACTCGTGCGATGGCCACTCGCCGCTTCTGCCCTGCCGACAAGGCGCGTGCCGGCAGATCAGCGCATTGTGCGACTTGCAGACGGCCGAGCATCTCCATCATTTCCTCGCGTTCGACGTGACGCCGCAGCTGCACGCTGTAGTGGAGATTCTCCAGCGCCGTGAGATCCGGCTTGAGCGCGTTGACGTGCCCGAGGTAAGCGAGATGCCGATGAAACGTCTCGCGGGACTGCCGCACTTCGATGCCTTGCCAGGCTATCTCTCCCGACTCGGGCTCGATGAGTCCTGCCACACAACGCAGCAGGCTGGTCTTGCCGACGCCATTCTGGCCCATCACCTGCAGCAGTTCGCCCGCACGCAGGACGAACGAGACATCACGCAGCAGGTGGCGGTCGCCGCGCCATAGATGCAGGTGGCGAACTTCGAGCGCGTCGCCTGACAATCGTTGGGTGGATGCGGGAGAGTCGGCCAGGAGACACCGTCGCTCGTGTTGTCATTGTCGCGGGGCTGGAAAAATCGCGCCCAGAAAAAACGGGCGCAGTGTAGCAGATGACTTCCTTGCACCCCGCGCCGCTGCGTTGGCTGCGATCCATGGCTAAAATGCGCACGCGTACCCATCCTT
>Ga0068861_100002881_pt1 | contig 11335 bp, 9 predicted proteins | sample KBSSwiS42_FD_66593 | JGI IMG/M metagenome (GOLD analysis project Ga0068861, IMG submission 66593) | Switchgrass rhizosphere microbial communities from Kellogg Biological Station, Michigan, USA - KBS Switchgrass S4-2 | ecosystem: Host-associated > Plants > Roots > Rhizosphere > Soil ...
GAACGTGCACGTGATGGTTCCCAAGTCCGATCGCCTCGATATGTGCTCGTGGGAACGCGGCACCGGCCCCACGCTTGCTTGCGGGAGCGGCGCGGTCGCCGTGTTCGCAGTCGCGAAGCGGCTGGGGCTGGTCGGTAACGAGGCCGACGTGCGCATGTACGGGGGCACGGTGCACTTGAGCGAGACGGACGGCGTGCTGGTGATGCGCGGTCCGGCCCGCGAAGTGTTCCGGGGCCAGATCCAGGTGGAATGAGCCCACTCATCGGTTTTGTTTTCGTTCTCTCCGGAGCCCTGGGCCTCATCTATCAAGTGCTCTGGATGAAGGAGCTGCGTCTCCTCTTTGGCAGCACCGCCCAGGCCACTGCCACCACGCTGACCGCGTTTTTCCTTGGGTTAGCGTTAGGCGGCTGGCTGGCCGCGCGACTGTCTCCCCGCATCCGAAATGCCCTTTGCGCGTATGGGTGGGCGGAGATCGGGATCGCCGTGAGCGCGCTTTTTTATTTTGGCGTGACCGCCCTTTACGCCGGGATCTTTCCCGCCCTCTATGGCGCGGTGGGCAATGCGCCTGTCTCCTTTTTGATCGTGAAGTTCCTCCTCGGCGTGCTGTTGCTCTTGCCGGCGGCGTCATTCATGGGCGCAACGTTGCCATTTCTGGCTCAATACGTGGTGCGCCATCCGGGGGAGTTGGGAAAACAATCCACCCTGCTCTACGCGCTCAACACGTTGGGCGCGATGGCCGGGGCATATTTGGCCGGATTTCATTTGCCCTTGTGGTTGGGGTATTACCGCACGTATCTCCTCGCCATGGGTGTGAGCGGTGCCCTGGGTGTTCTCGTGCTCTTTGCCAGCCGGGGACGACGTGTGTCTCCACGCATCGCAGAAGATCCGGCACGTCCGTCGGAGACGGATTTCTCTTGGGGCCGGTTGGGAGGGCTTGCCTTTCTAAGTGGTGTGGTCACGCTGGGGCTGGAGGTGTTGTGGACCCACATGTTTGCCCAGGTGCTCCACAACTCGGTGTACTCCTTTGCCACCGTGCTGATCGCGTTTCTCTCGGCGTTGACGTTGGGAGCGGTGATCGCCCACCGGCAAAGCCGTAAAACCGCTGACCTCAGTCGTCGTTCACTTGCCCTGGGACTTCTGTGGGGGAGCGTATTCGTCGCTCTCAGCCCGCAACTCTTTTATCTATTCACGCGCGGGCTGAGCTACGTCGGCGAGGGTCGGGATTTCGGCGCGTACCAGTTTCGTGCGTTTGCGCTTGCTCTGGGCGTGCTCTTCATTCCCACGGTTCTCCTCGGCACTGTCTTTCCCACCTTGATGCGGCAAGCCGAAGCGCACGTGTCACACGTGGGCAAGACGGTAGGCACTCTCCTGGCTGTAAACACATTGGGCGCCATCGTGGGATCGCTCGCCGCCGGTTTTCTGCTTCTGGAAACAGTGGGCCTGTGGAGGGGCATTGAGTGCTTGGCCATCTTGGGAACTCTCGCTGTGTTACTCGTTCCGGGAATCACGCTCATCCGACTCCGCCAAGCGGGAGCCCTGCTGGCTCTTCTATGCGCCATACCTGCAGCGACTGGCGTTGCCCTTCCGCCTGCGCTCAAGGTGAACGCCGCTACCGAGACGTTGCTTCACGTGTGGCAAGGCGCGTCGGGGGTGACCGCGGTGGTGAAGGACCAAAGCGGCCTGCGTATCAAGGTCAACAATCACTACACGCTAGGGGGGTCGGGAGCGGAGGAGACGGAACGGCGGCAAGGCATGATTCCGCTCCTCCTTCATCCCCATCCCGAGCACGTGTTCTTTCTTGGCCTGGGCACCGGCATCACCTCCAGTGCGGCGATGAGCGATCCGGCCATCAAACACGTAACCATTTGCGAAGTTGTCCCGGAGGCGGTGGCCGCGTCTCGGAGCTACTTTGGTCCGTATACGCATGGCCTCTTTCAAGACCCTCGGACCCACCTGTTGCTCGAAGACGGTCGCACAGTGCTTCGCGGATCGAATCAACGTTACGATGTCGTCGTCGCTGATTTGTTCGTGCCCTGGCAAGCGGGGGAGGGCACCCTTTATAGCGAAGAGCTGTATCGAACGATACGCGCGCGCTTGGAACCCGGAGGCCTGTTCGCGCAATGGATTCCGGTCTATCAAATGTCACGCCGCGAGTTCGACATCGTGGCCCGGACCATGATGGCGGTATTTCCTCAGGTCACCTTGTGGCGCGGGGATTTTTCCGAAAGCAAACCCAGCATGGCGCTGATAGGGTCCACCGACACGAAGGCGCTTTATCCCGATCTGCTTCAAACCCGCCTGGGTGAAGTTACGGACGCAGTTCCGCTCATTCAAAACGACAGCACGGCGGTTACCGTGTCCACGTTCATTCTCAGCTACTGCGGGAACGTGACTGCGGTTCGTGATCTCATCGGGGATGGACCGCTTGCCACCGACGATCGCCCGCTGATTGAATATCTCGCGCCCATCACCCAGCGGCGCGTCGAATCAAAAAAAGCGACGTGGTTCACCGGGCCCGTCCTCATCGATTTTCTCGAGGAGATTCGGCGCCGCGTGCCGCCGGCCGACGACCCGTACCTGGGGAATCTGACCGAAAAACAGCAGGCCTATACGGAAGCGGGGTTGTTGGTGCAGAAAGGCCGCGTGCTTCGAGGCATGGGCCGGCAAGAGGAGTCCGAAGCGATCCGTAAGGAGCTCGTGGCTCTCCTAACCCGCCTTCACAACATGTAGCTTCGGTCAGGCATGATGCGGACCGCCGGGAAGGTGGTCCGTGCGATCGATGAGAATCTTCTCCACGTGACTGGGTAAGAGCGGCGCCATGAGCCGCGTTCCGAAGGCGATATGGGGCACCAGTCGCGAGCGGGTCAGCACCGTCGAGTCCTCGGTCAGAAACAACGTCAACCCCAGTGTCATGACGACGGCGATCATCACCCCTCTCAGGAGTCCGAATACGCCGCCCAACATTCGATTGGGAAGGCCGAGCTTTGCCATTTCGAGGGCGCGGCTCAAGAGCGTCCCGAGCACGCTCATTACGATCAATGTGGCAAAGAACAACACGAGAAAGGCGGCGGCAAACGCCGCGCCATCGGACGGAATGACGCGTCGGAAATCCTCGCTCAAGTGCGGGCCAATGATGAGCGCGACCACCATCCCCGCCACGACCCCCACCAACCCGAATATCTCACGCACGAAACCGCGCACGAGGCCCATGGCGATCGATACCGCGATGATGGCAAGAATGAAGATGTCGTATCCGTTCATGATTCACCTGCCCTCGATTCGGGGAACCCGAACGCAGGCATGGTGAGGCCGGCAGGGAGATATGTCCAGGGTGGGGAGTGCTTTTGGACCCGTCCCCCGACGCGCCGTTTGAGACAGACAGGTTTGTCGACTTAAGGGTCACCCTGAAAGGCAAGCTGTCCGGGCAACGCGTGAAAGACCTGGGCCTGAAAGCGTTCCAATCGCGACGTCTTCCAGGCATCATCCGGCAAACCCGCTTTACGGCAGACTTGAGCCAAGAAGGTGGCGGCATCCCAGCCTTGCTCGACCGCGGCCTGAGGCAGAAGCAGTCCGCGACGCGAACCGTGGGTGATCATCACTCCGTGCGTGCCGATCTCGATCTCATGCGGCGCTGTGATGCCCTCGGGCGCGGTGAGAACGCTGACCTGCACCACGAGTTCTGGCACCTCTTCCGGGGAGACCTGAGCGAAGCGCCGATCCTCGTGAGCAGCCGACCGCGCGGCGCGCGCCACGGTTTCCCAGAGCGGGTAGCTCGCTTCCATGTAACCGACGCAGCCGCGAAGCTCTTCACCATGCTTCAAGGTCACGAACGCACGGCCGGGCGTGCGAAGCCTTGGGCTCAACTCTCGCAACTCCAGCACCGGCAAGGGCGCCTTCATGCTCGTGCGCGCGGACTCGGTGGCAAGGTGAAGGAGCACATTCATTTCGCTCGTCGAAAGCGTGTCCACCAGTTCTTCGACTTTCGGCATCACTTGCTCTGCTCGAGCCGAGAACTCCACGGCGGTGGGTGGCATGCCTTTCATGAATGCCGCGGACAAATATCCCACGACACTCCTTCCATCCCCCGAAGACTCGCCGCTATCTCCGTAACGAAGGATGCGCGACTGCTCGGCTCCGGCAATCGCGGCGCCTAGCATCACCGACACCATTGGATCGCCACCGCACGCTTCCACGTTTCCCGCACGCAACTCCTGCCACAGTGAGGTGGGTGCGAACGCGCGCACCAGATCGGTGACACGCCCGTCCAGCTTCGCGGCCACAGGCCGGGGATGGTAGTGGGAAAGATCGGTGGAGGCGACGAGCACCACATGGGGATTGTCGAGTGCGCGTGAAAGGACGTTGGCCATGATCTCGACGTTGGTGCGGGAGCGAAATCCCATGAGCACGGGAACGATCTTGGCCTGCGGTGCGACGCGCTGGAGAAACGGGAGCTGCACTTCGAGCGCGTGCTCGCGGCTGTGTGCTTCGGGCGCGGGCTGCACCCCGGATCCGGCCCCCAGGAACAAATCAGCCAGCTCTTCGTCGACCCATACGTCGCCCAACGGAGTGCGGAACGCGCCACGGGGATAAACGGCCACGCCCTCGAAACCGATGTAATGGTCGGGACCGACCAGGACTACGGTCGAAAACCCACGGCCTTTGAGAGAGGCGTACGCCGCGGCCGCCACCATCCCCGAATACGCGTATCCCGCGTGGGGGGAGATCAGGGCACGAAGCTCGCGGTCGGGCTCGAGCTGCCCGTTGGCGTGAGCGAGCAAGCGATCGACCGTACTGGTGAGCTCTCCCGGATCCTCGGGATAGAAGGTTCCGGCGACCGCAGGCTCGCGAATGGGACGGTGCGATTCCCGCAAGCAAACCTCCGGTAACGAAATGCTCGGCCACACGGTAGCACCGGGACACGAGGGACACAAGGAGCGAAAGGGGAGGGGTTGTCGCGCCGCGTTGTCAGCCAATTTGGAACGCGGTTGCGGAGGGGGCCGTGCTAAGGCGTTCTCAGTCGAAGCACTGGGGTGCCACCCTTTCTGGGGCAGCACCCCCAGTCATCTATCCGATATTCATTCTTTCCCGCTCGGCATTGGGCAAGTCGAGACGATAGTTCAGCCGATCGAGTTGATCCAAACGACCATTCTTCCGGCGTCTGTAGATACCGAATGCGAGACCGGCGATGGCCAAGGGAAGAAGAATGGAAACGGATGCTTTCTTGCGAGTCATGGTTGGACCTGCCTTTCAACAATTCAAAAACGATTTCAGGTGATCTATGACCGCCCGAGAGACGGCCTGGTTAACTATGCCTTGTAAGGGCTACTCTCATTTGAGAGGTCCATTCCCGCTTTTAACGCAGTTTTTCCGCGAAAAATGAACGCATCGAGTGTTTGGGAGTAGTAGGCCAACTCTTGGGACACTGGTGTTAGAATGCCCCTCCGTTCGATCGTGTCCTCTCGGTTCACCCTCCCGGCAGGAGTCAGCATGTCCTCTGTTTTCGAACGCATGGCGGTGCGCGAGCACGAGCAAGTGGTGTTTTGCCGCGATGGAGCCTCCGGCCTGAAAGCGGTGATCGCAATCCATAGCACGGCATTGGGACCGGCCCTGGGCGGCTGTCGTATGTGGACCTATGCCAACGAAGGCGAAGCGTTGGAAGACGTGCTCCGGCTCTCCCGAGGGATGACGTACAAGGCCGCCGTCGCGGGCCTAAATCTGGGCGGCGGTAAAGCGGTGATCATTGGCGATGCGCGCACGCAGAAGACCGAAACGTTGTTTCGAGCGTTCGGCCGGTTCGTGCATAGCCTGGGCGGGCGATACATCACCGCCGAGGACGTGGGGACCACGGTGCACGATATCGAGTGGGTACGGATGGAAACCCCGTATGCCACCGGGATCAGCCAGGGCATGGGCGGTAGCGGCGATCCCTCCCCCATGACGGCGTGGGGCGTGTACAAGGGCATGAAGGCTTGCGCCGAGAAAGCCCTGGGCACGGACAACCTGTCCGGACTGCGCGTGGCGATTCAGGGGCTCGGCAACACGGGGTATCACCTGGCCCGCTATCTGACTGCCGACCGGGCAAAACTGGTCGTGACGGACATCGATCCAGCCCGAGTCGATCGCGTGGCCAAGGAATTCAATGCCGAAACGGTGGCGCAGGATGCGATCTACGACGTAGATGCCCCGATCTTCGCCCCCTGCGCACTGGGCGCCGTAGTCAATGACGGCACGCTGTCGCGCATGAAGTTCAAGGTCATCGCCGGAACCGCCAACAACGTGCTCGAAGATGAGGAGCGTCACGGGCAAGCGGTGCGAAAGCGCGGGATTCTCTACGCGCCAGACTTCGTGATCAATTGCGGTGGGCTCATCAACGTGGCCAGCGAGCTGGAAGGCTACAACGTGGACAAGGTGCGACGGCAAATCGACAACGTGGCCGGCACGCTTCATGAGATTTTTACCGTGTCGGATCGCGAAGGGATTCCGACCATAGAAGCCGCCAATCGCGTCGCCGAGCAGCGCATCGAGCAAGTGGCGCGACTGGGAAGAATGTGGGTGGGTGGGAGAAGCAAGCGGAGAGCGCGCGAATAAAAGGGTCAGGCGCGCCACCGAATCAGGCGCCCGCACCAAAAAGTTTGCTCAGTCGGCGCCGATGCGTGTCTCCACGCGCTGACCTAGTTTGAGCGGCGTCGTCTCGTCCAAAGCAATCTTCACCAGGAGCACCCGCGTGTCTCCCGGACGCCCGGGGTCGGTGGGACGCAAACGTCGTGGCACGACCGTATCCGGAATTTCCTCGACGTGTCCCTTCCACGATTGCCGCTCGTAGCCTTCCGCGGTAAGCGTTACGGGATCGCCAAGCCGAATGCGTCCGGCATCGAACTCATCCACCTCAACCTCTACCCGCACTTTGGACAGATCGGCCACGGTGAAGAGCAATTGTCCTTCCTTCACCGTTTCTCCGGTGTCGACCAGGCGCGTCACCACCACGCCATCGATGGGAGAGCGTATTTCGGTTTTATCGACGGTTGCGTCTAAACGACGCACGCCGGCCAAAGCCACCTCGCGGCGTGCGGTGGCCGCATCCAGATCGCGCTTGGCCTGATCCAAGTTCTGCTGTGAGTCCACATTTTGTGCCACGAGTCCCTTGATGCGGGCAAACTTCTGTTGGGCCAAGAGCAGGTTCGCATCGGCTTCGCTCACATTGGCGGTGGCTTCGGCGAGCTCGGCCCGGTAATCCTCGGCGCGAAGTTGAGCCAAGACCTTGCCCTTCGTGACGCTTGATTTTTCCGTCACCAGTACGCGATCCAGCGTCCCGGCCAAATCGGTACCGATTTCCACCTCCGCGCCCGGGTAGGTCACCAGCCGTCCCTCTGCGATGACGCGGTGCGTTTCGGTCACGGGAGCAGACGATGCATCCGTATTTGTCCCCGCGCGAAGGCCTCGCGCTTGAAGCACGAAGAAGGTCACGAGAGCCAAGCCGGCTAGGGGAGCGATGCTGCGCAACGCGGTTTTCTTGGTCATGGTGGTCATCCTCACGCGATTAAGCGCCCGTCCCGGATCTGCACGACCCGGTCGGCGAACTCACGCACTTGTGGGTCGTGCGTCACGATGAGCAATGCACGACCTTCATCCTTGGCGAGTTGGCGAAACAAATCGAGCACGTCCCGGCCCACCGCGGAATCGAGGTTGGCCGTCGGCTCGTCGGCAAGAAGAATGCGAGGCCGGCCGGCCAGCGCGCGCGCGATCGCGACCCGCTGTTTCTGGCCGCCGGAAAGATCCCGCGGCAAAAAGCGCAGCCGATCGCCCATGCCGACCCGTAGCAACGCTTCTGTTGCTTGCAGCCGAGCGTTGCCCCCGGTCATTCCCTTGATGGCAAGCGCGTACTCCACGTTCTCGAGCGCGTTCAAGGAGGGGAACAAGTTGTACTGCTGGAACACGAATCCAATCGAACGCCGGCGTATTTCAGGAAGCCGTTCGGGATGTCTCGAGTCGATGCCCGTTCCGTCCACGATCACGTGACCGGACGTCGGAGTGAGGATGCATCCCAAGATCGAGAGCAACGTCGTCTTTCCCGAACCCGAGGGGCCTTCCATGGCCACCACTTCACCCGGATGCATGGCGAATGAGATGCCGCGCAGCACGGTGATGGTCTGACGCCCTTCGCGAAATGATTTGGTGACGTCTTCCGCTGACAGAATGGGGGAGACCGGAAGCGTTTCGGGGCGCTCGAGGGTCGCGGTCGTTTGCAATGCCATGACAGTTACCTCAGGTACGGAAGACAAGCGCGGGATCGATAGATGCCACCTTGCGGAACGACACGAGCGAGGCGGCGAGGCACATGAGAACGGTTCCCGCGAGCACCCACACCGCAAAGGTTGGTGTGGTGATGAGCTTGAGATCGAGATGTGCCATGACCGGCCGCATGGCGTACGACATCACGCCTCCGAACACGAAACCGATCACCGCGGAAATCGTGGCTTGCTGACCTAGGATGCGGTAGATGTCCCGATTGGATCCGCCGATCGCCTTGACCGTGCCGAACTCTTTCAAGTGTTCCATCGTCGAGGTGTAGAGCGTTTGCGCAACCACGACCACGCCGACCAGGCATCCCAGAAACACAGTGATGCCCATGTTGAGCCCCAATCCGGTCGATTCCACCCAGTAGCTACGGGAGCGGCTTGCCCACTCTACCTTGGTGAACACGTCGTTGTAGGGGAGTCGTTGCTGGAGAGCCGCGCGTACCGCTTGGAGGTTCGCGTTGGGAGCGAGTTTGACCAGGATGTACGTCGTATTTCCGGAAAGATCGGTGGTGGCGAGCTCCTGAGCAAGACGGTAATCCATGAACGATACGGGCGTGGTGGTGAATGAAACCGCCTCGTGGGTTTGACCGATAAGCTTGAGACGGCGGCCGGCCAGCTCGCGGTACTCGCCGGTTTGGTAATGCCCGTAGCGTTTCACTGCGGAGTCGTCGAGAAAGAAGTAATCGCCTCGGCGCAGGTCTTCCAGGTTGCCGTCAGTTACCATCCAGGGAAGATTCCAGCGCTTGAAATCTTCGAGCGCGTAGACGAGCGTGCCTTCTTTGGCCCCGGAGGGGAGGGCCATGGTCATGAAGGTGACAATCAAGTTGTCCGCTCTCGCCACGCCGGGGACCGAGCGCACCCGCTCCACGTAGGTTTCAGGAAACGTATGGGCGAAATCCACGTTGGGAGTGTTCTTGGAGGTGACCCAGAGATCGGCATCCAAATGCTCGATAGTGGTCGACGCGTTGTCGAGAAGGCCGAGAAACAACCCTACCTGCACGAAGACGAGCGTCACCGCGAACGCCACTCCGGAAACGGTGATCGCGAAGCGAAGCCGGTCGTGCAGTAGGTTCTTGAGGGCGAGATTGGGCACCTTCAATCTCCCGCCCGCACGAGACCGCGAAGGAGCGCGTCAATCATCACGTCGACGGTTTGCTCTTCATCGCTCCAGGGAACCCACGCGTCGGAGCATTTAGCGATGCGCAGTGAGACCACGCCATGGATGCCCGACCACAAGACCTGCGAAACGAGATCCGCGTCCTTGTATTTGGGAAGCAGCCGCTTTTCCTTAATTGCATCCGCCACCGCGAGACGCAAAAACGCATAGGCATCCTGCTCGGGATTGCCGCGCTCGAGGCTGCTCCGTTCCGCCGGTTCTCCGGGCAACGGAGTCATGAACATGAGGCGATACTGGTTCGGGTGCTTGCGTGCGAAGCCGGCATAGGCGCGGCCAATGGCGCGAATGCGCTCGAGCGGATCCTGGATGCCGGCGATGGTTTGGAAGTGGCCGGCCAGGGCGCCGAAATCCGCATCGCAGATGGCCCGAATGAGGGCTTCTTTATCCGCGAAGTGGAGGTAAATGGCGGTGGGCGAGTACTCGATGCGCTCGGCAATCCCCCGCATCGTGACCGCTTCATAGCCGCGTTCCACGAACATGTCCCGGGCGGCGTCGAGGATTTGATCCCGCAGCTCTTCTTTTTCCCGCTGGCGACGTTCCTGAATGCCCATGATCAGCGTCTCCTTTATTAACATTGTTAAGTTATCTACCAAGGTGAAGTAAAGTCAACAGGATTTTTGGAAACAGTGAGCCCGGCCGAGTCACCCCAGCCGGGCTAAGGACCTAAGATTATGCAAACAAACGGCTTAGATCAATACTTGGACTTCAGGTGCCCCCAAGTCGTGTTGCCGACCCGGACATTGCCGCTGAAGTCGAAATCAATGCCGGTTCGAACTTCGGTGGTCGTCAGCGTGATCGGGGTTGGGTTCACACACGTGGGGTCTCCGAAACAAAGGGCGTTGAAGAAGGGGGGTACGGACAGGGTCCCGATAGCCAATCCACACCACGTTCCCGCGTAAATGCCTTTGAGGCTATAGGTGCCGCTTTCTGACAATTGAATACCGGGCCTTCCCCAGGCTCCTTCGTCCGAGCAGCTCGTGGCCAGAACGACGATGGCGCCGGTCTGACTGGGCGCAAACGTCACAGTTCCGTGGACTTCGGCTTGGGGAAGATCGAAATGCAGGCCATTGTGTGAGGAGGACGTGGAGACCTTGGTCGGAATGGGCTCGCTGTTGTACCAACCAATGATGTCTCCCTGTCCGACCGTATCCACCCCACCCCCATCGACATCGAGGAGCGCGGCGATGATGACGTCCGTCGGGGCGGTCGCATTGTCGAAACTAACGGAATAGGGTTGATCGAACGGAGGCGATCCCGGCGAATAGGATTGCAGGCCGAGAAATTGAGCCGAATCGGCCTGGGTGGTGTCGATTGCGGCCACGTAGAGGGTCCCGCTGTAGGGGCCGTCGTAGTGAATTGTTCCGCTCATGGTCACAACCTCTGCCAGCGCGGGCGTCGCCACCCCGATGGCAACGGTGACCAGCAAAAACGTTCCTAGCAAACCAAGATGCCGCATATCCCCTCCTCCTTACTCGTGTGAGCAAACCAGGCAGGAAGATACTCCTAGACTGGCCTACCAAACAATAACGCGTAAGAAACTGAACTCCCGGACCACGGAAAAACCTTCCGACGATTCAGGTCGAGTGAGTGAACTTAGAGCTTGGGGGCAAGCGGCTCGGCGCCGGACGTGACTCCATTCAGGATCAGGGACTTGTCTCCAAATCCGAAACCAAGCGTGGGGCCTACCGTTACTATGTCCCGTTCGTACAACGCTACCGGTCCGATGGTGGGGACGTAGATCACGTTGCCGTAGAGAATGATTCGTGAGTATCCGTAGGCGTCCGGATGGAAGACATCAGTCCATGTGACTATCCCATAGTCCAACAGGTAAACGACTTCAAGGCCATCCGTGAAGGTGCCG
>Ga0068861_100002882_pt1 | contig 11334 bp, 11 predicted proteins | sample KBSSwiS42_FD_66593 | JGI IMG/M metagenome (GOLD analysis project Ga0068861, IMG submission 66593) | Switchgrass rhizosphere microbial communities from Kellogg Biological Station, Michigan, USA - KBS Switchgrass S4-2 | ecosystem: Host-associated > Plants > Roots > Rhizosphere > Soil ...
GGAACTGCTGGATGACCGCAGGCAGGACATAGCGGGCCTGCGTATGAGTCGTGCCGATCGAGAGGGTGCCGCGATCCTCGTCCCGGTGCTCGTCCGAAATGCCCTTGATGTTGTGCACTTCGCGTAACACGCGGATGGCGCGGTCGACCACGAGCTGGCCGGCGGGAGTGATCTTGGTCAGGGTCCGGCCGCTGCGCACGAAAATCCGGAAGCCCAGCTCGTCCTCGAGCAGCTTGATCTGCTTGCTGACGGCAGGCTGCGAGGTGTGCAGTTTTTCCGCCGCGGCCGTGATGTTCAGGCCGTTCTGGGCGACGGCAGCGAGATAGCGCAGTTGCTGGAGCTTCATGGGGGATCGGCGTACTTGAGTGCTGTCGGCTATTGTGGCACAGCGGCACCGGCGAGCAGTCGGCCCTAGTCGCCGCCAAAAGTGGACGAGCGGTGTAGCGGCCTCCTCTCGGAGGGGCCCTGCCTTGACTCCCCCATTCGCCGCCAGTAATACTCCCGCGCCATGAATACCCGAGCCCGACTGTCACACAGCTGGTGGTGGCGTCACTCCTGACGGAGTGGGCCGCTGGCCTCGCGGGCGCATAAGAATTATCCGCTGACGAATCCAGACAACCCTCTCCGAGCCGTGCCGGGGAATGAGTTGTTTGTCGCCGCTCCCCGGGACTGAGTTTTCTTCAGCCTTTGAGGAGCTTCGCTTGAAACCGCCATTCGATATCGCCGCCGACCTGGACACCCCGGTGTCGGCCTACCTGAAGCTCAAGCCCTTCCGTCCGCGTTTCCTGCTGGAAAGCGTCGAGGGTGGCGAACGGCTGGCGCGCTATTCCTTCATCGGGTTCGGCGACTGCCTCGAAGTCCGGCTCGATCGCCGCGGACTGACCGTCGATGGGATGACCACGGAAGCGCCGCAGACCCAGGCCGAGCTGCTCGATGCCTTGCGGGCGGCGCTTGCCAAGGCGCCCAAGCCCCAGCCGGACATTCCCGGTGTTCCCTTGCTCGGCGGCCTGGTCGGTGTCGCGGGATACGACCTCGTACGGCGATTCGAGCGGCTCCCTACCCGGGTGACCGCTGCCGATCCGGTGCCCGAAGCTCATTACCTCGCGCCGCAATCGTTGCTGGTCTTCGATCATCTCACTCGCGGCGTGGCCATCCTGCATGCCGGCCCGGAATCGGAGCGGGTAGCGCTGCGACAGGAAGTGTTGAAGGCGTTGCGCGGTGGTATTCCGCAGTCCGACAAACGTATTCACTACTCGCCGGCCATCGGCAGCCTGAGCGAACGCGAATTCCTGGGCGGCGTGGATCGCATCAAGGAATACATCGCCGCCGGCGACGTGTACCAGCTGGTGTTGTCGGTGCGGTTCTCCGGCCAGTGTTCGCTCGAACCGTTCGAAACCTACCGCGCCCTGCGGCTGCTGAATCCTTCGCCCTACATGTATTACTGCGACCTGGGCGATTCCGTCGTGGTGGGATCGTCGCCGGAAGCGCTGGTGAAATTGTCGGCAGGCAAAGCGTCGATGCGGCCGATCGCCGGGACGCGGCCTCGTGGCAAGGATGCAGCCGAGGATGCAGTGCTGCGTGATGAGCTGCTCGCCGATCCCAAGGAAAACGCCGAGCACGTGATGCTGGTCGATCTCGCCCGCAACGATCTCGGCCGCGTCGCCAAGGCCGGCAGCGTCGGCGTCCATCCTTACCGGCACATCGAACGCTACAGTCACGTGATGCACATCGTCAGCGGTGTGAACGGCGAGCTGGCTCCGGGCAAAGATGCCTTCGACCTGTTTGCCGCTGCCTTTCCTGCGGGCACGCTGGTTGGAGCGCCGAAAGTGCGTGCGATGGAGATCATCGACGAGCTCGAGCCGGTACGGCGCGGTTTCTACGGCGGCACCGTCGGTTACTTCGGCACCGGCGGCGACATGGACCATGCGATCTGTATTCGCACCATGGTCTTCCAGGGTGATACCTACAGCTTCCAGGCTGGCGCCGGCGTGGTCGCCGACAGCGTTCCAGCGATGGAATACCAGGAAGTGCTTGCGAAGAGCGCCAGCGTCCGACGCGCACTCGAAATGGCGAAGGAGGGACTGTGAGCAACACAGGCAAACTATCCGTGAGCACCACGGGACAGCCGCGACTGCTGCTGATCGACAATTACGACTCCTTCACCTACAACCTGGTGCAGGCCTTCATGGTGCTGGGCGCCGAGGTGCTGGTGCATCGTAACGACCAGATCGATGTCGCCGCGGCGCAGGCGCTGGAGCCAACGCATCTATGTATTTCGCCCGGTCCCGGCACGCCGCACCAGGCCGGCGTCTCGATGCAGATGATCGAGAGTTTCGCCGGCTCGATCCCGGTGTTCGGCGTCTGCCTGGGCCATCAATCGCTGGTGGAAGTCTTCGGCGGCAAAGTCGTGCGTGCCGGACGGCTCATGCACGGCAAGACCTCGATGGTTCAGCATGACGGACGCGAGATCCTCGACGGCATGCCGCAGCCCTTCGAAGCAGGCCGCTACCACTCGTTGATTGCTCAACCGGACTCGCTGCCGCGCGAGCTCGAAGTGACGGCTCGAACCGCGGAAGGCGAGATCATGGGTGTGCGTCACACCCGGCTGAATGTCGAAGGCGTGCAGTTCCATCCCGAAAGTGTGCTCACGCCGCAGGGGCCGATCCTGATGGGCAACTTTCTCAAGCAGCGCTCGGGCCGGCGGAGCGCGGCATGATCGAGCTACGTGACCTCCTGCAGCGCCTGCTCGGCCGCGACAGCTTGAGTGAAGCGGAAGCGTCGAGCCTGCTGCGAGCGTTGACCGACGGTGCGGTCGCGCCGGCGATGGCCGGAGCGTTGCTGGCTGCGCTGCAATCCAAAGGCGTGACTGCCCCCGAACTGCGTGGCTTTGCCAAGAGCATGCGGCAACTGGCGCGCCGGCCGACGTTGCCCGCCGGTTCACCCATGGTCGATATGGTCGGCACGGGCGGCGACGGTTCGGGCAGTTTCAATCTATCGACGGGAGCGGCGCTGCTCGTTGCCGCGATGGGCATACGCGTCGCGAAGCACGGCACCAGTTCCATCTCGAGCCGCAGCGGCAGCGCCGATGTGATTCGCGAACTGGGACTGACCTTGCCGCTCGATGAAACGCGGGTGGGCGAGTGCCTCGCCGCGACCAATTTCACTTTCCTGTTCGCCCCGCATTACCACCCCGCCATGAAGGCGATCATGCCGATCCGCCAGGCGCTGGGCGTGCGCACCGTGTTCAATATTCTCGGTCCGCTGCTCAATCCGGCCGAGCCGCAGTTCTATCTCATCGGCGCCTATCACGTCGACGTCGCGGCGTTGATGGCGGAAGCGCTGTGCGGCATGCCGAATATCGAGCGCGCCTACGTGGTCCATGGCGATCCGGGTTGGGATGAAGCCACACCGGTCGGGCCGTTCACGCTGTTCGATGTCCTGCCGGGGGAAGTCGTCCGCTCCACTCGCACCGCCGAGGAGTTCGGCCTGCCCAGATGCGTCCCGGACGATCTCAAGGGTGGCGACGCCGCCTACAACGCGGAGCATCTGAAGGCCGTGCTGGAAGGTCGTGACCGCAGCGCACACCGCAATGCGATCGTCCTGCAGGCGGCACTGGTGTTGGAGCTGATGGGCAGAGCACAATCGCCTCGTGAAGCCGCGCGGATGGCGGAAGACGCCATCGAAGCTGGCGCCGGCCGGGTCCTGCTGGAGAAACTCGCGGCGTTCGGACGGGCGTCGCTCTGAGCGCCGTATGGATCTGTCATTCGCCATGCGGCGTTCTTCGTGCATCGTCCCTCACTTTTACCGTGTGTCACCATGAGCGGCTTGCTGACTGAAATGGCTCAGACGAGTCTTGCGCGACTCGCCGAGGCTCGAGCGAAAGAGCCGGAAAAATCCCTGTGGGCCCGTGCTTCGGACGCGCCGCCGGCGCCCCGGTTGAAGCTCAGCCCGGAATGTTTCGACATCATTGCCGAGTGCAAACTGCAATCGCCGTCCGCCGGCGACCTGTCCGCGAATACTCGTGGCGTGGAAGATCGTGTGCTCGCCTACGGACAAGGCGGCGCCTGCGCAGTCTCGGTGTTGACGGAGCCCTCGCGATTCGGCGGCACGCTCGCCCATCTCGCACAAGCGGCGCAGGTGCTGACACCCCTGGGCATCCCTGTCATGCGCAAGGATTTCCTGGTCGATCCCTACCAGGTCATGGAAGCACGGGCTGCCGGTGCCGGCGGTGTGCTGGTGATCGTGCGAATGCTCGAGCATTGCCACATCACGTCGCTGCTCGACTGCGCCGCGATGCTGAAAATGTTCGTGCTGCTCGAAGCATTCGATGCAGCGGATCTCGAAGTGGCGCGTGCCGTGCTGGCGCAACGTAAACAGCACAGCGAGCAAGTGCTGGTGGGACTGAACTGCCGCGACCTGGAAACGCTCCAGATCGATCTGCCGCGGCTCGAAGAGCTTGCCGACAAGCTGCCGCAGGGATATGCGACCGTTGCCGAGAGCGGCGTGACCTCCATCCAGGATGTGAAAACCGTCGTGGACGTCGGCTATCGTGTCGCGCTGATCGGTACGACCTTGATGGGGTCGAAGGAACCGAAAAAATTATTGGGCGACCTGCTCTCCGCCGGGCGCGAGCAGGCGATGGCGGTGCGTACCCGCAAGATCCGCATCGCTACCGGCGAGGCCACTTCGGAATAGCCGATGACGAGTCTGTGGGTGAAGATCTGCGGACTCACGACGTCCGAAGGGGTGCAGGCCGCGGTCGATGCCAAAGTCGATGCCGTCGGTTTCGTGTTTGCGCCGTCGAAGCGGCAGGTCACGTCTGAGCGTGCGGTCGAACTTGCCCGCGAAGTGCCGGGCCATATCGCACGCGTCGCGGTGATGTTGCATCCGACGCAGGCACAGCTGGATGCGGTGTGGAGCGGCTTCAGGCCGGATGTATTGCAGACGGATGCGGAAGATCTGTCGCAGCTGGCGATACCCGCAGGACTGGACGTGACGCCGGTGCTGCGCACGCTGGATCCGCACACGTTGCCGGCGAGAAGAATTCTGTTCGAAGGAGCGGTGAGCGGCGCCGGCAAGGTTGCCGATTGGAATGCTGCCGCTGAGCTGGCGAAATCGACGCAGCTGATCCTGGCTGGCGGACTCGATGCGGCGAATGTTGCCGACGCAGTGCGTCGCGTCACGCCATTCGGCGTCGATGTCAGCAGCGGTGTCGAGCGTGCGCCCGGCATCAAGGACCGCCAGAAGATTCATGAATTTGTCCATGCCGCACGCACGGCGTGGATAGGAGCCGATCGATGAGAACGCAGAACGATGTCCTCGATAAGCAGACGTTGCTTGCCAACATGCTCAACGACGTCTACCCCGACGGGCGTGGCCGCTTCGGCCCGTTCGGCGGACGCTACGTTCCGGAAACGCTGGTGCCGGCGCTCGATCGCCTGCAGGCAGGTGTCGATCGCTATCTGCTCGATCGCGATTTTCTTGCTGAGTTCCACGCAGAGCTGAAAAGCTGGGTGGGGCGGCCCACGCCGCTGACGCATGCACGCGGCTTGTCGAGACTCTGGGATGCACAGGTCTGGCTGAAGCGTGAAGACCTCGCGCACACCGGCGCTCACAAGATAAACAATTCCATCGGCCAGGTGCTGCTCGCGAAAAAACTCGGTGCGAAACGGGTGATCGCGGAGACGGGTGCCGGCCAGCATGGCGTTGCATCGGCGGCTGCCTGTGCACGATTGGGCATGCCTTGCACCGTCTACATGGGCGCCGTCGACATGGAGCGCCAGGCGCCCAACGTCGGCCGCATGAAATTGCTCGGAGCGACTGTCATGCCGGCCACGAGCGGCGAACAGACGTTGCGAGCTGCCGTCGACGAAGCACTGCGCGACTGGGTCTCGGATCCGAACGGCACGTACTATTGCCTGGGTTCGGCGATCGGGCCGCATCCGTATCCTTACATCGTGCGTGAACTGCAATCGGTGATCGGACGCGAAGCACGCGAACAGATGCTGGAGATGACCGGCAGCCTGCCCGATATCGCCGTCGCCTGCGTCGGCGGCGGATCGAATGCGATCGGCCTGTTCCATCCGTTCGTGAAAGATCGCAACGTCGCCCTGCTCGGTCTCGAAGCGGGTGGGACCGGCACGGGCCTCGGTGAAAACGCAGCGTCGCTTGCCTACGGAACGCCGGGTGTCCTGCATGGAACGTATTCATTGCTGCTGCAGGATGCGGACGGCCAGGTTCGTGAAACCCAATCGATCTCCGCCGGGCTCGACTATCCCGGTGTCGGTCCTGAGCATGCGCTGCTGATGACCGTGGGCCGCGTGAAATACGAAGCCGTCACCGACGACGATGCCCTGACTGCGCTCGCCGAATGTTGTGCTGCTGAAGGCATCCTGCCCGCGATCGAATCGTCGCACGCACTTGCCGGCGCCAAGCGCTATGCGATCGCGAATCGCGGCGCGAAGATTCTCATCGGACTCTCCGGCCGCGGCGACAAAGACATGCCGACGCTGCAGCAAACGATTCTCAAGGGAAAGATCTGATGCGCGACGTTTCAATGCACGAGAGCATCACCGCGGCGATCCGGAACACCGGCACGAAGCCCGCGCTGATCGCCTATATCACCGCTGGATTTCCAGACAAAGAGACATTCCGCTCGCAATTGCTCGCCGTCGCCGAGGCGGCGGATGTCGTCGAAGTGGGTGTGCCGTTCACCGATCCCATGGCGGACGGCACCACCATCCAGCGATCCAGCCGCCGCGCGCTCGATCAAGGCGTGTCGCTACGCTGGATCTTCAACGAACTCACCGAGATGAACCCTCGGCCGCGTGCTCCGGTATTGCTGATGAGCTATCTCAATCCGCTGCTCGCCTTCGGCCTGGACAAGCTGCCGCAGGCTGCGGTCAAAGCCGGGATCGCCGGCTTCATCATTCCCGACCTGCCCTACGAAGAATGCGAAGACATGCGCAGAGCACTGGCGGAGCGCGGCCTCGCCCTGGTGCAGTTCGTGACGCCGGTGTCTCCCGACGAACGTATGCAATTACTCGCCCGCGCCAGCAGCGGCTTCGTGTATGCAGTCACCATGACCGGCACCACGGGCAAGAACGTCGAAGCGCCGCAGGAAGTGCTGGATTATTTCGCCCGCGCCCGCAAACTTTCGCCCCTGCCCCTGTGCGCCGGCTTCGGCATCCGCAGCGCCGCCCAGATCCGTAAACTGGCGCCCTACGTCGACGGCGTCATCGTCGGCTCGGCCCTGGTGGAAGTGATCGAGCGCGGCGAAGATCCGGCGGCGTTTCTTCGGGGCCTGCGGGACTAAGCAAAGATCCCGGAAGATTTCGCACGGAGAACACGGAGAACACGGAGCAGAAAAATAGGGTCGGAATCCGGAATCGGATGCTTTGTCTCCCGCCTTATTTCCTGCCCCGTGTTCTCCGTGTTCTCCGTGCGATAATTCTTGCAGCCCTCGACTCACTCACCTTGGCTCGAATAGCGACACGACGGACGGCACATGAGCTACGAATACAGTGCGGCCAGTGGCCGGTTCGAGATTCCGAATCCGTATCGGATCGAGAACCTGGCGTTCATCCTGGCGGGCGTGGTGGCTGGGTTGGCCGGTGTCGCGTTGTTGATCGCGCATCGCGACGCCATCGCGGGAGGCAGTGCGACGGGCGTCAAAGCGGTGGTCGTGGGGTTGGTGCTGTTGTTCCTCGCGTTGACGGTGATCGCCGGCGCGATGGTCCAGTTGCGGTATTTCTTCGGACGCGGCCGGCCGCACGACTTGAGCAATCTCGACGATCCCGCCGGCAGCAATCCCGAGCATCGGTCGAAATGGCTCAAGGAGAACCTGCGCCAGAACGCGCTGGCCTATCGTGAGCCGCAGGGTGCGATCAGCGGGCTGGTGCACCAGGTGTTCGATACGTTGATCTTTGCCCCGCGATTGGTTCGAGCGGCGGCAGAAGCGCAGTGTTTCAACCTGTTGCTGACGGCGGCGATCCTGCTCGGCCTGCTGGGCAGCTATGTTTTCTATCCCGACCCGGCAGTGCGTTCATGGATCGCCGTGGTGCTGCTCGCGGTGCTGATCCCCAAATTGCTGAGCCCGCACGGCACGCAGGAAACGACGTATCGACGCGCTCGTGCGGGCATCGGTCTCATCATCCTCATCATCGTGCTGCCTATTCTCGGCCCGCCTTTGCTGGCGCGCGTCGCGCCGGCGCTGCCCAATATCTCGGGATTCGAATTTCCCCGCACGCTGCTGGTCTCGCTGTTCATCCTGCTGGTGGCACAGGCGTTGTTCTTCTTCGCCCTCATGCAACAGCTGCGTGCGCGGCCCAACATCAACATGGCCTGCGAGCAGCGGGCGATGAGCATGAACAGCAATCCCTCCAAGCTGTTCGAAGAACTCGAGCGCACGCTGCAATCGCGTTGGGTCGAGACCATTCCCAATCGCCGCTATTCGGTGGTGAAACTGCCGGAGAACTTCGCAGCGCAGTCCGGCTCGTTCGCCGGCGAGGTGCTCGAAGAAACGCAGCCGGTGCCGTCGGGGGACATGGCGGATTCGATCGTCGATCAGCTCACGTCGCCGACGACGCGCGCCGCCATGGCTTTGACGCTGCTCGGTTTCATCACGTTCGTCGCCGGCGTGACGACAGCGGTGCGTTTCGCTCTGATGCCGATTTCGACACAGAATTCGCTCGCGACCGTGTTTCTTTCCGTGGTGCTGTTCTTCACCGCACGATATTGCGTGCGCAGCGCGAAGTTGTTGTGGGGCCGTGTCGATTTCCAGTCGCTGCTGCTGTGGGTCGAGATCGAGGGCAGCTTCGAGGAAGCGCAGATCAACATAGGCAACCAGCTCACCGCCGCCATGAGCAGCACCAAGAAGATCATCAATGTCGAATCGATGACGTTGCGGGTGTGGGCAGCCGAACTCGATACAGTGATCTTCTATAAGGACGGCGCACGCGACCTGGTCGGCATGCGTGGACGGCCTGACGTTGCGCGAACCTATGCCGATCATCTGCAGACCTTCGCGGGCAACATCGCTTCCATCGTCGCTCCAGGTGGCGGCTCGGGCGCCAGTCCGGACGCCGAACGGCTCGGTCGCATCGCCCAGCTGCAGCGAGAGATGGGGCAGCCTGGGTTGGGCGGAAATCCGGCGGCGACACTGATCGCAGCTGCGGGGCGCGGCGGCCCGGCGGCCGGGAACGCGAGGCATTGTTCGAACCCAGCGTGCGGTCGCCCGCTCGCTGCGGACGCCATGTTCTGCAGCACCTGCGGCACGCGGGTGAGCGACGCTTCGCGCTGAATCGCGTCGGCGGGTGACCTACATTTCTGCAAGTATTACGGCGATAAAATTCCCGCGCCATTGCGCGGCGAATGCGCTTATGCTTGGCCGTCGGGAACAATTGCAAGGCTTGCGCAGTTGGTCCGCTAACGCGGCGGCTGACCGCGGCTCTCTCTCTTTAGCGAGAAACGATAAACGATGGGGTTCAGTTTTCTGAGTGCGTCGCTGTCGGCCATTTTCGGCCGTAAGCCGCGCAAGGCAACTCCAGCTTCGACGACAGGGACGGCGCCTAATCCCTATCGTGCCGTGTCGATCGTTATCGGCGACGCGCCGTGCTCTGCTGTCCATCGCTTCACTCGCCGACGGTATCTCGCGCTCAGCGCACCACCGCTGCCGCTTCCCAGCTGCGATTCTTCCAACTGCACCTGCCACTTTCGCCGGCACAAGGATCGTCGTGCCGGACCGCGTCGCCGCGTCGATATCGGTCTTATGTCAGCTCCCTGGAGCAACGCTGAAAAGCGCCGGCCCGGTCGCGGCCGCCGGGCCGAAGATCACGCCGAAGAAGTGTAAAGAACGACGGGCCCGCACTCGGTGTCGATCCTGATATCGATGGCGCCAGGCGCGCCCTAGAATCCTCGCGAAGATTCTCTACCTCGGCGGCGGCGCCAGTGCCGATAGTAGTTCATCGAAGACACGGAGAGTTTCGGCGTGCGCTTCGCCAACGACCCCTTCAAGGACACGCCGCTCATCGTCGTGACCACCGCGGTTCCGGACCGTTCCTACCTGCGCCTCACCGCCGGCCTCTCGGCACAATTCCGCCTCGGCATGTCCGGCTTCATCGAGTATCAGCGCCTGCAGAACCAGAACCCGTTCTCCTACCAGGACGTGGCCTTCGGCCTGCGGCTGGAATTGCCGCTGTAGAGGCCAATCTCTTATTCCGGTTTCTTCTGCGTGATTCTCACGGATTTCTCACGGAGACTTCTTACTCTATTCTTATTTCTGCCCCGTGTTCTCCGTGTTCTCCGTGCGATATATCTTTTGGACCTGTCGTACGCACAGGCGCTGCGGAAACGGCACAGCGTTATTAAGATATATCGCACGGAGAACACGGAGAACACGGTAAGAAAAGTACCGTGAGAAATCGGAATTAGCCTATCGCGGTACAGGCGTCGGCGTAAACGCCGACAACCGGTTCTGCGTGCGCAGCATGTCGGCTTCGGTGAGTTCGGGCTTTTCGGCGCGCAGGCGCTTGATCAGGGTGACGAAGGAATCGGCGGGGACGGCGGGGCTGCAGTGGAAGCCCTGGTATTGATCGCAGCCGAGGTCGCGAAGGAAGTTCAGCTGTTCGACTGTTTCGACGCCTTCGGCGACCACGCGCAGGCGCAAGCCTGTGAGCGAGCGAAATAATGGCGCGGACGATGGAGACATCGTCGGGATTCGTCATCAGGTCGCGAATGAAGCTGCGGTCGATCTTGAGCTTGTCGAGCGGGAAGCGCCGCAGGTAGCTCATTTCCTTTGTATAGAAACGGAAGCCGCCGCGCGCAGACTCCTTCGCAGGCCGCCGATGGCGCTACCTAACAATCCAGCAGCGACGAACCGCGTGCCGACGGGGCGAGTGACGCGCATGTCGGAGCCGAATGCCACGCATAGCGCGGCGCACGACATCGTCCAGGCAATCGCGACCGAGACAACGAGCGGTGCCGGGTTGTAGGTAATACCCGGTACGATGTTGATGCTCGCCACGCCGGTGTAATGCATGCCCGCGATGCCCAGGCCGAGCAACACACCGGCGACGATGAGATAGATAGCTTTGCCGCCAGAGCGGCCGACGCAGGCGAGCGCAGCGCCCGACATGCCTACGGCAATGGCCAGCGACACCAGCGTCGTCGCGAGGTCGTAGGTGAGGCGGATGGGAAATCGCAGCGCCAGCATGCCGATGAAGTGCGCGGCCCAGATGCCTACGCCCATGACCATGGCCGTGCATCCCAGCCATGCCCAGCTGTTGCGTCCGTACCTCCAGTACTGCTCCTAGCGCTATCGGGCTCGAGGACCGC
>Ga0068861_100002887_pt1 | contig 11326 bp, 8 predicted proteins | sample KBSSwiS42_FD_66593 | JGI IMG/M metagenome (GOLD analysis project Ga0068861, IMG submission 66593) | Switchgrass rhizosphere microbial communities from Kellogg Biological Station, Michigan, USA - KBS Switchgrass S4-2 | ecosystem: Host-associated > Plants > Roots > Rhizosphere > Soil ...
GAAGCCCCCGAAGCGAAGAAGGGGGCGGAGCATCCTTCGTCGCACCTCGAATGAAGCCAAGAATCCGGGGACGACCACGATGCATGCCACCAGATGCGCCAGAGTCCCGGCCGCGCGCACGACCAAAAGCGCGGCTACGATCCACGTGAGGCTGTGGGTGAACGGGAGCACCGCCAACGGGACCAGGTACATGAGAATTCCAATGGGGAGACGGATTCCATTAACCCAGTCGAAACGATTGTGCACCTCGAGGACGGCGCGAAGACCGGTGGTAATGACGATGAGGGGCAGCATGATTGCGATGAGATAAAGGATGTCGAGCGTCTCGCGCTGGAGTGCCGCCGGAACACGAGTCATGATGTGGCCGGAAAAAATCGTCACCCCGCCAGCGACGATAAGCGCGCCGAAGAGCCCCATCGTCAACATCGCGGTAAGCCCGGTCCACATGAGCGGGGGGATTTCGCTCTGCCGCGCGGTGCCGCGCAGCTCGGAAAGGAGCTGGGTGAGTGCTCGCCCCAACCCGAGGTCAAAAATACTGAAGTAACCGGTCAGCACCCAAACTACGGTTAGGATGCCAAACCGCTCGTTCCCGAGTCCGGCGACCAGATGGGGTACGGCGAAAACCGCGACCACGACCGGGGCCAAGAGACCGATCGCGTTCCAGAGGCTGTTCCGGTAAACACCCCCGCTCGTAGGCGCCACCTCTGGGTACGGGACAACCGTGGGGATGTTGCGCTCCTCAGTCGAACGTAGTGCCGGAAGTTTATCACACAGCCTGATATAATTTGGGACCTAAGGTTGAATCACACCATGGGTTATCACTCGACTCGCACGCTCATAGACGCACTGTCCGCGCTCCCCGGCGCATCGAAAAAGCGGACGGGCGCACGCCCTCCTCTGCCTCAATGACCTGCCTCAATGACAAAGTTCGTTGAAAGACTAATCCTTGAGCATGAGGAGAACCCGGAGTTCATTCAGCTTCACCTGGCACGATATGAATTTGCGAAACACTTTGTCCAAGGCAAACGGGTGTTGGATGTGGCGTGCGGATCCGGATACGGTTCAGCGATGTTGAAAGAGGCCGGGGCTTCAACGGTGGTCGGTATTGATGTGTCCCCGGAAGTCATTGAATATGCGAGAGCACATTTCAACGGCACGGGGGTTGAGTTTGCGGTTGGAAACGCTGAAGACTTGTCGCTATATCGCGATTTCGACGTCGTTGTCTCATTCGAGACGATCGAGCATCTTCGACATCCTGAGACCTTTCTTGCCGAGATCACACGCTCGTTGTCGTCCCAAGGAACCCTGATCGTGTCCACGCCGCAGCGCGAGAAGGGAACCTTGCACGATAAACCGCAAAATCTGTTTCATCTGAGAGAATGGACCCTTGAAGAATTTCAACAACTGCTCTCGAAGTACTTTCAACTCGTGAACATTCACGGCCAGTATGGGTTTGCAAAAATGGGATTCCCATACAGCAGAACCTTGCAGCGGTTTATCTGTAAAACGTTTTTTCCTGGGCGTTTCGAAGCCCTTGAGAGGTATCTCGTGCTATCAGAGCCGCCCCCCAACAAGGGATTTCGATTAGGCGTGGCCTACATAACTGCAGTATGCACAGTCAAGAGAGACTCTCATCGATCACGCCAAGAGAAGGAGCCACTGTTGCAAGCTGACCAAGGATGAGATAGAGGTTTGCCTGGCTTCTGGAGGTGAAAATGGAATTGAAACGGATTGGGATGGGTGTGGCATTGCTTATCGTTCTCCTCCCCACAAGCACGGCGCGGGCACAGGACAAGACGGTGGCTCCGGACTCGGTGAACACGGATGTCACCGTGTACTGCAAGTTCAGGCTCATGAATGGAGATACGCTCAGTCGCGCCACTTACTATGGGGACGGCCGGGTACGCATGACGTTGTCCGACGCAAACGAGGTCATCTACGACGTCAGAAGCAAGGAAGTCATCTACTTGAATCATGGCAAGAAGCAGTTCTGGAGGGGACCCCTGGATCGGGCCAACGCCGTCATCGACAGTCTCACCGCAGAAAAGTATCAGGCGTTCATGAACTCAAGTCCGGAACAGCGACAAAAACAGATGGCGTACGTGGAGCAGTTCAACACCTTGCTCGAATCAGGACCCGAGAAATATGTGAAGAAGATCGCGGGCAAGCATTGCGAGGGCTACCAGATCAAGTCTGGGCAGGTCATGCTACACACCCGCTGGATCACCCGCGAAATCGCCCTGACTGACTACGTCAAAGACCTCGAGCGGATCGAACTCCTCCCCACCCTGGATCCGGTCGGGCGGTCCATTGTTGGCCTCATCACCCGGGCAGAGAAAGGCTATGGGCTCAGCCTAGGCGCGAGCACAAAGATCAACACGCCGACCCAGAAGGGCACTTACTCGTGGGAGGCCTATAGCATCGACACTCGTCGCCCCATTCCCGACAGCGTCTGGAAGATCCCGGAAGGCTACGAGGAACTTAAGCGGTAGCCTTTTGGCGACAACATCGCCGAGTCACTTCTTCCAGTTAGCTATCACCATGACGGGGAACATCCCTCCAGCCTTGGCAATGTTGAGGAGACCCACCTGGACTCCTTGGAGGGTCGCTGCATAGTTCACCACCGCCAGTTGCAGGCCCCCCGCAGTGCCCGCGTAGTTGAAGGCGCTCCACTGAAGCCCATCCGTTGTCCCCTTGTTGTAGCCAATCGCTGAAAGCTGGACCCCCTTGAAATCCCCTTCATTGATGTTGATGAGCCCCCATTGCAACCCACTCGACATCGTCGTCGTTTGATTCACGAGCCCCAAATCCACAACCTTTACCGATGTGTTCTTGCCATAAAGCAGATTGAAGCGAAATGAGGTCACTCCATCTTCCGGTTTAACCAAAGCAATCGGCGGGAATAGCGACAGGTTCACCGCCTTGTCGGCCGCAATAGCGGGCGATGCCGATAGAGTTGCCAGGACAAGCAGCCACAAACCGTTACGATTCGATCCCATAACTACTTCCCCTTGGTTTCTGAACCTCACAAGGCCTCGCCGGTTTGGCGGGACTTCTAGTTCAGGCGCAGAAAGCGTGGCGCGTTATTGTAGAAGATGTCGCGCTTCTGCTCTACGGTCAGGAAACTGGCCGACTCTATTCCCTCGATCGCCATACCGATCGCCTCGGGAAAGACCATCTGATCCGGCGCTTTCCATACTCGGCGCTCGTTGCGCCGCTTGCAAAGGGACTCCCGCCACGACAGTAAAGAGCACGAGGCCAGCAAGGTTCATCGGTGATCCTCCGACGAAAAAGTGCGGGTAGGGCAAAGTCCGGCCGGTACCGCTGGTGCTTGAGCCGGATGCCGTCGAGATCAATGCTTCGACTTCAAAGCCCTCACGCCGCGATCTTAGCCAATCCTTCTCCAGGAAGCGCGGTCCCTGATCAGTAGACAAGGGGACTTACTGGGGGCTAAATGCCGGGGGCCGGAATCGAACCGGCACGGGACTTACGTCCCAACGGATTTTAAGTCCCGCCGTATCGAAACAAGCCGCTCGTAAACCTATTCACTGGTAACGTTACCCTCTCAACTCCACGAGATTTTGCCCGGCCTTTGCACGAGCATAGGCTCCTGCCTCCGCGATGTGACACCGTTCACGTATAGCGGACTTACCAGTGATGTCGCCAACCTCTGGACGTTGCGCGTTAAGTGAGTAAAATGCTGGTGCATGAAATCGTGGCAATTGTCTTTTCTGACTTTCTTTGTCTGGTTTGCGATGCAAGCAGAGCCGGCTTTGGCTAGGACCTGGTACATCGGTCCTAATGACTCAGGCGACGCACCTAATATTCAAGCCGGCATCGACAGCGCATCTATGGGAGATACAGTCCTCGCAGCTCCGGGCATCTACCAAGAGAACCTCCGTATTATTGGAAAGGACCTGGTACTCAAGAGCGAGTCTGGTCCCGATGACACTATCCTGGACGGCAGCACGCAACAGCAGTCGACGATTTTCTTGTCGGGGCAAAGCAGAGCCATGATCATCGAAGGTTTCAAGATTACCGGCGGTTCCGGTTTCGTTGAAGGTGGAGGAATTCTTATTTCCGGGGACTCATCGCCGGTCATTAGAGACAATATCATTGCCAATAACGGAGTTCGTGATTTCACGACAGGTGGAGGAGGCATTTCGGTTTTCACATCGTCCTCACCAGCCCCGCTCATAGAGTCAAATACTTTTGAGGAAAATTGGGCAAGACTAGGAGGAGCGATCGCGATCGGGCGAAGCACCGAACTTCGAGGAAACATTTTCCGAAACAATGAAGGTAAATTTGACGGTGGGGCCGTGTACGCAATCGCGGATCCAGGACAAATGTTAATCATTGAGGATAATCAGTTCTGGAGCAACCACGCCGGTGATCATGGAGGGGCGATCTATCTCGACGGATCCAATGCCGGTGTAGCCGAAGTCACCCGGAACCTTTTTGTAGGCAATCACGCTGAGGGCTCGGACACTGGTGACACCGCCTCCGGATCTGCCATTCGCGTGAGACGCCTTTCGGGCCACATCACCAACAACACTATGGTGGAAGGAATTGGAATCTCGGAATCCATTTGTGGGGGAGCTCTGAGTCTTGAAGAAACTCCAGCTTCATTGGAAATCTCGGCCAATATTATTGCCTACAATCGTTACTGCGGCCTGGCGTGCCACTTTGGTACCGACAATGTCTTAGGTCCGAACCTTTTCTGGATGAATGATCTCGGCGATCTTGGAGTGGGATCGGGAGTTTGTCCCTCGTCATGGGCAGCGAACCAGATCTATGCGGATCCTCTTTTCTGCAATCCTGAAGCTGGCAACTACACTGTATCGAGTGATTCCCCGGCGCTAACTGGTCCCATTCGAATGGGTGTTTGGACTGATCCGGGTTGTGGGTTGGGCGTTGCAGTTCGACCCAGCACTTGGGGACGACTCAAGGCCCTGTATCATTAGAACTAGCGATACTCAAGAAACTACCTGATCTGACCATTCCCGCCCTTCGCTGACTGTATGCACGGCGAAATTCAGATGCTACATGTCAAACCAGGAAGTTTGACAGACCTCGCCTTAAGCGAGGGGGACGAGAAAGTCCGTCCTTCACCATGAGTGCCGGGTATTGTGCCGAGTGTGCCGGGCTTGTCTAACACCTGGCGCACCGGATTGAAGAAGCGGGCTAGGTCCGCATCTGTTTGTGTTTGAGTTTGTTAGATCTGCCGGGGGCCGGAATCGAACCGGCACGGAACTTACGTCCCAACGGATTTTAAGTCCGTTGCGTCTGCCAATTTCGCCACCCCGGCGCATTGCGGCCAATTAGGTTAGCGGATTTCCTTGCCGGCTGCGCGCCGTTGACATACGGCGCCGGCGCGTGTCGAATCCCCCTCCAATGAACCGCATCCGCACGCTTGCCCCCGGCCTGGCCGCCGCCCTCTTGGTTGCGCTCTGCGCTCGCTGGGTGCATGGATTACTTCCCCCCGTTCTTGCCAAAGCCCTCGGCGAAGTATTGTTCGCCGTCTTCCTTGGTCTCCTCGTTTCCAATCTTTTCCGGCTTCCGCCTATATTCGCCCCTGGAATTCGTTTTTCGTTCCAGACCCTGTTGCGGCTTGCCATCGTGCTTCTCGGGGCAAGCTTCTCGTTTGCTCAGGTTGCCGCAATAGGTGGGAAGGCGCTGGTCATGATCATCGTGCTCATGTCGTTGGCGCTTTGGGTTGCCCATGCGTTGGGCAAGCGCTTGGGTGTTCGCACCGAACTGGCCACGTTGATCGGTGTGGGGACTGCCGTCTGCGGCAACTCGGCTATATCCGCCACTGCTCCCGTCATCAAGGCCAAGGACGAAGACGTTTCATTTGCAGTAGCCACGAACACGATCATGGGAACCATCGCCGTATTCGCCTACCCCATACTGGCTCGGGTGTTCGGGATGAGCGACGCTGCGTTCGGTACGTGGGTGGGATCGGCAGTGAACGACACGTCACAAGTGGTTGCGGCCGGATTTGCCGTCAGTGAAGCAGCCGGGCACGTGGCCACTCTGGTCAAGCTCACCCGAAACGCTCTCATGGGTTTTGTCATCGTCGGCACGGCAATGTTGTACGCGCGGCGAGACGGAACCCACACCCAGGTCTCACTCCTGAAGCAGCTTCAAAAATCGGTTCCCTTGTTCGTGCTTGGATTCCTGCTCATGGCGATCATCAACTCGCTAGGTGGCATTGCCTGGGCCTCCCGGATACTGGGCCGAAATGTCGGCGCCGACCTCGTTGCCGCTTCTCGCTTTCTCATTCTCGTCGCCCTGGCCGGAGTTGGACTGGGCACCAACGTGGCCGCCATGCGACGCACTGGTCCGCGACCGTTTCTCTTGGGATTCGTCACCGCTACGCTATGTTCTTTGACTAGTCTCGGACTCATACGACTCCTGGGACCCGCAGGGAGGTAAGGTGCAACGACTTGTTCTTGTCATGCTTGGTATTGCCATGGCTTCACCATCTTCGGCGCAAGTCCTCCCTTGGACGCGGGTCACGGAACTGCCCGCGACGGACATCACGAGCGTCGAACTCCATGGGACGACGCTTTACGCCGCAGGGGGCGATACGGTTTTCACGGGCTCGAGCCTGGGAACAGTGTGGACCCCTTCCGACCCGGTAGGCGCGGGCGGCGCGCCGATTCTGGCCACCCAGCCTGCCGGAGGATTTCTGTGGGCAGGGACATTTGGGCAAGGGGTGCTTCGAGGTTCCGAGGCCGGCTCGAGCTGGAGCAGTTTCAATAACGGATTCACGGGGTTGGGAGCCAACCATGTCGTCGCATTCGAGCAGAGAAACGATACCCTGTTCGCGGCCACCGAAGGCGCGGGCGTGTTCATACTCGACCTGGCGACATCGACGCAGTGGACGGAATTCAACAACGGGTTGGACGTCTTCACCTCCGGATCCATCAGCTCGATCATCTTGACTGGAACCACGCTCCTGGCTCCCGGCGGCGCGAACGGCTTTGTGTTTCGACTGGCCGAAGGCGCCTCGGCCTGGGAAGAAATCGCGGTTCGTCCGCCGTTACTGCCCGGGTTCTTGGCGTCGGATATCTACAGCGATGGCACAAACGTTCTGGTGACAAACGGCTCTGCTCTCTACCACAGCGTTGACGATGGCCAATCATGGAGTCTCGCCGGGTCCGGGCTCGTTAATGGAAGCGAAACATTTCTGGCCCATGCCGGGTCGACGTTCTATGCCGTCGTTGATTTCTTGAACAACACGCATCAGTTTTACTCGAGCAACGACGCCGGTGAGTCCTGGCAACCCATGGGAGACGCGGCAAACACGGTTGTTTACGAAATCGAAGTCGCCGGCGACCGGCTGTTCGCCGCGCGCCAGGACGGTTTGTGGTGGACGCAACTCCCCAGCACACCGGTCTTTCCGACCTCTTGGGGTAAAATGAAAGCGCGTTATCGACCCTAGGTCGGGGGACAACAGTCATGACTAGAACCAGGGGATTCGTTTGCCTATTGGCGCTGGGGGGCATGACTTCTATCTCCAGCCCTCCGACCGCCAGGGCACAAGTTCCGTCGATTGATGCGATTGGATGCCTGGGTACGCAATCCGAGGTTTCCCCCACCTTAGTAATTCAGGATTCAGTGCGTGTCGACCTGGGAACCCTGGTTCTGATCCTCGATGGGCGTACGACGTCCCAAGACTCCACGTACATTGTCGATCTACTCAAAGTTGTTTTACCCGAAATAACAGAAGTTCTCGGACCGCCGGGACTGAACGAGGTTTCCGTTGTTTTTGGAACGGGTGGATCCTTCTCTTGCGGAGCGGATCAGATCAAGATGCCGCACATTTATGGAGCGTGGCAGGTAGACGAGGATCATGACGGACGCATTGACGAGGATCCCTTAGACGGAATCGACAACGATGGCGATGGCAAAGTCGACGAGGACCTGCCGAACTCCCCGTTGTGGGATTCCGTGTTCACTCATGAGTTGGCCCATGCTTTCCAAGCGGATTTTCTTTGCGATCCTTACGAACGATGGTTCACCGAGGGAATGGCCGAGGCAACCGCGTGGTTGGTATCCGAACAACTCGCGGCCAAGGGAGGACGTCATTTGCAGGGGTCTTCGTTCAATCTCAACCTGGGTCTTGATGATTTGCTCGACCGGCAGGGACCTCAGATTCTTGGCGGTGACGAACGGCCGGCGGATCGTGCTTCGCCCGCACTCGCATATTCAGCCGCTGGTGGAACATTGCTGGTGCCTTGCATGGCGGAACTGGGGGCTGGCCGCCCACACCCGATGGCTCGGCTCACCCAAGCGCTTCGAGACAATGTCTCCATCCTCGATCTGTTTGAAGCGGTGGACCGTACTTTTGTATCGCCGGTAGACGGCATGCTGCCCGTAAGCCGATGGATGCAGCGCCGAGCGGTCGTGTGTCCCTCTTCCGGTGATGGTGCCTTCGCCGCCATCACCCCGCGTGATTCTCCGGTCAACCCGAACCGGATTGGGCTTATTTATTTTTCTCGTCAAGCTGGAGAGGTCGTATTACTGCCACTGACCGGCATGCCTACGTACACGGACGTATTTGGGGACGTGACTCGGGGGACGCGATTGATCGAAGTGCCCACATTGGCCCCGGGAGCCTATCGCGTGGACTACCGAGAACCCACTGCAGCCGACTCTATCTTGCCCGGGCGTTCCTGGATCTTGATTGTCCATAAAGCCATCGAAATGTCCCGTGCCAGAACCAGCGTGGCCGCCATTTTCGTGGATAAACATGGCCATCCGGTGGAGGTGCACGGCCTCTCGGTGGATGGAACCATCGCGGAGCGGGTTCCAGGAGGATGTGTGGTAGAACCGTTGGAAGGCGCGGGAAGCGTCACCTTTCGAGACCGGACAGGTGTCCTCGGAACGGCTTCGCTCATTCCCTCACACATGCGGCTGATCGTGATCCCCGTCGAACCCGAACTCCCCAACGGCATCATTACTTGGTCACCCTATCACCCGCAACCAGGCGGCAAACTCGTGGCCTGTTTGAGACGCGAAATGTCGACGCTGGCCCTGGACCCCGGACCCTTCCAGGCTCGACTCACCGGTACCCCATTTTCTTTCCAGGATGCAGAAGCAGTATGGACCGGACCGGATGATCGAATTTACGCACGATTTACCGTGCCCCCCGATTTTGAATACGGCAAGGTGAACATCTTTACCCAACAGTCTCATGAAGGCTCTTCCTGGTACGGTGTTACCGTCAGGAAAAACGTTGCCCCGGCGTTGATTTCCGTCCGCACATTGCGGGAATCACTCCTCCTGGAGTTCGATGAGGCCGCCGACCCGTCGATGTTCGCTTTAGAACTTTCCGAGGACTCCTCTGGTCCCTGGACATCGAGCAGCACCAACGCGTCAACCGACAATGTGTCAGGAACGCAATTGCGTTGGCCGCTTCCAGCCGCATCGCTGGGAAGTTTGGCTCGTGTTCGCGAGCTCGGGGCTTCTGGAGATGGGGTTTTGTGTACGATGAGCCTGAAGGCAGAACGTGCCGCCCCGCACCTCATTGCCTATGCCCCATTTCCCAATCCGAGTGACGTGGGAATGGTATGGCGGCTTGACCTTGCCACGCCCGCGGACGCCACCTTCGAAGTATTCGACATTGCGGGGCGACGAGTTCATGGGCCGGAGCAAGTTCACTTGGAAGCCGGACGCAACGAACTTTGGTGGGACGGCCGTACCGAGAGTCAACGCGCCTCCGCCGGAGTCTACTTCCTCAAAGTATCAGCGCCCGCCTTCGTAACTAAGAACCGGGTTGTCATGCTTCCCGGGCAATAATCGTGGCCACATCGAATTAATTTGGGGCAGGCGGGTTTAACAACAAAGCTTTGTACCGCACCCCCTAAGTATGCGAATATCCCCCGCCCCAGCCCGCCGTTAGACAAGCCCGAACTCCCCTCATTGCCGGAGATTCCCATCATGCGTACATGCGCGAGGTCACTCCTCCTTTTCCTTCTCCTGGTCATCATCGCCGGTTCTGCCGAGGCTCAGATCGATGCCCGAATGCTGCAGACGCCCGACGTCTCCGCGGATCGCATCGTGTTCGCCTATGCCGGTGACCTGTGGGTGGTGCCAAAGGAAGGCGGAACCGCCCACCGGCTGAGTTCTCCTCCAGGGCAGGAAGTATTTCCGCGCTTCTCTCCCGACGGCAGCCGCATCGTTTATAGCGGCGATTACGACGGGAACCTCGACGTGTATGTCATCTCCGCCGGAGGCGGGCTCCCGGTTCGGGTCACCAATCACGGCATGCCCGATCGCGTGATTGATTGGACTCCCGACGGCTCTCAACTGCTCTTCGTTTCCAGCATGCAGAGCGGTCGTCAGCGATACAACCAGTTCTTCGAGATATCGCCGAAAGGCGGTCTTCCCAAGCAGCTTCCGATTCCCTATGGAGAGGTCGCTTCGTTTTCACCGGACGGCAAAAAGCTGGCGTATACGCCGAGGACGAACGTGTTTCGGACCTGGAAACGTTATCGCGGCGGTTTGGCGAGCGACATCTGGGTATTCGATCTCGCCAACGGCAGCGCAGAGAACATTACTAACGATCCCGCCAACGACGATTTCCCAATGTGGACGGGAAACAAACTTTACTTCCTCTCCGATCGCGGCCCCGAAGGTCGCGCCAACATTTGGGTATATGACTTCGGAACCAAGCAATCCACGCAGCTCACCAAGTTCAGCGACTACGACGTTCATTCGCCGTCTCTCGGTCCATCCGACATCGTGTTCGAAGCGGGTGGTGTCCTGAATTTGCTGAGCCTCGCCAATCAGACCTACCATGAAGTCCCGATCAAAGTAGTCACCGACGATCTCACGCTACTTCCCCATCGCGAGAAAGTAGCAAGCCTCATCCAAAGCGTCTCCCTAGCCCCCGACGGCAAGCGTGCTCTGTTCGGAGCCCGGGGAGAGGTGTTCTCGGTGCCGGCCGAAAACGGACCCGTCATCAATTTGACCGGCACCTCCGGCGTGGCGGAGCGATTCCCAACCTGGTCACCGAACGGCAAGTTCGCCGCGTACTGGAGTGATGCGTCCGGAGAATACGAACTGACGGTGAGAGAGATCGCCCGTCCGGGATCGGAGCGCAAGCTCACCTCGTATGGCCCAGGCTTCCGTTACCGGCCGTTCTGGTCTCCCGACAGCAAGAAGCTGGCCTTCGTCGACAAAGCGATGGCGATCCAGATCTACGACCTGGACAAAGGAACCACGACCTCGGTGGACAAGAACCTGTTCATGTACGAAGACAATTTGAATAACTTCACCGTGGGATGGTCCGCGGACAGCCGCTGGCTCGCAT
>Ga0068861_100002889_pt1 | contig 11319 bp, 9 predicted proteins | sample KBSSwiS42_FD_66593 | JGI IMG/M metagenome (GOLD analysis project Ga0068861, IMG submission 66593) | Switchgrass rhizosphere microbial communities from Kellogg Biological Station, Michigan, USA - KBS Switchgrass S4-2 | ecosystem: Host-associated > Plants > Roots > Rhizosphere > Soil ...
CGCAAGCATCTCGAGCGGCAGTACGGCGCGAAGGTGCTGTACGAGAACGGGCTCTCGGTGCGCACGACGCTCGATGCGACGCTGCAGGAAGTGGCCAACAAGGCGATCGAGCGCGGCCTGCGTCGCATCGACAAGCGGCACGGCTACCGCAAGGCGAAGCGCAACGTCCTTGCCGAGCACCACACCATCGACAACTTCCGCGACGAGCGGTGGAACCGGCCGATCGCCGCCGGCGACGTCGTGCCGGCGATCGTGGTGACGGCGCCGAAAACCGGGCCGGCTCGCCTCAGGGTTGGCCGCTATCACGCCGACATGGGGAAGGACGGCTACACCTGGACGCGGCGCACGTCGGCCGCGGATCTGTTCAAGCCGGGCGATCTCATCGAAGTGGCGGTGACCAAGCTCGACGACGCGTCGGGCACGGCGACGGTCACGCTGGATCAAACGCCGACGATCGAGGGTGCACTGATTGCGATCGACAATCGCACCGGTCAGATCAGGGCGATGGTCGGCGGCTGGAACTTCAACCGCAGCAAGTTCAACCGCGCGGTGCAGGCCTACCGCCAGCTCGGATCGACCTTCAAGCCGATCGTCTACACGGCAGCCATCGATCGCGGCTTCACGCCGACCTCGATCCTGATCGACGCGCCGGTCAGCTACGCCAGCGGCAACGGTCAGATCTACAGCCCGTCGAACTACGACCACAAGTTCGAGGGGTCGATCACGCTGCGGTGGGCGCTCGAGGAGTCGCGCAACATCCCGGCGATCAAGATGATGGATACGCTCGGGCCGAAGAACGTGCTCGCGTATGCGAAGCGGTTCGGCTTCGAGGAAGACTTCCCGCCCTACCTGCCGATCGCGCTGGGCGCCGGCGACGCGACGCTGCTGGAGGTGACGAGCGCCTACACCACGTTCCCCAACCAGGGCGTGCGGATGAAGCCGTTCATGGTGCTGTCGGTGAAGGATCGCGACGGCAACCTGCTCGAGGAGAACCGTCCCGAGCCGAGCGATGTGATCCGCGCCGACACGGCTTACGTGATGACCAGCCTGCTGCGCGGCGTGCTGCTGCGCGGCACCGGGATCTCCGCCGCCGGGTTCGCCAGCCAGTGGCCGCTCGCCGGCAAGACCGGCACGGTCGACGAGAACACCGACGCGTGGTTCATCGGCTACGACCCGTTCATCACCGTCGGCGTCTGGGTCGGGAACGACGAGAAGAAGTCGATGGGGAGCCAGGAGCAGGGCGCGCTGGCGGCGCTGCCGATCTGGGTCGATTTCATGAAGGCCTACATCGACACCCGCCCCGACAAGGACGACCCGCCGGAGTTCGAGGCGCCGGGAAACATCGTCTTCCTGGCGGTCGACAAGCAGAACGGCGCGGTGCTGTCGTCGGACGCGCCAGGCTCGATCACCGAAGCGTTCATCGCCGGCACGCAGCCCGGCGCCAACTCATTCCGCCAGCCGTAGCCACGAAGAACACGAAGGTCACGAAGAAGAAATTCTTGTACTTCTTTTTGTCTTCTTCGTGGTCTTCGTGTCCTTCGTGAACTTCGCGGTTTAACGGTTGCGGCTATTGGGTGCCGCCGGCCGTCTTGATTGTCACCCGCGAAATCTTGCCGACGCCGCTCTCCGCCAGCCAGAGATTCCCCTGCTTGTCGATCTCCATGTTGCGCACGGTGCCGCCGCCGCCGGGGATCGGCCAGGTCAGGAACTTCTTCGTCTCCGGGTTGAAGCGCACGAGCACGTTCTTCGCCTCGTCGCCCGTCTCGACGTACCAGACCGCGCCGTCGGCTGTGACATCGATCGCATAGGGCCGCGACTCGGCGCCGCCCGGCGACGGGAACTCCTCGACCTTCTTCGTCTTCGGATCCAGGTGGCCGAGATAGCCGCGCGCGTAGTCGCCGTACCACACCGTATCGTCCTTGCCGATCGCGATGCGGCGCGGCCGCGCCTTCGGATCCGGCAGCGTGTACTCGGTGATCACCAGCGTCTTCGGATCGGCGCTGCCGATCTTGTTGGAGTTGAACTCATCGAAGTAGGGAGTGCCCTTTGAATCGAGGCGCACGCCGTAGGGACGCGAGTTCGCGGTCGGCGACTCGACCAGCCGGATCGCGCCATCGGACGCCTTTGGATCGAGCGTGCCGATGAAGTTGCCGGCCTGGACGGTGAAGAAGATGCGGCCGTCCTGCAGGAACGCGATGGTGTGCGGATCGCGCGCCTTCGGGTTCGGCATCTTGTACTCGGTCACCTTGCCGGTCTTCGGATCGACCTTGCCGATAAGGCCGGCGGCGTTGCCCGTGTACCAGATGTTGCCCGCCTTGTCGGCCTGCAACCCGTGCGGCCCCGAGCCGGCGGTCGGGAGCGCGAACTCCTTGAACTGCTGCGTCGCCGGATCGAAGCGGCCGATCACGTTCGCGCGCTGGCCCGTGTACCAGATCGATCCGTCGGGCGCGACCGCGGGATCGTGCGGGTACGCCGGCGTGCTCGGCGTCATCCACTGATCGAACTTGACGTCGACGGAATCGGAAATCGCCGGACCTGCACCGGCGAGCGCGGCGGCAACGACGATGAGGGCACACAGGGTGAACGCGTTCCCGCGCATAATGTCCTCCTGATGCTCCGGATTCTAATCCGCGCGGCGCTGTTTGTTGCCACCGCGCCGATTGCCGTGGCCGCATTCAAGGAAGGGCCGTATCCCAACGTCACCGGCGGGTTCGGCGAGCGGTCGTGCCACCTCTGCCATCTCGACAACGCGGTCAACGATCGTGAAGGCGAGGTGACGCTGAGCGGCGTGCCGCAGGCCTATGTTCCGGGCGAGCGCTACCCGATCACCGTCAGCCTGCGGCGCGAGGGGTTGCGCCGCGGCGGCTTCGAGATTGCCGCCCGGTTCGCGTCGGGCCGGAACAAGGGACGGCAGGCCGGCACGTGGACGCCGCAGGACACGCGCGTGCAGCTGATTCCGGGCGCGGTCGACAAGACGCTGACCTTCGTGCAGCACAACCTGATGGGCTCGCGGGTGACGACGACCGGCTCGAGCACCTGGACCGTCGAATGGACCGCGCCGGCGGCGGCTGCCGGGCCGGTGCAGTTCAACGTCGCCGCCAACGCGTCGAACAACGACGACTCGCCGCTCGGCGACTATATCTACTTGCGCGCGGCGCGAAGCCTGCCGAAGCGCTGACGCTTCGCGTCGCACTGTCGCAGCAGGCGGGTAGGGCGGGTGAGGCAGGCAGGGCTGGCGGGGAAAGCGCTTGTCTCTGGTTTAGTGCATCTCTTCGCAGGCGGTGCCCCACCTGCCCTACCTGCCCTACCTGCCCTACCTGCCCTACCTGCCTGCGCGGCGTCGGACGCGCGCGAGCGCGGCCGACGCCTCTCCCACGCCGAGCGCCATCGTCGTGCCGAAGAACACGACGCCGTACGGTGCGAGGACGACGATCGCGGCGATCACCGGGTGCACTGGCGGCAGCGCGAGCTTGGCCATCCACGCAGCGGCAGCCGCGGCGGCGGCCGACGCCCACAGCTTCGCGACGTACGGCGCCGGCAGCCCGGTGCGGCCGATGCGCGCGTTCAGCTTGGCCCGCAGCAGCAGCATCTCCACCCACCCGGCGATCCCCGCCGATGCCGTCAGCCCCGCCGCGCCCCACAGCGCCGGGATGCCGAGCGCGATCGGCAGCGGCACCGCGAACAGATACCCGAGCACCGTCGTCAGCGCCACCCGCACGAGCGCGTAGCGGAGCGGTGTTCTCGTATCGCGCAGCGCGTAGTACGTGGACGCGTACAACCGCCCGAGGGTCGACGCCAGCAGACCCACCGCCGACCCCGCGAGAATCCCCCACACGTAGACGGCGTCTTCGTGACGGAACCGGCCGGTTTGCAGGAGCGCGGCGGCGACGACGTCGCCGAGGGCGAGGAACGCCACCGCCGACGGCACGACGAAGAACGCAATCTGCCGCAGCCCGCGATCGAGCCGCAGCCGCAGCGCCTCGCTGCTCGCCGCGTCACCCGACATCGCCGGCAGCTCCGCCGCGGCGATCGACATGCCGAAGAGGCTCACCGGCAGCGTGTAGAGCAGCTGCGCGTTCGACAGGCCGGTGACCGCGCCGGTCGGCAGCAGGCTCGCGAGCAGCGCGTCGATGTAGGCGCTGACCTGCACCACGCCGCGGCTGATGAACACGGGGACGAAATTGCGGGTGACGATGCGCACGTGCTCCGAGGCGATGTCGAGGGCGAAGCGCAGCTCCGGGGCGACGCGCCAGACCACCGGCACCTGCACCGCGAACTGCAGCGCGCTGCCGGCGACCGATCCCCACGCCAGCAGCACGGCGAGGCGCGGCAGCGACGTGGCGCCGCCGAACACGGCCAGCGTCGCGATCATCGCCGCGTTCCACCCGATCGGCGCCGCGTAGGACAGCAGGAAGCGGTGATGGCTGTTGAGGACGCCGAGGCACCACGCCGACAGCACCAGCAGCCCGGCGCCGGGAAACAGCACGCGGACGATGTCGATCGTCAGCTGCCGCTTGGTGCCGGAAAACCCCGGCGCGATGACGCTGATCAGGGCGGGCGTGGCGACGACGCCGCCGACGACCAGCACGGCGACGACCAGCGCGAGCAGCGACGCCACCGCTCCAGCCACGCGATCGGCGGCGCTGCGCTCGCCGCGCGCAACCAGTGCGGCGTACACCGGAATGAACGAGGCCGACAGCGCCCCTTCGCCGAACAGGTTCTGGAGGAAGTTGGGGATGCGGAACGCCGCGTTGAACGCGTCGGCGGCATCCGACTGCAGGCCGAAGTAGTGGGCGAAGACGCGCAGGCGCACCAGCCCGGCCAGCCGGCTGCAGAGGATGCCGATGGCGACCAGGACGGCGCTGCCCGATCGCGCCTCAGTCAAGATCGTCGTCGGGCGCGGCCTGGCCGAGCGTGCCGGACGACTTCTTCATCAGGTAGCTCTTGATGAAGACGTCGATGTCGCCGTCGAGCACGCGGTTGACGTCGCCCACCTGTTCCTTGGTCCGGTGATCCTTCGCCATCTGGTACGGATGCAGGACGTAGCTGCGAATCTGGCTGCCGAAGCCGATCTCCTTCTTCGCGCCGCTGATCTGTTCGAGCTTCGCCTGGTTCTCCTTCGTCTTGATGTCAAAGAGCCGCGCCTTGAGCACCCTCATGGCCGAGTCTCGGTTGCGATGCTGCGAGCGCTCGTTCTGGCACGACACCACCAGTCCGGTCGGCAGGTGCGTGATCCGGATCGCCGAGTCGGTAACGTTGACGTGCTGCCCGCCGGCGCCGCTCGATCGGAACGTGTCGACGCGGAGGTCCTTCTCGTCGATCTCGATGTCGACGTCCTCCGGCAGCTCCGGCCACACGTAGAGCGACGCGAACGAGGTGTGGCGACGCGCCGCCTGATCGAACGGCGAGATCCGGACCAGGCGATGGACACCGGCCTCGGCGGCGAGGAGGCCATATGCGTACTCGCCGCTGACGGTGACCGTCGCGCTCTTGATGCCCGCCTCCTCGCCCGGCTGGTAGTCGATGATCTCGCGCTTGAAGCCGCGCCGCTCGGTCCAGCGCATGTACATGCGCAGCAGCATCTCGGCCCAGTCCTGCGATTCGGTGCCGCCGGCGCCGGGATGGATCGTGATGATCGCGTTCTTGCGATCGTGCTCGCCGCCGAGCATCTTCTTGATCTCGCCGGCCTGCACTTCACCGTCTAGCGTTTCGAGCGCGGCGGAAAACTCGGCATCGACCGACTCGCCCGCCTCGGCCCATTCGACCAGCACGGCGAGGTCGTCACTCTTCTGCTTCAGGGAGGCGATGAGGTCGCGGTCCTGTTCGAGCCGGCGGCGGCGCTGCATGATGCTCTGCGCCCCGGCTTGATCCTTCCAGAAGTCGGGCGCCGCGGCTTTCGATTCGAGGCGGGTCAGTTCTTCGTCGGGGCGGGAGGCTTCAAAGATAGCTCCGCAGATCCGCAGCGCGCTTGCTGAGATCCTCGTAGCGGCGCATCAGCTCGTCGACACTAGGCATGGCTTCATTCTACACGCGGCGGCGCCGCGCCTGGGCGAGCGCCAGCAGCAGCGCCGCGGCCGCCACCGAGGCGTAGGCGAGGATGTCGCCGTGCCGCGCGTAGAACGTGGAGGTGCGCAGGAAGCGCGCCTCGCCGACCAGCACCGCCGATTGAAAGATATCGGTCCGCTCGATCACGCGCCCGTAGGGATCGACGATGCCGCTGATGCCGGTGTTGGCCGAGCGCACCAGATACCGTCCTTCTTCGATCGCACGCATCGACGCCTGTTCGAAGTGCTGGTACGGCGCCGAGGTCGGCCCGAACCATGCGTCGTTGGTGATCGTCGTCAGCAGCTCGCTGCCGCCGGCGACGAACTGGCGCACGAGATCGGGATAGACCACCTCGTAGCAGATCGCCGTGCTGACAAGATGCGCGCCGACCGGCAGCAGCACCGCGTCCTCCCCGGCCGAGAAATCGGACACCGCTTCCACCAGCGGCTCGGCGAAGAACAGCAGCCGCTTGAGCGGCACGTACTCGCCGAACGGCACCAGGTGCATCTTGCGGTAGGCGCGGCCGCTCGTGCCGTCGGCGGCGACGAGGAACGCCGAGTTGTAGTACCTGAAGGTTGCGCCGTCGCGCTCGACCTGATCGCTGCCGACGAGAATCGGCACCCTGGCCTGGCGCGCCAGCGTCCGTATCTGATTCGACGCCTCCGCGTCGTCCTCGAACAGGAACGGCGTCGACGACTCGGGCCAGATGACGAACCCGGCGCCCTTCTGCAGCGCGTCGCGCGTCATGCGGATGTAGCCCTGGAAGATGGCGTTGGCGTGCAGCGGGTTCTGCTTGTCGGCCTGATCGATGTTGCCTTGAATCAGGCCGACGCGGATCGCATCGCCGGCGCGCGTCCATTCGGCGGCCGCCGCGCGGCGCGCGCCCCAGACGGCGATGGCGGCGACGGCGAAGAGCGCAATCACAATCGGCGCGCAGCGAGACACGGCAGCTCTCAGGGGCTGCCGCGCGCTGCCGAAGCGCGGCCCTTCAGGTCCGCCGCTGCCGAGCGCCATCGCCATCGCGGTGCTGACCGCCGCCACCAGCATCGAGACGCCGTAGACGCCGAACACGCTCGCGAACTGCGCCACCGGCAGAACCGTGGTCTGGCTGTAGCCGAGAAGCACCCACGGAAAGCCGGTGAAGACGTGCGTCCGCCCCAGCTCGGTTGCCACCCACACGACCGGCGCCGCCGCGAGCGCACGCCGCCCGTACGCGAGCACGAGCCGGCGCGTGACGACGGCGAAGATCGCGGGAAACAGCGACAGATAGGCGATGAGCGCCGCGTTGACGAGCACCGCGACCCATCCCTGCAGGCCGCCGTACACCGCCATCACGCGCGTAATCCAGTAGAGCGTGCCGGTGAAGTAGATGATGCCGGTGACGAGACCAAGGAGCGTCGCGCGACGCAGCGAGCGATCGCCACGGCCGGCAGGCTGCGACACGCCGGCGATGGCGATGACGAGCGGCGCCAGCGCAATCCACGCCAGCGACGGATGACCGAATTTCGGAAAGCTCAGCGCGAGGAGGACGCCCGACGCCGCGGCGAGCGCGAGATCGAAGACACGCGATGGCAACTCGCGATCAGTCTACTCCTCTGCTTGTTTGGGCAGCTTGCCGTAGAGCAGCAGCGACACCGCTTCGAGCAGGCCGCGCGGCGTGAACGGCTTGTCGAGAAACGCCTCGCCCTCCCACAGCGTCGCCCGCGCGTCGAGCAGGCGATCGATGTGGCCGGTCACGTACAGCACCTTCAGGTCGGGCCGCGCGAGCCGGATGCGCCGCACGACTTCTTCACCGGACAGCTCGGGCATCTCGAGGTCGGCGATGAGCAGGTCGAGGTCGGACGTCCCTTCGAGCAGCGTGAAGGCATCGGCGCCGCCGGACGCCTCGATCACCCGGTAGCCGGCCTTCTCGAGGATCCGCCGCTGAATCTCGCGGATCGGCGCTTCGTCGTCCATGACCATTACGAGCGGGTGATCGCTGTTCGCCATCGTCGGGGGATCAGCCGGCGGACGGCCGGGGGTGGAGAGCGCTCGAACGCCGCCGCGGTCGCGCGGGCCCCGTCTCCCGGTGGTCGTCGCCCGTGGGCGCCAGACAAATGGCGATTTGGTGCGACAAAATTGAGCTCAGCCGGGCTGGTTGTCTTAGTGTCCATGTTGAGCGCCGCTTTGTATGTCCGCGCTCGTCCGACAAAGATCGGGCGCAATCGTCGGTGTTTGTCCGACAGAAGGACGGCAGCCTTCGACCGCCGACCGTATACTTCCGAGGTTCTCATGGGAGCCCGCAAACCGGCGGTCCACTCGGCGGCGCGACGCGATGTGCTGCGGTTTCAGCGGCTGGTCGACAACGATCGGGATCTCTTCTACCGCTATCGCATCAACCCGATGCGCGTGGAGTACATCAGCGCCGCGGTCGTGGCGATCACCGGCCGCGAGGCGCGTGACTTCTACGCCAACCCTGCCGTGTCGGTGGACGCGGTCCACCCTGGCGACCGCGTGCTCATCGCGCGAACGCTGGCGGCCGCCGATGGCACCGACCCGGTCAAGCTGCAGCGCACGCTGCTCGTGCGATGGGTGCATCCCGACGGCCGCATCGTCTGGGCCGAGCACCAGCACATGCCGGTGTTCGACGACGAGGGGCGGTGGGTGGCCGTCGACGGCGTCGCGCGCGACGTCACCGAACACATCCTCGCGCGGCGGCGGCTCGCCGACACCGAAGCGCTGCTGCGTCTGCTCGCCGAGAATGCGCGCGACATGATTTATCGCTTCTCGGTCGTCCCGGCTCAGGGAAGGCCGGTTGACGAAGCTGAGGACAAGGCGGCACGGGAAACCCCCGTCGACGCCGCCCACGGGACGCTGCAGTACGTGAGCCCGGCGGCCACGCGGCTCACCGGACGGACGCCCGATGAATTTCTCGTCGATCCCGAATCGGCCTGGTCGGCGGTTCATCCCGACGACCGCGCGCTGGCGCACGCGATGCGGACCGATCCGGAGGCGTCGGTCGACCCCGTGGTCCTGCGCTGGGTTCATCCCGACGGCACGATCGTGCCGGTCGAGCACAGCAACAGCCCGGTCTACGACGCCGACGGACTACTCGTTGCGTTCGAGGGGATCGGCCGCGACATCACCGAGCCGCTGGCAATTCAGCACCGCCTGCGCGAATCGGAGAGCCAGATGCGGCGGCTCGCGGCCAGCGTGACGTCGGCGCGCGAAGCGGAGCGGGCCGACGTCGCCCGCGAGCTGCACGACGAGCTCGGGCAGACGCTCACCGGGCTCAAGCTCGAGCTGACGCGGACGGTGCGCGACCTGATGCGCCGCGGCCTCGAGCCGCAGATGATCGATCGCATGCAGTCGATGGTCGGCAGCATCGAGGTCGCCACCGAGACGGTGCGTCGACTGGCGTCGACGCTGCGGCCGCCGGCGCTCGATCACCTCGGGCTCGGCGCGGCGATCGAGCTGGAGGCGGCGGCGATCGCGCGGCGCACCGGCGTGCGGTGCCGCATCGCCGGCAGCGTCGGCGAGGCCGCGCTCACCTCGGAGCAGACCACCGCCATGTTTCGCATCGTCCAGGAAGCGCTGACCAACGTCGTCCGCCACGCCAACGCGAGCGCGGTGAAGATCTCGATGCGCCAGACCACGCGCAGCACGTCGCTGACGATTGCCGACAACGGCCGCGGCATCAATCCAGAGGCGCTCGCCGACCCGGTCTCGATCGGGCTGCTCGGCATGCGCGAACGGGCGCAGTTGATCGGCGCGAGGCTGTCGATCAGCGGACGGCCGGGCAAAGGCACGTCGGTGGTGGTGACGGTTCCGTCTGCCGCACGGAGCGCCGCCGGCCGATGATTCGCATCCTCCTGGTCGACGATCATCCGGTCGTACGCCACGGCATCCGGCAAATCCTGGTCGAGGGATTCAAGTCGGTGAGCGTCGGCGAGGCGAGCGACGTCGCCACCGCCTCGTCGAGCATTCGCAACTCGGCGTGGGACGTCGTCGTGCTCGACGTCACGCTGCCCGGCGCCAGCGGGCTCGATCTGCTCAAGGAGATCCGGCAGATGCGGCCGGCGCTGCCGGTGCTGGTGTTGAGCATGCACCCGGCGTCGCAGTTCGCGCGGCGCGTGCTCGCCGCCGGCGCGATGGGATATCTGACGAAAGACAGCGCCCCCACCGAACTGGTGCAGGCGGTCGACCAGATTCGCCGCGGCAAGCTGTATCTGGGCAGCCGCGTTCCCGATTGGGCGCGCACGCCGAACGCGGACAGCGCGGCGCCGCACGACAAGCTCTCCGATCGCGAATATCAGGTGCTGCGGATGATCGCGTCCGGGCTGACGGTGTCAGGCATCGCGACGGCGCTCGGACTCAGCGTCAAGACCGTCAGCACCTACCGATCGCGGCTCCTGGAAAAGCTGCAGATGCGCAGCAACGCCGAGGTGATGCGCTACGCGATCGAGAACCGCCTGATGGACTCCTGACGGCATCCCGGTTCCACCCGGCCAGCTCAGCCAGGTGGAATTTAGTACCTCAGCCGGCAGAACAATCGAGATTTTTCACCGAATTCCCGGACCACGCGCGGTATCGCTCTTGCTCATCAGGAGGGTGGAGGGCGTGGATGGTCAATTCGAGGGCGATCTCCGTGACGTCGTTCGTGCGGCGTCCGCGTCTGGCGCTTGCGGGTTCGCTCGTCGCGGCGATGCTGTTGGTGTCCACGACTGCCGCGTTCGCGCAGGACCAGAGCGCAGCCGCCGATGAACGCGAGCGCTCATCGGTGCTGCTGGATACGGTCAAAGATGTTGCTCTCGATCCGACGACTTATGCGCCAGCCCTCTTCTACTACAGCACCACGCGCCTCGACTGGAACAGCTCCCAGGTGTTTTTCCACAACGGCATCCTCGAACACAACGAGCGCTTCACCGTCAGCGGACGCCCTGACGACGTGGCCATCAGCTACGGCGCCGGAAACAAACTAATCCTGATGGACGCGCTGTCCGTCGTGCAGATGTCGGCGGTGAACAACCTCACGAACAACGTGATCGAGCGCGTGCTGATCGCGCGGTATCCCCACCATCGGAAGCTGTTTCGAGCGCTCGGCTGGATCCAACGCACCGGATTTGCATCGTACTGGTCTTATCGCCTGTCTGAGGCTCACTACCGCCAGTGGCGTCACAACGAGCGAATGGCAAGGCAGCTCGGATTGAAATGAGGGCAAGCTCGAGCTGCCGTCCCTCTGGTCGCGAAATGACCAGGCTGTGTACTTGATGGCAGCATAAAAGCGCGAGCCGT
>Ga0068861_100002907_pt1 | contig 11291 bp, 10 predicted proteins | sample KBSSwiS42_FD_66593 | JGI IMG/M metagenome (GOLD analysis project Ga0068861, IMG submission 66593) | Switchgrass rhizosphere microbial communities from Kellogg Biological Station, Michigan, USA - KBS Switchgrass S4-2 | ecosystem: Host-associated > Plants > Roots > Rhizosphere > Soil ...
GCAGCCGGCGTGGACGGCGGCCCGCAGCTTCTCGAGGACCGGCTGGGCGAACGGGGCGGCCTTCGCGATGTAGACGTCGATGCGAGGGTCCTTGCGCGCCATGGGGCGGATTATGTCGTAATCTCTGCGCGCGGAGCGAGGTCCCCATGGCCACCAAGCCCAGCAGCGAGATCGGCGACGCCGCCGTTTCGGCGAAGACCGGGAAAACCTGGCCTCAGTGGTTCGCCGTTCTGGAGAAGGCCGGCGCCCGCAAGATGACGCACAAGGAGATCGTCGCGATCCTCGCCCGGAAGCACGGTCTCACCCCCTGGTGGCAGCAGATGGTCACCGTCGCCTTCGAGCGGCATGCCGGGAAGCGCAAGCTCCACGAGAGGCCGGTGGGGTTCGAGATCAACCGGAGCCGGACGCTTTCGGCCCCGGTGGCAGACGTGTTCGAGGCGTGGGGGAACTCGCGCCGTCGCGCGGCGTGGCTCCCCGGTGACCCCCCCGCGATCCGCAAGGCGACCGAGAACCGCTCCTTGCGCATGACCTGGCCCGACGGCACGAACGTGGAGGTCATGCTCTTCCTCAAGGGTCCGAAGAAGACGCAGGTCGCCGTCTCGCACGGACGCCTCGCGAGCGCGCGGGCCGCCACCAAGCAGAAGGCCTACTGGGGCGACGCGCTCGACCGGCTCGCGCAACTCCTCGAGAGCTGACACGTAAACCCTCCCGCCTCCGGAGACTCCATGCGGCATCGGATCGCCTCGCTCACCCTCGCGCTCCTTCCCGCTCTGGTCACGGCGGCCGCGGTGCCGACCCAGGAGTCGGTCCTGGGCGTCGCACCGGGAGCGCGGCCGATCCGCCACGACGAGCTCATGCGCTACGTCGAGGCGGTCGCCGCTGCATCGAAGCGGGTGAAGGTGCTCCCCTACGCGAAGAGCTGGGAGGGACGCGACCTCGTCGTCATCGCCGTGTCCGACGAGGACACGATCGGGGATCTCGACGCGTTCCGCGAGCGCCACCTGAAGCTGATGGATCCGAGGAACTCCCTCGACCCCTCCGGAGCCAAGGCGGTGGCGTGGATGGCGTACGGCATCCACGGCGACGAGCTCTCCTCGACCGACGCCGCGGCCTCCGTCCTCTACTGGCTCGCCGCCGGCGAGGACGAGGCGGCGAAGGCGGTGCGCCGTAAGACGCTCGTCCTCATCGACCCGTGCGAGAACCCCGACGGACGCGATCGCTTCCTCGCGATGATGCGCTCGTTCGGCCACGCCACGCCGACCGCGGATCTCGAGGACCTCTCGCACGCGGGCGTCTGGCCGTGGGGTCGCACGAACCACTACCTGTTCGACTTGAACCGCGACTGGATCACGCTCGTGCAGCCGGAGACGCGCCGCGTCGCCGAGATCGCGAAGTGGCTTCCGCAGCTCATGGTGGACAGCCACGAGATGGGCGCGACCGACACCTACCTGTTCTCGCCGGCGCGGCCCCCGTTCAACCCCTTCCTGCCGAAGCGCTACCACGAGTGGGCCGCGCGCTACGCCTCCGACCAGGCGAAGGCCCTCGACGCGAAGGGGTACCCCTACTACCGCGGCGAGTGGGCGGACGAGTTCTTCGTCGGCTATGGCTCGTCGTGGGCGATGTACCACGGCGCCATCGGGATCCTCTACGAGATGTCGGGAACGGACGGGACGCTCGTGCGGAAGCCGACGGGGGAGACCCGCACCTACCGCCAGGCGGTCGAGCACCAGGTCACCTCCTCGATGTCGAACTTGACGACGCTTTCCGCTCACGCGGAGGACGCGGTCGAAGCGACGATCGCGGCGCGCCGGGACGGCATCGCGAACGGGTCCTCGGGACCGGTGCGCGCGTGGGTGCTCGAGCGGTCGGGGGACGTGTCGCGCGTGGACGCGCTGGCGAAGCTCCTGCGCGACCAGGGGATCGAGGTCTTCGCGAGCGAGAAGGCGACGAAGCTTTCGGGCCTGCGCGACATCGGCACGGGGGAGTCCGCCTCGAAGGAGCTCCCCGCGGGGAGCTACCTGATCCCGATGAGCCAGCCGGCGTGGCACCTCGCGCGCACGATCCTCGATCCGCACGTGCCCATGGAGTCGAGCTTCCTCCGGGAGGAGCGCGAGTCGATCGAGCACGGGAAGGGGACGCGGATCTACGACACCACCGCGTGGTCGCTGCCGCTCGAGCAGGGCGTCGCGGCCTACTGGACCGCCACGGCACCCGCGATGGCCGGCTGGAGCGCCACCGCGACGCCGCCTCCGCCCGCGGGAGGGATCGTGTCCGGCGAGTCCGGTGAGCCCGTCGCCTGGGTCTTCGACGGCTCGACCGACGCCGCGGCGCGCGCGACCTCGGACCTGCTGGCGAAGGGGATCACGCTCCGCGTGGCGGAAAAGCCGTTCACCGTCCGGGGGAGGAGCTTCGTGCCCGGCACGATCCTCGTGCGGCGCGAGGGGAACCCGGGCGACGCGGCGACGACGCTCGACGCGGTGGGGAAGGGGCGAGGCGTTCCGATCGTGCCGATGGGCACGGCGCTCGCGGACAAGGGCGCGGATCTGGGCGGCAACTACTTCCATGCGCTCGTGGCCCCGCGCGTCGGGGTCTTCGCGGGCCCCTTGACCGCGTCGTCGGAGTACGGCGCGATCTGGCACGACCTCGACGTGGACCTGGGACTGCGCTTCACCGCGATCGATCTCGGGCGCTTTCGCGGAAGCGATCTGCGCCGGTACAACGTCCTGGTCCTCCCCTCGCTCGGCGACTCCGGGGATGCGGTGCGCGGCGTGCTCGGAAAGGAAGGCCTCGAGTCCCTCAAGCGGTGGGTCGAGGCGGGCGGCACGCTCATCGCGATCGGAAGCGGTGCCGAGCTCGTCGCCGACAAGGACTCGGGGCTCACGACCGCCCGTTTACGCCGGCAAGCCCAGGACGTCGCCCCGTCCCCCGTGTGGAGCATCTCCGCCGCGGACGCCCTCGCCGCAGCGCCGCTCGTGGCCACGGGGCTCGCCGCGTCGGATCTCGGTGAGACGAAGAAGCCGGCGGCGGTTCGCGCCGCGTCGGTGTACGACGTCGCGCCGGTGATCGGCCCGGGGGCGCGGCCCTTCGTGGAGGGCGTGACGCTCGGCACGCCGCTCCCGGGCCGCCCGATGGAGCTCGATGACTGGCTCGTCTCCGGGCTTCCCGCGGGCCAGGAGAAGCCCAAGGACGAGGACCGGCGCCGCGCCGACACGCGGCTGCGCAGCTTCAGCTCGCCCGGCGCGCTCGTGCGCATCGACCTCGATCCCGATCTCTACCTGAACTGGGGCTCGCCTTCGGTCATGACCGCGTTCGTCGGCGCCGACGACACGCTCATCGCGACGGCCCCGGCCCGGGCGGCGGCGCGCTTTTCGGGGCTCGAGACGCTCCACCGGGGCGGCCTCCTGTGGCCGGAGTTCGCGGCGCGCCTGGCGCGCACCGCCTACGCCACGCGCGAGTCGGTCGGGCGCGGCCAGATCGTGCTCTTCCTCGACAGCCCGATCTACCGCGGCTGGATGAAGGGCACGCGGCGCCTCCTCTGGAACGCGATCCTCTACGGTCCCGGCGTGGGCGCGGAGCCTCCGGCGCCGTGGTGAAGTGGGGCGGCGGTCTCGCGGCGATTCCGCGCGAGGAGCGGCCCGCCGTCGTCTGGGCGTTCCTCTACTTCTTCGCCATCCTCTGCGGCTTCTACACGCTGCGTCCGCTGCGCGACGAGCTCGGGATCGTGGGCGGGGTGAAGAACCTCAAGTGGCTGTTCACCGCGACGTTCGTCGTCATGCTCGCGGTCGTTCCGCTCTACTCGGCGGTCGTCGCGCGCTTCCCGCGGCGCAAGATCATCCCGATCGTGTATCGCTTCTGCTCCGCGAACCTCCTCCTGTTCCTCGTCCTCGACCGCGCGCACGTCGAAGAGGTCTGGGTCGCGCGCCTCGTGTTCGTGTGGGTGTCGGTCTTCAACGTCTTCGTGGTGTCCGTCTTCTGGAGCTTCATGGTGGACACCTTCCGCGAGGACCAGGGAAAGCGCCTGTTCGGAGCCGTCGCGGCGGGGGGGAGCGTCGGAGCGCTCGCGGGGCCGGCGCTCGCCGCGGTGCTCGTCGGCCCGTTCGGGCGGTCGGGGCTGTACGTGTCCACGATCGTCCTGCTCGAGGTCGCCGTCTTCTGCGTCGGGCGCCTCGTGGCGTGGTCGCGCGTGAGCGACGCCGGGGAGTTCGGCCGCGCGCCGGACCGCCCGCTGGGGGGCGGGGTTCTCGCGGGGTTCCGCCTGGCGCTCCGCTCCCCGTACCTTCTCGGGATCTCCGGGATGATGCTCGCCTACACGATCACCTCGACGGTCGTGTACGCCGATCAAGCCGCGATCGTCGCCGCGACGATGCACGATTCGGCGCAGCGCACCGCGCTGTTCGCGCGGATCGATCTCGCCGTCAACGCGCTGGCGCTCCTCATCCAGGGGCTCGCCGCCGGGTGGATCCTGACGTCGCTCGGGATCGGCGTCGCGCTGCTCGTCCTCCCCGCGCTCACGGGGGCGGGGTTCATCGCGCTGTTCGCCGTCCCGGGGCTCGCCACCCTCGTCGCCTTCCAGGTCGTGCGCCGCGCCGCCCAGTACGGGCTCGAGCGACCCGCGCGCGAGGTGCTCTACACGGTCGTGAACGCCGAGGAGAAGTACAAGGCGAAGTCCTTCATCGACACGGTCGTGTTCCGGGGCGGCGACGCCGCCTCGATCTGGGCCTACGGGCTCGTGCAGGCGGCCGCCGTTCCCGCGGCGGCCATCGCCGCCGCTATGCTTGTCCTCTGCGCCGGATGGAGCGCGGTCGCGCTGTACCTCGCGCGACGCCACGGTGCGCTGACCCGCGTCCCCTCGGGGACGCCCGAGGTGTCCTCATGAATCGCAAGCGCAGGACGTTCGTCAAGACCGCGGCCGCCGCGGGCGCCGGTGCCGCCGTGTGGGCCGCGATGCCGCGGGCCCTCGCGGGTGCCGTGGTCCCGAAGGCGTCGACGCCGCTGAAGATCCTCATCCTGGGCGGCACCAAGTTCCTCGGGCCGCAGATCGTCGACGCCGCCCAGGCGCGCGGCCACGTCCTCACCCTGTTCAACCGCGGCAAGACCAATCCGGGGCTCTTCCCCGACATCGAGAAGCTCCACGGCGACCGCGACGGCGACTTGAAGTCGCTCGAGGGACGAACCTGGGACGCGGTCGTGGACACCTCGGGGTTCGTCCCGCGCATCGTGTCGATGTCGGCGACGCTCCTGGCGCCTTCGGTCAAGAGGTACCTGTTCATCTCGACGATCTCGGTCTTCGCGCAGGACATCAAGCCCGGGACGGCGGAAGACGGGAAGCTCGAGACGATCGCCGACGAGACCAACGAAGAGGTCATGAAGAACTACGGCGCGCTGAAGGCCCTCTCCGAGAAGGCCGCGGAGAAGGCGATGCCCGGCCGGGCCTGGATCGTGAGGCCGGGGCTCATCGTCGGCCCCGGCGACACGTCCGACCGCTTCACCTACTGGCCCGTGCGCCTCGCGCGCGGGGGCGAGGTCCTGGCACCGGGCGACGGGAACGATCCGGTCCAGTACATCGACGTGCGCGACCTCGCCGAGTGGATCGTCGCCGGGACCGAGAAGGCGCTCACCGGCACCTACAACGCGACCGGCCCCGACAAGCGCCTCAACATGAAGCCCTTCCTCGAGGGCGTGAAGAAAGGCGTGGGCGGCGACGCCAAGCTCACGTGGGTGCCCGCGGACTTCCTGGAGAAGCAGGGCGTCGCTCCCTGGAGCCAGATGCCGGCCTGGATTCCCAGCGGCGGCGGTGAGGTCGGGATGACCCAGCTGAGCTGTCGCAAGGCGATCGCCGCCGGCCTGAAGTTCCGTCCGGTCGAGGAGACCGCGAAGGACACCCTCGCCTGGTACAAGACGCTGCCCGACGATAGGCGCGGCAAGATGGCCGCGGGTCTTCCCGCCGAGCGCGAGGCCGAGGTGCTCGCGGCCTGGCACGCGCAGCAGAAGGCCCCGAAGGCGGGGTAAGATCGCCGCGCGATGGATTGGGGACTGGCCAATAGACTCGCGAGAATCCTGAAGCCCCCCGCGGGGCGCACGGTCATGCTCGCCGTCGATCACGGGTATTTCCTCGGCCCGACCCAAGGCCTCGAGGAGCCCGCGAAGACGATCGGCCCGCTCCTCCCCTACGCCGACTCGCTGATGCTCACGCGCGGCGTGCTCCGGACGTCGGTCCCCGCCGACACCGACGTGCCGATCGTGCTCCGGGTCTCGGGCGGTGCTTCGATCCTGAGCGAGCTGTCCCGCGAGGGGCTGACGGTGGCGATGGAGGACGCGCTCCGCGTGAACGCCTCGGCGGTCACGATGTCGATCTTCGTCGGCGGCGAGGGAGAGAGGCAGACCCTCCTCAACCTCGCGAAGCTCGTCGATCTCGGGGTGCGGTACGGCGTGCCGGTCCTCGCCGTCACGGCGGTCGGGAAGGAGATGACGCGCGACGCGCGCTACCTCGGCCTCTGCTGCCGCATCGCCGCCGAGATCGGGGCGCATGCGGTCAAGACGTACTTCTGCGAGGGCTTCGAAGACGTCGTGCGCGCGACGCCCGTGCCGATCGTCGTCGCCGGGGGGAAGAAGACCGGCGAGAAGGACGCGCTTCGCCTGGCGTGGAACGCCGTCGGCGCGGGGGCGCGCGGCGTGGACATGGGCCGCAACATCTTCCAGTCGGACTGCCCGGTCGGGATGATCCGCGCGGTGCGCGCCGTGGTGCACGACGGGGCCACGGTCGACGACGCGTTCGCGGGGTACGAGCGGGCCCGCGCAGCATCCGTCGGCTCGTGAAGGTCGCGGTCTACCGCAGCAACGACGACATCCGTATCGAGGACCGCCCGGATCCTGTCGCCGGCCCCGGCGAGATCGTCTTCCGCGTCCGCGCCTCGGGCGTGTGCGGCAGCGACGTCATGGAGTGGTACCGCGCCCCGAAGGCCCCGCTGGTCTTGGGGCACGAGGTCGCGGGCGAGATCGTCCAGCTGGGCGAGGGCGTCGAGGGGTTCCGCGAAGGCGACCGGATCGTCGCGACGCATCACGTTCCGTGCGGGACGTGCCGCTACTGCGCGACCGGCCGCGAGCCGTACTGCGACACCCTGCGCGCGACCCATTTCGATCCCGGCGGGTTCGCGGAGCTCGTGCGCCTGCCCGCGATCAACGTGGAAAAGGGCACCTTCAAGGTTCCCGACGAGGTGAGCTTCGAGGAGGCGACGTTCGTCGAGCCGCTCGCGTGCGTCGTTCGCGCGCAACGGGTCGCGGGTGGGGTCGCCGGAAAGACCGTCGCCATCCTGGGAAGCGGGATGTCGGGCCTGCTCCACCTCCTGTGGGCGCGTGCCCACAAGGCGTCGCGCGTCGTGGGCACGGACGTCCACCCGTCGCGCCTTGCGGCGGCGCGACGCGCCGGAGCGGACGAGGTGCTCGACGCGAGAGCCGACGTCGTTCCGAAGTCCGACGTGGTGATCGTGTGCACCGCGGCGCCCGACGCGATGCGGCAGGCGATCGAGGCCGCCGAGCGCGGGGGCGTGATCCTCGTCTTCGCCCTGGTCCCGCCCGGCTTCGAAGTCTCGATCCCCGCGCACGATCTCTGGGCGCGCGGGGTCTCGATCGTGCCGTCCTACGCGGGGCCGCCGGCCGACATGAGAACGGCGCTGTACGCGATCGCGTCCCGCGCGGTGGACGTCGCCGGCCTGATCACGCACCGGCTTCCGCTCGGGAAGACGGCGGAGGCGTTTCGACTCGTCGCGGCCGCCGGGGACTCGATGAAGGTGATCGTGCTTCCCTAGGCCGACTTGTGGCAGACGGCCTCGACGTTGTTCCCGTCGGGGTCGAGCACGAAGGCGCCGTAATAGTCCGCGTGATAGTCCGCGCGCAGGCCGGGCTTCCCGTTGTCCTTCCCCCCCCCGCCGATCGCCGCATCGTAGAACGCGTCCACCATCGCGCGCGTGCCGCACGTGATCGCGACGTGCACGCCGGTGTGGAACGGCTCGCGCCGCGCGATCCAGAAGGTCGGCTTCCCGTCGCGGCCGAAACCGGCCCAATCGGGGAAGCTGGCGGCGAGCGTCGCGCCCAAAGGCGCGAACGCCTTCGCGTAGAACGCCTTGCTCTTCTCGACGTCACGGACGTTCAGGACCACGTGGTCGATCATCGGGCACCTCCGGGGAGACCGTGCTCAACGATTCTACGCACGAACCGATGATGCGGTCCGGTCCCGTGAGGGTCGAAGATGCCGCCGTCGATCTCGAAGCCGAGCTTGAGGTAGAACCCCGCCGCGTCGAGCCGGCCATTGCACCAGAGAAGATCCGCGCCGGCGGCTTCGGCCTCGGCGAAGCCGCGCTCGACGAGCGCGCGGCCGACGCCCCGGCCGCGAGCGGTCGGAAGCGCCGCCATGCCGCGCAGCCGCCACGCCGAAGGAAAAGGGGACAGTCCCTCCGGAAAGAAAGTCGCGACTCCGACGAGGCGTTCCTCATCGAACGCGCCCAGGTGCACGGTGTCGGGAAGGTCGTCCTCGGGAAAAAGGGAGTCCCGCTCGGGACGGCCGGCGCGGAGCACCGGCCAGCGGACCGTCCGCGCGAGCGCGGCGCCGATCCGGCGGACCTCGATCAGCGACCCACCTTGACGACCAGCGCTCCGGCCGTGTCCCCGGCGGCGCATCCGACGAACAGTCCGTACCCGCCGCCCTTGAGCGCGAGCTCCTCGACGAGCTCCAGCACGAGGCGCATCCCGGTCGGCCCCTGGGGATGCCCGTAGATCAGCGACGAGCCGTAGTCGTTGAAGCCCTCGATCTTCAGGTCGAGCGCCTGGGCGAGGTAGACGTCGTTCACGGCGAACGGGTTGTGGGTCTTGATCGCCTTCACGTCCTTGAGCGCGATCCCCGCGGCCGTGAGCGCCGCCTGCGCTGCCGGCACGGTCGCCATCGCCATGAAGCCCTTCTTCGCGCGCCCCTGGCCGTACGAGACGAGCGCGACCTCGATCGCCTTGTCCCGCGACAGCGCCTTCGCGCGCTCGCGGCTGGTCACGACGCAGCCGGCGTTCCCGTCCGCGGGATGGGTCTGGGAGCCGAACGTCACCGTGCCCCCGGGGAGGACCGGCTTCAGCGCGGCGAGGCCGTCCCGCGTCGTCGCGAACACGCCCTCGTCCTTCGCCACGGTCGCGACGACCTTGCGCCCGGAGGCGTCCTTCACCTCGAGGGGGGCGAGCAGGAACCTCTTGTGGAACGCGCCGCCGTCGGCGAGCGCCCTCTCGTACTGGGCGTAGCGGACGAGCGTGCACTCGTCCTGCATCTCGCGCGTGATCCCGGCTTCCTTCGCGACGTTCTCCGCGGTCTGGATCATCGAGTTCTTCGCCCACGGATCGTTGGCGAAGGAGTCGAGGACGATGTCTTCCCTGTCGCCCGTGCCGCCGGGTCCTTGGGGGTTCGGGTAGTAGACGTGCGGGCCGTTGCTGCACCGGTCGGCGGTGACCGCGAGCAGCGTGGCCTCGGCCGAGGCGTCCACCTCGGCCGCGGCGGTCGCGATCGTCCGGGCGCCGGTCGCGCACGCCTGCGCCACCATCGTGCCGGTCACCCCCTCGGCGCCGATCATCGCGGCGAGCCAGGGGCCGCCGTAGAGCTGGTGCTTCTGGAGCACGGTCATGCCGAGCACGACACCGTCGAAGCCCTTCGGATCGATGTCGCGGGCCGCAAGCGCCGTCTTCGCCGCGTCCGCCGCGAAGGTGATCGCGTTCAGGTGGGAGAAGCTCCCCTGCCACTTGCAGAAGGGAGTGCTCCAGTACGCGCCATAAGGAATGAAAGACCGCGTGAATTTCATCCGCGGAAGTGTAGCAGGGGACTTGTCGCCGGCGCCCTTCGCCACTAGCCTCTCGCGTCCAAGGAGGCCCCATGAATTCCAAGGCCCTGCTCGCGGAGCTGATCGGCACCTTTACGTTGATCTACGTGGGCGTCGCCGCCATCGCCGCCAACGACCTCACCGGGGGCGCCCTCGGTTTGACCGGCATCGCGCTGGCCCACGGCCTGGCGATCGCCGTCATGGTCACGGCGACCGCCGCGATCTCGGGGGGGCACCTGAACCCCGCCGTGTCGTTCGGGATGGCGCTCGTCGGCCGGATCACGCCGGCGGCGATGGTCCAGTACTGGGCGGCGCAGTGCCTCGGGGCCATCGCGGCGGCCGGCTGCGCGCGGCTCACCTACGCCGCCTCGACGCTGGCGGCGATCAACATGGGCACGCCGGCGCCCGGTGCCAACGTGGGGACGGCGCAGGTGCTGGTCGCGGAGATCATCACGACCTTCTTCCTCGTCTTCGTGGTCTTCGGCTCCGCGGTCGACCGCCGGGCGCCCAAGATGGGAGGCCTGTTCATCGGACTGACCGTGGCGCTCGACATCATGGCCATCGGTCCGATCTCGGGTGCGGCGATGAACCCCGCGCGCCACCTCGGGCCCGCGCTGCTCGGCGGCGGGCTTTCGCACACGTGGCTCTACTGGCTCGGCCCGCTCGTCGGTAGCGGCCTCGCCGCGGTCGTCTACGCGAAGGTGCTCGAGGAGCGCTAGTGCTGCGTCACACGTTCGTTCACGTCCCGGGGATCGGCGAGAAGAAGGAGCGGGACCTCTGGTCCCGCGGCTTCACCGACTGGGATGCGTTCGAGCGCGCGCATCCCCCCGGAGCCTGGCGCGAGCTCATCCTCGAGCGTCTCGACCCCGACCGCGCGGCGGCCGATCTCCCGAGGCGCGAGGCGTGGCGGCTCAGCGCGGAGCTCGCGAGCGAGACGCTCTTCCTCGACATCGAGACGACCGGACTTTCCCTCGACGGGGACAGCGTCACGTGCGTGGGCGTCTTCGACGGCACGACCGCGAGGGCGTTCGTCCGCGGCGAGAGTCTCGAGCGATTCCCGGAGGCGCTGAGCGGCATCAAGCTGATCGTCACCTACAACGGGGCCGGCTTCGATCTCCCGGTGCTGGCCCGCGCCTTCCCGAAGGTGGATTTCTCCCGCTTCCACCACGTGGACCTCCGCTTTCCGCTGCGACGGCTCGGGCTCAAAGGCGGGCTGAAGGGCGTCGAGGTCGCGCTCGGGCTCGCGCGGCCCTCGGAGCTCCAGGGCGTGGACGGCTTCATGGCGGTGCGGCTCTGGAACGCTCACCGCGCCGGCCGGGAGGGGGCTCTCGAAACGCTCGTGAGCTATTGCCTCGAGGACGTGGTCAACCTCGAGCCGCTCCTCGCGCACGCCTATGCCGGCTTGACGGCTGCGCTCCCGATTCGGGCGCCGGCGCTGCCGTCGCG
>Ga0068861_100002909_pt1 | contig 11284 bp, 8 predicted proteins | sample KBSSwiS42_FD_66593 | JGI IMG/M metagenome (GOLD analysis project Ga0068861, IMG submission 66593) | Switchgrass rhizosphere microbial communities from Kellogg Biological Station, Michigan, USA - KBS Switchgrass S4-2 | ecosystem: Host-associated > Plants > Roots > Rhizosphere > Soil ...
GCGTGGGCATTCCTTGCCGTTCCTGCCCCCGTGTTGCACGGCGATGTGGCAATATGCTGCGGCTGTGCGCTGATCGGGCGGGTGCTGGCTCAAAATCAGGCGACTTCGTCAGGCGCAGCTGGCATGACTCGCAGAATAGGTGCCGCATGTTGAGCTTCATGTTGAAGAGTGCCCTGGTCATCTGCTCGCTCGTCTGCTGCGCTGGTGCGCTGTTTGCGTCGCCGCCCTCCGCGCAGGAAGCCGCTGAATGGAAAGGGGTCGTCCTGCGGAGCGCTGACAACGTCGCGCGCAGCGCGGTATCGATTGCGTTCCGCGCCCTCCCATCAGCGGGTGATGTTGCTCGCTACGCCGAGAGCACACGGCTGCGCGCAAAGAGTCTTGTGCAGGCTGCGCTCCGCCATTTTCGCGAGCCGGAGCCTCCGCTACCGCAAGCGCAGGGCGCCCGGGCCTGGATCTCACTCGAGGACATCGAGTGTCCCCCCGAGGCGGCCATGCCTCGTCCGTGGTGCGACCCCAGGGTGCAAGCGGTTCTGCAGTTGCTCGAAGAAGACCGACTTCGACGAGGGGACTCTGCTCAGTCTTTCTGCAGCGTGGGCCTGCCAGCCCCGTCAGCTCTTTGCGAGTAGAGCCCCCGAGAAATAGCTCACCATTGGCCCTTTGGCCACTGCAGGTCAGCCGAAGCGATCGCTGGTTTTCGACGCTGTGCCGCAACAAGGGGCCAGCGATCTACGGAGTTACGGTTCATGCTGCACGCAGAGCATGGTCCCGAGCCTGGGGCGCGCGCAGGAGTTGTCGGCGCGGTTCATGGCGAGCACGACGGGGTCATGCTCAGGATCTGGAGTGCCAGGCGACTTCCCCCCAGGTGCAGGCGAGGACGGCCGCCGAACAGGAGCATGGCTGGTTGAAATGGACGCCGTGAAATGGACGCCGTGAAGAGCACCGTGCCGCGACTGGCCCGCAGCATCGCTGCGCCTCAGGCGGGACAGATCATCGGAGAGCGGTATCAGCTCGAAGAGTGGCTGGAAAGTGGCGCGATGGGCAACGTCTGGCGCGCCCAGCAAGTTCGCCTGCGCTCCCGGGCGGCGATCAAGTTCCTCGATCCGTCCTTGATCGAGGTGCCCGAGATGCTCGAACGCTTCCTGCTAGAAGCGCGTTCGGCGGCGGCGGTGCAGAGCGCGCACGTCATCCAGGTTTTCGACTACGGCAGCGAGGGCGGACTGCCCTACATCGCGATGGAATTCCTGGAGGGGGAGAACCTCGACGCACGGCTGGCCAGACGCGGCGTGCTCAGCCCCGCCGAGCTCGACAAGATCTTCAGCGAGGTCGCGCGGGGCCTCGGTCAGGCGCATGCGATGGGCGTCATTCATCGCGACGTGAAGCCCGGAAACATTTTTCTCGCACGCGAAGGCAGGCACGAAGTCACAAAGCTCATCGATTTTGGCATCGCCAAGGTGAAGGCAGACGCTCTGCGGGTCAGCCAGGTCGTCGGCACGCAGCTCGGAGCGCTGCTGGGCACCCCGCAATACATGAGTCCGGAGCAAATGCGCGGCCGCAGCACGGTCGACTATCACACCGATCTCTGGGCACTCGCGATCATCGCCTGCGAGTGCCTGGTCGGGCGCTGTCCATTCTCGGCCACCACCATCGGTGACCTCACCGTGCAAATCTGCATGGAGGAGCCGCTCGCCCCATCGGCGCTGGGCGACGTCCCGGCGGGCTTCGATGACTGGTTTTTCAAAGGCACCAACAAGGAGCCCGGCGACCGTTTCGGATCGGCGGCAGAGATGGCCGATGCGCTCACGAAAGTCCTGGTGCGGGGCGCGCGCGCGCCGGCGGGCGACGGCCGGAGCGCGCTGCTCGTGCTGCCGAGTGCCCAGGCGGTGCGGCGAGCCTGGTCAGCGACCTCGCGCCGCTTCGCACGGCTGCTGGCTGTGGCCTTCGACCGAGCGTGTGCGCAGGGTTCGACCTCCCGTGCGCGGCTTCGGACGACGGCACGCAGAGTCAGAAAGTCTGTTGCCGAGGCCCTGTCACGACCCGGTACCGAGCGCGCTTGGTCATGGTCGGGTGTGGTCGGGCTGGCGCTGCTGGTCGTCGCCTGCAGCCTCCTGCTCTTTCGCCCCGAGCGCAGGTCTCGCCCCGCAGCCGTCCCCGCCGAGCTGCCTCCGCACGCCGCCGTCGTCTCCCCGGCGCCGCGGGCGGTGCTTCCGCTCACGCCGATGTCTGCCGTTCCCGAGAGGCCCCCGGATCCAGTGACGCGTCCGGCCCTCCCGGTGCTCACGCCCGATAAGCTGCCACGGGCGCCGCTGACGGCACTCCAGTCGACGTCCGCCAGGACGCCCAAGGCCCGACGTCGCGGCAAGAGGCACAGCCCTCCGGCGAGCTCCAGCACGAGCGCCGCCCCTACCCCATCGAGTCCCATGTCCAGCGCCATGGTGCGGCTCGGCGCGCTCCTCGCGAAGGGCGGTAACCGGCACCCGGCGCGCGCCGCGGGCGCCGCCGCCGTGCCGGCGCGCGATCGAGCCAGTCCCAAGGCGGAATAGCAAACCTCGCGCCTTATCGTCGCATGCTCCTCGACGCCGCTGCAAAGACCGGCGCGACGTTGCACGCGGAGCTTCGGCCAGAGACTGGCATCCAGCTCTATGCCGAACCGTGGTGTTCGAAACTGGCCCGAAGGCAGGCAGCAGCCGCGCCTGCTCGCTCAGGCAGTCGGTTTTGGATGGTGCGCTGGCCGAGGTCGGACGATACTGCCGACGGTGAGTGGGATGGCACGGACGGTAGTGATCGGAACGGCGTTGCTGAGCCTGGTGCTGTTGGCTCCGGTTCGAGCTGCGCTGGCCAAGGAACCCGCAGAGCCCGCGGAACCCGCGGAACCCGGCGCTGAGGACGCGGCTTCCTTGGTCGAAAAAGGCATCGCGCTGCGTCACGCGGGCGAGGATGCGCAGGCTCTACCTTTGTTTGAGCGAGCCGAAAAGCTCGACCCCAGCTCGGTCCGGGTGAAGGTGCATCTCGCTGCCGCCCACCAGGCGCTCGGCGAGTGGGAGGAGGCCGACCGCTATTTGACGGCCGCGCTGCAGGACCCGACCGATGCCTATATTCAACGGCATGAGCGCACGCTGGCCGCGGCCCGGCGCACCATCGACGGGCACATCGGCACGTTGCGCCTGATCGGTGGTCCACCCGGCACGGAGGTGCGGCTGAATGGGCGCTTGCTAGGTACCCTGCCGCTGGGCCAGACGATCCGGGTGGAAGCCGGCATCTACAGCCTCGAAGCGACATTGCCTGGACACTATCCGGTCACACGCAGCGTGGCCTTGGCGGGTGGCACGTCGACCCGTGAGTCGATCCAGCTCGCCCTGCTGTCGGCGCCCAGCTCCGGCGGCGAGCAGGTCCGGGCGAGCTCGGGCGGCAGCAACTGGCTCACCTGGACCTTCGGTGGGCTCGCGCTCGGCGCGGGCGCCGCGACGGCCGTGGCGTGGACCATCCGCGAGAAACACGCCAACGCCTGGAACGACGACAGCCAGTGTCTGATCCCCGGCAGGACGCGCGAGTCCGTGTGCGGCGACGAGCTGGATGCGGGCAAGCGCGCGGAGACCGGGATGTGGATCGGCGCAGGGGCAACCTTGGTGTTTGCCGTAGCCTCGGTCAGCACGCTCTGGTTCAATGGCGATAGCAGCGAAGCGCCCTCGGCGGCGCTCGGCTGCGGCCTGGGCCTCGGTCAAATCGCCTGCAGCGGTCGCTTTTAGCAAGAAATCGACGCGACACCACCGGATCACGGCGTGCCGCGCGCTGGACCGAGTCCAGGTGGCGATGCAACACCGCCAACCCCGGGCCGAGGGCCGCTCATTTCACGAGCGCGCGGCGGGGCTTGCTCGAGGCACTAGGCAATGGCCTTCGAAACCTTCATCATCATGACCTCGAAGCTGGTGTCGGGAGTCCATTAACGCCATGGGTTTCAGCGGCCCCCGTTTCGAGACGCTCATGAAGTGCGACGTATCGGTGTTTCGCAAATCGAGATGGGTCCAGGCGCTGTTCGCCCTCGGGGTGTTGCCCGCCGTGCCGGCGTGCACCGAGTTCAAGGATGGCAGTGACTCGCCGCCCTCGACGACGGAGCTGCCCAACAACGCGATGACGAGCGCGGCCGATGGCCCGTGGTCTTGCCTGGGCAAAAAGCCCCTGGTCTCGCCACCGTACGAGCTCGGCACCACCGACGTCACCTTCACGATTTTCATCGCGGATACCGTCACTCGGCAGCCTCCTGGTGGACTCTTGGTGAGCGCCTGCAGCCCGCTCGACATCGAATGTGCGCGCCCGATGGCAGACAGTGTGCCGCCCGATGCGGACGGCTTCGTGCGGGTGGACGTCCCGCGCAACTTTGCTGGCTTCTTTCGCGTCGTCAGCGATCAGACGGTACCGGCAGCGTTGTTCATCGATGGCGCCGTGTCGGCAGACACCACCGCCAAACCGATGCTGCTGATCGGTCAAGGGCCATTTCAGGCGCTCACGCAGAGCCAAGGCGTCGCCATCGACCCTAGCTTGGGGCATCTGCTGCTCCGGGCATATGACTGCGACCGAGCGGCGGCGCCGGGGATCCGTTTCACCAGCGACAAGGGCGGCCAACCCTTTGCGTTCGTGGATAGCCTACCCGTGGTCGGCCAGACTGTTACGGATGCGCAAGGCACCGGCGGCTTTCTCAACGTGCTGCCCGGGCTGGCCGTGGTGCAGAGCTGGCAGGCGAGCGGATCGGGTGTGCTGACCCGCACCGCGAGCGGCAGGGTGAGGGCTGGCTGGTTTACTTACGTGGATCTGGACGCTGCTCCGTGAGCGTCGGAAACGTGTACGCGCGCCATTCGAAATAGCCGCGCTTCGGATCGTGCCGTGTGAGCTCGGCGTGCGCTCGCAAGTGGCGGCCTTCGAGCGCGTAGTCGGCGAGGGCGTCAATCGTCGCCAGCCAGATCAACGACCAGGTATCGCCCTCGGAGAAGCGCGGTGGAAAGTCCTGGTAACAGACGTCCAGCTCTCGATCGTCAAATCTCAACACCCGAAACTGCCCAGCATCCCGGAAGATGTAGCGCAGGCTCACGTCGACCGCGCGAAACGGTGAAAAAGGCGCCTTGCCATACAGCCGAAGCGCCGCCTGCGCAGGTTTGGCGAACAAGGCTGGAGTGCGCAACGACAGCGAGATCTGAGCCCTGCACAGCCTGCGGTACGCCAGTGCCCCCAGCGTGGAGCGCAGCGTGCCGAGCACGGACATGTGTACTTCAAACGGTAACCAGCGAAGCGCGATGGACTCTTCGACCTGGCGCCGATGCGCGGCGGGGATGGCCGCGCGCACGCGTTCCGCGAGGGGCGTGGGCAACGAGCGCACGCCGTTCAAGATGTGCCGCGTCCAGCCGACACGACAATGCGAGCCAGACGCCGCCAGCGCGAGAGTTGGCGCGCGGGTCGCAGCAAAATGCCCGACCGACGACCCAAGAGTGACTGCGCTCGGCACCTCGCTCGGACCCCCCTGAGCGTTGACTATCGCCGAGCCAGCGCACGGAGCGCAAGTGATTCCGCTGGCAACGGCACGCGGATGCCCCACCCACCCTGCGCGCGTCAGATTTTCTGTAAGAGCAGTCCGATCGCAGTCAGCCCGGGCCCAAACCCGATCGCCAAGACGAGCGCGCCCTGCGGGACGGACTCGTCCTTGGCAAGGTCCATCAGGATGTGCGGCACGGTCGCCGACGACATGTTGCCGAGCTCGGTAAACACACGACGCGAATGAGCAACCCGGTCCTCGCTGATGCCCAGCACGTCGCGGGTGTGATCGAGGATCTTGGGGCCACCGGGATGGATCGCGAAGACCAGCTGGTCCCTCACCCGGTTGAAATCGAGCCCGCCGCGCGCACACAACCGGCGCGCAAAATCGAGCACGTTGTCACGCAGCAACAGCGGGACATTCTTCGACAGGAACATGTCGAATTGGGGCGACCCCGCTTTCCAGACCATCTCCTCTGCAGAGTTGGGGATCAGCTGCTCGTGGCAAGCCAGCACCGCAAAGCCCGACCCGAGCTGAGGCGAACGGCGAAACACATCTTCCGGGTAGGCGGAGTAGCCGATGAAGCCGTCACCGAACAACGTCATGTTGATGATGTCGCCGGGCGTGTCCTTCAAGGTGGCGACGTGCGCGCTCAGGTACTCGGTGTGTACGATGTCCACTCGCTTCTTCGGCTCCGGCAACGCCAGCACCGACGGCGCGAGCAGACCCACGGCGCTGCGGATGGCTGGGAATGCGCCGTAGCAGTCCATGTGATACGAGTTGGTCACCGCGGTCGAATACCAGCCCTTCTCGCAGATCAGTCGCTGTGCTGGACTGGGCGAGACGTAGCCGGAACAAGTCACGTGGATCAGATCGTCCGGAGCGACCGGCTTCTCAGCGTACCAGCGACGAAACGCCTCGAGCGCGAGCGTCTCGAACTGCCGCATGCGCGCGTCGAGCGGGGGCCCATCCGGGCGAGTCGCGATGTCTTCGAATCCGGGCGGCAGCTGCGGCGCGGTCCCCCTCTGGCCGAGTGCCTCGTCCGACTCTGGGAACGCGTTGAACTGGCGTCGGGCGATGAACTTCGGACCGATGGCGTGACGGCGCAGCTTGTCCTGCACATCGCTCAGGATGCGCGCCGCCGCCTCCGGGCTCCTCGCCCCGTCGGCGGCGCAGCGGGCGCTCGCCATCAGCCAGGCCAGATAGCTCAGCAGGTACTCCTGCCGGACTGGACGCTGCAGGCGCACCGCAGCGAAGTCAGCGAGCACGACACGCTCAGTCATTGGACGACTCCCAGCTCATCGCCGAGAAGGTGGGCAGCACCACGGCGCCGCCCTGCTGCAGCGCGCGTGCGGGCAGGGGCCGCGGCGGCTCACGCCGGTCCGCACCGCCCGCCGGAATCGCAGCGAGCTGCCGCAGATCGGCGATCTTCTCCAGGCAAAAAAAGCTGGCCTCCGGCACGACCAGCGCGAAGCGCTCTTCGATCGAGTGGATCAGCGCTACCTTGCTGATCGAATCGAGACCGAGCGCTGCCAGCGGCAACGCCGGGTCGATGCTCGACTCGGCCACGCGCTGCTGGCGAGCAATCCAATCGGTCGCGTGCGCCACGATCTGCTCCGCCAGAATCTCTTCGCGCGCTTCGCGTTCCGGCCGTACCGCAGGGTTCTGCCACTGATCGATCACCTCGTAGTCGCCGCGCTCGTATTCTGCTTTGCATCTCTGGCGCTGGATCTTGCCGCTCGTGGTCTTCGGCACCGTGTTGCGCCGCACCAGGACCAGGCGCTGCAGCGGGACCTCATGCAGCTCCTGTACCTGCCGGGCTACGTGCGCGAGCAGCTCCGGCGTCGAGACCTCTCTGCGCTCCAGCTCGGCCACGACCACGATTTCGGCACGCTCCTCCGGCCCGATGGTGAACGCCGCGGTGCAGCCTGGACGTAGCTGTGGAAACGCCAGCTCCACCGTCAACTCGAGGTCCTGGGGATAGATGTTCTGGCCGCGAAAGATCATCAGATCCTTGATTCGACCGGTCACGAACAAGGCCGAGCCCCTCACGAACCCAAGGTCGCCCGTGCGCAGATAGCGCGTGCTGCTCCCGGGCAGCGTGGCGTGGAAGGTTTCGCGCGTTGCCTCGTCCCGCTGCCAGTAGCCCTGCGCCACGTGACTGCCGGAGATCCAGATCTCACCCACTTCCGCGCCGGAGCAGCGCTGCAGCGAAACAGGGTCGACGATGACCAGCTCCTGATCGCCGTGGTCGATGCGGCCGTTGCTGACCAGCACCTGCGCCGCGGTCGTGGAGGATGCCGACGCAACGCTGCCGGCTTTGAGCAACCTACCGTCCGCCGGAAAGTAGCGCGGCCCCTCCCCTGCGTTGCCCGACACGACCAGCGTCGCTTCGGCGAGACCGTACGTGGGCACGAAGGCGGACCTACGGAAGCCGGCGGGAGCAAACGCCTTGCAAAACTCCTCGAGCGTGCGCTGGCGCACCGGCTCGGCCCCATTGAAGGCCACTTGCCACGAGCTCAGGTCCAATGCGGCGCGTTCCTCCGGCGTCGTCTTTGCCACGCACAGGTCATAGGCGAAGTTGGGCGCACCGCTGAACGTTGCCTGGTAGCGTTCGATGGTGCGGAGCCAGAGGATCGGGCTCTTGATGAAACCCAGCGTCGAGATCAGCACCGCCGTGGCGCCCAGATACGCCGCCTGCAGCACGTTCCCGATCAGACCCATGTCATGGAAGATCGGCAGCCAGCTGGCGATCACCGTGGAGCGATCGGTCTGGAAGACCGAGCTCAACATGCGCTGATTGGCCATGATGTTTCGATGCGTCACGATCGTGCCCTTGGGCTGCGACGTGGAGCCCGACGTGTACTGCAGGAACGCCGGCGCGGCGGGCGCGGGTTCAAAGCAGTGATCCTCCGCCGCGCTGGCCAGGATGCGGTCCGTCTCGAGGACGTGCAGCTCGCCGGCGTCCGCATCGCGCAGCAGCGCAGCCAGGCCCGGCGCAACGCTGCTGGTCGTCAGCACCAGCCGGGCGCCACAGTCGTGCACCACGGGGCGCAAGCGAGCGCTGGCGCTCTTGCCTCGCCCGGGATGCATCGGAACCGCAATGACCCCCGCGTACAGACAACCAAAGAAGGCCTCCACGAACTCGAGCCCCAGCGGATGGAGCAGCAGCGCCGTAGTGCCCGGCTCGCACCTGGAGCTCAGGGCGCCCGCCAGCGCGCGCGCGCGCTGGTCGAGCTCGCGGTAGCTGATGGATTCTTCCTTGCCATCCGCCACGTAAAAATATGCGGGCTTGTCCGGTTGATCTGCCGCCCAGTACTGCAGCACCTCGACCAGCGTTTGTCCCTCGGCCGAGCTATGCGCGCGAACGGCGTTCGTCCCTGCAAGTCTATGGTTTGCATTCATAGGTCAGAGTCCCATTCATTGAGATTTGTCTACGGATCATCGGCCATTGGCGGGCTGCGCCCGGCCGCTTCGAGATCCCCCCTTGCGCGTGCGCGCGCTAGCTGACGTGCGCGCGCGCCCTGGGCGTGCGCTCGCGCGTTTCCCCCACGAAACCCAGCAAGGTCGCCATCGTGGTGCTCGCTCCGACGCGTTCCGCGACGGCATTGGCAATGTACTGGTTGAGGCTCACGCTCTCGCGCGCCGCCGCGCGGCTGGCACGCAGATACAGGCTTCTCGGCAGCCGCAGCGCAAAGCGCCCGCTGGCCTTGTTGTTCATCAGCGGCGACGGCGCCGCTTTGCCCGTAGCGAGCCAATCGCTGAGCCACTTCTGAGCCGCGCGCTCGAGCCGAGCATAGGCCTCGCTCGGTGTCTGAGCCCGCACAGAGCAGCCCGGAAATTCGAGGATCTCGGCGTAGTAGCGGCCATCGTCTGCGGGCATGAGCACGCGCGAGTAGGGCAACGCGAGTAGCTCGCGAACCTTCTGGGGCGCACGTTTCTGCTTGGGAGCCTTCATTCTGATTGTTTTTCCTGGGTGATGGGATCCCCCCTGCACGTTGTGCGCAACGATCCATGGGCAGTGCCCAGTGCGGCATCGCTCGCGGATGGGGCCGGCGCCAGGAGCGGGCGTCGACCTCCTACCCGCAGCCATGATATCACCCATGATATCACCTTCCAACCTCTTTCTTTCGCCTGCATGTGCCCACGGCTCCGAGCTCGGCGTGCGTAGCTGCAGAAATATCGCGGCAACGCGGCGGCATTGCAGTCACCCCGAGGTGGCAACCAAATGATGAGCTCTGGCGGACCTGAACGCACGCAGCCTGCGAGAGCGCATACAGGCGTCCGCGTGCGAACGTCGCGCTCGCGCGACGCGTGCCATCCCGAGAGCGCCGGCAGAGCAGACAGCGCGCTGCGCTCCGAAGCTCGGCGCTCCGTAGATCGCCGACGTTTCAGCTGTATTTGGTTCGCGGCGCGAACCGAACGGCAGCTGCGAATACGACTGACCGCGGCCCTCGCGCGCAGACCACGACCGAGCGCCGAGCGCGCTGCGAGACCCTTCGCACGGGTCGCCCGGAGAACATCCTGATATGACATGTGATGTCACGGAACATGCCGTTCGATCGACGCCACTTCAGTGGCAGCTCGAGCTCGGTCATCGATCAGCACTCATCAGCTCAGCAGCACTCATCGGCTCATCAGCCCTCATCAGCTCATCAGCCCTCATCAGCTCATCAGCTCATCAGCCCTCATCAGCTCATCAGCACTTGTCATGCCAAAGCGAGCAGCTGGACAAACCGCCAGGTTTCCAGGATTCCGACTCCCTCGCTGCAGTGCTGACGAGCGACGGCTCCCGGCCAGAGCTCGGGGCGGGTCTCGGGACAGTCCACAGCTCGACCACTGCACAGTCCACGCTGGAGCAGTACTGTCCCCGCAGATCCTGCCGCGGCCCGGCAGCAGCGAAATCACAGCGCTGCTGGGCGTCGCCTCCCGCTCAGGACGGCTTCAGCGGCGAAGCGCTACCTTGCGAACGAGCACGCCCGGGCCAGGCCTTTAACTCGGGCTTTAACCCGGACTCGTGCCCCCGCTCGTGCTCGAAGACTCGCGCTCACCTGCACCCGGTGCCGAGCCCTTTCGGGCACGGGACAAGCATCAGCTAGTCGAGCAGCGGCGCGCCGTTCGGCCCAGTTGTAGCTCCCGGATCCGTTTGAAAGATCCCGTCCAGCTCGGAATCCGCTCCCGGGGCCGCGGAAGCTCGCTCCTCCAGCGCTGCTGGCGCGACAAACAGCTCTCCCAGATCCGGATCGAGGCCCGCAAGCGCGGGGCTTTTTGCCACGCCCGATGCAGCACGGCGCTCAGGGCCGCGCGCGACCTCGGTCCGGACGCGGGCATGAGCCGTGAGGGCGCGGGCCACGGCGCGCGCGCGCTTGTTCATGGGCATGGTGACGGCGGCGCGCGGCTCAGCGTCTTTCGGCGGCTCGGCGAGCACGGGCTCTGGCGTGCGGGCTTCCCCGCTGGCTGCGTTCGGTCGCGAATCGTCGGCCGGCGCTGGCGCTGGCGCCGGCCCTGCGGAAGCGGCGCTGCCCGGATCTGTCCGCGGCGCCAGACTGGAGACCTGCTCGAGGGCAGTGCTCGAACGACTCACTCTGTAAAACCAATAGCTACCGCCGAGCACGCCTGCTGCAGCGACGAGCGCCGCCAGCCAGCGGCTCTTGCGCTGCGTGCGACCGCGCCGGCCCCGTGAGCCCTTACCCGGCATGCTGCGCGTGGTCTGTTCGCGGGAGCTGCCGAGAGCGCGACCACTGAACGAGCGCTCCCAGATGGCCC
>Ga0068861_100002920_pt1 | contig 11277 bp, 9 predicted proteins | sample KBSSwiS42_FD_66593 | JGI IMG/M metagenome (GOLD analysis project Ga0068861, IMG submission 66593) | Switchgrass rhizosphere microbial communities from Kellogg Biological Station, Michigan, USA - KBS Switchgrass S4-2 | ecosystem: Host-associated > Plants > Roots > Rhizosphere > Soil ...
GATGGAGAAAAGGACGAAGAAGGGAATCCAAAACCAGTCCTTACCGACAAGGACGGCAACGTATTAGATAAGAGCGACAACGACGTTAAGGCCTTGATCATGGATGCCAAGATCGCGATGGCCAAGGAGCAACGTGCCCTTCTCCGCGAGGTCATCCTCATGGGCGTGACGCGGTTGGTCGTTGAAAAGGGTGTAATCAAGGCGGCCTGCCTCTTCGACATCAAGGCGACTGAAAAGATTGACAAGAACGATAAGGCAGCTCTTCAACACGCCGTTTCGGAAAGTAGCTCGATTACGCACAGTGGAGGATTTCTGGGTTCGATTTTCGGAGGACCGGAAGGTGGCTACACGCGTAGCGAACAACGGTCGAAGATTAACGTATCGAGCGCCAATAGCAAGAACATGACAGAGCTGGCGGCCAAAGTGTCGGGCAGCGTTGAAATCCAGTTCAAGAGCGACTACTTCAAGCTAGACAACTTTGCCACCATGTACGGGCCCATCACAAGCGCGGCGGCTCCTGCTCCAGCTGCTGCCACACCGGCGCCGAAGCCGTGAGAAAGCACGGGTTCGCATGGCACTCGCGATCGTTACCTTTGAGTCGGCGGGATCGGACGGTTTGCGATTTCGCATCGATATTGGGAAGAACCGCTTCTACTCCTACGCTATCGGCGGAGACGAAACGTCGCAGGCCAATGGACTGGAAACCCTTCAGGACCCAGTGTTCACCTCAACCCTACTGGGTCCACTTCCTGAATCGAGCATGGGTCGCACCTTCCTCGTTGTCCCCGAAGGCCGATTCGATTCCAAACATCGCGCGATCCAATTGGCAAGCTATCGAACACGCGATCGGGTTGGGCCCGCGATCTCCAAGGTCATTCGAGCACCTCTCGCGGGCAGTGGCCTCGATGCCCTCCCACCACCAGCCTATTTTCAAGAGGGTCGCAGCTTGGCCCTCGCTACAGGTGAAGTCATGATCAGCACGCGAGAGCGAGTCGAGAACGTTCCTTATAGCTATCAACGCGGGGAAGTGAACAACTCCGCCCAATATCTAAAGATACTAACCGCCATCCTTCCACAGATTCTCCCAATTCTAACCGCCGTGTTAGGCACAAAACCCATTACGGCAAAGCCTGTCTCGAATGGGAACGGCTCGGGGGGGCCGCCCTCGGTCAAAGTTGGGGACCCGGAATCAGCCAAGCTGATAAACGAGCTCATCAAACAAATATCAAGTGCTAAAGCGACGGCGCAGGGCATTCAATATCAAGATCCGGAGACGCACTTTGCGGCCGCGCGATCGCTTTCCCAATATCGGGAACGTTTCAGCGAAGCGAAGGTGGCCCCAGCCCTACTCGCGGCCATTCCGGCGCTTATGCCCATTCTCGAGAAGGTTTTGAACCCGGAAACCATGAAGTCGATCATGGAGAACTTATCGCCGGCCAAATTGATCGGTACGGTCAGTGACGCAGTGGCAAATTTTGCCAAGATTGGGCTAGAGGACAGAAAAAATCTTCAGGAACATCTGGAGCGGTTAAACCCAGGCGTGGCTAACCCAGAACTGTACAAGCTTCTCGAGAGTCTAAGCACCGGGGAGGCCCGACTCGGATCCAAGCTCAGTTATCGGCGTGACGAGCAGGTCAAACTGAGTTTAGGCGAAACCCAACCGCAATCTCTCTACGGCCGTACCCGTTTGGCCTACCACTACGGCCAGGACCTCACTTTCCCGCTAAGCGTGGATACACCGGCTCCGCTCCGCAAAGCAATTCTGGAAATCACTCTGAAAGAGGCGGCCACCCTCAAAGTTATTTACGAGACGTCTCAACGTATTGAAGACGTTCGCTCTGGGGCGATGGATTCCATGCCTAAGATTGGATGGAATTCTCTATCCAAAGCGAAGGCGGGGGAGGACTACCTATTGACCTTCGTTCTGTGCTGGGAGGCCGCTAAGGGCGGCCAAAAGCGAGGGACCGCACTCTCACAGATGATCACTCTCGTGCCCGACTATGCATTCGATCGCGTCGAGGATACGTCGCCGGCCCTGATACCCTTATCGAATCCGACGTCTGATGGAGAGTTCTGGCACAAGGTGTGGGAGCGCACCTTCGAGGGATCTGGTCTTACGCGCGTGCGTTTGGCTTGCGATTACTGCTATGTGCTCGACGGGCATCGTAATGGGAACGCCCGCATGGAAACAAAGTCCAAATCGGCCGCGAACGCAGAGTCCATGCGAGAAGAAGGAAAACTCAAGAGCGGGATGATCCTGAGCCCAGACATCTTGAACAAACTAACGCCGAGGCTCTCCGATCGCGAGCCGCTGACGGATGAGCAGCTCGAAGCTCTGCGATCCCCCGATTTTGCGGACAGGTTCAATCAGGCGGCAAGGACTCAAGTTGACTTCAAGGGTCGCCGCGGTGAGAGCGCGGCCCTATGGATCTATCCCGAGATGAAAGTTCAGCAAGTGGTGCTGAAACGTGTCTCTTCAGTCAACGAAAACGGTCATGTGGAAGGTTTCGAAGAAGAAACAGTGGCATTTCCTATTCCGGCCCTGGCCCATTTTGTTGGCGCCAGCTCGGCACAATGAGGCAACCCATGTACGTCAGCGAGATGACCTGGAGCAGGGGACTCGAGGATACCGGGACCGAGCTGGATGGGTTACGGGTGGTGTTCGATCAGAAAGTAGCGTTGTTTACCGCGACACTTCACAAGAAACCGGTCTCGAAGAACCGAGCCATGGCCAAGAGTGTTGGAGCGCGGAGTTGGTCGCGTGGACGTTGACAACCCTTCTCCGCTTGGGAACCTCTTCGAAATGCTGGTCGGGTTCCTTGATGAGGCCGCGGAGACCAGCGATGAAGGAGAAGCATTCATTGAACGATTCGAGGTCCAACTGCCCATTGAGTTGTACTTCGGTGAGAAGGAGGAGGAAGGCTTCGAAACGTATGGGAAAACCGCTGAGCGGACCTTCACCCCATTCAATCAGGTGCTGCATAGGCTAACCATTCGAGCGGAGGTAGATATTGCCGGGGGCATCGAATCAAGCGTGGAATCTTGAGTCGTTTCTGGATTCACTGATCGTGGAATTAGACAAGGCTCAAGACACCCTTTCCTACAAAGGCATTACGCGCAAACTCACCTACACGGTGAAGGACATGGCTCTGGACTTGCAGATCTTTCCTCAGTTCGATGGGCGGAAGGTGCGCTTTCTCACCGCGCAGCCGGGCGAGGCCGGCGCCTCGAAGATCTCGATCCAGTTCGGCTCGATAACCGATCGCCAAATCAAGGATTCAACCAAGGAGCCGCTAAGCCGCGACGACATCACGATCGACGACATCGATGGCTTGGACACAGACACGAAGGACTCGTTGCGCAAGGTCGGTATCACCTCTGCGGGTGATCTGGAACGCGTGGAGAATAAAAACGTGGACGTAGGAAATGCACTCAAGGAGAAGGCTTCAAAGGCTCCAGATAGCGACAAGGGGGGCGTCAACTATTCCAACCTCGCAAATATGATTCAACAAGCAAAAAGAAAGCGTCAGCTATCTCCCAAGGTGCTGAGTGTTGGATTGACGGATGCTCCAGAGGGGCGGGTACTGACTTTAAGCGGCGAGAACCTGCTCGTCCCCGATGCTCATCGGCGGTTGTCCGCGTTGTCATACGGCGAATCCATTGAGGAAGAGCCTTTTCCTGTAGCCGTGCTCGATGGGGAACGCATCCCAATCCTTGAGGCTACCCAGCGCTATCTCCGACTATCCCTTCCGGAGGGCAAGCTGCACGACTCCTCGTCGACCTTGAAAGTGGCTCTCGATCCCTTTGCGGTCATTACAATGGAAATCAATCCATGAAGAAGAAGCAACTGCCTGCCAAGAAGCGAATCTCGTTGCTCGATCTGGCTCGTACCCAGAATCTTGGGACAGGGAACTCTGGTCGTTCCCAATCCCTAGCCACCAACATAACCGAGGAATTGGAGCTTGTAAGAGGGCGGCGAGAGCACGGAAGAATGAGAGGACTAGCCGCTCTTCTCCGTAGTGCTGGGCCCGCGGCGCCAGAGAAACAGCATACAAATTCTACGTTCTCAGACGGCGGCGCTCCCATTCGCGTGAATGGTCCGAAGCCATCAAAGCCGGTTCAGGTACCCCTCCCGATGGCTGCATCGATCTGGGCGTTTCCTTCCGGAGAGCCCACCGAGGCTTTTACAGTGGAACGATTCGAGCCGGAGACTCGGGGTCCAGTTGCTTCTGCGAACCCAGTACCTGAATTACGCACACCAAGTGATCCGGATATCTCTGGAATTCGCGTGGCCAGGCCTACCGGAGCCGCCCACGACGCGCCACTCGGGTTGGACCTCTCTTCAGCAGCTGAGGCAGCACTCTCCCCAGAAGCTGACGCTTTTGAACGAGAAATTCACGCACTCTTATCTGGAGCTAAGACTAGGCCACCTGCCCAGGGCATTGATTCCACTCCCAGCGAACAAATGGCGGAGGGGCCCTCCCATCCACACGACATCTTCGAACAAATGGGTCGGAACATGGCCTTTGCGACCGAGTTCCGAATGCCTCCCATGGCCTTGAGCAAGACATTTGACGCTATCGAGGCCGATCTTGCTCGTGACGAGCGAGATCGGCTGACCAAGCCCGAGGGGAGCTTTGCCCTAAGCAACGACGACATTGAGACTGCGTTGGCGAGAATCAGTGACCTGGTTGATACAAAACCCACCACGACTCCCTCTAATGCTTCGCAACCCCAAGAGCCTTCACCGAGCAAGGATGAACCAGCTCCCAAACTCAGCGAACCGTCGATCTCGCCGGTCGCCATTCCGGAGCCGACGCTTCCTTCTGTGACCATCGGAGAGCCAAGTCTTCCCTCCACGGCAGTTTCGGAACCAACTCTTCCCTCTGTGCCCGTAACCGGCCCAGAGCTCTTAACTACACCGAAAATCGGAGAGTAGCCATGCCCACGCTTCACGAACTTGAAAAGCATGTGCGCTCATTGCGCAACTCATCCCGCCAAGTGTCCAAGACATCTCCGAAGGACGCCGCTACCACGGTTAAGGCAGCTTCCTTCTCCTTGGCTGGACGGGGTCGCGTCATGGCACTGAACCGGCCTTTGGGGTTTGAGGTTCCTGGATCAGTCCCGGAGTTGAAGCAGCCGTCCACCATGACTTGCTGGGCCACCGCATACACGATGCTCGTGTCCTGGCGGGATCAAGTGTCCTATTCGATCGAAGATGCCCTCGGTCGAGTCGGGCAGAAGTGGGTGCAACACTTCAAGGACAACAAACCCACTTTTCCCGAACAGGAAGCTGAGTTGTTTGCCGCCGCGGGACTGATGGCGGAGCCCTTGGCTAGCTACACGCTCGACAGCTGGGAGGCCATGCTAAGGCAGTATGGGCCATTAACTGTTGTGATCGATGTGAGTGGTAGTGGAGTTGTCCATATGGTGGTCGTCACGGGCATACACGGGGATGGTAGCCCCGAGGGGACAACTATCAGCCTGATCGATCCTCTTCAAGGCTCTCGCAAATCGATGAAGTTCAGCGAGTTCATCAGCATGTATGAGGGAGGAGAAGAACAGCGCAAGAGGTTCAAGCGCCATAACCAAATCATTCATTGGCCCAAGGACGTCAAATTTGCAGGAACGAAGTCCTTTTACCCCGGATTGGCAATGAATACCAAGGCCGCCCCGCCGGCCCAATCTCCTTCGGCCCCCCCGGCACCACAGCCGTGGTCGAAGTACTTCCAGTTCCGGAAGGGAAGCACGTTCGAAGTGGATGGGCCGTTGAATTACAACGGTAAAGGGGAGGTTCTGGAGCGAACGGCGGATTATCTGAAGTTCACCATGAAGATGCCGGGGGTCAGCATATTCGGAAATGACATTCCAGCGGCAGACATGATCCTTGAGGCTACTTATTCGAAAGAAGGCAAGGGTAATCACGTCCGAGCAACGATCAACGGCGTGGTCATGGATGATCCGGACGCGGAGATCACCTCCAGCGGGTCTAGGAGAACGATCAAGCCCAAGTTCTCAGGATTTACCGGGCCGTTGCCGGAATGGCTCTCTGTGGCGCCGGACGGAGATGATGAAATAGATTTGGACATGAAGATCGATGGGCGTGAAGTTGATTTTGATCTCAACCGGACTAGTGGCTCCAGCGGCTTGGCGCTTGAGGTCGAACCCTGGAGTAAGTCCTTCCCCTTCGCCGGGGGCACCGCCTTCTTGGTGAAGGGCCCATTGGGGTTCAATGGGCGGGGGCGCGTCATCGAACGCGGAGATCTCTCTCTCAAATTTGCGCTGAACGTGCCAGCCACGCGGGTGTTTGGCAAGAGACTACCCAAGCTGGAGATGTTGGTTGAGACGACCTACGTCAAAGAGGGACAGGGAAACCAGCTCACGTTGACCGTGAATGGTACGAAGTACACGGATACAAATCTGTCGATCTCGACGGACCCTGAAAACAACCGGAGGACTCTGATTCCGTCAATCAAAATTCCTGGGGCGAACGTAGAGATCATTTCGTTTGCACCTGAGGATCGCGATGAAATGTCCCTCAACGTCACGATTGATGGGCAGGAGCACGATTTCCATCTAGTCAAGTTCAAGGGGTCAGCTGCGGAATCCCTGGTCTTAGGTCTGGGCGCCTCATCCACCAAGGCGGCCGCCCTAACCGAGATTGCGGCCTTTGCGGCGCGAGCCGGATCCACCCGATGGAAGCTGAGTCGGGCGGTCGTTGCCAAGAGGCTCGAAGAGATCGTTAATGACCCGGTGTTGGTCCAACAGGGAGGGCTCAATCTGTGTGGTCCCGCGGTGTTCTTCCATGTATGGGTTTCGCGGGATCCGCTGTCGTTTGTTAAATACGCGGCCGACCTGTTCGAGAAAGGGCAGGGGACAGTCGGCAGTTTAAAGGTGAAGCCGGATGACGATCTCGTCCTCAATGACTACGCAAAGATGGCGTCCAAGATGGCCGGAAACGTCACACCATCAGCGGAATGGATGTGCCTCAGCGCCATCAGGGATTCGGAGAACGCGATTGCCGACTTTGAAGGCGATCCGGACGAAGGCTTCGCGGGAATGACCACTCCGGGAGAACTTGCGGACTGGATGCGAGCGAGCGGCATGTACAGCTCGGTCACCGATGAAGGGAACTGGGTTGCCACAAAGAGTGTCACCCATGCATTTGGTCTTACACCTGCTCCCGATCGCGACATTCTTTGTCTAATCAACGCGCGCATACTTCCGTACCAGGGCGGAAAGAAGAAGCTACTCGACTCTTTTCCCAACCACTACATCAAGCTGCTCTCGAAGATCAGCACCAGAACACCCGGAAAGTATGAGTTCGATTACTGGTGCTGGGGAGAGGTGAAGCGGGGAGTGCAAGTGCCTGCGCAGGACTTCATTGACAATTACTACGGAGCGGTCACTGGCGTCGTATAAAAGGGGTGAAGCGAATCCGGGGGATTCTCAGCCAACCAACTAGGTTGGCTGAGAGGGATTAGCTTCAAGAAACACAGGGGGCCAACATGCGTCACTACCTTGCCGCTATTCTCATGTCACTCACCTTGGCCGGATGTATGTCAGGGGAGAACCTGCCCACTAGCCCAAGAGGTCACACGGGGTCTGTTGGCCCCGAGTCGATACCCGCTTGGTACTCCAAGACTCCTACCTTTTACGCTCAGTTCCGTTCGGCCGTTACAGTCTCGCGCCCGTCGTACACTTCAGGACCCTTCGGGCTCCGCCGGATGTCCTCGACAATGATTTTAACCTCCACTGGGGAACCTGATCACTGCAGCGTGTATTTTTGCGAGGGCATGGTAGATCCAAGGGACCCTTGCGACCCCAGATGGTGTCTTCCTCCGCTATGGCCCTGGACACCTGTGTTGGGGAAAATCGAACCTCAGGGCTTTGAATTTGAGGTGCCTGTAGTTCAACAGCTTTGGTCAGATACTCGGATTGGCTACAGCCATGCAACTGAGACTGGCTGTGGACCAATTGGGATTGCGATAAACGGCGTAGCCCTGTTCGATCAACACGATGCCGAAGGTGAGGATGCTGCAACAGAATCTGTCCATTTTGACACCTTCAATGGGCACCCTACTCCGGATGGTATCTATCACTACCATACCAATCCTATCTACCTAACCGTTATCGGTTTACCCGATGGTGACCCCACCGCTGATCCGGCGAGGCTTGTGGGAGTAATGCTCGATGGAATTCCTCTCTACGGCCCCGCGGACTGTGATGGCTCGACACCGGTTCTGGAGCGCTTCTTCCACGGCCACTATGGCCCGACTCCAGATGACCCGAGTGGAAGGACATGGCATTACCACGTCACCCTTGAGGCGCCCTATTTCGTTGGCAGGTACAAGGGTAAGGTGCTTGGAAAGTGCTTAAATACCGTCGGCGGCCTTACGACAGAGATTTCACCAAACACGCCCGAAGATTGCGACTGGTAATGACAAGTGCTGAAATCGCTAGAATTGGCGTGCGTACGTGGTCCTTGGAGGATCATTTGATGCTCGGGGGGTAATGCGTCTGTGCGCTATGGGTTACGAACGATTCTCACCTCAGACTCGCCGACGCATGCGCCCCCTTCCAGATCACAACCGCGTCATAGCCGTAAATGGTTTTAACGACATCCGGGTTCCAGGCGTCCAACCCACGCATGGCCAAGGGCCGCAGAGGGCGAAGGTCAATCACTTCATGGCCAGCGGCATCAACGTTTGCAAGTACGCGCGTCAACCGCGCATCGCCGGCTTTGAATTCGTCAAAGTCATCGCTGGAAACCGGTACGAAATTACTATTGGGCCCAGGAACGGCCTGCTCTGAACCGGGGCCCGGCAACACGAGAATGTGAAACGCGTGATCGCCCGACAACGCCGCCACCTCGTCCGCCATGGCGCCAAGGTCGAAGAAATTCACGTAATTGGCGCCTCGGATCATGTGGATGTAACCAAACTTCATCATGATCTTCGCCGGCGTTTTCCCACCTGACGATTCTCGTAACAGCGCGGCCAGGTTACTCCGCATCCACTCCGTGCGCCGATCCATGTAAGGCCACATGCCTCCGGCCCGCTCCGCAGCTTCGATGGCCAAGGATGCCTCGAGGGTGCGCAGCACCGCATCACTATCCGCGTCGGGATGCGGCCACGCGGCCCTGACGGCCGACACTAAGGCCGGGTCTCCCGCCAGGATGAACATGTTGTCCGGATTTGGATCTTTCTCCCACAGCGCCCATGCCTTCGCATTCGCTTCCTTCAGGCTCGTGAACGCCGGTCTTGCGCTCGAAGGAACCTTGGCTTCGAGCTTCCTGATCAAATAGCGATCGTTAAAGATCTCGCGGTCGCATCCCCAGAGGACGCGTTCATTTTTTGGCGCTGACTTCACGACGTCCGCGGCGAATTGAGCTTCCTCACGCACGTTGTAAAAGGTGAACATGTTCGGAGCGGTCAGGAAATCCACAATCCCCTGGTAGCCATTTCGTTTTGCGGCTGCCTCGATGTCGGTGGCGATGGGTGGCGAAAGCTCCACGGCCACTCGGCTGTAACCGGATTCGCGAAGCGCAGCGAAGAGGGCCGCCGAGAACTGCGCTGTCTCGGCGACCCCATGCTCTTCGCCGATCAGCGTGAACCGAGCCGCACGAGCTTCCTTGACCAGCCAATCCCAGCCGGGACCTGAGGGACCACGATCGCTCATCGTGAGAGGAAGCCTATTTGTTCGGAGAGCTTCGAGAAGGCGTTCTTGCGGAGTAGGCGCTGCAGGCGTTTGTGGCGTTGGGGGTGCTTGCCCGAAAGCGTACATGGCCAGGAAAAATGAAAACCCAGTGACGAGGAGCAGAGCACGTCTCTTCACAGCGGATCCCCCAGCACCAATTAAGTCACCAGCAAGAGCCCCTAACTCCAGCTAGGACGTGCAGAGAGGGATCAATGTTCAATGATGTTTCACGACTCCATCTTGAGCCACCCGCGGAGGCTCATGATCAAAAAGGCAAATCCGACGCCAATGGCAAATCCAGCCCCGGACAGTCCCACAATGGCCACGCCTCTTACTCCGGGAGAAAACTTTGAGAGGCTCATCGCACCGATGATGAACAGCATTCCCACCATGGGCACGATCCGTCGTCCAGAGCGTTTCACGAGTGTCTCCTTTTGCAGGCGTAGTCATTGACGAGGAATTCGCATTCCGTGCGGCCTTTCAGCGCACGAGGACAATTCTCTGAGCGGCGGTGATGTTCCCGGCCGCATAGCGAACGAAATACACGCCAGACGGCGCGGGGCCCTGGTTTCCGATTCCGTCCCAAGTGCTGTGGTACACGCCGGGAAGGTAGGAGCTGTCCTCGAGGCGGGCCACGTGTCGGCCGGAGATATCGAACACGTCGAGACGAACATATGTCGCCACGGTAACGGAGAAGTCGAAGGCAAAGGAATTGCGGGCGGGATTCCGCGAAGCGAGTCGCAACGAGGTCGCAGGTTTCTTGGGAGTTTCGGGAACGCCCACGGTCGACAATGGCTGGATGGTGAGCAGCGGTTGATACCCGGACGTGGCTTGTGCGGCCGCCTCCGATGCTTGCAGACTTGATTCCGTTATTTGGGCATAAACGCCCCAGCTCGGAACGGAATAGCTGCTAACAGAGCCGAAGGCCTGAGAAGCCACCGCAAAGGTTTTTGAAATGGCTAGTTTGATCTGAACCGCCGAAAATTCGAAATCTCCAAGGATGGGAAACTCTTTGTCACATTTGATGACGTGTCCCGCGTTTCCGACCGCGACGTAACTGTACGATTCAACGGGCATCGTTCCGCTCGCGTTTTCGAACACGATCGTGCTTGGGTCCGTCCCAGAAATCGCATCCCCCGCAGCAAGCCAACTCGTGTTCCAAAACAAAATTTCATCAACCACGTTCGGTGCGTGATGAATTACGAACTTCATCCCGGGAGGCGCTTGATAGCGCATGTACACCGTATCTCCCTGGGCCAGCGTCGCGGTGAACCCGTTACTGGTATATCCCGTCCCGGGGAAGGTGACTGCGTCCCGGATAGTGGCATAGGGATCAACGTCCGGAGGCTCATACGTGTGAGCCATCTCGGAAATCGTGACCGGCGGAACGACGATGATCCCCGGGCCACCGATGTTGCCGTTAACGCGTACAAGCCCGCAATAAATGTCGTACCCCTTAGTGGTGTATGACCGAGAATCTTGCCAAACGTCGATGGCGCCCCCATTCAGAGCTTGGATTAACTCATGCTGCGATCGCTGGTAGGTTGTCGGAGCGGTACACATGGCTCGGCCATTGAT